>Ga0207951_100016_pt1 | contig 170380 bp, 158 predicted proteins | sample Subbio12Aug_8Bad_FD_184830 | JGI IMG/M metagenome (GOLD analysis project Ga0207951, IMG submission 184830) | Serpentinite rock and fluid subsurface biosphere microbial communities from McLaughlin Reserve, California, USA - CR12Aug_8Bad (SPAdes) | ecosystem: Environmental > Terrestrial > Deep... | reverse complement strand
CCACCCTGCCGCGCTCGCGCGGCTTCGAGGGCATGGCGCTGAGCCACGACGGCAGCCGGCTGCTGACGATGCTCGAAGGCACGGTCACCGGCGACCCGGCCCGCAGCGTGCGCATCAACGAGATCGACCTGGCCAGCGGCGCCTACACCAGCTTCCAGGCGCTCTACCGCATGGACCCGGCGGCCGCCGCGATCGGCGACTTCACCGCGGTTGGCGAGCGCCACTTCCTGGTCATCGAGCGCGACGGCGGCCAGGGCGCGGCCGCGCGCTTCAAGCGCGTCTTCCTGGCCGACCTGGGCGCGCGCGACGCCGACGGCTTCGTCGCCAAGACCGAAGTCGCCGACCTGATGAACATCGCCGACCCCAACGACCTCAACGGCGACGGCAGCACGACCTTCACCTTCCCCTTCGTCACCATCGAAGCCGTGCTGCTGGTCGACGAGCGCACGCTGCTGATCACCAACGACAACAACTTCCCGTTCAGCAGCGGCCGCACCCCCGGCGTGGCCGACAACAACGAGTTCATGCTGCTGCAACTGACCCAGCCGGTGCCCGAGCCCGAGGCCTGGGCGATGCTGCTGGCCGGCCTGGGCCTGACCGGCTGGGCGGTGCGTCGGCGCCGCGCCGCGGCGGCGGCCTGGGCTTGACGTGCCTCCGCCGCGCCCGCCACCCGGCCCGGCGCCGAGCCGGGTGGCGGGCGCGGCGGCCATATCCCTCAGTGCCGGTGCCGGTGGTGCCAGTCCGGCACATGCGGGTGCGCGTGGTGCAGCGGGGCGTGGCGGTGGCGGTGGCTGTGCGTGCCCGCAGCGCCCTCGCCCTCGCCCAAGCCGTGATCGTGGTCGTGATGGCCATCGTCGTGGCGGTGCGCATGCTCATGCTCTTCGGCTTCGTGCGCGTGCTCGTGGGCGTGCGACTCGGCCAGGTGCAGCGCGATGCCGGCGAGCATCAGCGCGGCGCCCAGCGCCATCAGCCAGCCGCCGGCGCGGTCGCCCATGGCGATCGCGGTGAGCGCGCCGATGAACGGCGCGAAGGCGTAGACCGAGCCGGTGCGCGCGGCGCCGAAGGCGCGCTGGGCGAGCAGGTACAGCCGCAGGCTCAGGCCATAGCCGGTCGCGCCGACGGCCAGCAGACCGGCTGCGGCCAGCGCCGAGGGCAGCGGCTCGCCCAGCGCCAGCGCCAGCGCGCCGGCTGCACTGGCGCCGAGCGCGCCCTTGGCCATCACGACCTGGCCGGGGTCGCGCTCGGCGAGCGCGCGCGACAGCGTGTTGTCGACCGCCCAGGCCAGCGTGGCCAGCGCGACCGCCAGCATGCCCCAGGCCTGCAGCGCGCCGCCGGCGCCCTGGTCGAGCACCAGCGCGACGCCGCCAGCCAGCAGCAGGGCCAGCGCCAGCCCGCTGCGCGCGCCCAGTGCCTCGCGGTAGACGGCCCAGGCCAGCGCCGCGGTGAACACGGCTTCGAGCGTGAGCATCAGCGACGCGCCGGTCGCGCTGGTGCGCTGCAGGCCCCAGGCCAGCGCGACCGGGCCCAGCACCGCGCCGAAGGCGGCGACGCCGAGCAGGCGCGGCAGGTCGGCGCGGCGCAGCGCGGCCTCGCGCACCGCGGGCTGGCGCGTCCAGACGCCGACCACGACCGCGCCGGCGTAGAGCAGCGCGGCGGTCGTGAACGGCCCGACGCCGACGCCGAAATGCTGGACCAGCGGCGTGCTGACGCCGAACAGCAGCGCCGCGGCCAGCGCCAGCAGGCCGCCGCGCAGCGCCGGTCGGGTGGCGAGGTGCTGGGGCGACATGACCCGCGACGACCTCAGCGGACGACGAAGCGCAGTGTCAGCGTCTGGCCGCGCGCGGTCGTGACGACGGCCACGGCGCGCGCCCCCGGCGTCAGTGCGAGTCCGCGCGCGAGCAGGCGGTCGCCGGCCACTTGCAGCGCCGCCTCGCGGCTCTGGCCGGCGTGCAGCACGGTCAGGCGACCGCCGAAACCCGCCGGCGGCAGGGCCTTGCCGTGGTCGTCGACGAAGATCGCGGCGCCGTCGGCGGTGGCGGCCAGCTCGAACGACAGGTCGCCGGCGGCCTGGACGACGCCACCATGGCGCGGCTCGGCCACACCGTGCGCAAGCGCGGCCGCTGGCAGGCCGAGCGCGGTGGCCAGGGCGAGCGCGGCGGCGGCGAGGTGGAGCTTGCGGGACATGGAGCCTTCCTTTGCAGATTGTCGCGGCGCGCTCGGTTCAGGCGGCGCTGCGTTGGCCTGTTGGCTGGGTGCACGGGGTCCAACGATCAATAGGCATGCCCGATGCCGGCTGCCGAACGGTCGGCGGCGGCGTCGGCACGCTCGGCCGCCAGCAGCCGCTCGGTCGGCGGCCGGCCGTAGCGCCAGTAGAGCAGCGGCGTCAGCAGCGTGTCGAGCAGGGTCGAGCTGATCAGGCCGCCGAAGATCACCACCGCGACCGGGTGCAGCACCTCCTTGCCCGGCGCATCGGCGGCCAGCAGCAGCGGCGTCAGCGCGAAGGCGGTGACCAGCGCGGTCATCAGCACCGGCGTCAGCCGCTCGAGCGAGCCGCGCACGATCATCGCCTGCGAGAAGGCCTCGCCCTCGAAGCGGCACAGGTTGAGGTAGTGGCTGATCTTGAGGATGCCGTTGCGCGTGGCGATGCCGGCCAGCGCGACGAAGCCGACCAGCGCGGCCACCGACAGCGCCACGCCCATCGTCCACATCGCGACGACCGCGCCGACCAGGGCCAGCGGGATGTTGACCATCACGATCGCGGCCAGCACCGTCGAGCGGTAGCGCGAATACAGCACGAGGAAGATCAAGCCCAGCGACAGCAGCGACAGCGCGGCGATCAGCCGCATGGCCTGCTGCTGGGCCTGGAACTGGCCCTCCAGGCTGACGAAGGTGCCGGCCGGCAGCGCCTGCTGCGCGACGCTGGCGCGGATGCGCTCGACGACCTCGGCCGGGTCGCGGCCGTCGGTGTTGGCGTAGACGACGATGCGCCGGCGCGCGTTCTCGCGCACGATCTGGTTCGGGCCGTCGGCGACCTCGATGCTGGCGAAGGTCGCCAGCGGCACGCGCCCGGCCGGGGTGTCGATCAGCGTGCGCGCGAGGTCCTGCGGGCTGCGGCGGGCGTCGTCGAGGCGCAGCACGAGGTCGTAGCGGCGCGCGCCGTCGACGATCTGCGCGCCCTCCCCGGGGTGGGTGCCGTCGGTCAGGGCCTGCAGCAGGCGCAGCGCCTCGCCGGGCGGCAGGCCCAGTTGGGCAGCGCGGTGGTGGTCCAGCCGCACGACGATCTGCGGGATCAGCACCTGCTTCTCGACGCTGAGGTCGACCAGCCCCGGCACGCCGTGCAGCCGGGCGCGCAGCGCCTCGGCCAGGGCGCGCAGCGTATCGAGGTCGTCGCCGTAGATCTTGATCGCGATCTGCGCGCGCACGCCGGTCAGCAGGTGGTCGAGGCGGTGGCCGATCGGCTGGCCGATCGCGACCTGCGCCGGCAGCGCGGCCAGCCGCTCGCGCAGCTCGGCCATGACCGCCTCGCGCGGGCGCGCCGAGGGCCGCAGCACGACGTCGATCTCGGCCGAGTGCACGCCCTCGGCATGCTCGTCGAGTTCGGCGCGGCCGGTGCGGCGGCCGACCTGGACGACCTCGGGCACTTGCAGGATCAGCCGCTCGGCCTGCGCGCCGATGCGCTTGGCCTCGGCCAGCGCGGTGCCGGGCTGCATGATCAGGCCCAGCACCAGCGAGCCCTCGTTGAACGCCGGCAGGAAGGCCCGCGGCAGCGTCGCCAGGGTGGCCGCGGCCGCGGCGACGACCAGCAGCGCCGCGCCGAACATCAGCCGCCAGCGCCCGAACGAGGCGTGCAGCAAGCGCGTGTAGCCGCGCTTGAGCCCGGCCACCAGCGGGCTGTCGCCGCGGTCGAGCCGCGGCATGCGCGGCAGCAGCCAGTAGCACAGCACCGGCGTCAGCGTCATGGCCACCAGCAGCGACGCGCCGATCGAGACGATGTAGGCGATGGCCAGCGGCGTGAACAGCCGGCCCTCGATGCCCGGCAGTGCGAACAGCGGCACGAAGACCAGCACGACGATCGCGGTGGCGTAGACGATGCCGGTGCGCACCTCGACGCTGGCCCGGCGCACGACCTGCAGCAGCGGCAGCGGCCGGGCGGCGGCGCGGTTGACCCGCAGCCGGCGCAGGATGTTCTCGACGTCGACCACCGCGTCGTCGACCAGCTCGCCGATCGCAATGGCCAGCCCGCCGAGCGTCATGACGTTGATCGACTGGCCCAGCCACTGCAGGACCAGCACGGCGACCGCCAGCGACAGCGGGATCGCGGTCAGCGTGATCAGCGTCGTGCGCGCCGACAGCAGGAACGCGAACAGCACGATGGCGACCATGATCGCGCCGTCGCGCAGCGCCTGCGCGACGTTGCCGACCGCGGCCTCGATGAAGTCGGCCTGGCGGAACAGCACCTGCGGCGCGTCCAGCCCGGGCGGCAGACCGGCGCCGACCTCGGCCAGCGCGGCCTCGACGGCGCGGGTGAGCGCGACGGTGTCGGCCTGCGGCTGCTTGTGCACGCCCAGGATCACCGCCGGGCGGCCGTTGTGGCCGGCGTCGCCGCGCTTGAGCGCAGGCGCGAACGAGACCTGCGCGACCTGGCCGAGCAGCAGCGCACGGCCGTCGCGCCAGGCCACGGCGAGGCCGGCGAGCTGGCCGGCGAGGTCCTCGCCGCCGCCGCCACGGCCGAGGTGGCGGATCAGGTACTCGCGGCCGGCCAGGTCGATGAAGCCGCCGCCGGCGTTGCCGGCAAAGCCGCGCAGGGCCTGCTCGATCTGCGTCAGCGAGACGCCGAACTGCGCCATGCGCGCGGTGTCGGGCGCGACACGCAGCGTGCGCACCTCGCCGCCGATCGGGATGACCTGGGCCACGCCGGGGATCGCCAGCAGCCGCGGGCGCAGCACGAAGTCGGCCCAATCGCGCGCCTGCATCGACAGCGACCCGCCAGGCGCGCCGGCCGGGGCCGCCGCCGCGGCCTGCAGCGGCAGCGCGATCAGCAGGATCTCGCCCATGATCGAGGTCACCGGCCCCATCACCGGCACCACGCCCGGCGGCAGTTGCTCGCGCACCAGCGCCAGCCGCTCGGCGACGAGCTGGCGGTTGCGGTAGATGTCGGTGCCCCAGTCGAACTCGGCCTGGACGATCGACAGTCCGACGCCCGAGGTGCTGCGCACCCGCGTGACCCCCGGCATGCCCTCGAGCGCGGTCTCGATCGGCACCGTGACGCGCGGCTCGACCTCCTGCGGCGCCATGCCGCCGGCCTCGGTCAGCACGCTGACCGTGGGCTTGTCGAGGTCGGGCAGCACGTCGATCGGCGCGTGCCACGCCGACCAGCCGCCCCAGAGCATCAGCAGCGCCGCTGCCACGAGCACGAACAGCCGCTGCTGGAGGCTGCGGCGCACGATCCAGTCGAACATCGTGGGTCCCCCGCTCAGCGTATCTGCGCAATCAGCCCGGCGCCCTGGACGACGACACGGTTGTCGGCGCCCAGCCCGTGGGTGACGACGATGCGCTCGGCGTCGAGCGGCTGCCAGCGCACCGGCTGGGCGATGAAGCGCTCGGCACCCGCGCGGATCCAGACCACCGGCTCGTTGGCCGGGCCGCGCGCCAGCGCCTGCGCCGGCAGCACGATGCCGGCGATGCGCTCGCGCGTGCGCGCCACCACGGTCACCGGCTGGCCGACGGCCAGCGGCAGCGCCGCGGCCGGCGCACCGGCCTGCGCGGGGGTGGCCGCGTGCACGGCGAAGACCAGCGGCAGCAGGCCTTCGCGCAGCAGCGGCGCGGCGCCGAGCAGGCGCAGGCGCAGCCCGGGCAGGCCGGCCAGCGTGGCGTCCTCGACGCGCGCGGCCAGCGCCGCGTCGGCGGTGGTGGCCTCGACGCGCAGGCGCGCCGGGTCGATCAGCTCGACGAGCAGGTCGCGCGGCTCGACGACCTGGCCGGCGGCGAGTTCGGCCCGGCTGACGACGCCGTCGACCGGCGCCAGCAAGGCCTCGCGCACCGCCAGGCCCTCGGCCAGCCGGCGCTCGCGTTCGGCCAGCGCGGCGGCCTCGGTGCGCAGGGCGTCGATCTCGCGGCGCGGCACCGTGTCTTCGAGGCCGGCGAGGCGCTGCAGGCGCTGCTCGGCGCTCGCCCGCTGCGCGCGCAGCTCGGCCTGCTGGGCCTGCTGCGCGGCGCGCGCCAGCGGCTCGGCGTGGTGGCGCACATAGGCCAGCACCTGGCCGCGCCGCACGCGCTGGCCGACGAAGGGCAGGCCCTGCGGCCCGGGCTCGACGCGCCCGCCATGCACGGCCTGCACGCGGCCGACGCCGGCGGTGTCGACAACGACGCGGCCGGGCAGCTCGACGCTCAGCGCGGCTTGCGCCGGCACCACGAGCTGCGAGCGCAGGCCGATCAGCCGCTGCGTCGCCTTGGGCACGACGAGGCTGCCGTCGGGCAGGCGGGCCGGCCCGGACAGGCGCACCGCCATGCCGGGCGCGTCGAGGTGCTCGCCGTCGGGGCCATGCGCGCCCGGCGCGGCGACGGCAGGGCCAGCCAGCAGCCCGGCGACCAGCAGCGTGATGCCCAGCGCGGCGTGCCAGGCCTGGCTGGCCCGGCAGGCCCGGCAGACCCGACAGCACAGGCAAGCAGGGTCCGGCCTGCCATGCCGGCCCTGCCCGTCCCGCCTGCCCTGCCCGGCCAGCCCGGCCGGCCAATCCGGAATGCCGTGTGGCCGGCGGCGGCCGAGCCCCACCTCGTTCGATCCGTGCGCCATCATGCCCTCCCCGCTACGCTGGCGGCACCGCGCCGCCGCTGCCGGCGCCGCTCGGCGGCCACCCCGGCCAGCGCGCCCAGCGCGCCGCCCACGGCCAGCGCCCCGGCGGCGACCGCGGCCCAGACGCCGGTCTCGGCGTGGCTGTGGCCGTGGTCGGGCTGCGGCCCGGCGACATCGGCGCCAAGCGCGCCCACCCGCAGCACGCCGCTCAGCAGGTCGGCGTCGGCACCGGCGGCCAGCGTGAAGACCAGGCCATGCTCGCCCGGCGCGGCCAGCGCGGCGAGCAGCGCAGCGTCGTCGACGACGTAGTCGGCCTGCGGCGGACGCGGCCGCGCCAGAGCGCGCCGCTCGCCCAGGGCGACTTCGATACGCGCGTCGGCCACCGGCTCGTTGCTGGCGTAGCGGTCGAGGTAGACCACGAGCTGGCCCGCGCGCAGCTCGGCGACCAGCTCGAACAGGTCCGAATGCGCTTCCAGCCGCGGCTGGGCTGCGGCGGCCGCATAAGCCGCAGGCCCGGCGTCGAGGTGTTCGCCGTCGGGGCCATGCGCGCCGGGCGCGGCCGCCGCCGCCAGCGTGCACAGGGCCAGCGCCGCGGCCAGGGCAGGCGCCCGCAGCGGTCGGGCCGGTTTGTCGATGGGTCTCATGGTTGCACTCCCAGGGTTTGTTGCAAGCGGGCCTCGGCCAGGCCGAGGCCGGCGCGCTGGCGCGCCAGTGCGGCGTCGGCCTGGGCGGCGGCCGACAGGGCGCGCAGCAGCTCGGGCAGCGCCGCCTCGCCGGCACGCCAGGCGCGCTCGACGAGCGCCGCGCGCTCGTGCAGCAAGCGCGCGCGCTCGGCCTCGGCGTCGACCTGCACGCGCGCCGAGGCCAGCGCGTGGCCGGCCACGGCGAGCGCAGCATCGAGCCGGGCCTGCAGTTCGCGCTCGGCGGCCTCGGCATGGTCGAGCTCGGCCTGCACGGCAGCCACGCGCAGCGCCTGCACCGGCGCCGCACCCAGCGGCAGGCGCAGCGCGACGGCCAGGCTGTCCTCGTGCGGCTGGCCGAAGCCGGCCTGGCTGCGGCGCAGGCCCAGGCTCAGCTCGGGCGCGGCGCGCGGCGTGGTCTGGGCCAGCCGCAGCCGCTGCTGCGCAGCCTCGACCGCCAGCCGGGCGAGCTGCCGCTGCGGGTGCGCGGCGGGAACCGCCGGCGGCGGGCCGCGGTCAGCCGCGGCCGCGTCGCGCCGCCCGCCGGCGAGCCGCTCGTGCGGTGGTTCGGCCTGCCCGGTCAGCGCGCGCCATTGCCCTGCCGCCTCGTGCAGGCGCAGCGTGGCTTCGGCCTGCTGCACGCGCGCCGCCAGCACCTCGGCCTGGGCGAGCAGGGCATCGGCCGGCGCCGACTCGCCGGCGCGCACGCGGCGCTCGACGTCGTCGGCCAGCCGGGCGAGTGTCGCCGCGTGCTCGCTGGCGGCGGCCAGTTCGGCACGGCGGGCCAGCGCAGCCCAGGCGGTGTCGCGCAGCGTGCCGGCCAGGGCGAGCCGGGTCGCCGCGACCTCGGCCTGCGCCTGCGCGAGCGCGGCCTGGGCGACGGCGGTGCGCGCGCGGCGCTCGCCGGACTGCCACAGCGGCAGCGCGACGCCGACCTCGACCTCGCCCGCACCGCGGTCGCGGTGCAGGCGGTCGCTGCGCAGGCCCAGCGTCAAGGCCGGCGGCGCCGGTCCGGCCGCGGCGGCGGCGGCACCATCGGCCGCGGCCTGCGCGCGCAAGGCCTCGGCGGCGCGGGCCGCGGCCGCGCGCTGCCAGGCGGCGTCGAGCGCGGCGCGCAACGCCGGTGTGGCCGCCGCCGATGGCTCGGCCGTGGCGGCGACGGGGCCCTGCGCCGACGCGGGCGGGGCCAGTGACAGGGCGAGCCCGCCGGCGGCGACGAGGCCGGCGACACGCCGCGAGAGATTCGACACGGCAAGGTCCTGAGCGGCACATGCTCCGGCCGCCGGCGGCTCGGGCCGGCACGAAGACGCGGATCAGGGCGTGGCGGCAAGGCCGCACGGCCCCGGCATGGCGAGGTGACGGCCCGCGCGCGGGCCGAGCAGTCGCGCGCGAGCGCAACCCCGGGTGCGGGTGGCCGCCCCGCTGCCCGGCGACACCGACGGCGTCACATGGCGCGGGCCGACCCCCGGCGGTGCTCAGGCGAGCGTTCGGGGTGGGCGCAGAGGCCCTTCGAGGAAGGGTGGCCCCATCGCACGGGCGCGCGGCGGCAGCGGCGCAGCGTCGGGCAGCAGCGACAGCGGGGTGCGGCCTTCGCCCATCTGCAGGGCCGGCTGGCCGAGCGGGTCGGCCGCGGCATGGGCCTGCGACTCGACCGAGTCGTCGAGGTGGACGCTGCCGTCGTGGTGGTGATGGTGGTGGCCCACATCGAGCCAGTGCAGCAGCGCATGGCGGAGCCCGGCCTCGGACCCGCCGGCGGCTGGCGCGGGCTGGGCGAGCGCGAGCGGCTGCCACAGCAGCGCCGCCAGCGTCAGCCAAAGAACCACGACGCGCCGCACCATGGGCGAAGATTATGCAGTGCAAAGGCGTCATCAGCCGGCTGGGGACCACAATAGCGCCGGCCTGCGCGCAGCCTTGCCCTCGACGCCGCCGAGTCAGCGTCATGCCGCCCACCCTCACAGCAAAGCCCATGTACCCTGGCGAGCGCTTCAACAGCATCACGCACCTGGTCGGCGCCGCGCTGGCGGTGCCGGCGGCGACCGTGTTGATCGTCGCTGCCGCGCTCGCCGGCGATCCGTGGCGGATCGTCGGCGCCAGCGTCTTCGGCGCGATGCTGATCGCGCTCTACACCGCCTCTACGCTGTACCACGCGATCCGCCACGCGCGCGCCAAGGCGGTGCTGCGCCGGCTCGACCATGCGGCGATCTTCCTGCTGATCGCCGGCACCTACACGCCGTTCGCACTGGTGACGCTGCGCGGCGCGCTCGGCTGGACCTTGCTGGTGCTGGTCTGGCTGCTGGCGGCCTGCGGCGTCTGGCGCGCACTGCGTGCGCCGGCCGGCGCGGCGCCGTCGCCCTGGCTGCACCTGCTGATGGGCTGGCTCGGCATCGCCGCCATCGTGCCGCTGGTCGAGGGCCTCGGCGCGCACGGACTGGCCTGGCTGCTGGCCGGCGGCGCGCTGTACTCGGCCGGCGTGCTGTTCTATCTGCGCGACGGCCACTGGCGCCACGCGCACGGCATCTGGCACCTGTTCGTGCTCGGCGGCAGCGCCGCGCACGTGGTCACGGTGCTGCTCTTCGTGCGCTGAGCCGCAGGCCGCGCCGGTGGCCCGGCTGTGGTCCGGGCCACGCCGGCGCCGGGCACAGAGCCCGGCGCCGGGGGGGTCTCAGTACCTGCCGCCCAGACCCGCGATGCGCAGGAAGGCACGCGCCAGCCAGGCCATCGCCCGGCGCTGCAGCCCGGCCCAGCGCCGCTGCGACAGCGCCGGCAGCGTGACTTCATGCGAGACGGCGAGCGCGCGCTCGAACTCCCCGGCCAGCTCGGCGGCGAAGGCCGCGTCGCGCACGACGACGTTGGCCTCCAGGCTCAGCAGCAGCGACAGCGGGTCGATGTTCGAGCTGCCGACGGTGGCCCAGTCGTCGTCGACGACCGCGACCTTGGCGTGCAGGTAGGCCGGCGCGTACTCGTAGATGCGCACGCCGCGCGCGAGCAGCTCGGCGTAGAGCGAGCGTGCGGCGAAGGCCGCGATGCGGTAGTCGATCTTGCCCTGCAGCAGCAGGCGCACGCGCACGCCGCGGCGCACGGCCTCACGCAGCGTGCGGCGGAACTGCCGGCCGGGGTAGAAGTACGGGCAGGCCAGGTCGATGCGCGTGCGCGCCCGGCCGAAGGCCTCGACGTAGCTGCGCTCTATCGTGCGGCGCTGGCGCAGGTTGTCGCGCACGACGAAGGCCGCGCGCACCGGGGTGTCGAGGCTGTCGACGAGCAGGCTGTCGCCGCCGACCAGGCGCACCTCGCGCAGCAGCGTGCGGGCGCGCTCGACCGGGTCGGGGGCACGCGCGAGGGCGCGCAGCAGCTCGGGCCAGTCCTCGCCATAGGCCGCGCGATGCCACACCGCCTGCGCGGTGTGCAGCAGCGGCGCGACGACCGGGCCGCGCAGCTCGACGGCGTAGTCCAGCCGCGGCAGCTCGGTCTGGCCGTGGCGGATGTCGAGGCGGTCGTCGATGACGTTGATGCCGCCGACATGGCCGACCTCGCCGTCGACCACGCACAGCTTCTGATGCAGGCGGCGCAGGTGTTCGGCCTGCACCATCGAGCGCCAGCCCGATACCGGCCGGAAGACGCTCAGCCGCACCCCGCTGCCGGCCCACCACTGCCGCAGCGTGGCCAGCGCGGCGCGCGAGCCGAAGCCGTCGACGACGACATGCACGCGCACGCCGCGGCGCGCGGCAGCGGCCAGCACCTCGGCCATCTGGCGCGAGGCCTCGTCGTGGTGGAAGATGTAGGTCGCCAGCCAGACCTCGTCGCGCGCGCGCTCGATCGCGGCGTGCATCGCCGGGAACAGCTCGTCGCCGCCGCGCAGCAGCCGCACGCGGTTGCCCCCGGTGAACAGGGCACGCGGGTGGACGTACCAGCGCAGGTCGTGCCGGCCGCCCGGCGCCTCGGCCGCAGTCACGCCAGTTCGAGCTCGGCCACCAGCGGCAGGTGGTCCGACATGCGCGCCCAGGCCCCGCCGCGCGGCACATAGGTCGAGCGGCAGACCAGACCGCGCGTGTAGACGCGGTCGAGCGCGAACACCGGCACCCTCGACGGGAAGGTCAGGCGGTGCGAGGCCGGCTGGTGCGCGGTGCGCGCGCGCGCGAGCCCGAGGCTGCCCATCGGGCCGTCGAGCTTCTCGCCCCAGTCGTTGAAGTCGCCAGCGACCAGCAGCGGCTCGCCGGCGGGCACCTGCGCGTCGAGGTACTCGGCGATCATCTGCACCTGGCGCAGCCGGCTGGCCGGAATCAGGCTGAGGTGCGCGACGACCACATGGATGGCCCGGCCATGCCACTGCACCGGCACATGCAGCAGGCCGCGCTGCTCGAAGCGGTAGTCCGAGACGTCGTGGTGGCCGGGCTCGCCGATCGGCCAGCGCGACAGCAGCGCGTTGCCATGCTCGCCATGGCGCGTGACCGCGTTGGTGCGGTACGCCACGTCGTAGCCCTCGGGGGCGAGAAACTCGGCCTGACCCTGCTGCGGCCAGCCCAGCCAGGTGCGCTCGAACTGGCGGGCGTCGCGGGCGTGGAACAGCCGCACCTCCTGCAGGCAGACCACATCGGCGTCGAGGGCCTCGATGCCCAGGCCGAGGTTGTGGATCTCGAGCCGCTTGCGCGGGCCGACCCCGCGCACGCCTTTGCAGATGTTGTAGGTCGCCACGCGCAGCACGTCGGCGTCGCCTTCGAACGCCGGCAGCAGCGTCGAGCGCATCGGGTTGAGGTGCTTGAGCAGGCCGCGCATCATGCCGATGCCACTGCGCCCAGGCGCGGCAGTTGCAGGATGGCCTCGGCATTGCTCGGCGAGAAGCAGCGGTCGGCCGCGGCGCGCCAGCCGAGCCATTCGTGGCGCAGGTGTTCGCGCGGCGCGAGCCGCACCGGCAGCGGCTGCGCCAGGCACAGCCCCCAGACATGCTCGGTGTTGTGCGTCACGCCGGGTGCGTAGCGGTGACGCCAGACCGGGTAGATCTCGTAGACGTTGACCAGCCCCCAGTCGCGCAGCGCCGACGCCGGCAGCGCGGCGCTGCCGACCACCAGCCCGGTCTCCTCGGCCAGCTCGCGCTCGCAGGTGTGGCGCAGCGGCTCGTCGGGCGACTCGCGCGAGCCGGTCACGCTCTGCCAGAAGCCGGGCTGGTCGGCACGCTCGAGCAGCAGGACCTGCAAGTCCGCCGTGTGGATGACGACCAGCACCGACTCGGGCAGCTTGGGAGCGCGCGGGGTGGACATGCGCGCTATCGTCGCACAAGCCGCACCCCCGCGGCCACCGGCTGCGTCGCGGCCGGCGGCCGGCCGTCGCCCCCAGCCGAGCGGCACGCAGCGCGTGCTCAGCCGGGCAGCAGTGGGCAGTTCGGCGGGCCGGCGGCGCGTTTGCGCTCGATGATCTGCGCCGAGTACTTCTGCAGGTAATGCGCGATGGTCTCGACGCGGATCTTGACCGAGCCGGCCGGCTTGGTCGAGTCGAGGTCCTGGAACGAGAAGAACAGCGTGCCCGAGCGCTCGACGATCTGCTGCACCGGCGAGTAGGTCGGCTGGTCCATGCCGCATTCGTAGCTGGCCAGCCGCACGACGCCGGCGATCCACGGCATGCGCGCGGCAAACTTGGCGCCCCACATGATCTCGTTGGTGTTGGCGCTGTACGACGAGGGCCAGACGTCGGCGATGTCGAGCCCCGACTTGATGTGCCCGGCCTCGATGTCGGGGCCGTACATCCAGCCCAGCAGGTCGTCGTCGGTCGGCAGGTACTGCGCCCACAGCACCGGGTAGCCATAGGCCTGCAGGTCGACCTCGATCTCGTGGCCGATGCCCGGGTCCATGTGGTAGGGCCGCGCCAGCACCAGCAGGCAGGGCTTGTTCTCGCGCGCGCACCACTCGAGCACCTCGCGGCCCTTGCGGCGCAGGGCCTGGGCATGCTGCTCGAGGTCGAGCAGGCCGGCGTCGACGGCGGTGCGGGTCTGCGCCGGCGTCAGCCCGGGGATGCACTCGCGCAGACCCTCGTAGAGCTGCCTGGCAGCCAGCGCGGCGTTGTCGAGCGAGACGAAGGGCGCGCAGTGCTGCACCTTCTGCGCCTCGAACACGTCCTGGCCCTTGACGAAGCCGGCCTTGATGTTCTCGGCTGCGGCCATCACGCGCGGGCAGGCCAGCGAGCCGGTCACGTGCTTGCCGAGGAACGACGGCAGGGTCTGGATCATCGGCGAGAGCAGGATGTCGATCGGCCGCTTGCGGTTGGCCAGCAGCTCGCCGTAGTGGCCCGAGATGCACTTGACCGGGTAGCAGCAGTCGACCGTGCCGCGGCCCTTGGCGTACTGGCGGGCCTGGTCCTCGGAGGTGTCCGAAGAGAATTCGATGCGCCGCGTGTCCAGGCCCAGCGTGCCGAGGAAGGTGATCCAGAAGCGGTGCGTCGACCAGATGTTGAGCACGCGCGGGATGCCAACGCGCAGCTTGGCGCGCGCCTCGGCGACCGCCGAGTCGGTGCCGGCGGCAACGCCGCCTTCAGACCGTGGCCCCGGACTTCCTAAAAGCGCCTTCGCGAACCAGTTCGGCAATGTTGGGATAGGCACGCTTGGCGTCCTCCAGGGTCTTCTTGACCACTCGCATCTCGTTGGCGTCTTCCAGCAAGCCCTTGGGGCAGGAGTTGCCGGCGATCACGCGCTCCCAGTCGGCGGCCAGGGGCACCAGGCTCCAGGAGCGGCCGGGTGCACCGGGCATGCGCACGTCGATGAAGGTGCGCTTGCAGTTGACGGTGCACCAGTGGCAGGTGGTGTGTTCGTTGGTCGTGCTCGAGTACTCGAGCGCCTCGATGGTGTCGAAGCCGCGGAAGCGGCTGGGCACGCCTTCGCGCGCGGCGTCGATCGCGCACAGCGCCGCGCCGATCGCGCCGGCCTCGCCCGAGTACGGGTGGACGACGACCTCGGCGTCGGGCACCTTGTCGCGGATGAAGTCGACCTGCGCCTTGACCACCGCCAGGTTGCGGTGCGTGCCGCCCTGCAGCACGAACTTGCGCCCGGCCGCGGCGAGGTTCTGCAACTGCCCGGCGTAGACCCAGACGTTGAGCGGCAGCACCGCGGCCAGCGAGGCCATGATCTCCTCGCGCGACCAGCCCTTCCTCTGCTGGTTGACGATGTCGGACTGCAGGAAGACCCCGCAGCCCATCGCCAGCGAGGGCACCGACTTGGCCTCGAAGGCCTTGTCGGCGTACTCGTCGAGCGGCACGCCGTAGCGCTCGGCCACGCCCTGCAGGAAGGCGCCGTTGCCCGACGAGCATTGCGAGTTGAGGCGGAAGTCGGCGACCGTGCCCTGGCGCAGGATCATGATCTTGACGTCGCAGCCGCCGACGTCGCAGATGACGTCGGCGTCGGGCACATAGTGCAGCGCTGCGGTGGCATGGGCGACGGTCTCGACGACGGGCTGGTCGGCGCCGACGATGTCCTTGAGCAGATCCTTGCCGTAGCCGGTCACGCCCAGCCCGGCGACGCGGCCGACGCCGGCCGCGCGCAGGCTGCGCATCAACGCCTTGGCGTCCTCGATCGGGTTGCCCTGGCTCGGCACGTAGCTGCTGGCCAGCAGCTCGCGCTCGGCCGACAGGACCACCGCCTTGGCCGTCGTGCTGCCGAAGTCGCAGCCGACGAAGACCGGCTGGTCGGCGGCGATCGGCGCGCCGGTCGCGGCGCCGCGGCCGCTGGCGCCATACTCGCCGACGAAGCGCTCGAACTCGTCGGCGTCACGGACCAGCCCACGCGCGCCTTCGCGTGCCTTCTGCTCGTGCTGGCCGACCTCGATCCACCAGCGCAGCTTGTCAGCGCCGGTGTAGACGCCGGCGCCGGCCTCGCCACGGCCGATCTCGATGCAGCCCAGGCAGGCGTAGTACAGCGCCTCCTGCGGCACGATGATCGCGTCCTCGGCGGACAGCCCCGGCGGCAGCGCGATGCCGCGTTCGGCCCACAGCTTGCCCAGGTGATGACGCCAGGCCTGCTGCAGGCCGCGGAAGAACAGGTTCGGCCCGCCCAGCAGCAGCACCTGCGCCTGCGGCGCGTTGCCCTTGGTCAGCGTCGCCAGGTTCTGGTAGACGACGGCCTCGAACAGGCTGGCGACGATCTCCTCGACCGGGACGCCGGACTTGACCAGGGTGTTGGCGTCGGCCTCGGCGAAGATGCCGCACTTCGAGCTGATCTTGTGCAGGTCGACGCCCTCGTAGGGCATCTGGGCCAGCTGCTCGGGCTCGATCTTGAGCTTGCGCGCGGTCTTCTCGATGAAGGTGCCGGTGCCGCCGCTGCACGCCGACTGCATGAAGACCTGCTTGGTCTTGCCGTCGCCGCTGGGCGTGAAGAACAGCGTCTTCATGTCCTCGCCGCCGATCTCGGAGACGAAGTTGACCTGCGGGTGCATGCGCTCGACCGCAGCGGCGACCGCGACGACCTCCTGCACGAACTTGCCGCCGATCAGCGGCGCGATCAGCCCGGCACCCGAGCCGGTCAGGAACAGGCGGTCGCGCCCGGCCTGCAGGCCGCACTCGGCCTCGATGCGGCCGAGGAATTCGAGGACCATCTCGGCCTGGCGGGTGCCGTGGCGGCGGTAGTCGCGCCAGACGGCGTTGCCGCTGCCGTCGTCGACCAGGGCCTTGATGGTCGTCGAGCCGACGTCGAGCCCGATGAGCTTCATGCGCGCCTCGTCGCGGCGACATGCAGCGCGAAGTTGGCTGCGGTGCCGGCGACACCGCGGTGCGGCAGCCGCCAGGTCGCGCGCGCCAGCTCGGGCTGGTCGACCGCGGCCTGCTGCAGGTCCTCGGGCTTGAGGCCGGTACGGTTCATGACCTCGTCGTACTCGCGCTGCGCGCGCTTCTTGGCCTCGGTCAGGATCATCTGGCAGCGCGACAGCGCGTGCACCTCGGCGTCGCCCTTGATCTCGAGCGGCGCATAGAGCAAGTCGGGGTGCTTGCCGAGCACCGCGGCCATCGCGCCGATGCTCATGGTGTTGGGCATGCAGGCATACGGCGAGAGCTCGCAGGTCATGTGCGCCTTCTTGCCCAGGTGCGCCCACAGCGCCTTGCCGACCAGCATGTCGCCCTCGCCGCCGCTCAGGCGGCTGTGGTAGTACGGTGCAGCCAGGCGGCGCAGTTCGTACTGGTCGGGCAACTCGTGCGGCACGTCGTTGAGGGCATGACGCATGCGGTCGTAGGTCCAGCGCAGCACCTTGTGGCCGACTTGCAGCACCGACAACCACAGGCGCGCCGAGCGCTCGAGGCCGAGCCGGTCCTCGAAGCCCTGGGCGTTGAAGCGCAGCAGGTAGTCCAGCCAGATCGTGACCGCCGCCGGGTAGACCTCGGCGCCCTCGGTCTCGAGCCAGCGGTGGATGTCGTGGTTGGGATCGCCCTCGACCGACTGCAGGTAGAACTCGCCGGTGATCTTGACCACCGGCTTGACGCGGCTGCGGTCGACCTCGACCGCGTCGTAGATCGCGCGCACCTCGCGCATGACGCGCACGAAGTAGCCGGTGCCCAGGTGCCACAGCGCGTTGCCCCAGGCCTTGCCGCCGCGCTGCGGCCGGCGCTTGAAGGCCTCGTACATCAGCTCGACGGCCTGCTTCGTCGCCGCCGCGGTCGCGCCGGGCACCTTCTCGAACGGCCGCGTGCGGTACTCCATGTCCTGCAGCACGTCGGTCATCACGACCGCCCAGACGAGGCCCAGCACGAAGGGCATATCGAGCTCGAGCCCGCCGCCGTTCTTGCCGGTCTGGCTGATGCCCTGGTCGAGCAGGAACATGCGAAACGACTCGAGCCCGACGTTGCGCAGCGCCAGCTCGTAGCTCTGGTGGTACTGGCCGAAGCGGCAGGCACCGCAGGCCCCGGCGTTGACGTAGACATAGTCGCGGTTGACCGCCTCGACGCCGACTTCCTGGGCGCGCTCGCGCAGGAAGTTGGTGAGGTTGCCGGTGACGAAGCTGGTCGGGCAGCACTGGCCGATGTCGGCGACCTCGCGCCCGGTCAGCAGGTCGCGCCGCGACGCGGTCGGCAGCGGCTGCACGCGGTAGCCGAGGTTTTCCATCGCGGCCTGCATCACGCGCTCGGCGCGCCAGTGCAGGCCACCGAACAGGATCGTCGTGCGCTCGCGCTCCTCGCGCGTGAACGGCTGCGGCTTGTACGTCCGGTAGTGCCCTGCGGCCGGGGCCGCCGCGGCCGGGCGTGGCGGCGGCGGCACCGCGCGGACCCGCTCGCGCGGAGGGTCGGCGGTAACCACCGGGATGTCGCGCAAGCTCTTGTAGGCTGGCGTTGCAGGCGAGACGGTACTCATCGGATGCAGCCCTCGGGTGGATGATGAATCGATATCGGACGGTTCGCACGGCAGCAGCACCGTGCCACGCTGCTGCCACCCCCTGCCGCCGCGGACAGTCCCGGACCCCTCGCCGGTTGCGGCGCTGGCGCGAATCGTACTTGCCAAATGTCAAGAAAACCGAAAACCACGCTGCGGCAGAGGCCACGCATGGACAAGACCTGTATTGCGCAACCCGCCCCCCCGGCGCCGGGCGTCTGCGCGACGCCCGCCCCTTCGTGCCGGCGCGCGCCACCGAGTTCCACCCAGCTTCGCGCAGCCGACGGGTCGCGGACTGCGGCCGATCAAGCCTGGCGCGGATTGCGCAGGCGGATGTGGAGTTCGCGCAACTGGCGCTCGTCGACCTCGCTGGGCGCGCCGGTCAGCAGGCATTGGGCGCGCTGCGTCTTCGGGAACGCGATGACGTCGCGGATCGACTCGGCGCGTGTCATCAGCGTGACCAGCCGGTCCAGCCCGAAGGCCAGACCGCCGTGCGGCGGCGCGCCGTACTGCAGCGCATCGAGCAGGAAGCCGAACTTGAGACGCGCCTCGTCGTCGCCGATGGCCAGCGCCCTGAACACCTTGTGCTGCACCTCGGCGCGGTGGATGCGCACCGAGCCGCCGCCGAGCTCCCAGCCGTTGAGGACCATGTCGTAGGCCTGGGCCAGACAGGCACCTGGGTCGGTGTCCATCAGGTCCTCGTGGCCGGCTTTGGGCGAGGTGAAGGGGTGGTGCATCGCGTTCCAGCGGCGCTCGCCCTCGTCATACTCGAACATCGGGAAGTCGACGACCCACAGCGGCGCCCAGCGGTCCTCGAACAGGCCGCGCGCGCGGCCGAACTCGCTGAGCCCGATCTTGACGCGCAGCGCGCCCAGCGCGTCGTTGACGACCTTGGCCTTGTCGGCGCCGAAGAAGATCAGGTCGCCATCGGCGGCGCCGCAGCGCTCGAGCACCGCCGCCAGCGCGGCGTCGTGCAGGTTCTTGACGATCGGGCTCTGCAGCCCCTCACGCCCCTTGGCCCGGTCGTTGACCTTGATCCAGGCCAGGCCCTTGGCGCCGTAGATCCTGACGAAGTCGGTGTAGCCGTCGATCTCGCCGCGGCTCAGTTCGCCGCCGCCGGGCACGCGCAGCGCGGCCACGCGCCCACCGGGCGTGGTCGCGGGACCCGAGAAGACCTTGAAGTCGACGCCGCGCATGACCTCGGTCAGCTCGGTGAACTCGAGCGCGACGCGCAGGTCGGGCTTGTCGCTGCCGTAGCGGTGCATCGCCTCGGCGTAGCTCATCACCGGGTAGGCGGGCAGCTCGACGCCCAGGGTGCGCTGGAAGATGCGGCGGATCATGCCCTCGAACAAGGCACGGATCTCGGCCTCGCCGAGAAACGAGGTCTCGATGTCGATCTGCGTGAACTCGGGCTGGCGGTCGGCGCGCAGGTCCTCGTCGCGGAAGCACTTGGTGATCTGGTAGTAGCGGTCGAAGCCGGCGACCATCAGCAACTGCTTGAACAACTGCGGCGACTGCGGCAGCGCGAAGAACAGGCCGTCGTGCACACGGCTGGGCACGAGGTAGTCGCGCGCGCCCTCGGGCGTGCTGCGGGTCAGCATCGGCGTCTCGATGTCGACGAAGCCGTGCTCGTCGAGGAACTTGCGCGCCTCCATCGCCACGCGGTAGCGCAGCATCAGGTTCTTCTGCATCTGCGGCCGGCGCAGGTCGAGCACGCGGTGCGTCAGACGCACGGTCTCGCTGAGGTTGTCGTCGTCGAGCTGGAACGGCGGCGTCAGGCTGGGGTTGAGGACCTCGAGGTCGTGGCACAGCACCTCGACGCGGCCGCTGACGAGGTTGCTGTTGTCGGTGCCGGCCGGGCGCGCACGCACGACGCCGGTGACGCGCAGGCAGTACTCGCCGCGCACACCCTCGGCGGCGGCGAAGGTCTGCGCCCGGTCGGGGTCGCAGACGACCTGCACGATGCCCTCGCGGTCGCGCAGATCGATGAAGATGACGCCGCCGTGGTCGCGGCGGCGGTGCGCCCAGCCCATCAGGGTCACGGTCCGACCCAGCAGGGCCTCGCTGACGAGGCCGCAGTAGCTTGTTCTCATGGACTCGGGTCTCTCCGTGTGCAGCGCAGCGGCCGACGCGGCGGCGGCGCGTCGCTGCAGGGGCGCGTGGGCGCCGGGGGCGGTCAGGCGCAGTCGCAGGCTGCGCCGCAACCCCCGGCGGGCGCGGCCGCCGCAGCCGTTGCGGTCGAGGCACCGGCCGCGGCCGCACCGGCGGCCGCCGGCGCGGCAGTGCCCGCGGCATCGGCGTCGGCCGGCTTGCCGCCACCACCGCCACTGCCGCCGCGGAAGTCGGTCACGTACCAGCCCGAGCCCTTGAGCTGGAAGCCGGCAGCGGTGACCTGCTTGACGAAGGTGTCGGCGCCGCAGGCCGGGCAGGCCCCGGGCGCGGGGTCGGAGATCTTCTGCAGCACGTCCCTCGCGTGGCCGCAGGTCGAGCAGCGGTAGGCGTAGATCGGCATCGGGCAAGCTCCAGGGGGTGCGGCGCGCAAGCTGCGCCAAAAGACCGTGATTCTATATTTCGGGCCGTCCGCGGCGGCTTTCAAGACCCCCTGGGGGCGGCGACGCGGTTCAGCCCAGCGGCCAGTACGGCCACAGCCGCGCCAGCAAGGCGCCGGCGACGAAGCCGACGGCGGCGATCAGCACGGCCTGCACGAGCCGGCGCGTGCGGCGCTGCTCGGCGAGCAGCTCGCGCAGCAGCGCCTCGGTGGGCGCCGGCCGTGGCTGCAGCGTCTGGTGCAGCAGCCGCGGCAGCTCGGGCAGCAGGTGCGCGTAGCGCGGCGCCTCGTTGCCCAGCCGCGCCGCGAAGGCCGGCCAGCCGACCTGCTCGTTCATCCAGCGCTCGAGGAAGGGCTTGGCCGTGCTCCAGAGGTCGAGCTCGGGGTCGAGCTCGCGGCCCAGGCCCTCGATGTTGAGCAAGGTCTTCTGCAGCAGCACGAGCTGCGGCTGGATCTCGACGTTGAAGCGCCGCGAGGTCTGGAACAGCCGCATCAGCACGTGGCCCAGCGAGATCTCGCGCAGCGGGCGGTCGAAGTATGGCTCGCAGACCGCGCGCACCGCCGACTCGAGCGCGTCGACCCGGGTGTCGGGCGGCACCCAGCCGCTCTCGACGTGCAGCTCGGCCACGCGCTTGTAGTCGCGGCGGAAGAAGGCGATGAAGTTCTGCGCGAGGTAGTCCTTGTCGAAGTCGGTCAGCGTGCCGACGATGCCGAAGTCGAGCGCGATGTAGCGCCCGAAGGACTCGGGCGCGAGCGAGACCTGGATGTTGCCCGGGTGCATGTCGGCGTGGAAGAAGCCGTCGCGAAAGACCTGGGTGAAGAAGATCGTCACGCCGTCGCGCGCGAGCTTGTGCATGTCCAGCCCGGCCTCGCGCAGGCGCTCCTTCTGGTTGATCGGTACGCCGTCCATGCGCTGCATGACCAGCACGTCGGGCTTGCAGAGGTCCCAGACCATCTCGGGGATCAGGACCAGGCCCAGGCCCTGCATGTTGCGCCGCAGGTGCGCGGCGTTGGCCGCCTCGCGCACCAGGTCGAGCTCGTCGTGCAGGTGGCCGTCGAACTCGGCGACGACCTCGCGCGGCTTGAGCCGGCGGCCGTCGACCGACACCCGATCGACCCAGCGCGCGAGACGGTGCAGCAGCGCGAGGTCGTCGTCGATGACCGCCAGCATGCCCGGGCGCAGGACCTTGACCGCGACCTCGCGCCCGTCGAGCAGTTGCGCAAAGTGGACCTGCGCGACCGAGGCGCTGGCCACCGGCTCGGCGTCGAAGCGCGCGAACACGGCCTCGATCGGGCGGCCGAAGGCGCGCTCGACGAAGGCCCGCGCCTGCGCGCCGGGAAACGGCGGCACGCGGTCCTGCAGCTTGGCGAGCTCTTCGGCAATGTCGGGGGCCAGCAGGTCGCGCCGGGTGCTCAGGACCTGGCCGAACTTGACGAAGATCGGCCCCAGCCGCTCGAGCGCGGTGCGCAGGCGCACGCCGCGCGGCGCGTCGAGCTGGCGGCCGACGGTGATCACGCGCACCAGCAGCCGCACCCAGGGCTGGCGAAAGCCCGACAGCGCGATGTCGTCCAGCCCGAAGCGCAGGACGGTGTAGACGATGAAGAGCAGGCGCGCGAACTGCCTCATGGGCCGGCGCGCCCGCCGGGACCCCCGGGGCGCAGCCGCGCCAGCGCATCGGCGCCGCGGCGCAGGCCTGCGCGCAGCGCCGCGGCCAGGCCCGCGCCGCCGCGCGCGAGCTCGTGCGCGACGCGCGCACCGAGCAGGCGCTCGAGGTCGGCCTCGATGTCCCAGCGCACATGGTCGATGACCCAGCTCACGTCGGCGGCCAGGGCGGCGTCGCCGACGATCTCGACGGTCGGCGGGTCACCGAGCACGAAGCCGGCGGCCAGCCCGGCCGGGTTGGAGGCATCGACGCGCAGGCTGAGGTCGGGCAGCGCGGCGTCGTCGGCCAGCCACTCGAGCAGCCCGGCCGGCGTGATCGCGAAGGCCAGCCGCGGCGGCGGTGGCAGCAGCGCCGGCCAGCCGCTGACCTCGACTTGCAGCCTGCGGCCCTGGTGCGCGGCCAGGCGCTGCATCGCCAGCGGCTCGGCGCGCAGCACATGGTTGAGCAGCAGCGTCACGCGCTGCATCGTGGCGGGGGCGACGAGCGAGACCAGCGCATTGATCATCGGCCGATTGTAGGCACGCGCCCTGCCCGGCCGGCGTCACCGGCCTGTCGCCGCGGCTTGGCGACAATGCGCCGAAGACCCACCGGCCGACACCCGCGTACGCCCCCATGACGACCATCCTGCTGACCGGCGCGACCGGCTACATCGCCTCGCACACCTGGCTCGCGCTGCAGGCCGCCGGCCTGCATGTCGTCGGCGTCGACAACTTCGCCAACAGCTCGCCCGAGGTGCTGCAGCGGCTGCAGCGCCTGGGCGGTGTCGAGCCGGACTTCGTGCAGGCCAGCGTCGGCGACGCCGCGGCCGTCGACGCGCTGTTTGCGCAGCGGCGCATCGACGCGGTCGTGCACTTTGCCGCGCACAAGGCGGTCGGCGAGTCGGTCGCGCAGCCGCTGGCGTATTACGCCAACAACGTCGGCGGACTGCTGACGGTCTGCGCGGCGATGCAGCGCCATGGCGTGCGCCGCTTGGTCTTCAGCTCGAGCGCGACGGTCTACGGCGATCCGGCAACGCTGCCGATCGGCGAGGACTTCCCCCTCTCGGCGACCAACCCCTACGGCCGCACCAAGCTGATCGGCGAACAGGTGCTGGCCGACCTCGGCGCGGCCGACCCAGCCTGGCAGAGCGCCTGCCTGCGCTACTTCAACCCGGTCGGCGCGCACGCCTCGGGGCTGATCGGCGAGGACCCGCGCGATGTGCCGAACAACCTGATGCCCTACGTCGCGCAGGTCGCAGTCGGCCGGCGCGCTAAGCTGCAGGTCTACGGCGGCGACTACCCCACCCCCGACGGCACCGGCGTGCGCGACTACATCCACGTCGTCGACCTCGCCGAGGGCCATGTCGCGGCGCTGCAGCGCCTGCTCGACGCGCCGGGCTCGTTCACCGTCAACCTCGGCACCGGCCGCGGCCACAGCGTGCTCGAGGTCGTGCGCGCCTACGGACAGGCCTGCGGCCGGCCGATCCCGTACGAGATCGTCGCCCGCCGCCCCGGTGACGTCGCCGCCTGCTGGGCCGACCCGGCGCGCGCGCACGAACTGCTGGGCTGGCGTGCGCGCCACGACCTGGCCCGCATGTGCGCCGACAGCTGGCGCTGGCAGCGTCTCAACCCCGACGGCTACGCCTCGCCGGCGCCGCCCACCCAACCCCACGGAGCCCAGCCATGAACCCCAGCGCAATCGCCGTGCAACCCGTCGTCATGGCCGGCGGCTCGGGCACCCGGCTGTGGCCGCTCTCGCGTGCCGGCTACCCCAAGCAGTTCCTGGTGCTGGCCGGCAACCAGAGCCTGTTCCAGCAGGCCGCACGCCGGCTCGCCGGGCTGGCCGGCGACGGCGTCGCGGTCGCCGCGCCGCTGGTCGTCGGCAACGAGGAGCACCGCTTCCTCGTGCTCGACCAGTTGCGCGAATGCCGGCTCGAGCCGGCCGCGGTGCTGCTCGAGCCGCGCGGGCGCAACACCGCGCCGGCGCTGACGCTGGCCGCGCTGCAGGCGCTCGACGACGGCGCCGACCCGGTGCTGGTCGTCACCCCGGCCGACCAGACCGTCGCCGACGAGGCCGCCTTCACGCACGCGCTGCGCAGCGCCGTGCGGCAGGCGGCTGCAGGCGGCATCGTGATCCTCGGCGTGCGCCCCGACCGGCCCGAGACCGGCTACGGCTACATCCGCGCCGGCGCCGCCACTGGCGAGGGCGCGCGCGAGGTCGCCGCCTTCGTCGAGAAGCCCGATGCACCGACCGCGCGCCGCTATGTCGACGACGGCGGCTACTACTGGAACGCCGGCATGTTCGTGCTGCGCGCCAGCGTCTGGCTGGCTGCGCTCGAGCGCCTGCGCCCCGACATCGCCGCCGCGACCCGCCTGGCCTGGGACGCGCGGCGCAGCGACGAGCGCTTCGTGCGCCCGGGCGCGGCCGAGTTTGCCGCCGTGCCCGCCGAGTCGGTCGACTACGCGGTGATGGAGCACTGCCCCGGCAGCGGGCAGCCGATCCGCATGGTCACGCTCGACGCCGGCTGGAACGACCTCGGCGCCTGGGACGCGGTCTGGCAGGCGCAGCCCAAGGACGCTGCCGGCAACGCCAGCGTCGGCGACGCGCTGCTCAGCGACTGCCGCGACTCGCTGGTGCACGCCAGCAGCCGGCTGGTCAGCGTGATCGGGCTCGACGGCGTGGTCGTCGTCGAGACCGCCGACGCCGTGCTGGTGGCCAGCCGTGCCAAGAGCCAGGACGTCAAGAAGATCGTCGAGCGGCTCGGCGCCGAGCAGCGCGGCGAGCACGCGCTGCACCGCAAGGTGCACCGGCCCTGGGGCTGGTACGACAGCGTCGACGAGGGCGCGCGCTTCCAGGTCAAGCGCATCATGGTCAAGCCCGGCGCGTCCTTGAGCCTGCAGATGCACCACCACCGCGCCGAGCACTGGATCGTCGTCAAGGGCACCGCCGAGGTCACGGTCGGCGAGCGCAAGATCCTGCTGACCGAGAACCAGAGCACCTATATCCCGCTGGGCGAGGTCCACCGCCTGGCCAACCCCGGCAAGCTGCCGCTCGAGATCATCGAGGTGCAGTCGGGCAGCTACCTCGGCGAGGACGACATCGTGCGCTTCGAGGACAGCTACGGCCGGCGCTGAACAGGACCGCCCGCTACGCGCTTCGCGCGCCCCCTCGAGGGGGCGAGCCCGGACACGAAAGGTCCAGTGGGCCTTTCGTGCCTGGCGAGCGGTCGGGCCGCCTGGCCCGACTCGGCCTGCAAGGCCCGCCAGCGGACCGGCCGAGCCGGATCCGCGGCGCTCGCTTGAATGGGCGTGGTTTATTCGTCGTGGGACGCGCGCAGTGCTGAAATGCATGGCCCCGAGGCGGGGGTGGGGTCAGTCTCTGCGACGCCCACCGGAGTCGGCCAGTCTGCGATGCCTGAGCGCGCAAAGTTCTTGTGACCGATCTTCTTGTTCGATATAGTGAACAAGGATCGAGCGCCTTCCGGAACGCGAATGAGCACCGCCTCAGCCATCGCCAAGAACCTTCTGCGACTGCGAAGTCAGCGCGAGCTCACGCTGACAGGCCTGTCCGAGCGCAGCGGAATCGCAAAATCGACGCTTTCTCTGTTGGAAAGCGGCGGAGGCAACCCGACCGTCGAGACCTTGTGGGCCATCGCCAACGCGCTCGACATTCCTTTCGGCGACCTGATCAGCGAGCCACTAGGTGACCACGGCGACCTGTTCGGTCACGACGCCAATGTTCGATTTATAGAACGATCTACCGGCGATCCGTTGGTAGAGGTCTACTTGCTGGAACTTCTGCCGGGGTGTCGAAAAGACTCTGCACCCCATCCCGCCGGGGTGAAGGAGCGCATCACCGTGTTGTCCGGCGCGCTGTGGGTGGGCGATATCGACCGCCCGCAGATGCTGCGCGCGGGCGACAGCCACGCCTTCGAAGCCCACGTGCCCCATGTCTATGCCGCCGCCGAACACGGTGGACGCGCCCTGGTGGTGATCGAGTACCCGCGGATCGACGACTCGGCCTGCGCCTGTACGCTGCATCTGCAATGGCCCGAAGCCAACGCCGCCTGGGCAGGCGTGCGCAGCGCGGTCGAACGCGCCATGCTCGAGGTGTCCAATGGCCTGGGCGCGCGCATCCTGCGCCTGCGTGGCGGTCGCCCGCAGGAACGCGACGATCTGGCCAAGCTGCACCGCTTGCTGCGCGAGCTCGTTGGCGACGTCTGGCGCTGGCCGGTACTGGCGTTGGTCGAAAGCGACTCCCGGGGGGCTTGCGTGAGCGTGGTGCCGGTGCCGCTGGCCGACTCCGCCTTTGCCGCTCACGACCTGGCCCCGTCGGCCTGGGCCGAGACAGCCCTGGTGCAGACCAGCACCCGGCTGGCCCGTCTGGCCGAATCGCCATTCGTCGAACTGGACGCCCGCGAGCTGGCCGAGATCCGTGCCGACCTGGACAGCCCCGGCTGGACGCTGCGCAGCCTGGCCACCGAGGTGCTGCTGCAACGCGGTGACATCAGCGCGCTGCGCCACTCGCGCCCCGCGACGGCTACCGGCTCGCGCCCCACGGCCGGCGAAGGGCCGTTCTCCAGTCGCGTCGACGTCGAGCAGTACGACGCGTACGAACTGCTGCACCCGGCCTATGCCCGCCAGGTCGTGGCCGCGGCACAGGACATTGCCAGCTTCGCCAGCCCCTCCGCCGCGCGGCAAGCTATCGACGTTGGCACGGGGCCAGGCTTGCCCCTTTTGATGCTGCATGAGCTGCACCCGAACTACCGCTTTCTGGCCGTCGAGCCCGACGACGAAGCCTGTGCCTACTTGCAGCTCAACGCCCAAGGCAGCGCAGGCATCGAGCCGCACCACGGCGGCTTCCTCGAACTGGCGCACCCGCCAGGGCAGACGCCATTGATCACTTCGTTCGGCTCCTCGCATCACTTCAACACGGCATTCATGCTGCAGAAGGCCGCGCACTTGCTGGAGCCGCACGGCGTGCTGGTCGTGGCTGGCGAATTCCTCCCGGAGTTCTCCAGCGCCGAAGAACGCAAGCTCGCGCTGGTGCGCCACCATGGGGCCTATCTGCTGGCCAGCATGGCCTGGGTCGGTGAGCCGCCCGAATCCGATGGTGAACCCGACTTCGAGGTTTACCGCGACCTGCGGCGTTCGATCGCGATGGCCACCGTACTGGCCACCCAAGGCAAGTCCGCGGCTGCAGTGCATCTTTGCCGTGACCTGCATCGACGCCTGCGGGCCTGCCGGATGACGCAGCGTCATGCCCATGACATCGGCGCGTTCGTGCGCTTCTACATGCTCGAGCTGCAGGCCATGGTCGCCGGCTTCGACTATGAAGTCGAGCGCAAGACCCACGCGCGCCGCCTGGTCGGCCTGGCCGCGCTGGCCGGACTGGAGTTGCGGCGGCACCGTCGCGTCTTCGCGACGGTCGGCAGCGACGCCTGGGGTGGCGGCACGCATGTGCTGACGTTCACGAAACCTCGGGCCTCTTGGTGAAGGCACGCTTTGTCATGCAGGGCCTGGGCGACAGCCTCGCCATCGCCGCGGGCTACGTGCCGGTGGCCTTCTCGTTCGGGCTGGCGACCGTGCAACTGGGTCTGGGCGTCGAATGGGCGGTGGCGATCTCGGCCATCGTCTTTGCCGGGGCCAGCCAGTTCGTGCTCGTTTCCTTGCTGGCCGCCGGCGGCGGACCGCTGGCGGTGGTGGCCACCATCTGGCTGCTCAACGCCCGCCATCTGCTCTACGGCAGCGCGGTGGCCGAGCAACTGACGCGGGCGAATCAACCGCGGGCGCCGTCGGCGCTGGCCTTCGGGCTGACCGACGAGGTCTTTGCCTGTGCGGCAGCGAAGCTGCCGACCCTGGCGCCGCAGCAGCGCGCCGGCTGGCTGGCCGGCCTGCAAACCGGCGCCTACCTCTCGTGGGTCGCCGGCACCTGGCTCGGTGCGCAGACCGGCGTCGAGCTGGTCGAGCGCCTGCCGCTGCTGCGCGAGGCCTTGCAGTTCGTGCTGCCGGCACTGTTCCTGACGCTGTTGCTGCAGATGGGTGTGCGGGGGCGCGCCGGCGCCCTGTGGGGCGCTGCCGGCGTCACGCTGCTGGGTCTGGTCCTGGTTCCGGCCCACGTGGCGATCCCGGTGGGCATTCTGGCCGGCGCAGCCATCCAGTGGCTGGTCGCCAAGGAGGATGATCGATGACTGATGCCGACTGGGTGCTGCTGCTGACGGTGCTGGCCTGCGGCCTGGGCACCTTCCTGTTGCGCGCGCTGCCGTTCTGGTGGGGCCTGCGGCAAGGCGCCGGGCGCTCGCAGTTCATCCGCCGCGGGTCCGCGGCGATCGGCCCTGCGGCCATCGCCGCGCTGCTGGTGGCCGCGGTCCTTCCGCTGCTGTGGCCCGAAGCCGGCCCGACCCGCGCGCTGCCCGCAGCCGTGGCCCTGGGCACCGTGGTGCTGGTCCATCGGCTGCGCGGGGGCCTGGCCGGCCCCACCCTGCTGGGCACCGCGGCCTACGCGCTGATGCTGTGGATGACCCGCTGAGCCGCCACGCTCAGCAGCGTATGCCGACGTGCAGCGCGACGACGCCGGCAGCGAGGTCGTGCACGTCGACATGGCCGAAGCCGGCGGCCTTCATCATGGCCTTGAGGGTGGCCTGGTCGGGGTGCATGCGGATCGACTCGGCCAGGTAGCGGTAGCTGTCGGCGTCGCCGGCCACCCACTGGCCCAGGCGCGGCAGCACCTGGAACGAGTACCAGTCGTAGAGCGGCTGCAGCGGCGGCGCGACCTTGGAGAACTCGAGCACCAGCAGCCGCCCGCCGGGCCTGAGCACGCGGCCCATCTCGGCCAGCGCGCGCTCCTGGTGCGTCATGTTGCGCAGCCCGAAGCCGACGCTGACGAGGTCGAAGCGCGCGTCGGCAAACGGCAGGCGTTCGGCGTCGCAGGCCACGGTCGGCAGCGCGAGCCCCTCGTCGAGCAGGCGGTCGCGGCCCTGCGCGAGCATGGCCAGGTTGATGTCGGTGTGCACGACGCAGCCGCCGGCACCCACCCGCTGCGCGAAGGCACGCGCGAGGTCGCCGGTGCCGCCGGCGAGGTCGAGCACCTGCTGGCCTTCGCGCACGTCGGCGACCGCCACCGCGTAGGCCTTCCAGGCACGGTGCAGGCCCAGCGACATCAGGTCGTTCATCAGGTCGTACTTCGGCGCGACCGAGTCGAACACGCCGCGCACGCGCTGCGCCTTGTCGCGCTCGTCGACGGTCTCGAAGCCGAAGTGGGTCTGGCTCATCGCCAGCGGCTCAGTGCTGCGCGCAACCGCCGCCGGCCTTGGCGGCCATCGGCGCGTCGCGGTCGAGCCCGGCGGCGGCCAGGCGGCGCTCGTAGTCCTGCCACAGCTCGGCCTGGCGCGCGCCCAGCCGGTGCAGGTAGGCCCAGGTGTAGATGCCCGAGGCATGCCCGTCGGAGAAGGTCGGCTGGATCGCGTAATGGCCGACCGCCTCGACGCCGACGATGTCGACCTCGCGCTTGCCGGTCTGCAGGACTTCCTGCCCGGGGCCATGGCCCTGGACCTCGGCCGAGGGCGAGTACACGCGCAGCAGTTCGAAGGGGATGCGAAAGCGCACGCCGTCGTCGAAGGCCACTTCGAGCACCCGCGACTGCTGGTGCACGGTGACTTCGGTCGGTTGCGGGGTGTGTTCAGCCATGGCGGTCGCGGCTCTCAGGAGGTGGAGATGGGTGCAGCATCAGCGTCGCCGGTGTCGAAGTCGACGTCGTCGAACAGCGCGGCCACCGGCCACGCGATACCACGCTCTGGAATGTGCATCACGTCGCCCGCGGCCAGCGGGTGCAGCACCCAGAGCCCTTCGGCATTGCGCACGTAGAGGTCGGCGCGCGGCTGGCCCTGCTCGACGAGCAGGTAATGCGTCAGCGTCGGCACGCGGCGGTACAGCGCGAACTTGCCGCCGCGGTCGTAGCCGGCGGTGCTGTCGGACAGCACCTCGACGACCAGCCAGGGCCCGTGGATGGCGAGTTCGCGGTCGCTGACGCGGTCGCGCGCCTCGCAACTGACCATCACGTCGGGGTAAAGGTACGCGTCGGCGGCTTCGACATGCAGCTTGACGTCGGACATGTAGACGCGGCAGGGCGTGCCGCGCAGTTGCTCGCGCAGGAAGGTGTAGGCGTTGCCGGCGATCACGTTGTGCGCCAGCCGCGCGCCGGTCATCGCGTAGACCTCGCCGCCGACGTACTCGTGGCGCTCGCTCTGCGTGGCCTCCCAGGCGAGGTAGTCGGCCGGGCTCAGGCGCGAGCGGGGCTGGGCGGCGTTCATCGCGGTGGCATCGGGGTGACGTCGTCAAGCATAGCGCAGGCGCTCGGCGAGCAGGCGGTCGAGCGCGGGCAGCGCGGCGGCCACGCGGGCCAGCTCGGCAGCGTCGCCAGTGCGCTGCGCGGGGCCCCAGACCGGCTGCGGAAAATGGCTGTCCCAGTCGAAGCGGGCGATCACGTGCCAGTGCAGGTGCGGCGTCAGGTTGCCCAGCGACGCGAGGTTGAGCTTGGTCGGCCGCAGCCGCTCGCGCAGGCCGAGCTCGACGGCGGCCACCAGCGCCATGCAGCGCTGGCGCTCGCCGGCGTCGAGGTCGCCGAACTCGGCGACATGGGCGTTGCAGACGACGCGGTAGTACGCCGGGAATGCGGCGTCGTCGACGCCGACGACGCGCCAGCCGGCTTCGCGGTGGACCAGCCGGCCGCCGTCGGCCGCGCACAGCGCGCAGCCGGCGACACTTGCGGCAACCGGCGTCGGCCTCACACCAGCACGCGCTCGATGCCGCCGGCGTTGGCGCGGGCGACATACTCGGGCAGCCAGTTCTCGCCGAGCAGGTGGCGGGCCATCTCGACGACGATGTAGTCGGCTTCCAGCAGGCCGCTGGCGAGGTCGCCCTCGTAGCGGCTGAGGCCCTGCAGGCAGCTCGGGCACGAGGTCAGGATCTTGACCGGGCCGGCGTGCCCCTGCGCACGCAGCGCGGCCTCGTCGCGGCGCAGCTCCTCTTCCTTGCGAAAGCGCACCTGCGTGCTGATGTCGGGCCGCGTCACGCCCAGCGTGCCGCTCTCGCCGCAGCAGCGCTTGCTCTCGAGCACCTGCGGGCCGACCAGCGCGCGGACCGTCCTGATCGGGTCCTGCTGCTTCATCGGGCTGTGGCAGGGGTCGTGGTAGAGGTAGCCCTGGCCGGTGGCCGCCTCCAGCGTGATGCCCTTCTCGAGCAGGTACTCGTGGATGTCGACGATGCGGCAGCCGGGGAAGATCTCCTCGAAGCGGTAGCCCTGGAGCTGGTCGTGGCAGGTGCCGCAACTGACCACGACGGTCTTGATGTCGAGATAGTTCAGCGTGTTGGCCACGCGGTGGAACAGCACGCGGTTGTCGGTGATGATCTGCTCGGCCTTGTCGTACTGGCCGCTGCCGCGCTGCGGGTAGCCGCAGCACAGGTAGCCCGGCGGCAGCACGGTCTGCACGCCGGCCTGCCACAGCATGGCCTGCGTGGCCAGCCCGACCTGGCTGAACAGCCGCTCCGAGCCGCAGCCGGGGAAGTAGAACACCGCCTCGCTGTCGGCGCTGGTGCGCTGCGGGTCGCGGATGATCGGCACGTACTGGCGGTCCTCGACGTCGAGCAGCGCGCGCGCGGTCTTCTTGGGCAGGCCGCCGGGCATCTTCTTGTTGACGAAGTGGATCACCTGCTCGCCCAGCGGCGCCGGGCCGACCGTGGCCGGCGGCGCGGCGGTCTGCGCGCGGGCGAACTTCTTCAGCAGCTCGTGGGCCAGGCGCTGGGCCTTGAAGCCGAGGTCGACCATCGCGCCGCGCATGAGCTTGATGGTCCGCGGGTGGGTCGCGTTGAGGAACAGCATCGCCGCGGCGTTGCCGGGGCGCAGGCTCTTCCTGCCCATGCGCCGCAGCAGGTTGCGCATGTTCATCGTGACGTCGCCGAAGTCGATCTTGACCGGGCACGGCGAGGCGCACTTGTGGCAGACGGTGCAGTGGTCGGCGACGTCCTCGAACTCGGCCCAGTGCGCGAGGCTGACGCCGCGCCGGGTCTGCTCCTCGTAGAGGAAGGCCTCGATCAGCAGGCTGGTGGCGAGGATCTTGTTGCGCGGGCTGTAGAGCAGGTTGGCGCGCGGCACATGGGTGGCGCAGACCGGCTTGCACTTGCCGCAGCGCAGGCAGTCCTTGATGCTGTCGCTGATCGCGCCGATGTCGCTTTGCTGCATGATCAGCGACTCGTGGCCCATCAACCCGAAGCTGGGCGTGTAGGCGTGGCGCAGGTCGGCCGCGCGCACGTCGTCGCCCAGGCCGGCGACCTCGCGCAGCAGCTTGCCCTTGTTGAAGCGGCCCTCGGGGTCGATGCGCCGCTTGTAGTCGGCAAACGCGGCGATCTCGTCGTCGGTGAGGAACTCGAGCTTGGTGATGCCGATGCCGTGCTCGCCGCTGATGACCCCGCCGAGCCGGCGCGCCAGCGCCATGATGCGCGCGACCGCCTCGTGCGCGGTCTGCAGCATCTCGTAGTGGTCGCTGTTGACCGGGATGTTGGTGTGCACGTTGCCGTCGCCGGCATGCATGTGCAGCGCGACCCAGACGCGCCCGCGCAGCACCTCGCGGTGGATGCGCGTGCATTCGTCGAGCAGCGGGGCGAAGGCCGCGCCGGCGAACAGCTCGCGCAGCGGCTTGCGCACCTGCGTCTTCCACGAGGCGCGCAGGCTGCCGTCCTGCAGCTGCTCGAACACGCTGCGCCCCTCGGGCGGCACGAGGTCGAGCGTGTCGTGCCACTGCTGCCACAGCGCGCGCACCTCGCGCAGCCGTTGCAGGGCCTGCTGCACGCGGTCCTCGAGCAGCTCGGCGCCGGGGATCTCGGCAGCGTCGTCGCCGCGCCCGAGCGGCAGCTTGCCGGCGGCGAAGAAGGCCTCCAGCCGGTCGAGCAATTGCAGCTTGTTGCGCAGGCTCAGCTCGACGTTGATGCGCTCGATGCCGTCGGTGTACTCGCCCATGCGCGGCAGCGGGATGACGACGTCCTCGTTGATCTTGAAGGCGTTGGTGTGGCGCGCGATCGCCGCGGTGCGCTTGCGGTCGAGCCAGAACTTCCTGCGCGCGTCGGCGCTGACGGCGACGAAGCCCTCGCCGGCGCGGCTGTTGGCGATGCGCACGACCTCGCTGGCCGCGCGCGCGACGGCGGCCTCGTCGTCGCCGACGATGTCGCCCAGCAGCACCATCTTCGGCAGCCCGCCGCGCTTGCTCTTGGTCGCGTAGCCGACGGCCTTCAGGTAGCGGTCGTCGAGGTGCTCGAGCCCGGCGAGCACGGCGCCGCCGGCGCGGCGGGCCTCGGCGAACATGTGGTCCTTGATCTCGACGATGCTGGGCACGGCCAGCCGCGCGCTGCCGAAGAACTCCAGGCACACCGTGCGCACATGCGCGGGCATGCGGTGCACGATCCAGCGCGCACTGGTGATCAGGCCGTCGCAGCCTTCCTTCTGGATGCCCGGCAGGCCGGCGAGGAACTTGTCGGTGACGTCCTTGCCCAGGCCCGCCTTGCGAAAGACCCGCCCGGGGATGTCGAGCCGCTCGCTGCGCAGCAGGGTCTTGCCGCTGGCGTCGTAGTGGCGCAGCTCGAAGCTCGCGACCTCGACGTCGTGGATCTTGCCGAGGTTGTGGTTCAGGCGCACGACCTCGAGCCAGGTCGCGTCGGGAGTGACCATGCGCCAGCTCGCCAGGTTGTCGAGCGCGGTGCCCCACAGCAGCGCCTTCTTGCCGCCAGCGTTCATCGCGATGTTGCCGCCGATGCAGCTCGCCTCGGCACTGGTCGGATCGACGGCGAAGACCTGGCCGGCGCGCTCGGCGGCGTCGGCCACGCGCTGGGTGACGACGCCGGCCTCGCTCCAGACGGTGGCCACCGGCTGCGCGAGGCCGGGCAGCTCGACCCACTCGACCTCGCTCATGCGCTCGAGCTTCTCGGTGTTGACGACCGCGCTCTTCCAGGTCAGCGGCACCGCGCCGCCGGTGTAGCCGGTGCCGCCACCGCGCGGGATGATCGTCAGGCCGAGCTCGACGCAGCCGGCGACCAGCGCCGCGGTCTCGGCCTCGCTGTCGGGGGTCAGCACGACGAAGGGGTACTCGACGCGCCAGTCGGTGGCGTCGGTGACGTGCGAGACGCGGCTGAGTGCGTCGAACTTGATGTTGTCCTTCGCGGTGTGGCGGCCCAGCACGCGCAGCGTGCGCCGGCGCAGCGCGGCGACCGCGTCGAAGCCGTCGGCGAAGTCGCGCACCGCGCTGCGCGCAGCGGCCAGCAGCTCGCCGACGAGCGCGTCGCGCGCGGCGTCGGCGGCGGGCTCGCGGCGCCTGTCGATCTCGGCCAGGCGGTGCGCCAGCGCCTCGATCAGCAGCGCCCGGCGCCTGGGGTTGGCCAGCAGGTCGTCCTGCAGATAGGGGTTGCGCTGCACGACCCAGATGTCGCCCAGCACCTCGTAGAGCATGCGCGCCGAGCGCCCGGTGCGGCGCTCCTGGCGCAGGCGGTCGAGCAGCGCCCAGGCGCGCGCGCCGAGCAGCCGCAGCACGATCTCGCGGTCGGAGAACGAGGTGTAGTTGTACGGAATCTCGCGCAGCCGCGGCGCGGCTGCGGCCGAGTCGGCGGCAGCGCCGGTCGGCGCGGCCAGCGGGGTCAGGAGCAGGGGTGCATTCATCTCGGAAGGGGCAGGGCGCCGCCCGCAGCCATCGTCGCGCCCGGACCGGGGAGCGGCGCGGCGCGGCGCAGGCGCGGACATTCGGCGACAGGCCGCAAGTACGGGCTTTCCCGTAGTCGCTCGGGATTGTCCCATCGTAGCGCAGGGTCGATTCCGGCAGACTCGGCAGGGTCGCAGCGGCCCAGCGGCAGCCCGGGCGCGACGTCATCTGTTTTTCACACGGCCGCGCCACACTTCGCCGCTTTGCCTGCCCTGCCCCGGCAGACCCGGGAAACCACCTAGGAGCCCACATGAACCTCAAGCGATGGCTGACGGCGGCTGCCGTGGCCACTTCGGCGGCGCTCGCCGCCGCCCCGGCCGCAGCGCAGCCGACCGAGCTGCATTTCTGGATGGGCCTGACCGGCGCCAACGGCGAGATGCTGATGCGCTTCGGCGAGGAGTTCAACCGCTCGCAGACCGATTTCCGCGTCGTCGTCTCGTTCAAGGGCCAGTACCCCGAGCAGCGCGCTGCCGCCATCGCCGCCTACCGCGCCGGCAACCCGCCGCACATCCTGCAGATGTTCGACGCCGGCTCGGGCGACATGATGGCCGCGCGCGATGCGATCATCCCGGTCTCCGAGGTCTTCCGCCGCGCCGGCCTGCAGTTCAACCCGGCCGACTTCATCCCGCCGGCGCGCGGCTACTACGGCCTGCCCAACGGCGACCTGCTGTCGATGCCGTTCAACGTCTCGACCGCGGTGCTGTTCTTCAACCGCGACGCCTTCCAGCGCGCCGGCCTCGACCCCGACCGCCCGCCGCGCACCTGGCCCGAGCTGGTCACGGCCGCGCGCCAGATCCGCGCGACCAACGCCGCGCCCTGCGGCTACACGACGACCTGGCTGGCCTGGGTCCAGCTCGAGCAGTTCGCCTCGCGCCACAACATCGCCTTCGGCACGCGCGACAACGGCCGCGCCGGGCTCGACGCCGCGCTGACGGTGGCCGACAACCCACTGCTCGTGCGCCAGGTGCAGACCCTGGTCGACATGCAGCGCGACAACAGCTTCCAGTACGGCGGACGCAGCAACGACGCCGCGGCGCTGTTCATCTCGGGCCAGTGCGCGATGCTGACCCAGTCCAGCGGCGGCCTCGCGGCCATCACCCAGGGCGCGCGCTTCCAGTTCGGCACCGCGCAACTGCCACACTGGCCCGACGTGCAGGGCGCGCCGTTCGCGACGACCATCGGCGGCGCCTCGCTGTGGGTCTTCAACGCGCCCAACCGCACCGAGCGCGAGAACCGCGGCATCGCGGCGTTCCTGAACTTCATGCGCAGCGACCGCGTGATGACCGAGTGGGCGCGCACCACGGGCTTCCTGCCGGCCACCAACAGCTCGTTTCGCGCCATGCAGCAAGAAGGCTTCTTCCAGCGCAACCCGGGTCGCGACGTGCCGATCCTGTCGCTGATCGAGGCCCGTCAGGGCGCCAACACCAACGGCTACCGCTTCGGCCGCTGGACCGAGATCCGCGACGTCTACCACGAGGAAGTCGAGCGCGCGCTGCAGGGCCGCCAGAGCGCGGCCGACGCGATGCGCAACTTCGAGCGCCGCGGCAACGCGCTGCTGCGCGCCTTCGAGCGCAGCGTCGCACCGCGCCAGTAAGCGGCAGGTCCGGGGGCCGCGCCGCCGACGCCTTCGGCGGCGGCGGCGGCGCGGCGGTTATGCTGCGCCTGGCGGGCCGTGACCGGCGCGAGCCGGGCGCAGTTCCGGTCCGCGCCTCGAGTGCCGCGCATCCTCTGCGCCGCGCCAACCCACCCGGGGCCGGCGCGGCAAGCCCTTCCCGATCCGACCCCCTCCCGTGCAACGCAAGGTCGTCTTCCCGCAGCGCGCGCTGCCCTACCTGCTGCTCGCGCCGCAGTTGGCGGTCACCTTCGTGTTCTTCTTCTGGCCGGGCGGTCAGGCGCTGTACATGTCGTTCCAGGAGCAGGACCCGTTCGGCCACAACGTGGTCTTCGTCGGCCTCGAGAACTTCCGCGCGCTGTTCGCCGACCCGCATTACCTCGCCGCGATCTGGCGCACCCTGTACTTCTCGGCTGCGGTCACCGTGCTGGCGATGGTGCCGGCGCTGCTGTTTGCCGTGATGGCCGATCGCGTGATCCGCGGCTCGACCGCCTACACCACGGCGATGCTGATCCCCTACGCGATCGCGCCGGCGGTCGCCGGCGTGCTGTGGCTGTTCATGTTCAACCCCTCGGTCGGCGTCCTTGCGTGGTGGCTGCGCGCGCTGGGCATCGACTGGAACCCGGTGCTCGACGGCAGCGACGCGATGTGGCTGGTCATCCTCGCCTCGGCCTGGAAGCAGATCGCCTACAACTTCCTGTTCTTCCTGGCCGCGCTGCAATCGATCCCGCGCAGCCTGCTCGAGGCCGCATCGATCGACGGCGCCGGGCCGATGCGCCGCTTCTGGACCGTGGTCTTCCCGCTGCTGTCGCCGACGACCTTCTTCCTGCTCGTCGTCAACCTGGTCTACGCCTTCTTCGACACCTTCGGCGTGATCGCCGCGGTGACCCAGGGCGGCCCCGCGGGCGCGACGCAGACCCTGGTCTACAAGGTCTACCAGGACGGCATCCAGAACCTCGACCTCGGCAGCTCGGCCGCGCAGTCGGTGGTGCTGATGGCCATCGTGATCGTGCTGACCATGCTGCAGTTCCGCTTCGTAGAGCGGCGCGTGCACTACAACTGAGGCCCGCCCGCGTCATGGCCAGCCTCCCCGCCACCGCCGCGCCGCACAGCGTGTCGCGCATCCCCGTCGACTGGCTGCCGCATGTGCTGCTGTGGTCGGGCATCGCGGTCATCGCCTTCCCGCTCTACATCGCCGTCGTCGCCTCGACGCTGACCGCGCAGGACGTCGTGCAGGCGCCGATGCCGCTGCTGCCGGGCTCCCACGCGCTCGACAACTACCACACCGTGCTGGTTCAGGGCCTGCAGGGCAACCTGCTGTCGCCGCCGGTCTGGCTGATGATGTGGAACAGCCTGCAGATGGCGCTGATCATCACCGCCGGCAAGGTCGTGGTCTCGATCCTCTCGGCGTTCGCGGTGGTCTACTTCCGCTTCCCCGGGCGCATGCTGTTCTTCTGGATGATCTTCATCACGCTGATGCTGCCCGTCGAGGTGCGCATCCTGCCGACCTACGAGGTGGTCGCCGACCTCGGGCTGATCAACACCATGACCGGGCTGACCCTGCCGCTGATCGCCAGCGCCACCGGCACCCTGCTGTTTCGCCAGTTCTTCATGACCATCCCCGACGAGCTCGTCGAGGCCGCGCGCATCGACGGCGCGGGCCCGCTGCGCTTCTTCCGCGACGTCGTGCTGCCGCTGTCGAAGACCCAGATCGCCGCGCTGTCGGTCATCCTCTTCATCTACGGCTGGAACCAGTACCTCTGGCCGCTGCTGATCACCACCGACAACCGGCTCGACACGATCGTCGTCGGCATCACCAAGATGATCGGCAACGACGCCGCGGTGACCGACTGGAACCTGGTGATGGCGACCACCCTGCTCGCGCTGCTGCCGCCGGCCCTGGTCGTCGTCGTGCTGCGGCGCTGGTTCGTCAAGGGGCTGGTCGACAGCGAGAAGTGAGGCCATGGCATCGATATCCTTTCGCAACGTCGCCAAGCGCTACGGCGGCGCGTCGGCCCCGCTGGTCATCCACGGCGCCAGCGCCGAGGTGCCCGACGGCGAGTTCGTCGTCATCGTCGGCCCCTCGGGCTGCGGCAAGAGCACGCTGCTGCGCATGGTCGCCGGGCTCGAGGCGATCAGCGACGGCGAGATCGCGATCGGCGGGCGCGTCGTCAACGACGTCGACCCGGCCAAGCGCGACATCGCGATGGTCTTCCAGAACTACGCGCTCTACCCGCACATGAGCGTCTACGACAACATGGCCTACGGGCTGCGCATGCGCTCGCTGCCGCGCGCCGAGATCGAGCAGCGCGTGCAGCGCGCGGCGCAGACGCTCGAGATCGCGCACCTGCTCGAGCGCAAGCCGCGCCAGCTCTCGGGTGGGCAGCGCCAGCGCGTGGCGATGGGCCGTGCGATCGTGCGCTCGCCGCAGGTCTTCCTGTTCGACGAGCCGCTGTCCAACCTCGACGCCAAGCTGCGCGCCCAGACCCGGCTCGAGATCCGCCGCCTGCACCGCGAGATCGGCGTGACCTCGCTGTTCGTGACCCACGACCAGGTCGAGGCGATGACGCTGGCGCAGCGCATGATGGTCATGAACGGCGGGCGCATCGAGCAGATCGGCACACCCGAGGACGTCTACCTGCGCCCGGCGACGACCTTCGTCGCCGGCTTCATCGGCAGCCCGCCGATGAACCTGCTCGACGGCCAGGCCGAAGGCCGCAGGCTGCGCGTCGACGGCGCGACGCTGCCGCTGCCGCAGCCCGCGCCGCGCGAGGGCGCGCTGCGCCTGGGCGTGCGGCCCGAGCACCTCGCTCTGGCCGCCAACGGCGCCGACAGCGCCGATGGCGCCGCCTGGCCGCTGCGCGTCGACACCGTCGAGATGCTCGGCGCCGAGCGGCTGGTCCACGGCCAGATCGGCGGCTGCGCGCTGACGCTGCGCATCGACGCCACCCTGCCGGCGCCGCCGCCCGGCGCGACCGTGCCGGTGTGGGCGCCGGCGCAGCACCTGCACTGGTTCGACGCCGCCGGCGGCCAGCGCATCGACCACTGAAGCCACGATGAACGCCCCCGACCGCTGGCCGTACCCGCTGTGGATCGCGCACCGCGGCGCCGGCCGCCTCGCGCCCGAGAATACGCTGGCGGCGATGCGCGAGGGCGCCCGCCACGGCTGGCGGGCCTTCGAGTGCGACGTCAAGCTCAGCGCCGACGGCGTGCCGTTCCTGCTGCACGACGCGACGCTCGAGCGCACGACCGACGGCCGCGGCGACGCCGGTGCGCTCGCCTGGGCCGAGCTGTCGCGGCTCGACGCCGGCGGCTGGCACAGCCGCGCGTACGCCGGCGAGCCGCCGGCCTCGCTGGCCGCGGTCGCCGCCTTTGCACGCGCCAGCGGCTTTGCGATGAACCTCGAGATCAAGCCCTCGCCGGGGCGCGAGCGCGAGACCGGCGAGCTCGTCGCCGCGCAGGCCGCGCGGCTGTGGGCCGCCGGTGGCACGCCGCCGCTGCTGAGCTCGTTTCGGCCCGAGGCGCTGGCCGGCGCGCAGCACGGCGCGCCGGCGCTGCCGCGCGCGCTGCTGCTCGAGCACCCTTACGAGGGCTGGCTGGCGCTGGCGCAGACGCTGGGCTGCGTCGCGGTCGTCGCCCACCACCCGCTGATCGACGCCGGCTTCGTCGCCGCGCTGCGCGCAGCCGGGCTGAGGGCGCTGAGCTACACCGTCAACGACGATGCGCTCGCGCGCCGGCTGATCGGCCTGGGCGTCGAGGGCATCATCACCGACGCGGTCGACCGCTTCAGCCCCGCCGCGGCGTGACCGGCGCTGGCAGACAAGCGCCTCAACTGCGGTAGTCGGCGTTGATCCGCACGTACTCGGCCGACAGGTCGCAGGTCCAGACGCTGGCCGTCGCGCTGCCGCGGTGCAGGTCCACGCGCACGCCGATCTCGCTTTGCCGCATCACGCGCTGGCCGTCCTCCTCGCGGTACGCGGGGTGGCGCCCACCCTGCGTGGCGACATGGACGTCGTCGAGGTAGAGGTCGATCAGGCCCTGCTCGAGGTCTTTGATGCCGGCGTAGCCAACCGCAGCGAGGATGCGCCCGAGGTTGGGGTCGCTGGCGTGGAACGCGGTCTTGACCAGCGGCGAGTGGGCGATCGCGTAGGCCACGCGGCGGCATTCATCGGCGTCGCGGCCGCCGTCGACGCGCACGGTGATGAACTTGGTCGCGCCCTCGCCGTCGCGCACGATGGCCTGGGCGAGCTGCTGCGCGACGGCGACCACCGCCGCGCGCAGCGCCTGGCCCTCGGCGCTGGCGAGGTCGGTGATCTCGGCATGGCCGGCGCGGCGCGTCGCGATCAGCATGAAGGCGTCGTTGGTCGAGGTGTCGCCGTCGATCGTGATGCGGTTGAAGCTGGCGTCGGCGGCTTCGCGCACCAGCGCATCGAGCAGCGCCGGCGCCAGCACGGCGTCGGTGGCGACGAAGCCGAGCATGGTCGCCATGTCCGGGCGGATCATGCCGGCGCCCTTGGCGATGCCGGTCACGCTCACCGTGCGGCCGCCGATCGCGAGCTGGCGCGAGGCGGCCTTGGGCAGCGTGTCGGTGGTCATGATGGCCTCGGCGGCCAGCGCCCAGTGGGTCGGCTGCAGGTCGGCCAGCGCGGCCGGCAGCGCGGCCTCGATGCGCTCGCTGGGCAGGGTCTCCATGATCACGCCGGTCGAGAACGGCAGCACCTGCTGGGCAGTGATGCCCAGCCGCGCCGCGAGCGCGGCGCAGACGCTGCGTGCGCGCGCGAGGCCGTCGGCACCGGTGCCGGCGTTGGCGTTGCCGGTATTGACGACCAGCGCGCGCACGCCGCCGGCGCCGGCCGCAGCGAGGTGCTCGCGGCAGAGCTGGACCGGCGCGGCGCAGAAGCGGTTGCTGGTGTAGACGCCGGCGACCGCGGCGCCGGCGTCGAGCGCGATGACGGTCAGGTCGCGGCGACCGGCCTTGCGCACGCCGGCCATCGCGGTGCCCAGCCGCAGCCCCGGCACGGGGTGCAGCGCAGCGGGGTCGGGGGCGGTCAGGTTGACGGGCATGGTGCGGGTCCGCAGGCGGCGTGGTCGGCGACGCCGCGCAGTGTAGGCGCAGCCGGCGCGCCGATCAGGGCGCAGCCAGCACCTGCGGGTTGAGCGGCGTCGGCGGCCGGCCGCCGGTCAGCGCGGCGATCAGGTTGTCGACGGCCAGGCTGGCCATCGCGTGGCGCGTGCCTGTGGTCGCGCTGGCGATGTGCGGCGTCAGCACCGCGTTGGGCAGCGCCAGCAGCGCCGGGTGCACGCGCGGCTCGCCTTCGTAGACGTCGAGCGCGGCCGCGGCGATGCGCCGCTCGGCCAGCGCCTGCGCGAGCGCGGCGTCGTCGACGATGCCGCCGCGCGCGACGTTGGTCAGCGTCGCGCCCGGCCTCATGCGGGCGAGCTCGGCCGCGCCGATGCGGTGGTGCACGGCCGGCGAATACGGCAGCACCAGCACCAGGTGGTCGGCCTCGGCGAGCAGGGTGTCGAAGTCGACCCAGCGCGCGCCCAGCGGCTGCTCGAGCCCGGCGGCCAGCCGGCTGCGGTTGTGGTAGATCACCGGCATGCCAAAGCCCAGCGCGCCGCGGCGCGCGATGGCCTGCCCGATGCGGCCCATGCCAAGGATGCCCAGCGTGCGGCCGTGGACCTCGGCGCCGGCGAAGAAGTCGTATGACCACTTCGTCCAGCGGCCCGCGCGCAGGTAGCGCTCGCTCTCGCCGACGCGGCGCGCAGCGGCCAGCAGCAGCGCGAAGGCGAAGTCGGCGGTGGTCTCGGTCAGCACGTCGGGCGCATTCGTGACCAGCACGCCGCGCGCGCTGCAGGCCGCGACGTCGATGTGGTCGTGGCCGACCGTCATCGTGCAGACCGCGCGCAGTTGCGGGTGTGCATCGAGCAGCGCGGCGTCGATGCGCTCGCTGCCGGTGACGAGCACCCCGGCACAGCCGCGCAGCCGCGCCGACAGCGCGGCCGCGTCCCAGACTGTGTCGTCGGGGTTGTCGCTGACGTCGAAGGGCCGGCGCAGTCGCTCGACGAGGTCGGCCGGCAGCGCGCGCGCGACCAGCACTGCGGGACGGACGGCGGCGTCGGCGGGTCGGGCGGTGTCGGGCGCGGGCATCGGGGTTACGGTCACGGGCAGGCCTCGGCAAGTCCGGCGTGCAGTCTATCGGGCCATCATGGCGGCAGCCGGCCAGCCCTGGCGACCGTCGCTGCCGTAGACTCCCCCGGCCTGCGGCACCCGCGCCCTGCTGCCGCCGAGCCGCCGACGCGGCCACCCCTTCGACCGGTGCCCTCCTTGCTTGCGCTTCCCTTCGGCCTGCGGCCCGCGACCGAGCAGTTTCTGCGCTCGCTGTCGACCTCCGGTCTGATCCTGGGCACGCTGTTCTTTGCGGCCTCGCTGACGCCCAGCCTGCTGCCGCGCCCCTTCGCGCTGCAAGGTCTGCTCTCGGGGCTGGCACTGGCGGCGGGCTACGGCATCGGCGTCTGCGGACGCGGGCTGTGGCGCTGGCTCGAACTGCCGGCGGCCAGCGGCCGCTTGCGCTGGCTGATCAACGGCGTGCTGGGCCTGCTGTGCATCGGCGTGGCCGTCGCCTTCCTGGTCCAGGCCTCCGAGTGGCAGAACTCGGTGCGCGCGCTGATGGACCTGCCCCCGGTCGAGACCGGCCGGCCGTTCTCGGTCGGCCTGGTCGCGGTCGCGGTGTTCGGCGTGCTGCTGGTCGTCGCCCGGCTGTTCGCGTGGGTCACGCGGGCGATCGCACGCCGGCTCGGCCGTGTCGTGCCGGTGCGGCTGGCGGCCTTCGTCGCGGTCTGCCTGTCGGTGGCGCTGTTCTGGACGATCGCCAACGGGGTCCTGGCGCGCGGGGTGGTCAACACATTCGATTCGTCCTTCAAGCAGCTCGACGCCCTGGTCGAGGACGGCATCGACGCACCGGCTCAGGCTGACCGCACCGGCAGCGCGCAGTCGCTCGTCGCCTGGCGCTACCTCGGCCGCCATGGCCGGCGCCACATCGCCGCCGGGCCGCGTGGCGAGGACATCGCCGCGGTCACCGGCCGCCCGGCGCGCGACCCGGTGCGCGTCTACGTCGGCCTGCACTCGGCCCAGACGATAGGGCAGCGCGTCGCGCTGGCCCTGGCCGAGCTTGAGCGTGTCGGCGGCTTCGAGCGCGCGGTGCTGGTCGTCGTCACGCCGACCGGCACCGGCTGGATCGACCCCGGCGCAATCACCGCGGTCGAGCACCTGCACCACGGCGACGTCGCCACCGTGGCCGTGCAGTATTCGTACCTGCCGAGCTGGCTGTCGCTGCTGATCCAGCCCGAGCACGGCGCCGACACCGCGCGCGCGCTGTTTCGCGCGGTCTACGACCGCTGGCGCGCGCTGCCCCGGCAGACCCGGCCGCGGCTGTTCCTGCACGGGCTGAGCCTGGGCGCGCTGCACTCCGAGCGCTCGGCCGACATGTGGGACATCGTCGGCGACCCGTTTCACGGCGCCGTCTGGAGCGGCCCGCCGTTTCGCAACCAGACCTGGCAGTGGGTCACGGCCAACCGCAACCCCGACTCACCGGCCTGGCTGCCGCGCTTTCGCGACGGCGCGGTGATCCGCTTTGCCAACCAGGCCAGCCGGCTCGACGACTTCGACGCGCCCTGGGGCCCGCTGCGCATCGTCTACCTGCAGTATGCGAGCGACCCGGTGAGTTTCTTCGACCCGATGGCCTTCCTGCGCGAGCCGGCGTGGCTGGCCGGCGAGCGCGGGCCCGACGTCTCGCCCAGCCTGCGCTGGTTCCCGGTCGTGACGATGCTGCAACTGGCCGTCGACCTCGCTGCCGCGGCCGACGCGCCGATCGGCCACGGTCATTCGTACGCGACCGAGCACTACATCGCCGCCTGGCGCGCGGTCAGCGCGACCGACGGGTGGAGCGACGCCGACATCGCCCGGCTCGAAGCCGCGATCGGCGACCTGCGCTGAGCGTCAGTCGACGAAGCGCGCGAAGGCGGCCACCGGCGCGCGCTCGGTGACCAGGGTGTTCTCGACGGCGGCCGGGTCGGCATGGCCCAGCGACATGCCGCAGACCAGCATCTGGCCGGCGTCGAAGCCGAGCTGCTCGGCGATCACGCGGTGGAATGCGGTGAAGGCCGCCTGCGGGCAGGTGTCGAGCCCGCGCGCGCGCGCGGCGAGCATGACGTTCTGCAGGAACATGCCGTAGTCGAGCCAGCTGCCCTGCTGCAGCACGCGGTCGATCGTGAAGATCAGCCCGACCGGCGCGTCGAAGAAGTCGTAGTTGCGGCCATGCTGGGCGTGCATGCCGGCCTTGTCGGCCTTGCCGATGCCGAGCAGGCCGTAGAGGTCCCAGCCGACCTTGCGCCGGCGCTCGAGGTAGGGGCTGACCCACTGCGTCGGGTAGTAGGCGTACTCCTCCTGCTGCGCGGCGAGCTGGGCCGGGTCGTCGTGGATCGCGCGGATGCGCCGCGACAGCGCCGCCTTGGCCTCGCCCTGCAGGACCCAGACCTGCCAGGGCTGGGTGTTGGTGCCCGAGGGGGCGCGCGCGGCAGCGGCGAGGATGGCCTCGATCGTCGCGCGCGGCACCGGCGTCGGCAGGAAGCGGCGGATCGAGCGGCGCGAGGCGATCGCCGCGTCGACCGCGGCGGTCATCGCCGGGGTGAAGACCGGGCGGCCGAGCGGGTCGAGGTCGTGGTTCATGCGGACTCCGGCGGCGGGCACAGCCGCTGCAGCGCAACGCGCAGCGCCGGCGGCAGCTCGGCGACCGGGCGGCGCGTTGCACGGTCGACATAGACATGGACGAAATGCCCGGCCGCCGCGCTCAGCGGCTGCCTGGCGCCGTACAGGCCGAGTTCGTAGCGCACGCTGCTGCGGCCGACCTCGGCGACGCGCAGCCCGGCGTCGACGGCCTGCGGGAAGGCCAGCGGGGCGAAATAGTTGCAGTGCGTCTCGACGACCAGGCCGATGATGCTGCCGTGCTCGATGTCGAGCGCGCCGGCCTCGATCAGGTGCGCGTTGACCGCGGTGTCGAAGAAGCTGTAGTAGACGACGTTGTTGACGTGGCCGTAGACGTCGTTGTCCATCCAGCGCGTGGCCAGCGTGCGGAAAGCCAGGTAGTGCGAACGCGGCAGCGGTCGCGGGCGGTCGGTGGGGTTCATGGCCGGGCATTGTTTCATCGGTACGGGCCGGCCGGCGGTCACCGGCGCGACGCGGCCGGCCAGGCCGCGCCGGCCAGCGCCAGCGTGCGCAGGTGCAGGGCGACGGTCTGGTCGAGGTCGCGGCCGTAGCCGCCGGCCATCGTCAGCGCCAGCGCGACGCCACGCCCGGCGCAGGCGGCGATGACGCGGCGGTCGCGCTCGGCGACGCCGGCCGCGCTCAGCGCGAGGCGGCCGAGGCGGTCGCCGGCGTGGACGTCGGCGCCGGCAAGGTAGAACACCAGCCCCGGCGGCGCGTCGCCATGCGCGCGCCACAGCGCCGCCAGTGCGGCGTCGAGCGCGGCCAGGTAGTCGTCGTCGCCGCAGCCGTCGGGCAGCGCGACGTCGAGGTCGCTGCACGCCTTGCGCGCCGGGTAGTTGTGGCGGCCGTGCAGCGACAGCGTCCAGACGCTCGGGTCGTCGCGGAAGATCGCCGCCGTGCCGTCGCCCTGGTGCACGTCGAGGTCGATGACCGCCACCCGCAGCAGGCTGCGCCGGCCGCGCGCCCACTCGGCCTGCATCAGCCGCGCGGCGACAGCGACGTCGTTGAATACGCAGTAGCCGCCGCCGCGGTCGGCGCGGGCATGGTGGGTGCCGCCGGCCAGGCTGGCGGCGATGCCCTCGGCCAGCGCGGCGCGCGCCGCGGCGATCGTCGCACCGACCGAGTGGCGCGCACGCTCGGCCAACTGCGGCGACCACGGCAGACCGATCTCGCGCTGGCGCGCTGCCGCCAGCGTGCCGTCGACGACCTCGGCGATGTAGTCGGGCGTGTGGGCCAGCGCCAGCTCGCCGTCGCTGGCTGCCGGCGCCGGCTGCAGCCGGATGCCGGGCAGCTCGGCGGCGACACGCTCGCGCAGCAGCCGGTACTTGGCCATCGGAAACGGGTGCCCGGGCGGCAGCGGCAGCTCGAAGCGGTCACTGTGGTAGGCCAGCATGGTCGGCGCCGATTGTCGGCATCTATCCGATCACCGTGCAATCACCGGAAATTTTGTTGCGATGCAGCATAAACCGCTTGCAAACGGTCGCGGGGCGTCTATACTACGGTCCATGCTGCACTGCAACAAAGCTGGCCGCAGCACCGTTGTAGTCCCGTTCACCCCAAGGAGCCCCACCATGATGACCCCCGAGCAACTGCTGGCCTCGCACAAGGCCAACGTCGAAACCCTGTTCGGCCTGACCCACAAGGCCTTCGAAGGCGTCGAGAAGCTCGTCGAGCTGAACCTGCAGGTCGCGCGCACCGCGCTGGCCGAGAGCGCCGACACGACCCGCGCCGTGCTGTCGGTCAAGGACGCGCAGGAGCTGCTGGCCCTCCAGGCCGGCCTGCTGCAGCCCAGCGCCGAGAAGGCCGCCGCGTACAGCCGCCATGTCTACGACATCACCGCGGCGACCAACGCCGAAGTGGCCAAGGTCGCCGAGGAGCAGCTGGCCGACATGCAGCGCAAGTTCATGGCCCTGGTCGACAGCGCCGTCAAGAACGCGCCGGCCGGCAGCGAGAACGCCGTGGCGCTGGTCAAGTCGGCGGTCGCTGCCGCCAACAACGCCTACGAGAGCGTGCACAAGGCCGCCAAGCAGGCCGCCGAAGTGGCCGAAGCCAACTTCCAGGCCGTGACCAGCACGGCGGTCAAGGCCAGCCAGAACGGCGCGCCGAAGGCCAGGCGCGCCGCCTGAAGCCTGCTGCACGCCGCCAGCGCGGCGTGACCCCCGGGGCCCGGCATTGCCGGGCCTTTTTCTTTGGCCCGGTCAGCCCGCAGGCGCGGCCACGACCGTGCCGCTGCAGTCGCCGAAGCCGATGCGGCGCGCCCCCGCGGCCTCGCAGTACGCGCGCAGCACGAGGCTGTCGCCATCGGCAAGGAAGCTGCGCGTCTCGCCCGAGGCCAGCTCGATCGGCTTGCGCCCGCCCTCGCTCAGCTCGAGCAGCGAGCCGCCGTCCGCCGGGCCCGGGCCCGACTGCGTGCCGCTGCCCAGCAGGTCGCCGGGTTGCAGGTTGCAGCCACCGACCGTGTGGTGCGCGAGCATCTGCGCAAAAGTCCAGTATGCGTCGCGGAAGTTCGAGCGCATCAGCCGCTGCGCTTGCAGGCCCGCCTCGCGCATGCGTGCCGACTGCAGCCAGACCTCGAGCACGATGTCGATCGCGCCGGCGGCGCGGTTGTACGCGCCATCGAGATAGGGCAGCGGCTGCGGGTCCTCGGCGGCGCGGACGAACGGCCGCCGAAACGGCGCCAGCGCCTCGAGCGTGACGACCCACGGCGAGACCGTGGTCGCGAAGTTCTTCGACAGGAACGGCCCCAGCGGCTGGTACTCCCAGGCCTGGACGTCGCGCGCCGACCAGTCGTTGAGCAGGACCAGGCCGAACAGGTGGTCTTCGGCCCGGTCGATCGGCACCGGCTCGCCCAGCGCGTTGCCGACGCCGACCAGGGCGCCGAGCTCGAGCTCGTGGTCCAGGCGCTCGCAGGGCGCCAGCTCGGGTGCGTCGCGCCCGGCGCGCTTGATCTGGCCGAGCGGCCGGCGCACGCGCTGGCCGCTCGCGCCGATCGACGAGGCGCGGCCGTGGTAGCCGATCGGCACCCACTTGTAGTTCGGCAGCAGCGGCTGATCGGGGCGGAACAGCCGGCCGACCGCGACCGCGTGGTGGACGCCGGCGTAGAAGTCGGTGTAGTTGCCGATGCGGCAGGGCAGTTGCATCTCGGCCGCCGACTGCGGCAACAGGCAGGGCGCCAGCGCCGCGGCCTGCGCGCTGCCGGCGCGCAGCGCCACCGACAGCGCCTGGCGCAGCGTGCGCCGCGCCGCCGCGCCCAGCGCCATGAAGGCGTTGAGGTCGCCACCGGCCAGCGGCGCCAGCAGCGCCGCGACGCCGTTGCTCCAGACGCCGCGGCCGGCGGCCTGGCGCAGGTCGAGCACCTGGTCGCCGATGGCCACGCCGATGCGCAGGCCCTCGCCGCTGCCGGCGCGGCGAAACGCGCCCAGCGGCAGGTTCTGCAGCGGGAAGTCGGTGTCGGCCGCGTTGGCCGAGTCGACCCAGCTGACGAGCGCGGGGTCGTGGGTGGCGTCGGTGAGGGTGTTCATTCAGCCTTCGAGCGTGGCCCACATCTGGCGGTCGCGCTCGGCGGTCCAGATGCGCGGGTCGGGGTGGCGGGTGGCCTCGTCGTAGGCGCGGGTGACGTCGAAGGGCATGCAGTGGTCGAAGATGACCCAGTGCCCGTAGCGCGGGCGCAGCCGCTCGCAGGTCTCGCGGTAGACGGTCTTGAGGTCCAGGCCGGCGTCGGCGCCGGCCTTGACGCTGGCCCAGAGGTCGCTGACGAAGGCGCGGGTGCCGGCCAGGCCCTGCGCGACCTGGGCCGCGCCCTTGAGCGCCGGGCCGCGCCCGGGCACCAGCGCCAGCGGCTGCAGCGCGGCGATGCGGTCCAGCGTCTGTGGCCAGTCCTGGAAATAGGCGTCGCCGGCGTACGGCGTGGCGTCGAACTCGACCAGGTCGCCCGAGAGCAGCGCGCGCTCGCCGGGCAGCCAGACCACGGTGTCGCCCTTGGTGTGGCCGCGGCCGAGCTGCAGCAGTTGCACCTCGAGCCGGCCCAGCCACAGCGTCATGCGGCCGGTGAAGGTCAGCGTCGGCCAGGTCAGCCCCGGCGGCACCGAGTCGACGTTGCGGAACAGCCGCGGAAAGCGGCCGATCTCGCTGGCCTTGTCCTGCTCGCCGCGCTCGACGATCAGGTCGCGCGTGTCCTGGCTGGCGATGACATGCTCGGCGCCGTAGGCCGCGGCGCCGAGCACGCGCACCGCGTGGTAGTGGGTCAGCACGACGTAGCGGATCGGCTTGTCGGTGACTTCGCGGATGCGGCGGATCACGTCGGCGGCCATCGCCGGCGTGGCCTGGGTGTCTGCCACCAGCACCGCGTCGTCGCCGATCACGATGCCGGTGTTGGGGTCGCCCTCGGCGGTGTAGGCCCAGGCGTGTTCGGAGATCTGCTCGAAGCTGACCTGCTTCTCGGCGAGGTCGGCTTGCGAGGCGAAGGCTTTGCTCATGGCGGCGGGCTCCTGGGGGTCGGCATGCGCGTGGCCACCAGCGCCACGCCGAGCCACGATGTTAGGCCGAACGCTCGGCGCCCGCGGCCGGCGCGTCCTCGGGCAGCCGGCTGACCAGCACCTTGTCGACGCGCTTGCCGTCCATGTCGACGACCTCGAAGCGCCAGCCCTGCCACTCGACATGGTCGGCCGCCGCCGGCACGCGGCCGAGCAGCAGCATGATCATGCCGGCCAGCGTGTTGTAGCGGCCGCGGTCCTCGTCGGGCACGTCGCGCAGCTCGAGCCGGTCCTTGAGCTCGGGCACCGGGATCAGGCCGTCGAGCAGCCAACTGCCGTCCTCGCGCTGCACGGCCCAGCCCTCCTCGCGGTCGGCCGGCGCGGTGAACTCGCCGGCGATCGCCTCGAGCACATCGCGCAGCGTGACCACGCCCTGCACCGCGCCGTACTCGTCGACGACGAAGACGATCTTGGCGCCGGCGGCCTTGAAGTGCTCGAGCAGCTCCATGCCCGAGATCGTCTCGGGCACGAAGACCGCCGGCTCGAGGCCATCGGAAAGCGACAGCGTGCGGCCGTGGATCAACTGGCGCAGCAACTGCCGCGAGGTGATCACGCCGAGCAGGTCGTCGAGCCCGCCGCGGCAGACCGGGTAGCGCGAGTGCGCGGCCTCGTCGAGCACGCGGCGCAGCTCCTCGGCGCCGGCCTCGGCGTCGAGCCAGACGATCTCCGAGCGCGGGATCATCATCGAGCCGATCTGCCGCTCGTCGAGGCGAAAGACGTTGCGCACCATGCGGTGCTCGCGCACCTCGATGACGCCGGCGCCGACGCCCTCCTCGAGCTGGGCGGCGATCTCTTCCTCGGTCACGCTGGCGCCGGGTGCGCGCCCGCGCACGCCCAGCAGCGACAGGATGGCCACCGTCGACGCCGACAGCAGCGCGACGAAGGGCTTGGCCAGCGTCGACAGCGCCACCATCGGCCGCGCGACCAGCCGCGCCACCGACTCGGGGTACATCTGGCCGATGCGCTTGGGCACCAGCTCGCCGAAGACGATCGTCAGGTAGGTGATGACCAGCACGACCAGCGCGGTCGAGGCGATGCTTGCGACCTCGTACGACAGGTCGGTCTGCTCGACCAGCCAGTGGCCCAGCGGCTCGGCGAAAGCGGCCTCGCCGACGATGCCGTTGAGCAGCCCGATCGAGGTGATGCCGACCTGCACCGTCGACAGCCAGCGCGTGGGGTCGTCGTGCAGCACCATCGCCGCCTGCGCGCCGCGGTCGCCGGTCTCGACCATCACCTGCAGCCGCGCCTTGCGCGCGGCCGTCAAACCCATCTCGGCCATTGCGAAGGCCGCATTCAGCAGGATCAGGAAGACCAGCAAGGCCGTATCCATCGCAAACCCGGCGACGGCGGCCGGGCGTCTGTGGCGAGGCGTGCAGGGTAGCAGACGCCGCGGGCGGCGGCGGCCACGCCGGCCGGCAAGGGGGCCTGCACAATGGCGGCCATGCACTGGCTGGTCGGCGACATCCAAGGCTGCGACGACGCGCTCGCGCGGCTGCTCGCCGAGATCGGCTACTCGCCCTCGCGCGACCACCTGCACGCGCTGGGCGACCTGGTCAACCGCGGCCCGCACTCGCTGGCCGTGCTGAAGCGTCTGCGCGCGCTCGAGGGCAGCGCGACCTGCCTGCTCGGCAACCACGACCTGCACCTGCTCGCGCTCGCCCACGGCGTGCGCCGGGCGCACCGCAGCGACACGCTCGACGAGGTGCTGGCCGCGCCCGACCGCGAGGCCTGGCTCGACTGGCTGCGCCGGCGGCCGCTGGCCGACGCCGCCGCTGGCTGGCTGCTGGTCCACGCCGGCGTGCCGCCGCAGTGGGACGCGGCGCAGACACTGGCGCTGGCGCGCGAGGTCGAGGCCGTGCTGCGCGGCGCCGAGCTGGTGCCCTTCCTCGGCGCGATGTACGGCAACGCGCCGGCGCGCTGGAGCGACGCCCTGCACGGCGTCGAGCGCTGGCGCTTCGTCGTCAACGCGCTGACGCGAATGCGCTTCGTCGCCGCCGACGGCACGCTCGACTTCCTCGTCAAGGAGGGTGCAGCCGCCGCGCCACCCGGTCTCGTGCCGTGGTTCGACGCGCCCGGCCGCCGCACCCAGGGCACGCCGGTGGCCTTCGGCCACTGGAGCATGCTGGGCCCGATCGAGCGCGCCGACCTGCTCGCGCTCGACACCGGCTGCGTCTGGGGCGGCAGCCTGAGCGCCGTGCGCATCGACGGCGGCCGCCGCGAGGTGGTGCAGGTGCGCTGCCCGCAGGCGCAGGCGCCGGGCTGAAGCCGGCGGGCCTGCGCGACAATGCCGGCCCAGCGCCGGAAGCGTGGCAGAGCGGTCGATTGCACCGGTCTTGAAAACCGGCAACCCGCAAGGGTTCGTGGGTTCGAATCCCACCGCTTCCGCCAGCCGAGCCGCCGCCATGAACGCCGCCTGCGCCAACCCGACGTACGACCTCGCCATCGTCGGCGCCGGCATCGCCGGTGCCGCGGTGGCGTACTTCGCCAGCGCCGCTGCGCGCGTGCTGCTGCTCGAGCGCGAGGCGCAGCCCGGCTACCACAGCACCGGGCGCTCGGCGGCGATGTACATGGCGAGCTACGGCCCGCCGCAGGTGCGCGCGCTGACGCGCGCCAGCCGTGCCTTCCTCGAGCACCCGCCCGAGGGCTTTGCCGACGTGCCGCTGCTGCGGCCGCGCGGCGCGCTCTACGTCGCTGCGCCGCAGCAGCAGGAGGCCGCCGACGCGCTGCTGGCCACGCTGCACGCCGACGGCTGCCCGGCGCAGGCACTCACAGGTGCGCAGGCACGCGAGCGCGTGCCGGTGCTGCGCGAGGCGGCCTGCGCGAGCGCGGTGCTCGACCCGCTGGCTGCCGACCTCGACGTCGCCGCGCTGCACCAGGGCTTCCTGCGCGGCGCGCGGGCGCGCGGCGCGCAACGGGTCTGCGACGCCGAGGTCAGCGCGCTGGCCCGCGAGGGCAGCGGCTGGCGCATCGCCGCTGGCGGCCGCGAATGGCGTGCGGCTGCCGTCGTCAACGCCGCCGGCGCCTGGGCCGACGTGGTCGCCGCGCGCGCCGGGCTGCCGGGCGTGGGCCTGCAGCCGCGGCGGCGCACGGCCTTCGTCTTTGCGCCGCCCACCGGGCTGGCCATCGCCGACTGGCCCTGCGTCGCCGACGTCGGCGAGGGCTGGTACTTCAAGCCCGACGCCGGGCTGCTGCTGGGCTCGCCGGCCAACGCCGACCCGGTGGCGCCGCACGACGTCGTCGCCGAGGAGTACGACGTCGCGCTCGGCATCGACCGCATCGAGCGCGCGACGACGCTCTCGATCCGCCGCCCGCAGCGCACCTGGGCCGGCCTGCGCTCGTTCGTCGCCGACGGCGAGCCGGTGCTCGGCGCCGACCCGGCCGCCGAAGGCTACTTCTGGGTCGCGGCGCTCGGTGGCTACGGCATCCAGACCGCCGCCGCGGTCGGTGCGGCCTGCGCCGCCTGGCTCGCGCGCCGGCCGCTGCCGCCGGCGCTGCGCGAGGCCGGCGTCGACGCGCAGGTGCTGCGCGTGCGGCGCGGCTGAGCCGATCGACCGCGGGCACGGCGGCGCGGCGCCCGCGGCGGCCCCGCCGCCGGAGTCAAGCCGGCAGGCGCGCGATGATGGCCTTCATCTCGTCGCGCGAGAACGCGCGCAGGGTCTGCGTGCGCACGTTGCCCTGCATGCCGACGGCCAGACCGAACGCGGTCATCGTCGCGTCGTCGGGGGCATCGAAGTGGCAGACGATGTCGTAAGAGCCGAGCGTCCACTGGATGCTGGTCATCGCGACACCGGCCTTGCGCGCCGCGGCCTCGACCACTTCGGCACGGTTGACCGACTCGCGGACGTTGCGGATGCCCTGGTCGGTGAAGTTGCACAGTGCGATATAGCTGGGCATGGTCCTCTCCTGGGTGGGGCCGAGCAGCGCTGCGTCGGCGCCCGCCGACGCTCGCGCCGCTGGCCGCGGGCAGCGTAGTGCGGCGACGACGCGCGGGCCATCCCTAGGCCCGCGCATGGCGTGGCGCGAGCGGCGCAGGCGCCGCTCATACCGTTTCGGGTTCAAACGTCGAGATCCGCACTGCGGTGACGGTCGTGGCCCTCGCGCCACACCCCAGCAGGCTCGCGGCGCTCGTCGCCTCGAATCTCAGCCTGGGCTTTACGCGATCGAACGCAACCCGGTATCAGCCGACGCAGCAGCGGTTCTTGCCGCTGCGCTTGGCCTCGAACAAGGCCTCGTCGGCGCGTTCGAGCGCGCCGTCGAGGGTCTCGCCGGGCCGCCAGCCGGTGACCCCGGCCGAGAAGGTCACGAAGACCTCGCGGCCCTCGTGCAGGAACAGGCTGGCGCTGAGGCCCCGCTGCAGTCGCGTCAGCACCTGCTGTGCCTCCGGCGCGGTGGTGGCCGGCAGCAGGACGACGAATTCCTCGCCGCCCCAGCGGCCGACCGTGTCGCTCGGGCGCAGCGCCTCGGCCACGCGGGCAGCCAGCGTCTTGAGCGCAACGTCGCCGGCAGCGTGGCCCAGGCTGTCGTTGAGGCGCTTGAAGTTGTCGATGTCGATCAGGCCGACGGCCAGCGCGGCTGGCGCACCGGGCGCAGCGCGCTCGATGCGCGCGCGCTCGGCGTCGAAGGCCTGCTGCAGGCCGCGGCGGTTGGCGACCTCGGTCAGCGCGTCGGTCGAGACCTCGTCGGAGAGTCGGCGCAGATCGTCCTCGAGCGTGCGCACGCGCGCCTCGAGCTCGGTGGCACGCGCGTGCTCGCTGCTCAGGCGCTCGCGCGTGGCCTGCACGCCCGCGCGTACCGCGCGGTTGTCGGCGAGCATGCGCTGCACGACGTCGGCCAGCTCGTCGATCGAGGCCGCGCCGCCGATCTGGCGGTCGTAGTCCTCGAGGCGCTGGCCATAGCCGCCGGTGCTGGCGTCGACCTCGCCGAGCCGGGCCAGCACGCCGAGCACCAGCGCGCGCAGCGCGTCGCGGGCGCGGTCGCGCTCGCCGCGCAGGCGCTGCTGCTGCGCGCGCGTGCGGGCCAGCAGCTCGGCCGCGGCCTTGACTGCACGCGCGTTGAGGCCACCGTCGAGCCGGGCCTCGACCGCGCGCAACTGGCCCTGGGTCCAGCTCGCGTCCTCGGCGAGCTCGGCCAGCCCGGCGGTCAGCTCGCGACAGAGGGCTTCGAGCTGGACGACGAACTGCTGGCGGTGCTCGAGCCAGCGGCCGGCCTGCGTGCAGACCGCGCCCAGCTCGGCCGCCAGTGCCGGGGTCGGCCCGTCGGCGGCGAGTTGCCCGACCAGCGGGGCCAGCGCAGCGGACAGCGCGGTCGCGCGCGCATCGGCGGCGGGCAGCCCGGCACGCAGCGCAGCGGCCAGCGCGGCGACCGCCTCGGCAGCGGCGCCGCCATCGCCAGCGGGCGCGTGCAGCGGCGCAGTCGGCACGGCGGCCTCGGGCCGCGCCTGGGCTTCGTCCAGCGCAGCCATGCCGGTGTCGAGGGCCTCGTCGTCGCGGTCCTGGTCCCAGGCCGCAAGCAGGCGCTGCATGCGCTGCTGCAGCCGCGTGGGGTCCTGCCCGCTGCCGTCGAGCACGCGCTGCAGGCCGTCGCGGCGGCGCGCCTGCGTCCACAGTCGGCCGCCGCGCTCGAGGCCGCGCACGGCGCGCTCGATCAGCGTGGCCCAGCCCGGACCGCTGCTGCCGCGCTCGAGGCATTGCTGCGCGTCGTCCCAGTGGCCGTTGCGCAGCGCAGCCAGCAGCGCCGCGCGCTGCGCGCCGGCGACGACGGCGCGCACGACCAGCCGCTCGAGCACCGGCAGCGCGCGCTCGGGCCAGCAGGGCGCAAGCGCGCCGCCCTCCTCGGCCCAGGCGCTGGCAAAGTTCTGCGGCGTCGGCTCCAGGCGTTGCAGGGCCAGGCGCCGCAACGCCGCCTTGGCGAGTCCGGTCGCGTTCACCGGCGGCCGCCCGTTCGACAATCGGGGCGGCCGCTCAGGCCGGGGTACCGCCGGCGCGTAGCAGGTCGGCTGTATTGGTTCCGAGCGAGGCGGCCTTGCGCGGCAGCACGGCGCAGCGCAGCCAGCCCTCGATCTCGGCGGCCGGCACCGGGCGGCTGAAGTGGTAGCCCTGCATCAGCGAGCAGCCCAGGCGGTGCAGTTCGTCGACCTGGCGTGCGGTCTCGACGCCCTCGGCGACCACGCGCAGGCCCAGCGCGCGCGCCAGCGCGACGATCGCCGCGACCACCGCGGCGCCCTTGGGCGCGAGGCCGAGCTCGCGCACGAAGGCCCGGTCGATCTTGACCTCGGCGATCGGCAGCGTGCCCAGGTAGGCCAGCGACGAGTAGCCGGTGCCGAAGTCGTCGACCGAGACCCCGATGCCGACCGCGTTGAGCCGGTGCAGCGACGGGATGACGTCCTGCAGGTTCTTCATCAGGCTGTTCTCGGTGATCTCGAGCAGCAGCGTCGAGGGTGCGACGCCGTGCAGGGCCAGCGCGTCGTGGATGCGCTCGACGAGGTCGCGGCGCTCGAACAGCCGCGCCGGCATGTTGACCGCGATCGGCAGCGGCTGGCCCAGGCTGTCCTGCAAGACGCGGGCCTGGCGCGCGGCCTCGCGCAGCAGCCACTCGGACATCGGCACGATCAGCCCGGTCTCCTCGGCCAGCGGGATGAAGTCGCCCGGCGCGACCATCACCCCGGCGCGCTGCCAGCGCATCAGCGCCTCGACGCCGACCACGCGAGCGGCGCGCACGTCGACCTTGGGCTGGTAGTGCAGCACGAGTTCGTCGCGCTCGATGGCCTTGTGCAGCGCGCTCTCGAGCTCGAGGCGCTCGCGCCCGCGCCCGGCCAGCAGCGGGCTGTAGAGCGCCGCGGCGTTCTTGCCCTGGTCCTTGACGGCGTACATCGCGACGTCGGAATTGCGCATCAGGTCGGCCACCGACTGGCCGTCGCGCGGGAACAGCGCGATGCCGATGCTGGCCGTGACCACCCACTCGCCGCCGCCGACGAAGATCGGCTCGCGCATGACGTCGAGCATGCGCTGGGCGACGCGGGCGGCGTCGCGCTCGTCGCCGACCTCGGGCAGCAGCCCGACGAACTCGTCGCCACCGAGGCGGCCGACCGCCTCGAGCTTGCGGTGCCAGGCCGGGCCGACGGCCTCGACCGCGCCTTCGAGCACCTGGTCGCTGTGGCGCACGCAGCCGCGCAGCCGGCGCGCGACCTCGATCAGCAGTTCGTCGCCGGCGGTGTGGCCCAGGGTGTCGTTGATATTCTTGAAGCGGTCGAGGTCGATCAGCAGCAGCGCCACGCTGTGGCCCATGCGGCGCGCGTGCTGCAGCGCGCGCTCGGTGCGCCAGATCAGCTGGTGGCGGTTGGGCAGGCCGGTGAGCGGGTCGAAGTTGGCCAGCCGGCGGATGTGGTCCTCGGCGGCGCGGCGGTCGGTCACGTCCTGCACGATGCCGCTGTAGCCCACGCTCTGGCCATGCTCGTTGTACTCGGGCTCGGCCTCGACGTGGATGATGCGCTGGCGCCCGTCGGGCAGCGTCACCGGCAGGTCGGTGGCCAGCACCGAGCTGTGGGCGAGCACGCCGCGCAGCAGCCGCGCGAAGCTGCGCCGGGTCTCCAGCGGCACCATGCGCAGCAGCGCCAGCAGGCCCGGGCGCTCGCCCGGGGGCAGGCCCAGCACGCGCAGGCCCTCGGTCGACAGGCGCAGGCCGGCGTCCTCGACATCGGGGCCGCGACGCCAGTCGAAGCTGCCCATGCGCGCGAGGTCCTGCGCGCGCGCCAGCCGGGCCTTGCTGCGCTCGAGCTCGAGGCGCAGCCGCGACGCCCGCAGCAGGTAGCGCAGGCGCCCGGCCAGCAGGCTCCAGTGCGTGCTCTTGACGACGAAGTCGGTCGCCCCGGCCTGGTAGGCGCGGGTGATCGAGGCCTCGTCGTCGAGCCCGGTCAGCATCAGCACCGGCACGTTCTCGAAGGCCGGCATGGCGCGCAGCGCGGCGCAGGTCTGGAAGCCGTCGAGGCCGGGCATCAGCGCGTCGAGCACGACGATGTCGGGCGTGAGCTGCGCCAGCCGGCTCAGCGCCTGCTCGCCGCTGCCGGCCTCGACGATCTCGAAGCCGCGTTCGCGCAGCGCGATCGCGGTCAGCATCAGGTTGATCTCGTCGTCGTCGACCAGCAGCACACGCGGCGCACGGCCCTGCGCGGTGTTGTCGGCGAGCGCGTCGGCGGGTGTCACGGGTGAGGGCCGGCGGCGGTCAGCAGGCGCTGGACCTGCGCTTCGAGCCGCGCCAGCGGGGCGACGAGCGCGGCGGTCTGGCCCTCGCGCGCGAGGCGCTCGACCTCGGCGCAGGCCTGGCTGAGTTCGAGCGCGCCGACGCTGGCCGACGAGGACTTCAGGGTGTGCGCCACCTGGCGCAGCGCCGCGGCGTCACCCGCCGCCCGCGCCTGCGCGAGTTCGGTGGCATGCCGCGCGAGCGAGCCCGCATAGGTGTCGAGCACGCGCCCGATCAGGCCGTTGCGGTCGCCGGGGTCGAGTTCGCGCAGGCGCTGCAGGCTGGCCGCATCGAGCAGCGGCCAGAGGGCCGCGGCAGCGGTCGACAGCGCAGGGGGCGGAGCAGCTTCGGGTCGGGTCATGGCGGGTCGCGGTACGGCTCGGGCACCACGGCTGACGGCATTCTGGCACCGCGCCGGGCTTCGAGACACGGCTTGGCGGTGGCCTGCGCGCGCGGCCGGGCGGGGCGGGGGTCTGGGGTGGGCATGGCGACGCGGTGGCGAGAGCAGCCCTGGCACCGCCCCGTGCCACGTTTTCGGCCGGCGCGGCGCCGTCTTGAGCCCGGGCCGGCCAGCCGCGGACCGCTGCATAGAATGCCACGATGCAATCCGGCGTCGATCCCGCCCCGTTGGCGACCCGGCGCCGGCCGCCGGCGTCAGCCGCCGGCGGCGCTGTCGGCCCCGGTGCCGTGCACCGGCGCGGGCTGGCGGTGGCGGTGGCCGTCGCCCCGGCGCCGGCCCTGGCCGAGGCCGGCACGGCGCTGGCGGCACGGGGTTGGGTCCTGGCCCTGCTGCTGCTTGTCGCCCTGGCGGCCGTCGCGGCGCTGTCGGCGCTGGCCGCTGCGCTATGGGTGCGCCGGCGCGGCGAGCACGCGCTGTACACCGCGCACCGCGATGCGCAGGCCAGCCACCAGCTCGTCGAGGGCTGTCGCTGGGCCACCGACACCGCACACCGCGTGAGCCACTGGCAGGCCGGCACGGCCACCGCGGTGCCGGCCTGGGCCCAGGCCTGGCAGGGCCTGCCGCTGTGGGACCTGCTCGAGCGTGCCGACGACGGCCCGGCGCTGCGCCCGCTGCTCGAGGCCGGCCGCGCGCTGGCCGGGGTGGCGGTGCGCCCGCGCGGCGGCGCGGCCGACACCCCCGTCTGGACCCTGCGCGCGTGGCCGCTGCTCGATGCGCAGGGCGCTCACGCCGGGCATGTCGGCACGCTGGCCTCGCCTGCGGCCGGGTCGGCCGCAGCGGTCGAGGACCCGCTCGTCGACGCGCTGCTGCAAGCCTGGCCCGGCCCGGCCTGGGTGCTGGATGGCGCGCGTGTGCAGCGCTGCAACGCGCAGGCGCTGCGGCTGGCCGGCGGCGTGCCGCAGCCGTCGCGGGTCGAGCTGGCCGCCGCGCTGCCGCCGGCGCTGCGGCCGCTGGTGGCCGCTCTGGCGCCCGACGCGCCGGCGCAGACCCAGGGCCGCTGGTCGGCGCGGCTGGTCTCGGTGGCCGGCGGTGACCCGGCGGCCGCAAGCCCCACGGCCCGGCGGCTGCTGCTGCTGTGGACAGCCGCCGGCGGCGACGACCCCGACGAGCGCGAGTCGCTGACCTACGCCGTCTCGCACGACCTGCGCGCGCCGATCCGCGTCGTCGAGGGCTTTGCGCGCATCGTCAAGGAGGACCACGGCGCGCAGCTCGACCGCATCGGCCACGACCACCTCGACCGCGTGCTCGCCGCCGCGGCGCGGATGAACCAGATGATCGATGCGCTGCTCGCGCTGGCGCGGCTGGCCAGCCAGCCGCTGGCGCGCCAGCCGGTCAACCTGTCGCAACTGGCCGGCTACGTCGTCGAGGACCTGCGCCGCCAGCAGCCGCAGCCGCCGGCCGACGTGACGATCGAGCCCGGCATGGTCGTGCAGGGCGACCCGATGCTGCTGCGCATCGCGCTCGAGAACCTGCTGGGCAACGCCTGGAAGTACAGCGCGCGCTGCGAGCGCCGCCAGATCGCCTTCGAGCGCGCCACCGACGAGGGCTGCACCGGCGCCCAGGCCTTCGTCGTGCGCGACAACGGCGCGGGCTTCGACATGCGCTTCGTCGACCGCCTGTTCGGCGTCTTCCAGCGCCTGCACAGCGCCAGCGACTACGCCGGCACCGGCATCGGGCTGGCCTCGGTCCGGCGCATCGTCGCGCGCCACGGCGGGCACATCCGCGCCGAGGGCGAGGTCGGCCGCGGTGCGAAGTTCACCTTCACGCTGGCCGAGTGAACGCTGCCGCGGCGAGCAGCTCGACGGCCTCGACCACGCGCTCGGCCTGCTCGCGCAGCGTGCGCCGCTCGGCCGCGGCCTGCGCACCCAGCCGCGCCAGCGCCTCGGCGCGGGCCAGCGAGTAGCGGTGCATCAGCACACCAACGGCGATGCCGACCGCATCGGGCAGCGCCGGCGCGGCGTCGGCAGCCGGCTCGGGCGGCGCCGGCACTGCCGCCGGCAGGCGTGCGAAGGCGGCCTCGACGGTCGGCACGATCTGGCCGATGTCCAGCGGCTTGACCAGGTAGGCCAGCGCGCCCAGCGCCTTGACCTGGGCCACCGTGGCCTCGTCCGAGAAGGCTGACAGGAACATGAACGGCACGCGGCGCTCGCGCAGGTAGGCCGCGACGTCGAAGCCGCTCTTGCCCTCCATGCGGATGTCGAGCAGGGCCAGGTCGGGGCGGTGCTCGCGCGCGAGCAGGATGGCGTCGTCGCCGTTGTCGGCGTCGATGACCTCGTAGCCGGCGCGCACCAGGCCGTGGGTGACGGTGGCGAGCACCAGCCGGTCGTCGTCGACGACCAGGATCTTGCCCTTGCCTGGCCTGGCGTCGTCGCCGCCACCGGCTGCCGCAGCTTGTCCCATGCGCTCGATTGTGCGTCAGCGTCAGAGCGCGTCCAGCCGGGTCAGCACCGGCGGCACCAGCGCAACGCTGGCGCGGACCTCGCCCGCGCTGCCGTCGATGCGCAGCGTGGCATGCCGGCGCGGCAGCAGCGCGCGCACCAGCGCCAGCCCCGAGACGCCGCCGCGCTGCTGGCCGAGGTCGGCACCGGCGGCCAGCGCGCCGCGGTTGACGACCGTGATGCGCACGCCGGCGTCGTCACAGTCGAGGATGCAGCGCACCGTGTCGCTGCCGCCATGCTTGACGGCGTTGGTCAGCAGCTCGTTGACGGTCAGCGCGATCGGGATCGATTCGGGCTCGGGCAGCGCCCAGCGGTGCGGCTCGGCGCCGCGCAGTTCGACGCCGATCGGGTGGCCGAACATGCGCTGCACCGACGCCGCGATGGCCTCGATCAGCCCGCGCACGCGCAGCGGCCCGGCGGCGCCTACCTGCAGGCCGTAGACCTGGGCGATCGCGTGGACCTGCCCGACCGCCTCCTTGATGACCGCGGCGACCTCGGGCCGGCGCTCGGCGATCTGCTGCATCAGCCCGGCCACACCCTGCAGGTTGTTCTTGATGCGGTGGTGCACCTCGCGCACCAGCAGGTCGCGCTGGGCGGCCTCGGCCGCGCGCTGCTCGGTGACGTCGCTGGCCACCAGCAGCAACTGGCCGCCGGGCGCGTCGGCCTCGTCGTGCCCGCCCAGCGGAACGTAGCGCGCGTCCCAGACGCGCAGCGTGCCGCCGCTGGCGCGGCGGTACTCGCGACGCACGACGGCGTCGCCGGCGCGCGTGAGCTGCAGGTCCTCGCGCAACTGCGCGCCGTCGTCGCCACCGAACAGCTCGTCGATGCGCTGTCCGACCGCGCCGGCCAGCGCGCAGCCGATGAAGGCGGCCGCCATCTGGTTGAGCTGCAGCACGCGCAGCGACTGTGCGTCGACCAGCCCGATGGCCGTCGGCGCGGTCTCGATGATGCGCTCGAGCGAGGCCTGGGCCTGCGCGATGCGCAGCTCGGCCTGGCGGCGGCGCTCGATGTCGAGCAGCGCGAAGGTCAGCTCGCCGCCGGTGGCGACGACGTTGCCGACGACCCAGAAGGCGCGCCCGTCGCGCGCCTGCAGCCGGCACTCGAAGGTCTCGGCACGGCCCTCGCCGAGCACCGCGACCCAGTCGCTGCGGCGCAGCGGGTGCTCGGGCTCGGGGGTGGCGACGGCGGCGATCGGCGCGCCGACGAAGTCGGCCAGCTCGCCGCCGAACATCCGGCGCGCCGAGCGGTTCATCCACTCGATGCCGCCGTCGTGGACGGTGACGATGCCGACCAGCACCGAGTCGAGCACCGCGCGCGTGCGCTCGGCCTGGCGCAGCAGTTGCTCGCGCGAGCGCTCCTGCTCGGTGACGTCGAGCGTGACCACCGACAGCGTGCGCCGCCCGCTGGCCAGCCGGCCGGGCTCGACGCGCGTGAGCAGCCAGCGCAGGCCCAGCTCGGGGTGGCGCACGGCGTAGCGCACCTGCACGCGCTCGCCGGACCTGAGCGCGACCTGCAGGCGCTCGTACTCGGCCAGCGAGCCGGCCTCGACCAGCTCGCGCGAGATGGCCTGCAGGCCCTGCACACCGGCGTCGCCGTCGGCGGCGCGGCGTGGGGACTGGCTGCGCAGCCAGCCGCGCGATTCGTCGAAGGTCGCCACGCCGACGCCGGCGGTGTCGATCAGCGCGCCGATCTCGAGCTGGGCGAGGTCGCGCTCGTCCTCGGCGCTGCGGTCCTCGACGACGGCGAGCAGGCGCCGCTGGCCGGGCTGCGGCTCGATCACGCGCAGCCGCGCGGCGACCCGCCGCCGGCTGCCGTCGGGCAGCAGCAGGGTGGCCTGGCGTTCGACGACGGCGGCGCCGACCGCGCTGGCGTCGTCGCGCCAGTCGAGCAGCTCGCGCAGGCGGGCGTCGGCGTCGGCCAGCGTCACCGGCGCGCTGCCGACCAGCGCCTCGAAGGCGCGGTTGCTGCGCACGACCAGGCCGTCGGCATCGAGCATGACCATGCCGACCGGGCTGAGGTCGAACCACTGCAACAGCTCGTCGATCGCGTGGTCGCCGCCGCCCGCGGCGGCCGCCACGCGCCAGCGCAGCGCCCACAGCGCGCCGGGCAGCCGCGCCAGTTCGAGCGCGACGACGCGGCCGTCGGCCAGCGCCGCGGTCTGGGTCTGCGCCTGCGGCGGCGCGGTGCCGCGCAGCCGATGCAGCCAGGCCAGCGTCTCGGCGCCGAGCAACGCGCCGAGCTCGTCGAGCGCGCGCACCGCCGCCGGCACGCCCAGCCGGCGCGCCGCGGCGTTGATCTGCACGATCTGGCCGCGGCTGTCGAAGACCAGCAGCGCGTCGGCCAGCGTATCGAGCAGGGCGACCCAGGCCGCCGGACTCAGCCGCACGGGCGACAGCGGGTTCGGTGGGTCGGCAGGGGTGGCGGTCATCGCGGACGGCGGGCGCTCACGCGATGCCCGCAGGGCAGGCAGTGTACGCAGCGCCGGTCCGGCGGGCCCGCCGCCGTCATCCGTCATCCGTCATGGCCTCAGGCCAGCTCGCGGGCCACGGCCAGCGCGCGCAGCAGTGCGGCGTTGACCTCGGCCGGCGCCAGCAGCAGCCGCTCGGTGGCCTCGCGCAGGTCATACGCCGAGGCATTCTCGACGGCCTGCACCAGATCGAGGTACGGCTGGTACGGGCCGTCGCCGTCGACCAGCGTGCGCGAGACGCCGGCGGGCACCGGCACGGCCTCGAGCAGTTCGGCGAAGGGCTGGCCCATCAGGCGGTCGAGCAGCGAGAACACGCCGCAGATGAAGGCCTCGTCGCCGCTGAGGCCGCCGTCGCCGCCGGCCCTGGCTGCGCCCTGCCCCGCCGAGCCGACCAGACTTTCCATCAGCAGGCCGCGGCGCAGCGCGGCGTACATCAGCGGCTTGGCCTCGGGCTCGCGGCTGGCCTGCGCCAGCAGCAGCGCCAGCCAGCGCCCGAGCCGCTGGTAGCCGAGCATCATGATCGCGTGGCGAAACGACGCGACCTCGACGCGCAGGCCGAAGGCCGCCGAGTTGATGTAGCGCAGCAGCTTGAAGCCCAGCGTCGGGTCGAGCCGGATCACGGCGTCGAGCCGGTCGACCGGCTCCTCGCGGTCGACGCGACGGATCAGCTCGACGACGGTCTGCAGGTCGGCGCGCACGCCGCCCTTGCCGCTGCGCGCCGGCAAGGGGTCGTCGAGCGGCCAGCCGAGCACCGCAGCGGCGCCGCGCTCGAAGGCCAGCGCGAGCTGCGCCACGCTGCGCACGCCCGACTGCACGAAGCCCAGCGTGCGCGCCACGCCCGGCGGCGCGGCGGCTGCGCCGGCGCGGCGGTCGTCGGCGACGTCGATCAGCGCATGGGTGAAGCAGGCCAGCACCGCCGCCGGCAGCGGCTCGCGCGGCCGGCCCGCCAGCAGCAGCAGGTTGCCGCGCGCGTGCAGCTCGGCAATCGCCTGCGCCTGCGCCGGATCGCCGGCGATGAAGGCCGGCACCTCGATCATCACCGAGGCCGCCGGCTGCGCGCGCAGCAGCTCGTGCAGCAGGCCTTCGTGGGCGACGTTGAGCGCCAGCCGCACGCCGGCCGCGGGCAGCGCCGCCGCCAGCGCGGCCAGCAGCTCGGCCACCGGCACGGCGGCCTCGGGCTGCGCCGGGAAGACCGTCAGCCGCGTCGCGATGACCTCGCGCTGGCGGTCGATCAGCGGCGCGTAGCCGAGCAGGACCTGGTTGAGTACGGATGAGTTCATCACAGATGCTGCAACAGCGACATGCGCTGCACCATCGCGTAGGCGCGCAGCGCGGCGTCGTAGCCGGTCTGGCGGTTCTGGAATTCCGAGATCGCCTGCACCATGTCGAGGTCCTCGGCGTTGCTGCGCTCGGTCTGGCCGTGCAGGCGCGAGGCGGCGATGCGCGCCTCGGCCATGTCGATGCGCCCGAGCACCTCGCCGACCTCGGCGCGCAAGCCCTGCTGCGCTTGCATCGCGGCGTCCAGGCCTTGCAGCGTGGCCGACACCGTCTGCGTGACCTGCGCGTTGCTGCGCCCGGGCGTCGTCAGCTCGGCGATCGCGCGGTCGAGCACGGTGAACACGCCCACCGCCGGCGGCGGTGGCGCCCACACGGGCCCGCCGTCGACCGTCAGCGGCAACGGCTCGCTGCTGGGCGTGGTCATGCGGCCGGCGCCGCCCTGGTAGCTGACCCCGCCGGGCGGCGCGGGCGCGTTGACGAACGGCGCCACCGTGGCGTGGCTGCCACCGAACAGGTAGCCGCCGATGCCGTCGGCGCGGTTGGCGACCGCGAACAACTGGTCGCGCAGCTCGCGCAGGCGGACGGCCAGCGCGCTGCGTTCGCCGTCGGTGTAGCTTGCGTTGCCGGCCGCGACCATCGTCTCGCGGGCCTGCTGCAGCAGCTCGGCGGCGTCGCCCAGTGCCGACTCGGTCAGCGTCATCGCGTTGCGGCTGGCCTCGAGCGCGCGCTGGTCGGCGCTGCTGCGTGCGATCGCCGCCAGCGCGCGCTCGGCGCGCGCGGCCGCGGTCGGGTCGTCGCTGGCGCGCTGCACGCGCTTGCCGCTGGTCAACTGCATCTGGGCCTCGGCCAGGCCCTGCTGGCGGCGCTGCAGCTCGTCGATCGCGAGGTTGAAGCTCTGGGCCGTCGTCACGCGCATGGTTCAGCTCCGCGGGTTGTTCATCGGCCGGCGGTCGACAGCAGGGTGTCGAAGACCTGCTGGGCGACCTGCAGGACCTTGGCCGCGGCCTGGTAGCTTTGCTGGAACTGGATCAGCCGCGCGGCCTCCTCGTCGAGGTTGACGCCCGACCTCGACTCGCGCTGGCGCTCGGCGGCGACCCGCACCGCCGCCGAGATGTCGGCCGCCGTCGCCGCACTCTGCACGCGCACGCCGACCGTGGCCATCGCGCCGGCCCAGGCGTCGGTGATCGTCTCGCCGTTGACCATGCGCTCGTCGCGCAGCGCGGCCAGGGCCAGCGCGTTGCCGTTGACCTGCGTCGCCGACGCCGCGGCGATGCCTCGCGGGTCGTCGAGCACGCGCTGCATGTCGGCCGCGGCCCGCGAGACCGGCTGCAGCAGGAAGCGGTCGCCGGCGACGGCCAGGCCGCCGCTGCGCTGGAGGCTCAGCCCCAGCGCGGCGACGTTGACGCCCGCGACCAGGGCGGCGTCGGTCATCGGCCCGGGCCCGCCCGCGGGCACGCCGCCGTCGGCGCGCAGCAGGTGCCAGTGGCTGCCGTCGTAGCGCAGTTCGTAGTCCTCGGCGCGCAACTGCGCCGCGCCGGTGATCTGCAGGCCGATGCCGGCGCTGCCGGCGTTGGTCGAGGCGGCGCTCACGCGCGGCGCCCCGACCTGGAACAGCGGCGCCCCGGGTTGGCCGTCGAGGTCCCATCCGCTCGCGAGCTGGCCATCGACGCGCGCGGCAAAGGCCACCGCCATCTGGCCGAGCGCGGCACGGGCGGCCGCGAGGTCGTCGTTCTGGAAGCGCAGCAGCCCGCCGATCTGGCCATGCGCGAGCAGGTCGGCCGACAGCGGGCGCAGGCCGGAGCCCTCGGCGATGCCGATCGCCAGCCGCGAGGCGTCGATGGCGTCGGGCGTCACCGCCAGCCGCTGCGCCTGGTTGCCCAGCACCAGCCGCTGGCCGCCGGCGACGAAGACGCCAAGCGTGCCGTCGTCGGCCGCCACGGTGGTCAAGGCGACGAACTCGCTCAGCCGCCCGATCAGCCGGTCGCGCTCGTCGAGCAGGTCGTTGGGGCTGTGGCCGAAGCCCTGCAGGCGGGCGATCTGCTGGTTGACGTCGGCCACGCGCTCGGCCAGTTCGTTGACCCGCTCGACCGCCAGCCGCAGGTCCTGGCCGACGCCGGCCTGCAGCGAGTCGAGCTGGCCGCCGGCGCTCGCAAAGCGCACGGCGACTTCCCGGGCGCGGGCGAGGACGACCTCGCGCGTCGCGAGGTCCTGCGGCCGGCTGGCCAGGTCGACCATCGCGTGCAGCATCTGCCCGGCGGCGTGGCCGATGCCGCGCTCGCCGCTCGGGAAGACCTCCTCGAGGCGGGCCAGGTGCGCGTGGCGGGCGCGGTCGCCGGCGGCCAGCGAGGTGGCGGTGGCCACCTCGCGGGTCAGGAAGGCGTCGTGCGCGCGGGTGATCGTCGCCACGTCGGCGCCCTTGCCGAAGAAGCCCGCGCCGGTGAACTGGCCCTTGGCGGTGGCCAGTTGCGCCTCCTGGCGCGAGTAGCCGGCGACGCTGGCGTTGGCGATGTTGTGGCTGGTCGTCTGCAGTTGCGCGAACGCGGCGAACATCGCGCGCGAGCCCAGGTTCATCAAGGCGCTGGCCATGGCAGTCTCAGGCGAGGGCGCGCTTGAGGCGCAGCGTGGTGTTGATGACGCCGCTGAGCTTGTCGGCGTAGGCCGGGTCGGTGGCAAAGCCCGCGCGTTGCAGCGCCTGCGCAAAGCCCTGCGCGGTCTCGGCCTGGGCGAGGACCCCGGCGTAGCGCCGGCTCTGCGTGATCAGCCGGGCGTAGTCGGCAAACGATTCCTCGATGCTGGCGTAGGCCCGAAATCCCGCCCGCACGGTGCGCGGCACGCCGCCGATGTACTCGGTGGTCGTGATCTCGGTCACCGGCCCGCGCCAGCCGGGGGTGGCCTTGATGCCGAACAGGTTGTTCGACGGCGAGCCGTCGGGCATGCGGATGTCGCGCCGGCCCCAGCCGGTCTCGAGCGCGGCCTGGGCCAGCATGAATGCCGCCGGGATGCCGCTGGCGGCCTCGGCGGCGCGCGCCGCGTCGAGGTGGCGGGCGATGAAGTCCTTGCCGATCTGGTCGGTCGCGCGCCGCGGTGGTGCCGGCGCGGCATCGTCGGCGCCCTCGGCCGCTGCGGCAGCGCCGGCGGCTGGCGGCAGCAGCGCGGCACTGCCCGCCGCGGGCGCCGGCGCGCGCGCGGCGGCAGCCGCGTCGGGCAGCGGCAGCCCCATCTGCTGCGCGATCTGGCGCGCGATCACGTCGGCCAGCCCGCCGCGCAGGCCGGAGAGCTTCTGCGCATACTGCGCGTCGAGCATCTCGGTGCCGATGCCGGTGGCGGCGTTGTCGAGCAGCCCCGAGGCCGGCGTCGCCTGGCGCATGCTGCGCAGCAGCTCGTGCATGAACATCGCCTCGAACTGGCGGGCGACCTCGCGGGTGGCGGCCTGCGGGTCGCGCGCGGCCAGGCCGCGCAGCTCGGCGATCGGCCGCGTGTCGCTGGCCAGCCCGGACAGCGCCGACAGGTGTGCCGGCGAGGTGGCGGAGAGCGCTTGCATGGGGCCCCGCGACTCGCCTCAGATGACTTCGATCTCGGCGCGCAGCGCGCCGGCGGCCTGCATGGCCTGCAGGATCGCCAGCAGGTCCTGCGGCGTCGCGCCGAGCAGGTTGAGGGCCTTGACGACGTCGGTCAGCCGCGCGCCCTCGGGCATCTGGACCAGCATGCCGCCATGCTGGGTGACGGTGATGTCGGCGCGCTCGGTGACCACCGTCTCGCCGCGGCCGAACGGCGCGGGCTGGGCGATGACCGGGGTCGCCGCGATGACCACCGACAGGTTGCCGTGCGCGACCGCGCAGGCGCCCAGCGTGACCGCCTCGTTCATCACCACCGAGCCGGTGCGCGCGTTGAGCACGATGCGCGCGGCCGGCCGCGCCAGCGCCAGCGGCAGGGCCTCGATGTCGGCCAGGAAGGCCACCCGCGCGCCGGGCTCGGCCGGCGCGCGCACGCGCACCGAGCGGCCGTCGAGCGCGGTCGCGGTGCCGGCGCCCTGCGCGCGGTTGATCGCGTCGGCCACCGCGCGCGCGGTCGCGAAGTCGGCGGCGCTGAGGTCGAGCTGCAGATGCTCGCCGGTCTGCAGCGGGGTCGGCACGGCGCGCTCGACAGTCGCGCCGTTGGGGATGCGCCCGGCGCTGAGGTGGTTGATCTGCACGCGCGAGCCGGCCGCGGCGGCACCGGCACCGGCGATCACCAGGTTGCCCTGCGCCAGCGCGTAGGTCTGGCCGTCGGCGCCGCGCAGCGGGGTGGCGATCAGCATGCCGCCGCGCAGGCTGCGCGCGTTGCCCAGCGACGAGACGGTGACGTCGATCGTCTGGCCGGGCTGGGCAAACGGCGGCAGCGAGGCCGTGACCATCACCGCAGCGACGTTGCGCGACTGCAGTGCAACCCCCGGTGGCAGGTTCACGCCCATCTGCTGCAGCATCGACTGCAGGCTCTGCGCGGTGAACGGCGCCTGCGTGGTCTGGTCACCGCTGCCGTCGAGCCCGACGACCAGCCCGTAGCCGACCAGCGGGTTGCTGCGCACGCCGTGCACGCTGGCGACGTCCTTGATGCGCATGGCCTGCACCGGCGCCCAGGCCGCGGCGGCCAGCGCGAGGCAGGCCAGCGCCAGGCGCACGAGCGCAGGCCAGCGGGCCGGCGCATGGCGGCACGGGGCGACGATCGGGGGCAGGTCGGCCATGTCAGATCGGCAGCACGCTGAGGAAGAAGCGCGCGAGCCAGCCCATCAACTGGGCCTGGCCCTGCTGGCCGCGGCTGGTCTGCGCCAGCCGCACGTTGGCGACCTGGGTGCTGACCACCGCGTTGCCGGGGCGGATGTGGCGCGGATCGACCTGGCCCGAGAAGCGCAGCACGTCGACGTTGGCGTTGACGCCGATCTGCTTCTCGCCGGCGATCAGCAGGTGGCCGTTGGGCAGCACGCCGGTGACGACCGCGGTGATCGTGCCGCTGAAGGCGTTGCGGCTCTCGGTGCTGCCGCTGCCCTCGAAGGCGGTCTCGCTCTGCCCGCGCACCGCCGCCGGGCGCAGGATGCGCGTCGGGTCGATGCCCGGCAGCGCGCTGAGCGAGGCATCGATGCTGCCGCTGCGCTCGACCGCGCTGGTCGACTGCGCGCTGGCCGCGATGCGCTCGGTGATCACGACCTGCAGCGTGTCGCCGGGCAGGCGCGCGCGGTGGTCCTCGAACAGCGGGCGGTGGGTCGCGGCGGCGAAGATCGCCCCCGGCGCGGCAGCGGGCAGGCCGGCGGCCGGCGCGGGCACCGGCACGGCCAGCCCCGGCGGCACGCCGGCGACCTCGACCTGCGGCCCCTCGAACACCGCGCAGCCGGCCAGCACGGCGAGTGCGGCCACGGCAGCGGGCAGGCGCAACCGGGTCATGACCGCTCGGCCGGGGCGCATCAGATCTGGGCCAGACGCGCGAGCATCTGGTCGGAGGTCTGGATCGCCTTCGAGTTCAGCTCGTAGGCGCGCTGGGTCTGGATCATCGCCACCAGCTCCTCGACGACGTTGACGTTGCTGGTCTCGACGAAGCCCTGCTGCAGGCGGCCCAGGCCTTCGGCGCCGGGCGCGCCGGCGTTGGGCCCGCCCGAAGCCGCGGTCTCGCCGAACAGGTTGCCGCCCAGCGGGCTGAGCCCGGCCGGGTTGACGAAGCTGGCGATCTGCAACTGGCCGAGCTGCTGCGGCGCGGTCTGCCCCGGCACGCTGGCGCTGACCGTGCCGTCGGCGGCGATCGTCAGCGACAGCGCGTTGGCCGGCACCGTGATGCCCGGCTGCACGGTGTCGCCGTTGTGGGTGACGATCTGGCCGTCGGCGTTGACCTTGAACGCGCCGTCGCGGGTATAGGCGGTGCTGCCGTCGGCGCGCTGGATCTGGAAGAAGCCGTTGCCCTGGATCGCGAGGTCGAGGTTGTTGCCGGTCTGCTGCAGGTTGCCCTGGGTAAAGGTGCGTGAAGTGGCCACCGGCCGCACGCCCAGCCCGACCTGCAGCCCGGCCGGCAGCGTGCCCTGCTCGCCGGCGGCGGCGCCGGCCTGGCGCAGCGTCTGGTAGATCAGGTCCTCGAACACGACATGGCCCTTCTTGAAGCCGTTGGTCGCGACGTTGGCCAGGTTGTGCGAGATCGTGTCGAGCTGCGTCTGCTGGGCCTCCATGCCGGTCTTCGATATCCACAACGAACGGATCATGTGCACGCTCCGGTAGCCATGCCGCGATGATCCGGCCGCCGGGCGCCGGGCTTGAGCCGGAAATGCGGCCGGAAAACCCGTCGGTTCCGGGCCTGGGCGAGGCGCGGCTCGGGGGCGGCCGGGCCGTGCGCGCCGGCGCGCCGCTCAGGTCTTGGGCAGCGTCACGCCGCGCTGGCCCTGGTACTTGCCGCCGCGGTCCTTGTAGCTGGTCTCGCAGACCTCGTCGCTCTCGAAGAACAGGACCTGCGCGCAGCCCTCGCCGGCGTAGATCTTGGCCGGCAGCGGCGTGGTGTTGCTGAACTCGAGCGTCACATAGCCCTCCCACTCGGGCTCGAAGGGCGTGACGTTGACGATGATGCCGCAGCGCGCATACGTGCTTTTCCCGAGGCAGATCGTCAGCACGTTGCGCGGGATGCGGAAGTACTCGACGGTGCGCGCCAGCGCGAAGCTGTTGGGCGGGATGATGCAGACCTCGGCCTCGATGTCGACGAAGCTGCGCTCGTCGAAGTTCTTCGGGTCGACGACGGTGCTGTAGATGTTGGTGAAGACCTTGAATTCGGGTGCGCAGCGGATGTCGTAGCCGTAGCTGCTGGTGCCGTAGCTGACGATGCGCCGGCCGTCGGCGGCCGCGCGCACCTGGCCGGGCTCGAACGGCTCGATCATGCCGTGCTGCTCGGCCATGCGCCGGATCCAGCGGTCGCTCTTGATGCTCATCGTTCACATCCTGCAAGGGTCTGGTGATTCTATGGACCCCGCCGCGGCGCTCTTCGGTGCACACTACGTGCACGGCCCGCAACGCTGTGGGTCAGGCCACGGAGACACCGCGATGCCCGCCCTGTTTGCCCCCGGCACCGAGCTGATGGTGCAGTTTGCCGGCTTCCACCGCGACCGCCGCAACATCGCCACGCACCTGGTCGGCATCCCGCTGACGATCTTCGCGTTCGGCGTGCTGCTGGCGCGCCCGGGCTTCGAGCTCGCCGGGCTGGCACTGACCCCGGCCTGGCTGCTGTGGGCGCTGGCCGCGGCCTGGTATGTCTCGCGCGGCCCGCTGCTGCTGGCGCTGGCCGTGGCCGCGCTGACCGCGCTGCTGGTCGCGCTGGCGCAGCCGCTGGCCGCCGGCTCGACCCCGGTCTGGCTGGCCTGGGGCTGCGCGAGCCTGGCCGCGGGCTGGTGCGCGCAGTTTCTCGGCCACCTCTACGAGGGCCGGCGCCCGCCGCTGGCCGAGGAGCCGATCGGCTGGCTGGTCGGCCCGATGTTCATCGCCGCGCTGGCCCTGTTCGCGCTGGGCTGGCTGCGCCAGCTCGCCAGCGAGATCGAGAGCCGCGTCGGCCCGACCGTGCTGCGCGACCTGCACGCGCCCGGGGCCATGCGCTGACCGCCGCGCCGGGCGCTCAGCCGACCACCACGCGCACCGCGGGCGGCGTGGCGGCGGGCGCGGGGTCGTAGCGTTCGAAGCCGCTGTAGCACAGCACGTTGCGCGCTGCGGCGCGGCCGAACAGCGCCATGCCCAGGCGCTCGGCCAGCGCCAGGCCCATCTGGGTGGCGCCGTTGCGCGAGACGACGATCGCCACGCCCATCTGCGCGGCCTTGATCACCATCTCGCTGGTCAGCCGCCCGGTCGTGTAGAGCGCCTTGTCGGCGCCGGCCACGTCGTGCAGCCACATCCAGCCGGCGATCGTGTCGAGCGCGTTGTGGCGGCCGACGTCCTCGACGAAGTACAGCAGCTCGGCGCCGCGAAACAGCGCGCAGCCGTGCACCGAGCCGGCCTTGCGGTGGATGCTGTCGGTGCGGCGCACGGTCTCGACCATCGCGCTCAGCGTGGCCTGGCCGATGCGCGCCTGCGCCGGCGGCGGCAGGCGCAGCGTGTCGAGCTCGGCCTGCAGGTCGCCGAAGACCGTGCCCTGGCCGCAGCCGGTCGTGACGATGCGCCGCGCGGTGCGCGCCTCGAACGCCGCGATGCCGCCGACGGTGCGCACCGCAGCGGCATCGACGTCCCAGTCGACGCTGATCGACTCGACCTGCGCCGGCGCCTGGACCAGCCGCTGGTTGCGCAGGTAGCCCAGGACCAGCAGCTCGGGCGCCACGCCCAGCGTCATCAGCGTGACCAGCTCGCGGCGGTCGACGTAGACCGTCAGCGGCCGCTCGACCGGCAGGTGGATGCGCCGGCGCAGGCCCTGGCCGTCGAGCACCTCGACCTCGCGCGTGGACGCCAGCATGGCGCGGCTCAGGTGCGGGCCCGGGGGGCGGGCCTGGTCGGGGTGGCTGGCGCGGCCGGCCCGCATCGCCGTCGGGCCTCAGAGGTTGAGAGGCAATCCCGTGCACCCGCGCAGGGGTGGCCAAGGGCCCTGAGCAAGGCGCAGCGCGCAGCCCGCACTGACGTGCGGGCAAGCGGTGCAACGCCGCGCAGGGCCCTTGGGTACCCCTGCCCTACGGGTAAGCCCCCAGAACGGCCGCACTCGGCGTTGCAAATGCTCGCCGGGGCCCCACCCCGGCTGCGCTTTGCGCCTTGATTGCGGCCGTTCTGGGGGCTTACGCGGGTGCATGGGATTGCCTCTCAACCTCTCAGGTCGCCTTCGAGACCGCGATGGTCGGGAACTTCGCGCTGTAGTCGCGGGCCTTGAGCGCAACCTTGATCGCGACGCGGCGCGCGACCGTCTTGTAGATCGCGGCGATCTCGCCGTCGGGGTCGGCGACCACGGTCGGGCGCCCGCCGTCGGCCTGCTCGCGGATGCTCATGTGCAGCGGCAGCGAGCCGAGGTGGTCGACGCCGTACTCGGCGGCCATGCGCGCACCGCCGCCGGCACCGAAGATCGGCTCGACATGGCCGCAGTTCGGGCAGCAGTAGACCGCCATGTTCTCGACGATGCCCAGGATCGGCACGCTGACCTTCTCGAACATCTTCAAGCCCTTCTTGGCGTCGAGCAGGGCGATGTCCTGCGGCGTCGTGACGATGACCGCGCCGGTCAGCGGCACGCGCTGCGACAGCGTGAGCTGGATGTCGCCGGTGCCCGGGGGCAGGTCGACGATCAGGTAGTCGAGGTCGCGCCAGTTGGTCTGGCGCAGCATCTGCTCGAGGGCCTGGGTGGCCAGCGGGCCACGCCAGATCATCGGGTTGTCGGCGTCGATCATGAAGCCGATCGACATCACCTGCACGCCGTGGCTCTCGAGCGGCTCCATGGTCTGGCCGTCACTCGACTCGGGCCGGCCCGACAGGCCCATCATCATTGGCTGGCTGGGCCCGTAGATGTCGGCGTCGAGCAGGCCCACGCGCGCGCCCTCGGCGGCCAGCGCCAGCGCCAGGTTGACCGCGGTCGTGCTCTTGCCGACGCCGCCCTTGCCCGAGGCGATGGCGATGATGTTGCGCACCCCGGGCAGCAGTTGCACGCCGCGCTGCGCGGCGTGGGCGACGATCCTCGTCGTCAGCGTCGCGCTGACGTTGTTCACCCCGGGCAGCTCGCGCGCCGCGGCGACCAGCGCGCTGCGCAGCGCCGCGACCTGGCTGCGTGCGGGGTAGCCGAGCTCGACCTCGAAGGCGACGTCGCCGCCCTCGATGCGCAGGTTCTTCAACTGGCGGGTGGTGACGAAGTCGCGCCCGGTGTTGGGGTCGACGACCGATTTCAGGCGTTCGAGCAGCGCGGCTTCGGTGGCTGTGGTCATCGGGTCCTCGTGCGTATCGGGCGAGCTTGCGAGTCTAGCCGTCGGCGCCGGCCGGGTCGCCGGTGGGGGCGCGCGCCCGGCCGCCGGCGCCGCGCCGGGGTCACACCGCCAGCCGCCGCAGCGACCAGATCTGGCGCAGCACGTGGTGCACCGGAATGGTGTCGAAGATGTCGCGCACCATCCGCAGGTCGCTGCGCCAGCCGCGCCAGCGGCCCTGCTTCTCGCTCTTGAGCGGGCTGCGCACCTGCGGCCAGGGCACGACGGCCAGCCGCAGCCCGCGCTCGATCAGCGCGCGGTTGATGTGCACCTCGAGGCCGAAGCGCGGCAGGCCCTGCAGCGCTGCGGGGTCGAGGATCGCCCGGGGCACGACCCGCTCGCCGGAGATGAAGTCCAGCCCGACGCGGCGCCAGGGCCAGGGCGCGTTGCGGCGCAGCGAGATGGCCGCGTCGGCGCGCCGCTGCCGGACCGGCGCGACCAGCGCCGAGACCGCCGCCGCGTCGAGCCCCTGCAAGTCGGCGTCGAGCAGCAGCAGCCAGTCGTGCGCGGCCGCGGCGACCCCGACCGCGACCGCCTGCGTCTTGCCGCGGTTGACGCCGAGCCGGATCACGCGCAGCCGGGCGACGCGCGCGGCCACCGCCTCGGCCCGCTCGGCCGTGCCGTCGGTCGAGCCGTCGTCGACCACGATCACCTCGGCCAGCTCGGGGTGCTCGGCCACCACGGCCAGCACGTCGTCGATGCGCGCGGCCTCGTTCCAGGCGGGGATGAGGCAACTGATCTTCATCCCTATTCCTGGCCCGCCTGCTGCCGCCGGCGGCGGAATTCCCACCACAGCGCCAGCCCCAGCACCACGACCACCAGCCCGACCAGCGTGAAGCGCGCGAGCCAGCCCTCGACCCGCTCGATGGCCGCGCCGAACACCCAGCCCAGCGCCATCAGCGCGCCCACCTTCGGCACCGCCGCCACGACGTTGGCCAGCACGAAGGGCAGCAGCGGCATGCGCGCGGCGCCCGCGGCCACCAGCGCGGCGGCCCCGGCCGCATGGGTCAGCTTGGCGATGACCAGCGTCTTGAAGCCGTGGTCGCGAAAGTGCCGCACCATGGCCCCGACGCGCCCGGCCGACAGCCCCAGCCGGCGGCGCCAGCCGCGCGACAGGAAGGCCATGCCGCGCCGCCCCATCAGGTAGAACAGCAGATCGCCGAGCACGTCGCCGGCGAGCATCACCGCGAAGGCGGCCCAGACGTCGAACAGCCCGAGCGCCGAAAACCAGCCCGCCAGCACCGAAACCACCGGCCCTTCGAGGATCGCCAACGGCAGCAGCAGCCACAGGCCATAGACCTGCAGGATCTCGGTCACGACGGCAAGGTCGATCATTCGCGGTTCATCTTCGTTGCGGCATCGGCGGTGACGACAGCTCCGGCGCGGCACGAAGCGGCCAGGCCCGTGATCACCGGGTCGCGCCGGGCCACCGGGGCGCGCGGCGCACAGGCGGCGCTGCACAAGCCGGAATTATCGCCACGCGCCCTTGACCCCCGGCGGCAGCCGCCCGCGGCCCGCAACGGTCACCCTCCTAGAATCCCGGCCCGACCGGCCCCTGCGAGCGACCATGCCCCGCCAACTGTTCGTGACCACCGCGCTGCCGTACGCCAACGGGCCGCTGCACATCGGCCACGTCATGGAGTACATCCAGGCCGACATCTGGGTGCGCCACCTGCGCATGCAGGGCCACGAGGTGCATTTCGTCTGCGCCGACGACGCGCATGGCGCACCGATCATGATCGCCGCCGAGCAGGCCGGCAAGACGCCGCAGCAGTTCGTCGCCGAGGTCGCCGCCGGGCGGCGCGCGTACCTCGAGGGCTTTCATCTGGGCTTCGACCACTGGCACTCGACCGACGCGCCCGAGAACCACGCGCTGGCGCGCGACATCTACCGCGCGCTGCAGCGCGCCGGCCTGATCGAGGTCCGCGCCATCGAGCAGCACTACGACCCGGTCAAGGGCATGTTCCTGCCCGACCGCTACATCAAGGGCGAGTGCCCGCGCTGCGGCGCGCGCGACCAGTACGGCGACGCCTGCGAGGCCTGCGGCGCGGTCTACGCGCCCACCGAGCTGAAGAACCCGTACTCGGCGCTGTCGGGCGCGGCACCCGAGCTGCGCCGCAGCGAGCACCACTTCTTCCGCCTGAGCGCGCCGCACTGCATCGAGTTCCTGCAGGAGTGGACGCAGACCCCGGGGCGGCTGCAGCCCGAAGTGCTCAACAAGATCCGCGAATGGTTCACGCCCGGCGCCGACGGCCGAGCGACGCTGGCCGACTGGGACATCAGCCGCGACGCGCCGTACTTCGGCATCGAGATCCCCGACGCGCCGGGCAAATACTTCTATGTCTGGCTCGACGCGCCGGTGGGCTACCTCGCGGCGCTGAAGGCCTGGTTCGACCGCAGCAGCCGCGACTTCGACGCCTATCTGGCCGACCCGGCGGTCGAGCAGGTGCACTTCATCGGCAAGGACATCACCTACTTCCACACGCTGTTCTGGCCGGCGATGCTGCACTTCAGCGGCCGCAAGACGCCGAGCCATGTCCATGTGCACGGCTTCATCACGGTCAGCGGCGAGAAGATGAGCAAGAGCCGCGGCACCGGCATCAGCCCGCTGCGCTACCTCGAGCTGGGCATGGACGCCGACTGGCTGCGCTACTACCTCGCGGCCAAGCTCAACGCCCGCGTCGAGGACGTCGACTTCACCGCCGAGGACTTCGTCGCGCGCGTCAACGCCGACCTGGTCGGCAAGTACGTCAACATCGCCAGCCGCGCTGCCGGCTTCCTGGCCAGGCGCTTCGGCGGCCAGCTCTCGGCCGACGTCGGCGTCGAGGGCCGCGCGCTGCTCGATGCGCTGCGCGGCCACCGCGCCGGCATCGAGGAGCTCTACGAGCAGCGCGAGTACGCCAAGGCGATGCGCGAGGTCATGGCGCTGGCCGACCGCGTCAACGCCTACGTCGACCAGCAAAAGCCCTGGGAGCTGGCCCGCCAGGCCGGCGCCGAGGCCGTGCTGCACGACGTCTGCACGGTCTGCGTCGAGGCCTTCCGCCTGCTGACGATCTACCTCAAGCCGGTGCTGCCGGCGCTGGCCGCGCGCGTCGAAGCCTTCCTGCGCGTGCCGCCGCTGGCCTGGGCCGACGCCCAGCGCGCGCTCGGCGCGCACCGCATCGGCGAGTACCAGCACCTGATGCAGCGCGTCGATCCGAAGCAGCTCGAAGCGCTGTTCGAGCCGCCGGCCGCCGCTGCCGTGCTGCCCGGTGGCGAGGCGATCGCCGCCGAGATCGGCATCGCCGACTTCGCCCGCGTCGACCTGCGCATCGCGCGCATCGTCGAGGCCACCGCGGTCGAGGGCAGCGACAAGCTGCTGCGGCTCACGCTCGACGCCGGCGAGGGCCGGCAGCGCACGGTCTTCGGCGGCATCGCCAGCGCCTACCGCCCCGAGGACCTGGTCGGCCGGCTGACCGTGCTGGTGGCCAACCTCGCACCGCGCAAGATGAAGTTCGGCCTCAGCGAGGGCATGGTGCTGGCCGCCGGCCACGCCGACGGCCAGGCCCGGCCCGGGCTGTACCTGCTCGAGCCGCACAGCGGCGCGCAGCCGGGCCTGCGCGTGCGCTGAGCCCGGACACGCGGCGTGCTCGCCCCGGCCGCGACCGGCAAGGCCGAGCGTGCCCCGGGCGACACGCCGCTCGGGCTTTGCCCCGGGAGCCGCGGCAACCCGGCTACGATGGCCCTGCCCCGTCCCCGCAGGCCCGAAGGGAGACTGTCATGACCGAAGAGCTGATCGTTGCCGCCGCGGCCGACACGCCGCGCGATCTGGCCGCCGCCCGCGTGGCCGCCGCGCTGGCCGGACAGATGGGCCTGCCCTGGCGCATCGTGTCGGTGGTCTCGGCGCCGCACGAGGCCGAGTTGCGCGACATCGCGCTGGCCGCCGCGCTGCGCGACGCCGGGATCGATGCACCGCCGATCGACGTGCCGGTCTGCACCGACCCGGCCGGCTGGCTGACGGCGTACGCCCGCCAGCGCCCGCGCGCGCTGCCCTGCCTGGCCACACACGCCCGCTCGGCGCTGGGCGAACTGGCGCTGGGCAGCGTCGCCGATGCCCTCGTGCGTGCGCTCGACACCCCGGTGCTGGTGCTGGGCCCGCACTTCGACCCGGCCTGGCCCGGGCGGGTCGGCACCGTCCTGGCCTGCCTGGACACCTCCGCGCTGTCAGCCGCGGTGCTGCCGGCCGCGGTCGGGCTGGCGCGCCAGTGCCGCGCCGCGCTGCGGCTGGTCGAGGTGCTGCCAGCGCTGCCCGCGCACGCCGAGGGCAGCGACGTGGCCGCCGAGTCCTGGTACCTGCGCGAGGCCGCCGCCGGCCTGCGGCGCGACCACGGCGTCGAGGCCGAATGCGACGTGCTGCACAGCGACGACCCCGGCGCGGCGATCGTCGCCCACGCCGCCACGCTGCCGGGGGCGCTGCTCGTGCTCGGCACGCACGGGCGCAGCGGCCTGCGCCAGGTCGTCGCCGGCAGCGTCAGCCACGCCGTGCTGCGCCACGCACGCTGCCCGGTGCTGCTGCAGCGCCCGCGCGCCGTCTGATGCGCGCCGGCGGGGTGCGCGCGAGCGGCCGCCCGCGCAACGCCCGCTCCGCTACCTGGCCTTGCCCCGCCAGAACCCCTCGGCCTCGGCGAGCGCCTGCAAGGCGCGCGTGCACTCGGCCAGGCAAGCTGCCCGTCGCCCGCTGAGCCAGCCCAACGCGAACCAGGCCTGCGTATCCGTGGCCAGCAGTTCGCGAAACGCGGCTTCGGCGACCAGCACGTCGTTGTACTCGCCCAGCGCCTCCTGCGCCGGGCGCAGCAGCTTGAGGTAGCGCGCGACCGCCTTGGCCGGGTACAGCGCGCCGAGGAACTCGACGCTGTAGCGCAGCCGCTTGACGCGCTTGCGCACGCGGTGCTGGTCGGCCTCGGGCAGGGTCGCGAACGACGCCGCGTCGGCCACCGCACGCCGGTGCGCACGCCTGAGCCGCTGGCGCGCCCAGGCGCGCAGGTCGCCCTCGCGCGCCTGCGGCGGCAAGGACCACGCCGGCTCGGCCGCCGGCGCCGGTGGCGGCTCGCCGCCGTGGGTAAAGCCGATCAGCGCCAGCAGCAAGCGCGTCCAGGCCGGCTCGCGCAGCGGCTGCCCGGCGTCCTCGGCCGCCACGGCGGGCGGCAAGGCCACCAGCGGCGCACCGGCGGCGGCCAGCGCCGGCAGCAGGCTGGCGGCCAGCGCATCGCGGTCGCGCGCCGCGCCGAGGCGGGCAAAAACCTGCGCCAGCGCCGGCTCCCAGGCGGGGTCGAGGTCGGCGGCGGCATCGCCGAAGTCGCGCAAGGCCGTGCGCAGCCGGCGCAGGCCGACGCGCAACTGGTGCACATGCTCGGCCTCGTGCACGCCGGCGGCGACGGCGCTGGCGTTGGGCAGCACCTGCGCCAGGCAGGCGCGGACCATCGCGCGCAGGGCGGCATCGGGCGTGTCGGCCGCGTCGAGGGCCGGCGCGACGGCACGCGTGGCCTCGGCGGCAGCGCGCCCGCGCGCGAGCAGGTCGCCGCGTTCGGCCTTGGTGCGCACGTCGAGCCACAGCCCGTGACGATCGACCCAGCGCCCGGCCAGCGCGAGCAGCGCCGCCGTCGGGCCGCTGAGCAGCTCGAACTCGAGTTCGGCCAGCGGCAGGCGGGCCTCGCCGGCGACGAGCTCGCCCTCGTCGCAGGCAAGCTCGACCTGCACGCCGGCGCTGCGCACGCGGCGCACGACGCGCCTGACGTCGGCGGCAAACAGCGGCTGCAGCAGGGTGGCGTCGACGCCGGTGGCGCGCAGCGCATCGCCGGCAGGCGTGCCGTCGTGGCGGGCGAGGTCGAGCTTGGGCTCGCCGCGCTGGTGCAGCAGCACCACGTTGTGCTCGGGGCGCGCGAGGACGCCGTCGCCGCGCGCCTTGAGTGTCTGCACCCAATGGCCGTCCTCGCGGCGCAGGCGCAGCGCGATGCCGGCCGCGGCCAGGCGGCGCTCGGGCGTGTCGAAGTAGCGCGCCTGCAGCCGCACGCTGCGCGCACTGGCGGTGGCCACCGCGCGCCGCAGCGCCTCGCGCTGCGCCGGCGGCACCTGGAACTTCAGCTCGACCTCGACCATCACTCGCGCTCCCGCCGACGACACCGGTACACTCGGTGAAAACCGTCGATTCTGCCGCCGCCCGCCGCCATGCCGTTCTTTCGCAAGCCGTACAAGTCGGACATCACGCAGTTCATCGAGGAACTCAAGGCCCACCGGCCACAGCTCGAAGCCGAGCAGCGCGCCGGCCGCGCCCTGCTGTGGGACCGCGCGCTCGACCGCGAGGCGCAGCAGGCCGGGCGCGAGGCCCGCGTACCGCAGCCGCCCTACGTCTACCAGACGACGACCCAGTGAAGGCGCCTGCGGCCACCGGCGTGGCTGCCGACGCGGTCGCTGCGGTGGCTGGCGCAGCGCCGGCCAGCGTGCCCGAGGTCGTCGACGGCATCGCCGTGGCCCGGCTCTACGGCGAGCCGCTGTTTGCGCTGCCGCAGGACCTCTACATCCCGCCCGATGCGCTCGAGGTCTTCCTCGAGGCCTTCCAGGGCCCGCTGGACCTGCTGCTCTACCTGATCCGGCGGCAGAACTTCAACATCCTCGACATCCCGCTGGCCGACGTCACGCGCCAGTACCTGACCTACGTCGAGCAGATCCGCAGCCACAACCTCGAGCTGGCCAGCGAGTACCTGCTGATGGCGGCCATGCTCATCGAGATCAAGAGCCGCATGCTGCTGCCGCCGAAGAAGCGCGACGACGGCAGCGAGGCCGAGGACCCGCGCGCCGAGCTGGTGCGCCGGCTGCTCGAGTACGAGCAGACCAAGCTGGCCGCGGCCCGGCTCGACGCGCTGCCGGTGCTGGGCCGCGACTTCCTGCGCGTGCAGGTCAGCATCGAGCAGAGCGCGCAGCCGCGGCTGCCTGAAGTCTCGGCCGCGGACCTGCGCGCGGCCTGGGCCGAGCTGCTGCAGCGCGCGCGGCTGCACCAGCACCACCGCATCGCGCGCGAGCCGCTGTCGGTGCGCGAGCACATGAGCCTGGTGCTGAAGGCGCTGCAGGGCCGGCGCTACCTCGAATTCGACCGCCTGTTCGACACCACCCGCGGCGTGCCGGTGGTCGTGGTGACGCTGATCGCGCTGCTCGAGCTCGCGCGCGAGCGGCTGGTCGAGCTGACCCAGGCCGAGGCCTACGCGCCGATCTACGTGCGGCTGGCGTATGCGCCGGCATGAGACACCCGCCTGGCCTCACTGGCGCACGCCGAGCTTGAAGGCGATCATCGCGCGCAGCTTGTTGGGCAGCACCGGCTTGATCAGCAGGTGGAAGTCGTGCGTGGCGGCCTCGTCCTCGTGGCCGCCGAGGCTGCTGCCGGTGACGACGATGGCCGGCAGCGGCGCGCCGGCAAAGCGCCGGCGCAGGCACTGCAGCGCGTCGATGCCGGTCTGCCCGGCGGGCAAGCGGTAGTCGACCAGCGCCAGGTCGGGGCGGTGCGCGTCGGCCCCCGCGCACCAGGCCTGCAGGGCCTCGACGCTGTCGAAGGCGAGCACGTTGGCGCCCCAGGCCTGCAAGAGCACGACCAGGCCCTCGCGCACCGCGGCCTCGTCCTCGACGACGACGAACAGCCGCCCGTCGAGCGTGATGCCGAGCGCGGCGGACGCGCGCGGCGCGGCCGGCTGCAGCACGCGCGGCACGCGGCCCTCGGGCACGCTCAGCGAGAACACCGTGCCGTGCTGCGGCCGCGAGCGCACGGCCAGCGGGGTGTCCATCAGCGCGGCCAGCCGCTTGACGATGGCCAGCCCCAGGCCCAGGCCCTTGCGCTGGTGGGCCTGCAGCGGGCGCTGGCTGTGGACCTGGTAGAACTCGTCGAAGATGCGCGGCAGCGCGGCTGGCGAGATGCCGATGCCGCTGTCCCAGACCTGCAGCAGCAGCCGCGGCCCGGCCGGCGTCGTGCGCCGGCGCGCGCTGACCAGCACGCCGCCGTCCTCGGTGTAGCGGATGGCGTTGCTGACCAGGTTGCGCAGTACCCGCTCGAGCAGCACCGGGTCGGCCTGCGCGACATGCTGCTCGCCGCGCAAGTGCAGCGCCAGCCCTTTCTCGAACGCGGCCGGCTCGAAGTGCAGCCGCAGCCGCGCGAACAGCTCGCGCAGCGGCACCGGCTGCGGGTTGACGTCGACGCCGCCGGTGTCGATGCGGGTGATGTCGAGCAGCTCGCCGAACAGACCGTCGAGCGCGTCGACGCTCTCGTTGATGCTGTGCACCAGGCGCGCGACCTCGGGGTCGTGCACGCGCTGGCGCAGCGCCTCGGCAAACAGTCCCATCGCGTGCAGCGGCTGGCGCAGGTCGTGGCTGGCGGCGGCGAAGAACTGCGTCTTGGCGCGGTTGGCGGCCTCGGCCTCGCGCCTTGCCGCGTCGGCGTCGGCCTTCTCGGCGCGCAACTGCGCGGCGAGCGCCTCGGTGTGGCGGCGCAGCTCGAGCGAGTCGGCCAGCGCACCGCGGTAGCGGCGCGCCATCAGCAGCGTCGCGGCGAACAGCAGCAGCATGACCCCGGCCAGCTCGAGGCGGTGCGCGGTGGCGGTGTCGAGCACGATGCGCACGAAGCCCGGCACGAAGATCAGCGCGACGAAGACCAGGAACAGCCGCCGGTGGGTGCCGATGACCTGCACCGCGCCGAAGGTGTAGGTGACGACCATCAGGATCAGCGCGGTGTTGTGGAACTCGCCGCCGACGCCCCAGAACACCCAGACCGCCAGGCCCCACATCGCGCCCTGCGCGACAGCCAGCCAGGCCAGCGGCAGGCGCTGGGCGATGGCCACCGCATCGGGCAGGTCGGCGCGGCGGCCGTAGGCCAGCCAGTGCGCCAGCCGCAGCAGCCACAGCGTGGCGACCGGCACGTACCAGAGCGCGAGCTGCCAGGCCTGCGCGACCGGCCCGAAGATCAGCCCGACCAGCAGCATGCCCAGCGCGTTGCCGAACAGCGCCACCGGCGACTGGCGCAGGTGCGCGCGCGCGGCCTCGGCGGCGATCGCCGATTCCGAAGGCCGGCTCGCCGCGTCGCCGGCGGTGTCGGTTGCAGCCGTCGCCGTCGGCGCGCTGGCGCTCACCCCGGCGCCCTCAGCCACGCCAGCCATGCGGGCCGCCGGGGCCGCCCTCGCGCGCCGTCTGCGCCGTCTGTGCCGTCTGCGCCATCTGGCTGACCGCGATGACGGCCTGCGTGCGCGAGCTCACGCCCAGCGCGCGCAGCACGGCCGCGACATGGTCCTTGACGGTCTCGACCGACAGCTTGAGCTCGCGCGCGATCAGCTTGTTGGGTTTGCCCTGCAGCAGCTTGCCCAGGACCTCGGTCTGGCGCGGCGTCAACCCGACCTGGGCCAGCGCGGGCATGCGCTGGAAGCCGGCAGCGCCGGCCAGCGCGGCAACGCCCGTGCCGTTGCCGGCGTGGCCGCCACCGCCGACGACCGCCGCCCCGGCCGGCGGGCCGGCCCCGCCCAGCGTGATCGGCGGCACGTAGACGCCACCCGACATGACCAGGCGCAGCGCCTCGACCAGGGTGTCGTTGGAGGCGCGCTTGGGCACGTAGCCCATCGCGCCGAGGTCGATCGCGCGGATCACGTCGCTGGCGCGGTCCGAGGCCGAGACCACGACCACCGGCAGCGCCGGGTGGCGCTGGCGCAGCTCGGCCAGCAGGTCGAAGCCGTCGGCGTCGCCGAGCTGCAGGTCGAGCAGCACGAGGTCGAAGTCGGCCGCCGCGGCCAGCGCGCGCCGCGCCTCGGCGGCGCTGGCGGCGTTGACGACCTCGACGTCGTCGCCCAGACCGCCGATCACGGCTTGCAGCGCCGTGAGGATCAGCGGGTGATCGTCGACCAGCAGCACCTTCATGCGCATGCCCCTCCGTCCCGCAGCCGCCACCCGCGGCCGACCCCGATGCTAGCCCAGCCAGCGCAGCAGCGACTGCCATTGCGCCAGGTCGCGCTCGACGCGGCCGGGCGCGATGTCCCACAGCGTCAGCCCGCGCGCGGCGAGCTGCACGTAGAGCTGCGTGTCGCGCAGGCAGCCCAGCACCGGCACGCCCAGCGTGTCGAGAAAGCGCTGCAACTGCTCGAAGCTGAGCGTGCCCTCGCGCACCCGCATGCCGACCACGGCCAGCGCGACGCGCTCGCCGCGCTTGTGCGCGCGCAGCGCGGCGACGAAGGCATGCGTGGCCTGGATGTCGAACAGGCTGGGCTGCAGCGGGATCAGCAGCCGGTCGGCGACCTTCATGACCTCGTCGAGCCGGCGCCCGTGCAGCCCGGCGGGCGTGTCGAGCACCGCATGCGTGGTGCCCTTGGGCGGGCGCAGCGTGTCGGCCGCGTCGTCCCAGCCGCGGATCGGCGGCAGTTGCGGCGGGCGCAGCGCGAGCCAGCCGCGCGCCGACTGCTGGCGGTCGACGTCGCCGAGCATCACCGCGTGGCCCTGGTGGGCCAGCGCGCCGGCGATCTGGGTCGCCAGCGTGCTCTTGCCGACCCCGCCCTTGGGGTTGGCGACCACGATCACCGTCACGGCAGCCTCCTCGCCTGCGTGCACCGACGGCGCGCATCCTAGCGCGGCCGGGCGCCCGCCCCGCCGGCATCAGCGCAGGCTGGCGCGCAGCAGCTCGACGCCGGTGACGAACATGCCGGCGTAGGCCAGCCGGTAGAACCAGGTCGGGTCGACCCGGCGCAGCGCCCAGGCGCCGGCCCAGACCCCCAGCGGCGCCAGCGGCAGCAACAGCAGCGAAGTCGCCAGGCTGCCCGCGTCGATCAGCCCGAGCCAGGCGTAGGGCGGCAGCTTGGCCAGGTTGATCGCGGCAAAGAAGACCGCCATCGTCGCGCCGAAGACCAGCGGCGGCAGCCGCAGCGGCAGCACGTAGGCGGCGATCGGCGGCCCGCCGGCGTGCGCGACGAAGCTGGTGAAGCCCGAAGCCAGGGCCGCCAGCCGGCCCAGCCAGCGCGACGGCGGCGGCCGGTCGGCGCGCGCGGGCAACAGCAGTTGCTGGGCCAGAAACAGCAGCGTCAGCGCACCGACGATACCCGCCAGCGTGGCCGCCGGCAGCAGGCCGAAGACCAGCGTGCCGAGCACCACCCCGGCCAGCCCGGCCGGCAGCAACTGGCGGATCAACGCGCGGTCATGCTCGCGCCAGAGCCGCTGCAAGCCGGTGGCGTCCATCACCAGCAGCAGCGGCAGCATGATCGCCGCGGCCTGCGGCACCGGCACCGCCAGCGCCAGCAGCGGCGTGGCCAGCGCGCCGAAGCCGCCGAGGAAGCCGCTCTTGGCCAGGCCCATCAGCAGCACCGCCGGCACGGCGATCGCATAGAACCAGGGGTCGGTGATCATCGCGGCCGCAACGCTGCTCGAGAGCCCGGCATTGTCGGCGCCGGCATGCAGCGGCGCCGAACGCGGCGTGCAAAGCCGCAGCGCGCGCGGCGCGCGCAACGGTGGTGCAATTGCATGCATGCCTGCTGCCCTGCCACCGTTGTTCGTCTCGCACGGCTCGCCGATGACCGCGCTCGAGCCCGGCGCCAGCGGCGCCTTCTGGCAGCGGCTGGGCCGCGCGATCGACGCGGCCTTTGGCCGCCCGCGCGCGATCGTCGCCGTCTCGGCGCACACGCTGAGCGCGCAGCCGCTGCTGCTGGCCGCGGCCCGCCACGACACCGTGCACGACTTCGGCGGCTTCCCCGAGGCGCTCTACGGCCTGCGCTACGACACGCCGGGCGCGCCGGCGCTGGCGCCGCGCGTGCTGGCCCTGCTCGCCCAGGCCGGCATCGCCGCCAGCGCCAGCGACGCCGGCGGGCTCGACCACGGCATCTGGGTGCCACTGCGCTTCGTCTATCCGGGCGCCGACGTCCCCGTGCTGCCGCTGGGCTGGAACCCCGCGCAGCCGCCGGCGGCGCTGCATGCGCTGGGCGCCGCGCTGGCGCCGCTGGCCGACGACGGCGTGCTGCTGCTGGGCACTGGCAGCATCACGCACAACCTGCGCCTGCTGGGCGACTTCAGCGGGCGCGGCCCCGCCGCGCAGCCCGAGCGCGCCGACAGCGCGGCGTTTCGCGACTGGTTTGCCGCGCGCAGCGCCGCGTGCGACTGGGACGCGCTGCTGGCCTACCGCGACGGCGCGCCGCACGCGGCGCTGATGCACCCCAGCGACGAGCACCTGCTGCCGTGGTACGCCGCAGCCGGCGCCGGCGGCCGCGCGCACGCCCCGCAGCGGCTGCACGCCCAAGCGCGCTACGGCGCGCTCGGCATGGACGCCTACGCCTTCGGGCCGCAGGCCGCGGCGCTGGTCGCCGCGCTGGCCGCCACCCCGCCCGCGCACACCGACGGCGGCTGAGCCGCGTGCCGCCGCGCACTGCGCCCGAGTGCGGCAGCGCTATGCTCGCATCGCTCATCGCGCCCATGGCCGGCATCCACATCACCGACATCGAGTACGCCATCAACTGGTGGCGCGAACGCTCGCCCAGCGCCGACGGCATCACCGCCTGCGCCGAAGTGCGCGCGCTGGCCGAGGTCTACGCGCGGATGGTCTGGCAGCGCGAGGCCGAGTGCGACGAGGCGACGCTGCCGGCCGCCGCCAGCGCCGCCTGGCTGGCCTGGTACGCCAGCACCCCCGACGCGCCCTGCATCGCGATCTGCTCGACCAGCCAGGGCGACGACGTCTGCAAGGGCTGCGGCCGCAGCTTCGCCGAGGTCCGGCACTGGCCGGCGATGTCGCCAGCGGCCAAGCGCGCGGTCTGGCGCCGCATCAGCCTCGAAGCCAGCGCCTGGCGCTTCAACCGCTACGCCGAACGCGCCCGCGTCGCCGACGGCCGCGATCACCCCGGCGCCGCGGACCTGGACGCGGCGGTGGCGGCGCGCAGGCGGCGCTGAAATGCCGGGCGGTCCGGCTGCGCCGCCGCAAGGCGGCAAAGGCAGCGGGGGCCGCAAGGGGCATAAGCGCTAACGTAACGTTGATGCACATGTCTCCTCGCACTGGTAGAGCCGAAGTCGTGGCGATTCGCGCAGTCGGCTGGCGATTTGGCGCCACTGCGGCATGTACGCGCGCAGCGACAGTGGCGGATTGCACGCCCGGGACTGACCTTGCCCCTGGAATCCGTATCCCATAGCTGGGCTCTGCACTGGCTTGCCGGGGTTGATTGGCCAGCCAGTTTTCTTCGAACTGCATCGGGCTGACATAGGCCAGCGTCGAGTGCAGTCGGGTTCGGTTGTACCAGAGCATCCAGGCGACGACTTCGTCCATGGCCTGGCGCCGGGTCTTGAAGCGCTGCCCGTGCAGCCGCTCCACCTTCAATGACCCGAACAGCGTTTCGCTACAGGCGTTGTCCCAGCAGTCGCCGCGACGGCTCATCGAGGCGGGGATGCCGTACTCGGCCAGCGCATCGCGGCAGTCCTTGCTGGCGTATTGTCTGCCCCGGTCGCTGTGGAAGATCACCCCGGCGTGCTTGCTCGGATGGCGCTTGAACCACGCCATGCGCAGCGCGTCGATGACGATGTCGCGCGTCAGGTCGAAGCGCAGGCTCCAGCCGATCACCTGGCGGCTCAACAGGTCGATCACGACGGCCAGGAACAACCCGCCCTCGTCGGTGGCGATGTACCTGATGTCGCCCGCCCGGACCTTGTCGGGCTCGCTCACCGTGAACTCGCGGTTGAGCAGGTTGGGCGCGATCGGCAGATCGTGATGGCTGTCGGTGGTGACCTTGCAGCGGCGCTTGCCCTTGGCGCGTATGCCGTGCAGTTGCATGAGCTTGCAGCACCCGCTGCTTGCCTACGCGGATGCCCCTGGCCGGCAGTTCCTTCCAGGTGCGCGGCCAGCCGTAGCCGCCGTGCGTCTCGGCGTGGATGGCCTTGATGTGCACCAGCAGCGCGTCATCGCTCAGGTGGCGGCGCTGGGCATCGCTGGCACGGCCAACGAAGTGCTCGTGGTAGCCGGCCACGCTGACCTGCAGCACCCGGCACTGCACCGAGATCGGCCACCCGCGCCGGTGGCGTTGGATGAAGGCGTACTTCACTCAATCCAGGCTCAGCACACGCGGCTGGCGCCGCTGTCGCTTTTCCCAGGATGTCACGCTCCATCTTCACGCGCGCCAGCTCGGAGCGCAGCCGGCCGATCTCCATCTGCTCGGCGCTCACCGCCTTGCTGTCAACGCCGGTGAGCTTGCCGGCGCGGTGGGCCTTGACCCCGTTGAGCAGCGTCTGATCCACCACGCCCAGCGTGCGGGCTGCCGCAGCGATGCTCTGCCCGCCTTCGACCAGCCGCACGGCCTCTTGCTTGAACTCGAGCGTGTAGCGCGCCCTCGGTTTCGCCTTCGTCATTTCCGCTCTCCTTGCTTGGATTGAATCACTCGGCAAGGGATACGTTTTTCGGGGACAAGGTCAGTCGCGCGCCCCTCACGGCGTTGGTCATACCGGTCCCTGCCATCGTCGCCAGCAACGCGCCGCGCGAACCGACACCCGAGCGACAATGCCTAGGCCACGCCCGACGTCTGCCGCCCGACCCCATGCCAGACCCCGCCTCCCGCCACCCCGGCAACCTGATCGTCGTCGCCGCGCCCAGCGGGGCTGGCAAGTCCAGCCTCGTCAACGCGCTGCTCGAGCTCGACTCGCACCTGTCGGTGACGGTGTCGCACACCACGCGCGCACCGCGCGGGCAGGAGCAAGACGGTCGCGAGTACCACTTCGTCGACGAGCCGACGTTTCGCGCCATGATCGCGCGCGGCGAGTTCGTCGAGTGGGCGCAGGTCCACGGCAACCTCTACGGCACCTCGCGCGGCGAGTTGGCGCGCCGCATCGCCGACGGCGAGGACGTGGTCCTCGAGATCGACTGGCAGGGCGCACTGCAGATCAAGCAGGCCTTCGCCGATGCGGTGCTGGTGTTCGTCCTGCCGCCGAGCTGGCACGAGCTGCACCAGCGGCTGCAGCGCCGCGGCGAGGACGGCGCCGAGGTCATCGCGCAGCGCCTGGCCAACGCCCACGAAGAGGTCGCGCAGGCGCGCCACTTCGACTATGTGATAATCAACAGCTTGTTCGAGTCGGCGCTGTTTGACCTCAAGACGGTCGTGCATTCGCAACGCTTGAAGTACGCCGCGCAGATGCGCAGCAAGCCGCAGGTGTTTGCCGCGCTCGGCCTGCTCTGATCCCGTCACCCCTTACGCTCCGCCATGGCCCGCATCACCGTCGAAGACTGCCTGGAAAAGATCCCCAACCGCTTCCAGCTCGTGCTTGCGGCCACCTACCGCGCGCGCATGCTGAGCCAGGGGCACACGCCCAAGGTCGAGACCAAGAACAAGCCCGGCGTGACCGCACTGCGTGAGATCGCCGAAGGTCATGTCGGCGTCGAGATGCTGCGCCGCGTGCCGATCTGACCGCAGCGCTGCCACCGCGGTGCCGCGACAGCGCGTTGCCGCACCCCCAGACGACGGGCGCCGAGGGCGCCCGTCGGCGTTCTCGGCGCCCCCGGATCGGCCCCCGGTGACCGCGCCGTGGACGCGGTCGCTGACAAGACCGGCGCGCGCCTGCAAAATCGGCGCATGGGTATCCGGTCGCTGGCCGCCGAACTCCTGCCGTCTGCGCTGGCAGGGCTGCCGCGCTTTTCGCTGGGCAAGGCCCCCGCACGCAGCGCCGAGGCGGCCTCGTTTGCCGCCCTGACCGGCAAGCTCGCCTACCTCAGCAAGGCCGAGCTCAACCAGGTGCGCGAGGCCTACCGCTACGCCGACCAGGCGCACCTGGGGCAGTTTCGCGCCAGCGGCGAGCCCTACATCACGCACCCGATCGCCGTGGCCGGGCTGTGCGCCGACTGGAAGCTCGACGCGCAGGCCATCATGGCTGCGCTGATGCACGACGCGATGGAGGACTGCGGCGTCGGCAAGGCCGAGCTGATCGAGCGCTTCGGCAGCGCCACCGCCGACCTCGTCGACGGGCTGACCAAGCTCGACCGGCTGCAGTTCACGACGCGCGAGGAATCGCAGGCCGAGTCCTTCCGCAAGATGCTGCTGGCGATGGCGCGCGACGTGCGCGTGATCCTGGTCAAGCTGGCCGACCGCCTGCACAACATGCGCACGATGACCGCCGTGCCGCCGGCCAAGCGCGGGCGCATCGCGCGCGAGACGCTCGACATCTACGCGCCGATCGCGCACCGCCTGGGCCTGAACCAGACCTACCGCGAGCTGCAGGAGCTGTCGTTCGAGCACCTGCACCCCTGGCGGCACGCGGTGCTGTCGAAGGCGCTGCAGCGCTCGCGCGGCTACCGCCGCGACCTCGTCGCGCGCGTGCACAAGGATGTCGAGCGCGTCTTCGCGCAGGCCAGGCTGAAGGTCCGCATCAGCGGGCGCGAGAAGACGATCTACTCGATCTACCGCAAGATGCGCGACAAGCACACCGGCTTCGCGCAGGTCAACGACATCTTCGGCTTTCGCATCGTCACCGGCGAGCTGCTCGAGACCTACACCGCGCTGGGCGTGCTGCACCAGCTCTACAAGCCGGTGCCCGGCGGCTTCAAGGACTACGTCGCGATCCCCAAGGCCAACGGCTACCAGTCGCTGCACACGACGCTGGTCAGCCCGCTGGGTACGGCCGTCGAGTTCCAGATCCGCACCGAGGCCATGGACGCGGTCGCCGAGGCCGGCATCGCCGCGCACTGGATGTACAAGACGCGCGGCGCGCACGACCCGAAGGAGGCGCAGCGCCTGGGCTCGCTGTGGCTGCAGAGCCTGCTCGACATCCAGAGCGAGACGGGCGACTCGGCCGAGTTCCTCGAGCATGTCAAGATCGACCTGTTCCCCGACGCGGTCTACGTCTTCACGCCCAAGAGCCGCATCCTGGCGCTGCCGCGCGGGGCGACGCCAGTCGATTTCGCGTACGCGATCCACTCCGACGTCGGCGACCACGCGGTGGCCGCCCGCGTCAACGGCGAGTCGGTCGCGCTGCGCACCGAACTCAAGAGCGGCGACGTCGTCGAGATCGTCACCGCCGAGGGCGCGCGCCCCAATCCGGGCTGGCTGAACTTCGTGCGCACCGGGCGGGCGCGCAGCAAGATCCGCCACTACCTCAAGCACATGGCGACCGAGGAGTCGCGCGCGCTCGGCGAGAAGCTGCTGGCCCAGGCGCTGCGTGCCGAGGGCCTGACGATGCCCTCGGCCGATCCGGCCGACGAGGACGCCGCCGCGCTGTGGCAGCAGGTCACGCGCTGGAGCGGCAACCGCCAGCGCGCCGAGCTGATGGCCGACATCGGCCTGGGCCGCAAGATCTCGACGATCGTCGCCAAGCGCGTTGCGCAGTTGCTGACCGAGCGCGGCGCGCGGCCCGACGCGGTCACGTTGACGCTGGGGCTCTACGCCAGCGACGACAACGTGCCGACCCAGGGCCTGGTGACGATCGATGGCAGCGAAGGCGCCTCGGTGCAGATGGCCGCGTGCTGCCGCCCGATCCCCGGCGACGCGATCATCGGCTACCTCGGCCGCGGCGAAGGCCTGACGGTGCACACCGCCGAGTGCGGCGTCGCACGCAAGCAGCAGGAGCGCGACGGCGAGCACTGGCCGCCCATCGACTGGGCCGAGGAACCGACCCGGCCGTTCGAGACCGCCGTGCAGGTGCTGGTCGACAACGGCAAGGGCGTGCTGGCGCGCGTGGCCAGCGCGATCAGCGGCGCCGAGGCCGACATCACGCACATCGCGATGGGCGACGAGCGCGCCGGCCAGACCGTCGAGCTGCGCCTGCTGCTGGCCGTGCGTGACCGCCTGCACCTGGCCGAGGTGCTGCGTGCGCTCAAGCGCGCACCGGCAGTGCTGCGCGTGCAGCGGATCAAGCCCTGAGGCAGGCCCGATCGGCCGTCGCCGACTCGGGCCGGCCCTCAGTCGCGGTCGCGACGGTCGCGGCGGTCGTGCTTGCGGTCGTCGCGGGTTTGCATGCCATGGCCGATCGCGCCGCCGATGACCGCGCCGCCGAGCGTGCCGAAGGTGCCGCCGTCGGTCAGCACCGAGCCGGCGACGCCGCCGACGGCCGCACCGACGGCCGTGTTGCGGTCGCGCTCGGACATCGAGGCGCAGCCGCTGCTGGCCAGCGCGGCCAGGGCCAGCGCGGCGACGCCGGCGCCGCGGCGCAGCGAGGGTGCGGCCGAGGCTGCGAAGGGGGGGCGGTTCGGGACGGTCATGGCAGAACTCCTCTGGGGTCGTGACGGTTCGGGGCCGGGTCGCGGCGCAGGCACCATGCCGTTGACAGCGCCGCCCGCAGGGCTGCGGTTGACCCGCGACGGCCGGCGCTGCGCTACAAGGTGTAAGTGCCGGTGCCGGACCGCCTGTGGACACCGAGCGCGCCGGGCGGGCGTTGATACATGGCCCGCCGCCGGAGTCGCGGCACTGCAGGCCTGCGAGGGTGGTCTGCGGGGGCTGGCCTGCGTCGGTTGCGGCGGCAGCTCAGCCGCAGCTCAGCGGCGGGGCCGGTGCGCCGTCGAGCGCGCCGCGGGCGTCGATCTGCGTGGGCGGGTGCAGCGGTGGCTGGGGGCCGGGGCACATCGGCGCGCTGCCAGTGCGCAGGCGCTGCACGACCTCGCTCGGCGCCCAGGTGCGCAGCGGGTCGGGGTCTGTGGCGGGCCCTTGCCCACTGGCGATGACCAGCGCGGCGACGCCGGCGGCCAGCGGCGCAGCCATCGAGGTGCCGCTCCAGGTGCCCCAGCCACCGCCGGGTACCGTGCTGGTGATGCCTTCGCCTGGCGCGGCGATCTGGACCCAGGGGCCGTGGTTGCCGAAGCTGGCGCGCTGACCCGCGGCGTTGCTCGCCGTCACGGCCAGCGCGCCAGTGAAGCCCTCGAGCTGGATCTCGGCCGCCGGGAACTGCTGTTCGGTCGCGCTGCCGCTGTTGCCGGCAGCGGCGATCACGACCGCGCCGTGGCGTTGCGTGCAGCGGGCTTCGTCGTCGGCCGTGAAAGCCTCTTCATCCTCGTCGTCGTCGTCGAGGTCGCAGCTCGCGATGCGGGTCGCGATCTCGAGCAGCCGCGTGCGCTGCAGCGCGCCCAGGCTGAAGTTGACGACATGCGCGCCGTCGTCGGTGGCCGGGTTGCCGTCGGGGTCGACGGCCCAGGCCAGCGCCTCGGCCAGCACCCAGGCGTTGCCCTGGCCGTTGGGGTCGAGCACGCGCACCGGCATGATCCGCGCCTGCGGCGCGGCGAGCAGCACCAGCCCGGCGACATGGGTGCCGTGGCCGAAGCCGGGGTGGCTGGGCGTGTCGCGGCGCTCGTCGGGCCTGGGCGATTCGGGGTTGACGAAGTCGCGGCCGGCGCCGATGCGATCGGCAAACTGCGGATGGCTGTAGTCGAGCCCGGTATCGAGCACCGCCACGCGCACGCCAGCGCCCACGCTGTGTACTGACGACTGAGGGTCGTGCGCCGCCGCCAACCGCATCGCCTGCGGCGCCCGCTGGGCCTGGAAGTCGCCGGCCTGCCCGATCGCCCAGACCGAGCAGCGCCGGCTCTCGGGCGACTGGGTCTGCAGGTTCGGCTCGGCCCAGAGCACGCGGGCGTCCGCGGTCAATCTGTCGATCGCCGCAGCCACGCTGTCGCCGGCCGCCACCCGCAGCCGCCAGATCGGCCGCGAGCCGAACTGGTCGATGATGGTCAGGTCACCGGTGAGCAGATTGGGGGGCATCACCGTGACCGGGACGCTGGGGTCGGTCCGGCGCAGCATCACGATGACCTCGTTCGGCTCGGCCGCGTCGGGCGCGAGCGCGAGGATCGCACCGCAGCTTCCGCCACCACCACCTCCCCCGCCGCCCCCGCCGCCCAGCGTGATGCCCACTCCGCCGCCGCCACACCCGGCCAGCAGCGCGGCGGCGATGGCCAGGGTCGAGCAACGGCGGCGGTGGGGTGGCATGACGGGTCCTGCGTCGGGGAGCACAGCCTGCACCGAGCGGCGAACGCGCCGGCCGATACGCCAGCCGTCGGCGGCGGCCCGGGAACGCCGACTCAGTCGCGCCCGTGCAGGGCGAACGCTGCCCAGTGGAAGGGGTGGCGGCCGGCGACGGCGAGCGCCGATTGTGCCGCGCGCAGCGCCGCGGCCGGGCGGGCGCCCGCGCACAGCCCGGCGTAGAAGCGCTGCATCAGCTCGGCGGTCGAGGCGTCGTCGACGGTCCACAGCGAGGCCAGCACGGCCGGCGCGCCGGCCAGCAGGAAGCCGCGCACGAGGCCGACGAGCTCGTCGCCGGGCGCGACTCGGCTGAGCCCGGTCTCGCAGGCCGAGAGCGTAACCAGGCTGGCGCGCAGCGGCAACGCGGCGGCGTCGCGCAGCGTGAGCTCGCCGTCGGCCAGGTGCAGCGCCGAGAAGTACGGGCTGTCGGCGCGGAATTCGGCGTGGCAGGCCAGGTGCACGACGTCGGCGCCGCCCGCGCCGGCAAGCAGCGCGGCCGCGGTGGCCGCCGCACCCAGGTGCAGCACCACCGGCGCACCCGCGCTGGCGGCTTCGCCTGCCGCGTCGCGGTCTGCCAGGGCGGCCCCGCTGCGCGTGGCAAAGGCCGCGGCAACCGCGTGCAGCTCGGCCTCGACCTGCGGCAGCGCGACGCCGCCGTGGCCCAGCGCGAGCAGGCTGCGGTAGCGCGGCGGCGGCCGGCGGCGCGCAGCCAGCCAGACCGCCGCGCCGGGTACCAGCACCAGCTCGTGCTGCTCGACCAGCCAGCGGTGGCCGTTGTGCAGCGCAGCCCACGGCAGGTAGTGCAGGCTGCCGTGCGGCGCGACGTAGACCCGGCGCGCCGCGCCCAGCGCCGCGGCCAGCGGCGCCCAGACCTGCGCGTGCAGCGCCTGCAGGTGGCGACGGGTGCGCTCGAGCAGTTGCGCGGCATGCGCTTGCAGCGCCGTCGAGGCGCCGCGCATCGCCTCGAGCTGGAAGCGCAGCCGGCCCAGCCGCTCGTCGTAGCCGGCGGCGTCGCCGCGGCAGACATGCAGGCTGTCGCGACGCAGCACGACGGCGATCCAGCGCCCGGGCAGCCGGTGGTACTGGACCCAGGCCTCGTCGTCGGCGAGCGCGGCGCGCAGCGCGGCCAGGGTCGGCAGCGGCTCCCCGTCGGCGTCGGCAGCAGCGGCAGCCGGCCCGGCAGCGGTGGCCGCCGCCGCGGCCTGCGCGACGCGGTGCGCCTCGAGCAGTTGCTGCTCGAGCGCGCGCGCCTGCGCGCCGAGCGCGGCCTGGGTGGCGGCGTCGCCGTCGGCGACGGCGGCGGCGGCGCGCTCGCGCACATGGCGCAGGCGCGCGCGCAACGTGTCGGTGGCCGGGTCGGCCAGGCCCTCGCCGCGGCCCAGGCCGAGCACCAGCGCGCGCGCGCGCCCCCGCTCGATCGCCTGCCACAGGCGCTCGGCGGCAGCGGCCCCGGGGGCCGCGGCGTGCAGTTGCCCGCACAGGTCGACCAGCGCGTCGCAGGCCTCGGCCGGGTCGGCGCCGTAGGCGGTGCGGAATTCGTCGCCGGGCAGCGCCGCGCGCTGCGCCTCGTAGACGGCCAGCGCCTGCTCGAGCGGGACCAGCGCAGCGGCCAGGCGGCCGGCGGCGCACTCGAGCGCGGCCAGGCCCAGGCGGCAGCGCGCGTCGGTGTGGGCCGCCGCGCCGGGCAGCGCCAGCGCAGCCTCGAAGCGCAGCCGCGCCTGCGCGGCGTCGCCGGCCGCGGCGCAAGCCTCGGCGGCCAGGACTTCGGCCTCGCAGCGCCAGCCTGGCAGCGCCTGCGCGTCGAAGACCGCGGCCGCGGCCCGCGCGCCGGCCAGCGCGGCTGCAGCGTCGCCGGCTTGCAGGTCGAGCGCGGCCAGGTGCAGCGCGGCCAGCGCGGCCGAGGCCGGGTTGTCCTGCGCGTCGAACAGCGCGCGCGCCTCGTGCAGGTCGGCCCGCGCGCGCGCGGCCTCGCCGAGGCGGGCCAGGGCCTGCGCGCGCTGCAGCCTTGCGCGCGCCTGCTCGGCGGGCATGGCGTGCTGCGCGCAGCGCGCGGCGACGCGGTCGTACAGCGCGACGGCCTCGGGCAGGAGGCGCACCGCGAGGTAGGCGTCGGCCAGCGAGATCTCGGCCTCGGCCAGCCGCTGCGGCAGGCCGCCGGCGCGCTCGAGCAGGCGGCAAGCGGCGGCCAGCGCCGGCAGCGCGCGCTGCGGCTGGCCACGGTTGAGCTCGATCTGGCCGATCGAGCCCAGGGCCTGCGCGGCCGGCACGGCCAGGCCCAGTGCGTCGGCCGCGGCGCGCGCGCGTTCGTTGACCTGCAGCGCTTCGTCGGTCTGGCCGAGCCAGGTCAGCGCATTGGCCAGCCCGATGTCGGCGACCACCGCCTGCTCGCGCTCGCCGGCCGCGGCAAAGCGCTGCGCCGCGCTGCGGTAGTGGCGCGCGGCGTCGGCATGGCGGTCCTGACGAAACAGCAGGGTGCCGAGGTTGAGCTCGATCTTGCCGGCCGAGCGCTGGTCGCCGGCGGCAACGAAGCCCGCCAGCGCGGCCTGCGCGCAGGCCAGCGCCTCGTCGTGGCGGCCGAGCACCGACAGCGCCATCAGCTTGGGCACCTGGGTCTGCGCGGCGTGCGCGCCATCGCCCAGCGCGGCGAACGCGGCGGCGGCGGCGTCGAGCGCGGCCAGCGCCTGCACCATGCGGCCGGCGCCGAGTTCGGCGATGCCGCGCGTCCAGTGCGCGAGCGCGACCAGCACCGGTGCGCCCTCGGCACGCGCAGCCGCCAGGTCGGCCAGCAGCGCGGCGGCGCGCGCGGCCTGCGCCGGCTCGGTATTCCAGCTCTCGTAGCAGGCAGCCTTGAGCGCCCAGCCCAGCCGCACCGCGCCGGCCACTGCGGCCGGCCACGGCGGCGGCGGGGCCGGCTCGCGCAGCCACGCGCGCGCGGCCTGCAAGGCCTGGGCGTCGTCGGCTGCCTCGGCGGTCATCCGGGCGCGGCCTCGGCGGCGATGTCCAGCGGCGGCAGGTCGATCTGCAAGCCGGCACCGACCAGCGTGAGCTGCCAGCGCCCGGCCGGCAGCGGGCCGAAGCCGAACTCGCCGTCGTCGGACAGCGGCACGCGCTGCTCGCGGTCTTCACCGCTGAGCCGGACCTCGTTCAGCCCGGGCGCACCCAGCGACTGGCCGCTGAGGATCCAGCCGGCGCCGGCCGCGCCGGCCGCCGAGACATGCAGGTCGATCGCGAAGTCATCGGCGGCGTAGAGCAACTGCCGGGTGCCGACCCCGGCCGCACGCAGGCCCAGCGCCAGCGGCGGCGCGCTGCCGGTGTCGGCGACCAGCCGCGCCAGCACGCGGCGCAGCGCGGCGCCGGCGCCGGCGATGACTGCTGCCGCTGTCGGCGGCAGCGACGGCAAGGCCGCGGTGGCGGGGGCGCCGCCCGGCCCGAGCGCGATCACGCGCTCGACCAGCCAGTCGGGCGCGTCTTGCAGCGTGCGGCTGGCGCGCAGCAGTTGCTCGAGCTCTTCGTCGGTCGGGTCTTGCGGGGTGCTCATCGGACGGCTTTCGGTCACGCGGCGGTCACGGCGATGCGGTACGGAGCGCGCGGCGGGCGATTCGATACGGGCGCTTACACGCTCAGACCGTGCATAGCGCACGGCGCAGCTTGTCGAGGCAGCGCGCGCGCGTCGGGCCGATGCTGCCCTCGGCGATGCCCAGGCGGGCCGCGATCTCGCTGTACGGCAGCGGCGGGTCGTGCAGGAACATCAGCTCGACGAAGGCGCGCGAGCGCGCATCCAGGCGCTGCAGCGCGCGGCGCACGCGGTCCTGCTCCTGCAGGGCCTGCAACTGGGCCTCGGGCAGCGGCGCGGGGTCGGGCAGGCGCGCGAGCGGGTCGTCGTCGGCCTCGCCATCGTCGTCGGCGGGGCCGGCGAGGTCGACCACGCGCCGGCGCTGCTCGAGCAGGCGCAGGCACTCGCGCCGCGCGGTCGTGACCAGCCAGGCGCGCACGCGGCCGGGGTCGTCGATGCGGTGCAGGTGCTCGACCAGCCGCGCGAAGCTGGTCTGGAAGACGTCGGCGGCGTCGGCCTCGGACAGCCCGGCGCGCCGCGGCACGGTGTAGACCAGCCGCTGGTAGCGCCGCACCAGCGCAGCCCAGGCCAGGCGGTCACCGGCGCGACAGCGCGCGACCAGCGCGGCGTCGTCGGGCTCGGCGGTGCTCGGCGCGGAGTCGGGCGGGGTCACGGGGGCGGGCGTGCAGCGTGGCGAAAGCCCGAACTGTAGCGACCTGCGGTGACGCCCCGCCGGGCCGATGGCTTCCACGCCGCGCCGGGGCCCGGGCGACGCGAGCCGCGCGCCCGGCGGCACCGGCCGTGGCGGCAGGGCGAGGCGGCGGGGCCGCTCAGAACTTGAACGCCAGCCGCAAACCGCCCCAGTGCCGGCCGTCGACGACGATCGGCGCGGCGGCCTCCTTCATGACGACGAAGTTGCCGCCGCCCATGTCGCGGCGGTAGGTCTGCAGCAGGAAGGGCCGCTGGTTGCGCGCGCTGGCCAGGCCGGTGCGGTCGTTGAAGATGCGCCGGCCGCGGCTGTGCGCGGTATTCCAGGCCACGTCGCCAGGGCGCTGCGGCTGGTTGTACTGGCGGTTGTGGCAGGGGATGTAGCCGTTGCGGTCGACGGCGATGCAGAACACCACCTTGTCGATCTCCAGCACCTTCTCCTGCACCTGCGGCAGCAGCCGCTCGGCGAGGGCGACGAACCTGGTCAGGTGCTGCTGCGGGTTGCTGCCGGGGATCGGCACGTAGTGCTCGTCGTACAGCTCGGCCGCGCCGATCGCGCCGCTGCGCAGCGCGCCTTCGAACAGTTGCGCGACCTGCGCCGCGACCTGCTGCGCGGTGCGGATGTAGACCGAGTCGGGGGTCTCGACGCCGGCGTCGGCGATGATCTCGATCAGCGACTCGCTGGCCTTCAGGAAGGCCTCGCTGCGCTTGAGCGCGCCGTCGAGCGCCTTGGCGCTGCCGCGCATGTCGGTCTCGATCGATCCCATCTGGCGGTTGACGTCGGCGACCGCCTCGCGGCTTTGCAGGGCCGAGGCGGCGATCCGTGCGACGCCCTCGTCGACCTCGGTCAGTGCGCGGTGCACTGCGCCGCTGTCGCCGCCGCTGCCGCCGCGGGCCTGGATCTCGCGCGCCAGCCCGGCGATGCGGCCGTCGAGCCGGCCGACGGTGTCCATGATCAGCTTCGACGACTGCTCGACCTTGGCCGCGAGGTCCTTGACCGCGTCGGCGACGACACCGAAGCCGCGCCCGGCCTCGCCGGCGCGCTTGGCCTCGACGCTGGCGTTGAAGGCCACCAGCCGCGTCTGCAGCGCGATCTGGGTGATCTCGCCGGCGGCCGAGGCGACCTCGCGCAGCGTGTCGACGATGCCGGCGACCTCGCCGCCGACGGCCTCGACCGCCGCGCGCGCGCGGCCGACCGCCGTGCTGCCCTGCGCGGTGTGCTCGCCGATCCTGCCCTGCACCTGGCTGACGTCGGCCAGGCGCTGGACCAGCGCCTGCACCGACTCGGCCAGCCGCACCGCGGCCTTCTGCGTGTCGTCGATGACGCCGCGCACCTCGGCGGCCTCGCGGCCCAGGTGCGCGGTCTCGCGCACCAGTCGCTGGACGAGGGCGTCACCGTCGTTGCGCTGTTCGGTGGCGGGGGCGGTGTCTACAGCCGGGGCCGGACGGGGGCGGAACAGGCTCAGCATGGGGTCTCCTCGGGGGTGTTGGGGCCAGCGGCGTGCTCGGGGTCTCACCACTCGCGCAGCCGGGCACGCAGGCGCGCGATGCTCTGGCTGTGCAACTGGCAGACCCGGCTCTCGGTCACGCCGAGCACCGCGGCGATCTCCTTGAGGTTCATGTCCTGCTCGTAGTACATGCTCATGACGAACTGCTCGCGCTCGGGCAGGTTCTTGATCGCCGCGACCAGCGCCTCGCGCATGCGGCGGTCCTGCAGCAGGCCCACCGGGTTGGCGTCCTCGTCGGCGACATGGCGGTCGAGGTAGCTGTCGTCGCCGTCGTCGCCGCCCAGATCCTCGAGGTGCAGGAGCTGCGTGCCGCGCACCTTGCCGAGCAGCTCCTGGTAGTCGGTCAGGCTCAGCCCCATCTCGCGGGCGATCTCGCCCTCGCTGGGCGCGCGGCCCAGCCGCTGCTCGAGCCTGTGCACGGCGGCCTCGATGCTGCGCTGCTGGCGGCGGTCGCCGCGGCTCATCCAGTCGGCGCCGCGCAGCTCGTCGAGCATCGCGCCGCGGATGCGCTGGGTCGCGAAGGTCTCGAACTGCACGCCCTGCGCGGCGTCGAAGCGGCCCAGCGCGTCGTTGAGGCCGATCATGCCGACCTGGATCAGGTCGTCGAGCTCGACGTTGGCCGGCAGCTTGGCGATCATCTGGTGCGCGAGCCGGCGCACCAGCGGGCTGTACTGCTTGAGCAGGCTGCCGTTGTCGAGTCGGCCTTTGGCGGTGTACATCGTTCGGACTCCGGTTCGGCACGCGGGCTCAGTGCCAGGCCGGCGCGCGCGCGGCGGCCGGGGCGGCGGGGCGCAGGGGCGGCAGCCCGGCTGCGGGCGCCGGGCCCGGCGCCAGCAGTGCGGCGGCCAGCCGCAGCAGGTCCGGGTCGGGCGGCTCGCTGGCGTCGCCGGCGGGGTCGACCGCGGCCCAGTCGTGCAGCACGGCGCCGACGAAGCGGTCGGCGCAGTCGGCGAGCTGGCGCGCGATGCGCGCGCGCCGCGGCGAGCCCGGCGCCGCAGCCAGCAGCAGGTCGAAGCTCAGCCAGCCATGGCGCAGCGCGAGCAGCTTGAGGCCGGCGTAGGCCTCGGTCACGCTGGCTGGCGAATCGGCGGCCATCAGCACCGGGCGCGGCGCGCGATGCATGAACAGCCGCCCCAGGTCGCTCGCGCCGGCGTGCAGCACGATCGCGTCGGCCTGCGGCGCGGCCTCGGCCAGCGCGTCGAGCAGCGCGCCGCTGCAGCCGCGGGTGTCGACATGGCGCGCCGGCAGCCCGCGCGCGGGCAGGTAGGCCAGCGCCGGCGCGAGCGGCTCGATGCAGGCGGCGAGGTCGATCCAGGCCAGCTCGGGCACCGGCGGCGAGTTGGCGGCCGCGTCGACGACCAGCACGCGCCGGCCCAGCGCGCTCAGCGCGCTGCCCAGGCGCTCGATCAGCACGCCGTCGAGCGGCACGCGCGGGTTGGCCACCAGCGCGACGAAGCGCGCGCGCGCGGCGGCAAACAACCGGCGCAGGCCGTCGGCCTGGTCCAGCGGCGCGGAGCGTGGGCTGAGCGGGTCCATCGGCGGCGGGTCCAGGCTCAGGGCCGGGCCGGCAGCGACGCGCCGGCGCCGGGCACGAAGGCGCTGGCCGGCAGCGCGGCCATGACCAGGCTGATGTCGTCGCGGTCCATCTGCCAGGCACTGCCGGCCGGCGCGCGCAGCGCGCGCTGCACCAGCGCCTGCGCCGACAGGCGGTGCCAGTCCTCGGGCACGCGCTGGCCGTTGGCCACGCCCAGCACATGCGCCTTGTGGCGGATCAGCGCGTCGAGCGCGGGCCCGAGCTTGACCGCCTCGTCGATCTTGCTGAGCACGACGCCGCGGCAGGCGCTGGCCCGCCACGACAGCAGCACGTCGTCGATCGTCTCGCCCTGCGCGGCAGCGTTGACGACCAGCAGCTTCTGGATGCTGCGGTGCTGCAGCATGTCGAGCAGCTCGCGCGTGCGGCTGTCGCGCTGCGCCATGCCGGCGGTGTCGATCAGCACCATCTTCTTGGCCGCCAGCAGCTCGAGCAGGTCGTCGAGCGAGGCGCGGTCGTGCGCGGTGTGCACCGGCACGCCGAGGATGCGGCCGTAGGCGCGCAACTGCTCGTGCGCACCGACGCGGTAGGCGTCGAGCGTGATCAGGCCGAGCGCGCCGGCGCCGTGGCGGGTGGCGAAGGCCGCGGCGATCTTGGCCGTGCTGGTGGTCTTGCCGACCCCGGTCGAGCCGATCAGCGCAAAGACGCCGCCGAGGTCCTCGAGGGCCGGCTCCTGCTCGGCGCAGACCAGGTTGCGCTCGAGCACGCCGGCGGCCCAGGCCAGCGGGTCGGTGGCGTCGGCGGGCAGCGCCTCGCCGAGCTTGCGCGTGAGCGCCGGCGAGAAGCCCGCGTCGAGCAGCTTCTGGCTCAGCATGGCCTGCGCCGGGCTCTTCTGCAGCCGCTCCATGAAGGCCAGCGCGCCGAAGCGCTGCTCGATCAGGCCCTTCATCGCGCGCAGCTCGTCCATCATCTCGGCCTGGTCGCGGCGCGCCGCGCGCTCGGCGGCCAGGGTCGGTGCGGCGGCGGGCATCGCCAGCGACGGCGCCACCGGCAGCGCCGCAGCGGCCAGGCGCTGCTCGTCGCGCGCGGCCAGCAGCGGGCGCTGCGCGGCAGCCGCCGGCGGGCTGACTGCTGCCGGCATCGCCCGGGCTTCGCGCGGCGCTGCGGGAGCCGGCGCTGCGGACTGCGCTGCGGGTCGCGGCGCCAGTGCAGCCTGGCGGCGCCTGAGCATGCGCTCGCGCACATAGTCCTGGAACGACAGCGTGCTCATCGCCAGCCGCTCGACGTCGCCGCCGACCTCGCCGGCGGTGTCGATGCGCGGCTCGGGCTCGGGGTGCTGGGTCGGTGCGAAATCGCGCTCGAGGTCGAACTGCGGCTCGGCGCGCTGCGCTGCGGGCGCTGGCGCCGCCGCGCGCGGCGCGTTCTGCGCGAGCCGCTCGATGTGCTGCATGCCGTCGGCCGGCATGGCCAGCACCTCGACGCCCTCGGCACAGGGCTTGGTCGACAGCACCACGGCATGCTCGCCGTAGGTCTGGCGCACGCCCTGCAGCGCCTCGCGCGAAGTGCGGCCGGTAAATCGCTTGACGTTCATGTCGCGGCTCCGAGGATCGAGGCGATGCGTATCGTGTGGGTGTCGGGGATCTCGCTGTGCGCGAGCACCTTGAGCCGGGGTGCGGCGCGCTTGAGCAGGTGGGCCATCGCGACGCGGATCGCGTCGGGCACCAGCAGGCAGGCCGGCACGCCCAGGTCTTCCTGGCGGCGCGCGACCTCGGCGGCGCTGCGCGCGAGCGTGTCGGCCAGACCGGGGTCGAGCGCAGCGCCATGCGGGCTGGTCAGCGCCTGCGTGACCAGGCGCTCGAGCTCGGGCTCGATGGCGATCACGTCGAGCTCGCGCACCGCGCCGTAGATCTGCTGCACGATGGCCGGCGAGAGGTGCACGCGCACACGGCGGGCCAGCTCGGCCGGGTCGCTCGCGCTGGCGCCATGCTCGGCCAGGCACTCGACGATCGAGCGCAGGTCGCGGATATGCACGCCCTCCTCGAGCAGCAGTTGCAGCACCTTCTGCAGCGTGGCGATGGACACCATCTTCGGGATCACGTCTTCGATCAGCCTGGGCGCCTGCTTGGTCACGTGGTCGACCAGCGCCTGCGTCTCCACGCGGCCCAGCAGCCGGCAGGCGTGGACCTGCATCAAGTGTGAGAGGTGGGTCGCGACGACGGTCGCGCAATCAACGACGGTGAAGCCGGCCATTTGGGCCTGCTCGCGCACGCGCTCCTCGATCCACACCGCCGGCAGCCCGAAGGCCGGGTCGGTGGTCGCGGTGCCGGGCAGCTTCTGCGTTGCGCCGCCGGGGTTGATCGCCAGCAGCAGGCCGGGGTAGGCCTCGCCCTCGCCGACGGCCGCGCCGCGCAGCGTGACGCGGTAGCTGCCGGGCTTGAGCTCGAGGTTGTCGCGGATGTGCACCGGCGGCGGCAGGAAGCCGACGTCCTGCGCAAACTTGCGCCGCACGCCCTTGACGCGGCCCAGCAGCTCGCCCTGGCGCGCGCTGTCGAGCAGCGCGATCAGGCGGTAGCCGACCTCGAGCCCCAGCGTGTCGACCGGCACCAGGTCGTCCCAGCTCGCCTCGCCGCCGGCCGGGCGGGCCTCGGCCGCCGGCGCCGGCGGCGCCTGCGCAGCGCGCCCGGCGCGCCGGTGCAGCGTCCAGGCCAGCGCGCCGAGCGCGCCGCCGATCAGCAGGAAGACGAAGTTGGGCATGCCCGGGATCAGGCCCAGCGCAAGCACGATCGCCGCGACCAGGGCCAGCGGCTTGGGCGAGTCGAACATCTGGCTGCGCACCTGGGTGCCGATGTCCTCGCCCTTGCCGACGCGGGTGACGACCATCGCCGCGGCCACCGAGATCAGCAGCGCCGGCACCTGGGCGACCAGGGCATCGCCGACGGCCAGCAGGATGAAGTTGTTGGCCGCCGCGCCGGCGCTCATGCCGTGCTGCAGCGTGCCGATCAGGAAGCCGCCGACGACGTTGATGAACAGGATCAGCAGCGCGGCGATGGCGTCGCCGCGCACGAACTTGCTCGCGCCGTCCATCGAGCCGAAGAACTCGGCCTCGTCGGCGACCTCGGCGCGGCGGCGCCTGGCCTCGGCCTCGTCGATGTTGCCGGCGGCGAGGTCGGCGTCGATGGCCATCTGCTTGCCCGGCAGCGCATCGAGCGTGAAGCGCGCGCCGACTTCGGCGATGCGCTCGGCGCCCTTGGTGACGACCATGAAATTGATCACCACCAGCACCGCAAAGACGATCAGGCCGACCGCGAAGTTGCCGCCGATCAGGAAACTGCCGAAGCTCTCGATGACCTCGCCGGCCGCGCCGGTGCCGGTGTGGCCTTCGGTCAGCACGACGCGGGTCGAGGCCACGTTGAGCGACAGCCGCAGCAGCGTGGTGATCAGCAGCACCGCCGGGAACGCGGCGAAGTCCAGCGGCCGCACCATCTGCGCGGCGATCATCATCACGATCAGCGACAGCGCGATGTTGAAGGTGAACAGCAGGTCCAGCGCCAGCGGCGGCAGCGGCAGCACCATCATCGCCAGCACCAGCACGACGAAGACCGGCACCAGCAGCGCCCTGACGGCGGGCGCGCCGCCGCCGAAGCCGGTGCGCAGGGCGGCGAGCCGGCCGCTCACCGCTCACCCCCGGCGGCGCCGCCGCGCTGCTGCGGGTCGAGCCCGGGCGGCACCGCCAGCGGCGGCAGCGCGCGCTCGTCGAAGTCGCCGACGCGGCCGCGGCCGAGCTGCTCGCGCAGGCGGTAGACATGCGCAAGGACCTGCGCGACGGCGCCGAACAGCGCCGCCGGCACCTCCTGCTCGAGCTCGCAATGCGCCCACAGCGCGCGCGCCAGCGGCGGCGCCTGCAGCACCGGCACGCGGGCCTCGCGGGCGAGGTCGCGGATCTTGAGCGCGAGCAGGTCGGCGCCCTTGGCGACGACACGCGGCGCGGCCATCGCGCGCTCGTCGTACTTCAGCGCGACGGCGTAATGCGTCGGGTTCATCACGACCAGGTCGGCGCCGGCGACCGCGCTCAGCATGTGCGTGCGCGACATCTGCCGCATGCGGATGCGCCGCTGCAGCTTGAGCTCGGGGCTGCCCTCGGTCTCCTTCATCTCCTGGTGCAGCTCGTGGTGGGTCATCTTCAGCCGCTCGTGCAGCAGATGGCGCTGCAGCGGCACGTCGACGATCGCGAACGCGACCAGCGCCAGCAGCAGCAGCCCGACGCCCTGCGCGACCAGCCAGCCGGTCTGCGCGAGTGCGGCCGGCAGCGGCAGCGCCAGCAACTGCTGCATCTCGTCGAGCCGGCTCCACAGGTACCAGGTGCCGAGCGCGCCCAGCACCAGCGCGAGCACGCTGGCCTTGAGCGTCTCGGCCAGTTGCTGCTTCGAGAACATGCGCTTGACGCCGGCCAAGGGGCTGATCTTCTCCAGCGTCGGCGCCAGCGCCTTCAGGCTGAAGTTCCAGCCGCCGGCCAGCAGCGCGCCGGCCACCGCCAGCAGCATCGCCAGCAGGCCCAGCGGCAGCACGACGCCGGCGGCCAGCCAGGTCATCGCCGCCAGGTGCTCGCCCAGCCGCTGCGGCTCGGTCAGAAGCGCCGGCGACAGGCGCAGCCCGGCGCCGATCAGCTCGGCCGAGGCCGCAGTCAGCAGCGGCGCGGCGACGACCAGCGCGAGCAGCGTGCCGGCGACGACGAGGGCATGGCCGAGGTCGCGCGAACGCGCGACCTGCCCGTCCTCGCGCGCCTTCTGGATCTTGCGCGGGGTCGCGGGCAGGGTCTTGTTCTGGGACGAGTCTTCGGCCATGACGGCGGCGGGGCGGGTGCGGGCATCTTGCCGGCCGCGGTCGCCGACTTGAGGCCGATAAGCGGGCGATTTGCCGCCGTGATCGCCGCGGTGCCCGGCAGCCGCGGCGCGCCTACACTGGAGAAATGAACGAACCAGTACATGCCGTCCAGCCCGTCGCGGCGGCGGTGCGCGCACGCCGCGGCCGCCCGCGCGCCGAGGCCGGCGGCGGGCGCGACAGCACCGCGACGATCGACGACATCATCGCCACCGCGACCCGCGAGTTCGCCGAGAAGGGGCTGGCCGGCGCCCGCATCGACGACATCGCCGAGGCGATGCAGACCAGCAAGCGGATGATCTATTACTACTTCGGCAGCAAGGAGGGGCTCTACGTCCGCGTGCTCGAGGAGGCCTACCGCCGCATCCGCGCGATCGAGGCCGAGCTGCACCTGGCCGACCTGCCGCCGGAGGACGCGCTGCGCCGGCTGGTCGCCTTCACGCATGACTACCAGCTCGCCCACCCCGACTTCGTGCGGCTGGTCATGACCGAGAACATCCACCGCGGCGCCTACCTCGCGCAGAGCGAGCTGATCCAGCGGCTCAACGTGCCGGCCATCGAGGCCGTGCGCGGGGTCATCGAGCGCGGCGTCGCCGCCGGCGTCTTTCGCGCCGGCGTCGACGCGCTCGACGTGCACACCACGATCAGCGCGCTGTGCTTCTTCAACGTCGCCAACCGCCACACCTTCTCGCTGATCTTCCGCCGCGACCCCGACTCGCCCGCCCTCGTCGCCGAGCGCCGCGCGCAGATCGTCGAGACCGTCGTGCGCTATCTGCGCGCCTGAGGCGCTCGAGCCCGCGCCCGCACTCAGGGAAAATCCCGAGTTCCGGAACTAACTAGTTCGTACATTATTCGGCTCGACGCGGCAGCCTGACTCGCCGCACTCACCCGCAGCCGCCGCGCCCAGGGCACGGCCCGCCAGGAGCCCCACGCGTGGAACGCTGGATCGAACGCTACTGCCGCCTGCTCGAGGCGCTGATCGCGCTGGCGCTGGCCGTCATGGTCGTGCTGGTCTTCGGCAACGTCGTGCTGCGCTACGCCTTCGACACCAGCATCGTGGTGTCCGAGGAGCTCTCGCGCTGGCTGTTCGTCTGGGTCACCTTCCTCGGCGCGGTCGTCGCGCTGCAGCAGCGCGCGCACCTGGGCACCGACCTCGTCGTCTCGCGGCTGCCGCGAGCGCTGCGCCGGGCCTGCGCGGTCCTCGCGCAGGCGTTGATGCTGTGGGCGACCTGGCTGCTGCTGGTCGGCAGCCTGTCGCTGACGCGCATCAGCCTCGAGGTCGAGGCCCCGGTCAGCGGGCTGTCGGTGGGCTGGTTCTACGGCGCGGGCATCGCCTTCGCCGTGCCGGCGCTCTTGCTGCTGCTGCGCGACCTGTGGCTGGCGCTGCGCGGCCGCCTCGACGACGCGGCCGTCGGCACCGAACACTGAAGCCGGCCCGGAGCACCGACCGATGACCGTGCTGGTCTTCCTTGCCGCGCTGCTCGGCGCGATGGCGCTGGGCATCCCGATCGCCTACGCGCTGCTGCTGTCGGGCGTCGCGCTGATGCTGCACCTGGACCTGTTCGATGCGCAGATCCTCGCCCAGAACGTGATCGACGGCGCCGACAGCTTCCCGCTGCTGGCGGTGCCGTTCTTCATGCTGGCCGGCGAGATCATGAACGCCGGCGGCCTGTCGCGGCGCATCGTGCACCTGGCGATGACCCTGGTCGGCCACTGGCGCGGCGGGCTGGGCTATGTGGTCATCATCGCCGGGGTGATGATGGCCGCGCTGTCGGGCTCGGCGGTGGCCGACACCGCGGCGCTGGCCGCGCTGCTGCTGCCGATGATGGTCAAGGCCGGGCACGACCGCGCGCGCGCCGGCGGCCTGATCGCCTCGGCCGGGATCATCGCGCCGATCATCCCGCCGTCGATCGGCTTCGTGATCTTCGGCGTCGCGGCCAACGTCTCGATCACGCAGTTGTTCCTGGCCGGCATCGTGCCGGGGCTGCTGATGGGCGTGTCGATCGCGATCGCCTGGTGGGTCGTCGCGCGCCGCGAGGGCATCGCGCCGCCGCCGCCGGCTTCGCGCACCGAGAAGCTCAAGGCCATGCGCGACGCCGTCTGGGCGCTGATGCTGCCGGTCATCGTGCTGGTCGGGCTGCGCTTTGGCATCTTCACGCCGACCGAGGCGGCAGTGGTCGCTGCGGTCTACGCCTTGTTCGTCTCGACGGTGGTCTACCGCGAGCTGAAGATGGCAGCGCTGTACCAGGTGCTGGTGGCCTCGGCGCGCATCACGGCGGTGATCATGTTCCTGGTCGCCGCGGCGATGGTCGCGGCCTGGCTGATCACGGTGGCCGCGCTGCCGCAGCAGCTCGTCGAAATGCTGCGGCCGCTGCTCGACAACCCGACGCTGCTGCTGATCGCGATCATCGTGCTGGTCATCCTGATCGGCACCGCGATGGACATGACGCCGACGATCCTGATCCTCACGCCGGTGCTGATGCCGGTGGTCAGGGCCGCCGGCATCGACCCGGTGTACTTCGGTGTGCTGTTCATGATGACCAATGCCATCGGCCTGGTCACGCCGCCGGTCGGCACCGTGCTCAACGTCGTCGCCGGCATCGGCCGCATGCCGCTGGACCATGTCATCCGCGGCGTGCTGCCGTTCCTGTTCGCGCAACTGTGCGTGCTGGCGCTGCTGATCGCCTTCCCGTCGATCGTGATGGTGCCGCTGCACTGGCTGCGCGGCTGAGCGCGGCCGCCGTCGTTTTCCCTCCCCCCACCCCCCACCCGGAGACCTGCCATGACCCGCCTGAGCCGCCGTACCGTTGCCGCCGCGCTGACCGCGCTGGCTGCTGCCACCCCGCTGGCGCTGCTGCCCGCCGCCGCGCAGGCGCAGGAGATCCGCGAGCACAGCTTCAAGCTCGCGCAGCAGAACCCCCGCGGCCACCCGCTGGTCACCGGCGCCGAGCGCTTCGCGCAGCTCGTCGCCGAGCGCAGCGGCGGGCGCATGCGCGTCAACCTGTTTCCCGGCGGCACGCTGGGCAGCGACGCGGCCAGCGTCACCGCGCTGCAGGCCGGCACCATCGAGATCGTCGTGCTGAACTCGGGCATCCTCGCCGCGCAGGTGCCGGCCTTCGCGGTGTTCGACTTCCCGTTCATGTTCGCCAACGGGCAGGAAGCCGATGCGGTCGTCGACGGCAGCTTCGGCCAGGGCCTGCACGCGCGGCTGGCCGAGCGCGGCATCGTCGGCCTGGCGTACTGGGAGCTGGGCTTTCGCCACCTGACCAACAACCGCCGCCCGATCAACCGCGTCGACGACATCGCCGGCCTGCGGCTGCGCGTCATCCCCAACCCGATCAACGTCGACTGGGTGCGCACGCTCGGCGCCAACCCGACCCCGCTGGCCTTCCCCGAGCTCTACGCCGCGCTCGAGAGCCGCGCCGTCGACGGTCAGGAGAACCCGCTGTCGGTGATCCTGGCCAACAAGTTCCACGAGGTCCAGCGCCACCTGACGCTGACCGCGCACCAGTACAACCCGCAGTCGATGATCTTCAGCGGCCGCGTCTGGGAGCGGCTCAACGCCGCCGAGCAGCGCATCCTGCGGGAAGCGGCCATCGAGGCCGGGCGCTTCCAGCGCCAGACCGCGCGCGACGCCGCCGCCGGCGAGCTCGCCGAGCTGCGCCGCCTGGGCATGGCGGTGACCGAGCTGCCGCCGGCCGAGATGGCCCGGCTGCGCGAGATGATGCGCCCGGTCATCGAGCGCCACACCGAGCGTGTCGGCGCCGACACGGTGCGCGCGCTGCAGGCCGAGATCGCCCGCGTGCGCCGCTGATACCCGCGCCCCGCCGCAGGACCGCCGCATGGAATCGCCCGTTGCCACGCCCGCGCCCGTGCGGGCGGCGCCGCCCGCCGCGCGCAAGCTGCTCGTCGGCCTGATCGGCGCCGGCATCCAGCGCTCGCTGACGCCCGCGATGCACGAGGAGGAAGCCCGCCACCACGGCCTGCGGCTGCACTACCAGCTCATCGACCTCGACCATGCGCCGGGCGGCGCGCAGGCCCTGCCCGCGCTGGTCGCCGCCGCGCGCACGATGGGCTTTGCCGGGCTCAACATCACCTACCCCTGCAAGCAGGCGGTGATGGCGCTGCTCGACGGGCTCGACGACGAGGCGCGCGCGATGGGCGCGGTCAACACCGTCGTCTGCCGCGACGGCCGTCTGGTCGGTCACAACACCGACGGCTGGGGCTGGGCCTGGGGCCTGCAGCGCTCGCTGCCCGGCGCCGACCTCTCGCGCGTCGTGCTGCTGGGCGCCGGCGGCGCCGGCTCGGCGATCGCTCATGCCGTGCTGGGCCTGGGCGCCGGGCACCTCAGCGTGGTCGACGCCGACGCCGCGCGCGCCGCCGCGCTGGCCGCCGCGCTGGCCGCGCGCTACGGTGCAGCGCGGGTAGCCGCCGCCGACCTCGCCGGGGCCATGGCCAGGGCCAGCGGGCTGATCCACGCCACGCCGACCGGCATGGTCAAGCTGCCCGGGCTGCCGCTGCCGGCCGGGCTGCTGCGCCCGGGGCTGTGGGTCAGCGAGATCGTCTACTTCCCGCTCGAGACCGCGCTGCTGCGCGCGGCGCGCGCGCGCGGCTGCGCGACCTCCGACGGCGGCTGGATGGCGGTCGGCCAGGCGATCGGCGCCTTCCGCCTGTTCACCGGGCTCGAGCCCGACGCCGAGCGCATCGACGCGCACCTGCGCCGTCTGCTGCAGCAGCGCGGCGACGACGACGCCAGCCACCCGCCTCAGGCATGAAGACCAGCCCCGCCGCCGCCCCGCGCGAGACCCCGGCGCCCGCCGACAACCCGCTGGGCCTCGAAGGCCTCGAGTACGTCGAGTACGCGACCGCGCGCCCGCAGGCGCTCGGCCAGGTGCTCGAGCGCCTGGGCTTTCACCCCGTCGCGCGGCACCGCTCGCGCGAGGTCCTGCTGTACCGGCAGGGCACGATGAACGTCGTCGTCAACGCGCATGCCGGCGCGCTGCCGCCGGGCGATGCGCCGGCGCTGACCGCGATCGCGCTGCGCGTGCGCGATGCCGCCGCGGCGCACGCGCGCTGCCTCGCGCTCGGCGCCTGGGACGCGCCGGTCACGGTCGCACCGATGGAGCTGCATGTGCCGGCGATCCACGGCGTCGGCGCCAGCCGCATCTACTTCGTCGACCGCTGGCGCGACTTTTCGATCTACGACGTCGACTTCGTCGCCATCCCCGGCGTCGAGCGCCACCCGCCGGCTCTGGCCGGGTTGCACTGGTTCGGCATCGTGCAGTACATCGGCGCCGGCCGCAGCGCGGAGTGGATCCACTTCTACGCCGAGCTGCTCGGCCTGCGCCTGCTGGCCGCCGACACGCCGCTGGGCGCGCTGCCCGGCGGGCGCGTGCTGCAAAGCCCCGACGCGCGCTGGCATCTGCAGCTCGTCGAGCCGGCCGGCGACGCCGCTGGCGACGCCGAGGCCGAACGCCTGCACCGCGTGGCCTTCGGCACGCCCGAGGTCGCCGCCGCGGTGCAGACGCTGGCCGCGCGCGGCGTCGAGTTCGTCGACATGCCGCCGGCGGCCGCCGGGCGCGGCGCGCTGACCCGCACCTGGCTCGACGGCGTGATGTTCGAGCTGGTGCGCCACACCAGCGCCTGAGAGGTCGAGAGGCCCGCGATGCACGCCGCCGACTTCGGCATGGACACCATCACGCTGGCCGGAGCGCTGGCGGCCAAGCTCGCCGCCGTGCGCGCGGCCGGCTTCACGCAGATCATGCTGGCCGCGCGCGACCTCGTCGGCCACCCCGGCGGCTGGCGCGCCGCGGTCGACGAGGTGCAGGCCAGCGGCCTGCGCGTGACCGGCTTTCAGGTGCTGCGCGATTTCGAGGGCCTCTCGGGCCACCTGCACGACTACAAGGTCGACATCGCCAAGGCCATGATCGAGATGTGCGCGGCGCTGCGCTGCCGCGTGCTGCTGGCCTGCTCGTCGACCTCGCAGCACGCCAGCGACGAGCCCGCGGCCATCGCCCGCGACCTGCGCAAGCTCGCCCTGCTGGCGCTGCCGCACGGCATCCGCGTGGCCTACGAAGGCCTGTCCTGGGGCCGCCACGTCAACGAATTCCCGGCCGCCTGGGACGCGGTGCGCCGCGCCGACGCGCCCAACCTCGGCCTGGGCATCGACTCGTACCACATCCTGGCCACCCAGACCCCGCTGGCCCCGCTGGCCGAGGTCGATGCCAGCCGGATCTACCTCGTGCAGCTCGCCGACTTCCTCTGGCATGAGGTGCGCACCGCCGAGGAGCGCATGACGACCGCGCGCACGCTGCGCGTCTTCCCCGGCGAGGGCGTGCATTCGCAGGCCCTGGCGCAACTGGTGCTCGCCCTCGACCGCATGGGCTACCGCGGCGACTACAGCTTCGAGGTCTTCAACGACGACTACCTGCAACTGCCGCTCGAGACCGTGGCCGCGCGCGCGCGCCGCGCCGCGGTCTGGCTGGCCGAGGACGTGCTCGGCCGCGCCACGCCGCCGCCGGGCGGGCCGCGGCTGCGCGAATTCGGCTGACGCGCGCGGCCGCCGCAGCCGGTCTACACGCCGTCGCCGGCCAGCGTCTCGCGCACTGCGGGCAACTGGCGGCGCGAGACGGCCAGCCATTCGTCGACCGCAGCCACGCGCACCGCCCAGCCGTCGGCGGCGTCGCCGCCGTCGGTGCGGCGCTCGAGGGCGCGCACGGCCCGGCGCGCGACCAGCGCGTTGCGGTGGATGCGGATGAAGCGCCCGGCCAGCCGCGGCTCGAGCTCGGTCAGCGACTCGTCGAGCAGGTGGGTGTGCGCGGCGGTGCGCAGCGTGACGTACTTCAGCTCGGCCTTGAGGTAGAGCACCTCGGCCACCGGCACGCGCAGCACGCGGCCGCGCTCGACGACGACGATGACGTCACCGTCGTCGCCGCTGGCGGCTGCCGGCACGGGCGCGGCGCGGCGCTGCGCGGCGCGGCGCAAGGCCTGCTCGAGGCGCTCGCGGCGCACCGGCTTGGTCAGGTAGTCGGCGGCTTCGAGGTCGAAGGCGCGCAGCGCATGCTCGCCATGCGCGGTGACGAAGACGATGGCGCCGGCGCGCGCGGCCAGCGCGGCGTCGCCGCGCAGCCGCTCGGCGAGCTGCAGGCCGTTGGCACCGGGCATCTGGATGTCGAGCAGGACGACGTCGGCCTCGTGCTGGACCAGCCAGGCCAGCGCGCTGGCCGGGTCGCCGGCCTCGGCGACGACGCGGCAGGGCGGGTCGGCGCAGTCGGCGACCAGCGCGCCCAGCCGCAGCCGCGCCAGCGGCTCGTCGTCGACGATCAGCACTTTCAAGGGGACGGCGGGGCGCCCGGGCTCGTCCAGGGGCGCTCTGATCTCGGGGTTCATCGGGGCAGGCCGGCAGCCGAAGGGGGCGACGCAGCCGCTACAGCGGCACGACGAGGCGCACACGATAGCGCTCGCCGTCGCGGCGTGCGTCGAACTGCGCGCCGACATCGTGCAACAGGCGCAATCGTTCACGCACATTGGCCAGCGCGATGCCATGCCCCGGGTTGGCCGGGCCGCCGTGCACGCTGTTGTCGATGGCCACCTCGGCCTGCCCGCGGCGCACGCGGGTGCGCACACGCAGCGTGCCGCCGCCGGGGGCGCCCTCGATGCCATGGCGCACGGCGTTCTCGACCAGCGGCTGCAGCACCAGCGGCGGCATCAGCGCGGCGCCGGCGGCGGGGTCGAGCTGCCAGTCGACGCGCAGCCGCTCGCCAAAGCGCAGTTGCTCGATGGCCAGGTAGCGCTGCGCGAGCTCGAGCTCGTCGGCCAGCGTCGTCGCCGGGCGCGGCTCGGCCAGCGCGACGCGAAACAGCTCGGCGAGGTCCTCGAGCACCGCTTCGGCGCGCACCGGCTCGACGCGCACCAGCGCGATCGCGGTGTTGAGCGCGTTGAACAGGAAGTGCGGCCGGATGCGCGACTGCAGCTCGGCCAGCCGCGCCGACGCGTCGGCCGGGCGGCGCGCGCGCGCGCGGGCCTCGAGCCACAGCAGCAGCGGCGCGGCCAGCGCAGCGCCGGCCAGCGGCAGCGCCAGCGCGCGCGGCGCGGTCCAGGCGTAGAGGTCGAGCGCGACCAGCGGCAGGCAGGCCAGCACGGCCAGCGCCGCGGCCAGCACCAGGCCGGCGCTCAGCCGCAGCGGCACGCTGGCGCGGCGCAGCGGCGCGCGCAGCGCGCACAGCAGCACCAGCCAGGCCAGCGTCGCGCTCAGGCCGGCGGCCAGCAGCGGCCCGAGCAGCGCCAGCGCATGCAGCCACGACTGCGCGAGCAAGCCCGCGGCGAGCAGCAGCACGCCCTGCACGGCCAGCAGCGCGCGCAGCGCGAAGGCCGGGTGGCAGGCCTCGAACTCGACCGCCGCGGGTGGCGCCGCGGGCGCGGCCCCGCCACGGCTGCTCGGGCCCCAGGTCGACACCAGCGTGTCGGGGCCGGCGTCGAGCGGCGGCTCGGCGCGGGCAGTGGCACGGGGTTCGTCAGGCATGGCGGTGGCGAGGCGGGCGGCGCGGCAGCGACTGCCGGCATGGCGCAGCGGCCGATAATCGCGGCCAGCCCGGACGATTGTCGACCACCCGCCGGCGCCGCCAAACCCGCGTCTGACCGCCTTGCGGGGCGCAGTTTGCCGCCAGCGCTGGCCGCCGGGCCCGCTGCCCCGCACGCCGGCCGCGCACCGGCATGCGCGGCCCCTGCCCCACCGCCGCTGCCGCTCCGCCGATGACCTCAGCCAACCCGCTCGCCGACAAATCCTCCGCCTGGTCCGCGCTGTTTGCCGAGCCGGTCGATGCGCTCGTGCAGCGCTACACCGCCAGCGTCGGCTTCGACCGCCGCCTGTGGCGCGCCGACATCGCCGGCAGCCTTGCGCATGCGCGCATGCTCGCCGCGCAGGGCATCGTCGGCGCGGCCGACCTTGCCGACATCGAGCGCGGCCTGGCCCAGATCGCGCAGGAAATCGAATCCGGCGCATTCGACTGGAAGCTCGAGCTCGAGGACGTGCACCTCAACATCGAGGCGCGGCTCACGCAACTCGTCGGCGACGCCGGCAAGCGCCTGCACACCGGGCGCAGCCGCAACGACCAAGTCGCCACCGACCTGCGGCTGTGGCTGCGCGAGGAGATCGACACCCTGGCCGGCCTGCTCGCCCAGGTGCAGCGCGTGCTGGTCGACCAGGCCGAGCGCCACGCCGAACTCGTGATGCCCGGCTTCACCCACCTGCAAGTGGCGCAGCCGGTGAGCTTCGGCCACCACCTGCTGGCCTATGTCGAGATGCTTGCGCGCGACGCCGAGCGCCTGGCCGAGGTGCGACAGCGCGTCAACCGCCTGCCGCTGGGCGCGGCGGCGCTGGCCGGCACCGGCTACCCGCTCGACCGCGAGCGCGTCGCGCGCGAGCTGGGCATGGACGGCCTGTGCCTCAACAGCCTCGACGCGGTCAGCGACCGCGACTTCGCGATCGAATTCACCGCCGCGGCCAGCCTGTGCATGGTCCACCTCAGCCGGCTCAGCGAGGAGCTGGTGCTGTGGATGAGCCAGCCCTTCGGCTTCGTCACGCTGCCCGACCGCTACTGCACCGGCAGCTCGATCATGCCGCAGAAGAAGAACCCCGACGTGCCCGAGCTTGCCCGCGGCAAGACCGGCCGCGTGGTCGGCCACCTGATGGGCCTGCTGATGCTGATGAAGGGCCAGCCGCTGGCCTACAACAAGGACAACCAGGAAGACAAGGAGCCGCTGTTCGACACCGTCGACACGCTGCGCGACACCCTGCGCGTCTTTGCCGACATGCTCGCCGGCCTGCAGGTGCAGCCGCAGGCGATGGCCCAGGCCGCGCTGCGCGGCCACGCCACCGCGACCGACCTCACCGACTACCTCGTGCGCAAGGGCCTGCCGTTTCGCGACGCCCACGAATGCGTCGCGCAGGCGGTGCGCAGCGCGACCGCACGCGGGCTTGACCTGGCCGCGCTGCCGCTGGCCGAGCTGCGCGCGCTGCACCCGCTGGTCGACGCCGACGTACAGCAGGTGCTGACGCTGCACGGCTCGCTGGCCGCGCGCGACCTGCCCGGCGGCACCGCACCGGCGCAGGTGCGCGCGCAGGTGGCGCGGCACCGTGCGCGGCTGGGGTGAACGCCGGCTGCCCGCTGCCGGTCAAGGGTTGGCGCGTCGCGCCGCAGGCCAGCGGCGGCGGCCTGCGCGGCAAACGCATGCACCGCGCGGGCATCGCAGCCCCCCCGCCGTGTCCGCACAGCCCCGGCCGTCGCGGCGCAGATCCGGATGCTCGAACGCGATGCGGCGTCAGAGCACGAAGCGGTCGAGCAGGATCGCCGCCCACGTGGCGCCGGCGAGGACGAGCGCCATCATGACCGCCGCGCTGCCGTAGTCCTTCGCGCGTTTGGCGAGCGCATCGATGCGCAGGCTGTCGCGGTCGATCGCCACCTCGACCGCGGTGTTGAGCAGCTCGACGATCAGCACGATCAGCACGACGCCGACGAGCAGGAGTTTCTCGACCAGCGTCACCGGCAGGACGAGCGCCACGGCGACGAAGACCGCGCCGAACAGGGCCTCCAGCCGGAACGAGAGTTCATGCTGCCACGCCGCGCGCAGCCCGTCGAGCGAATGGCGCGCCGCGTCGAGCAGCCGCCGCAGGCCGCGCTTGCCCTTGAGTTCCGCCGCCGACCTGGGTTCGTCCGACATGCGCCGATGATAGGCAGGCAGAGCCAGGTTCCTTGCAACGCGCTGGCGCCTGGTCGGATATCGTGCAGCCTGCGACACAATCGGCGCAGCGCGCCGGGTCGCTGGCGCAGCGCTGCATCGATCGCGATCTGACCCGAGGAGACTCCTGGATGGGCGCCAGTGTGCTGCTCGAACCGGACACGCTTGCCGAGCTGTGCAAGCGCCGTCGCATCTGCCAGGCGGGTGCGCGGTGGACTTGCGTACCGCCGGCGGCCCGAGCCGGTATCCGCGACGAAGTCGTTCGCCGCGCAGAGCCGCAGCAGGTCGGCGGGTGAGGCGGTGATGCGCGAAGGTCGCTCGGTGTGCAGCGAGGCGCGGCGATGAAACCCGCATGGCTGAGAGAGACTGTCGAATGCCTGCGACCGAACGTGCCCGCGGGTTCACAGATCATTGTGTTTGGCTCCTACGCGCGTGGCGACGCAAGGGCCGACAGCGATCTCGATCTGCTGGTCATCGAGCCCGAAGTGGCTGACCACGCGGCCGAAACGGTTCGGCTTTCAGTGTTGCTCGGGCGTCGGCTGTTGCCGGCGGACGTCGTCGTGATGAGCCGCAGCACGTACGAGAGCGAGCGCGCGGTGCCGAACACGCTCGCGTACCGGGCTGCCCGCGAGGGGCAGGTGCTTGAGCTCGCCGGCTGATCTTGCCCGCGCGCTGCTGGGCAAGGCGGCCGACGATCTCTACGTCGCGCGGCAGCTTGCGTCGGACGCCAACGCGCCGGCCTGGATCCTGGGCTTTCACGCGCAGCAGGCGGTGGAAAAGACGCTGAAGGCGGTGCTTTCGCTGCATCGCGTCGAGTACCCTCGGACGCACAACCTGGCGATGCTGCTTGAACTGCTGCGGCGCGCGGCCATCGCGTTGCCACCGGATGCCGACGAGCTTGCCCGCCTGATTCCTTTCGGTGTCATGGCGCGGTACGAGGCCGCGCTGGGCGCCGCCGAGATCGACATCGACCGGCAGTGGGCGGTCGATGTTGCCCAGCGCACCTGCCGGTGGGCTCGAGAGGTCGTGAGCATGGACGAGGCCACTTCGCCCGACGACCGATAGACCCGCGGCGATCAGCCATCACGAACGCGTCGGCAAGCGAATCGGCACGACGCCGACGAGCAAGCGCTTCTCGACCAGCGCCAGCGCCACGGCGACGAAGACCACGTCGCGCGCCGGGTCGCTGGCGCAGCGCGGCATCGATCCGACCCGAGGCGGCTCCTGGATGGGCGCGCGTCTGCGGCTCGAGCCGGACGCGCTTGCCAAGGCCTGCAGGCGCCCCCTCATGCCGGTTTGCGTTCAGACATCAAGGTCGACACTGCACCGGTCGCAGCGGCAAGGCCCCGGCTGGGCGGGTGGGGCCGCGCCCCGGTGGCTGGCCTGCGGCGCGACGCTCCAGCCCTCGGCAGGCAGCCGGCGTTCGTCGCGTCGAATGCCAGCCGAGGGTTCAGACGATTGAAAGCCGCAAGCTGCCCTTGGCCGGCGCCGCGTCCGATGCGCGCGGCGCGCACCGGCAGCGGCTTCGATCCGCTGGTGGAGCGCGCACAGGTCGCGCGGCAGCACGGGCGGCCGGGATGTAGCAGCGCCGCCCCGGCGCGCAGGCGGCCGGGGCGGCGGGGGGTCGGCTGACCCGCGCGGGGGTTACTCCTCGCTGGCGACGCGGATGGCGACAAACCGGTTGGGATTGCTGCCGGCCACCAGCCTGGCCTCGACCCCGACGCGCAGGCCGTTCAGGTTGTCACGCGTCGCGCCGTCGACGAAGCGCGTGGTGTTGTCGTACTCGATGGTGATGCCGCGCACCGTGAAGCTGCCGCTGGGGTTGCCGCAGGGGGTTGCGACGCATGTCGCACGCCCGGCGAACTCGAAGGGGCTGCGATGGTCCTCGTACTCGAACTCGACCTCCCTTGCGACCAGCACACCGTTGACGATGTTGCCGTAGACCTCGACGCGATCGCCGTCGATGAGGTTGGTGCGGTCGCCGTCTTCGAAGACCACACCGTCGCCGAGACGCACCGGGAAACCCTGAAGGGTGAAGGTGCCCGCGGCCGAGTCCCAGTTGGTGACCACCCCCTCGACCTCGGCCAGCCCGACGCCGGCGGCGAAGCTGCGCGACTCGACACGGACCGCGACGGCGTCGAAGGGCGGATTGCCCGCGATCGGCGCGAACGAGACGGTGACTTCGGTGTTGTCGGCCAGGGTTCCGGTCACCGTGGTGGTGGGCGTCTCGTTGAACGGCACACCGGCGACGCTGAAGGTGCGGCTCGGCGCAGTCCCGGCGAGGGCGGTGAGCAGCCCTTCGACGTGGAATCGGTCGTTCGGGTAGTCTCGAACGAATTCGGCTACCGAAACCGCCTCGAACTCGATGCGCGTCGCGCGCAGCGACCCGTCGGGCTGCGGCAGGCCATAGACCTCGACGACGTTGCCGGGTTGGAGCTGCGCCAGACCAGCGGCGGCGATGAAGATCGTCGCCGGCGTGACATGCACCGTGCGGCCGAAGATCGTCAGTGTGTTGGCGCCTGCATTGACGGCGGCGATCGGCCCCTTGAACTCGGACGCGATGACCACCGTGGCCGCGGTGCCGGTGCCGGTGTTGGCGTTGATCTCGCCGCGCACTTCGACCGTCATGCCCAGTTGCAGGTTGGCAGCGGTCGGCACGGCGGCACCGGCCGGGGCGTTGGGATTGGTCACCGTGGCCGCCCGGGTATCGAAGCGCACACCGTTGACATAGATCGAGCCCAGGCCGTTGATCGAGCCGACGGCAAACGAGCCGGTGCCGCCGGTGCCGACGCCGGCGCTGCCGCTGCCGCCGCCGCCGCAGGCGACGAGGGCGGCGCAGGCGCAGGCGGCCAGGGCGAAGCGCGCGCGGCGGCGCAATCGGCCGGGGCCGGGCTGGGTGCGGGGGGTGGCAGCGGTGGGGGTCATGTCAGCTCCGGGGGTTGAAGGGCGGTCGACGGGGTGTTCAGGCCGGGGGGGTCTGCGGCCACCGGCGGCGCGGCGGCAGGCATGCGGTCGGTGTAGCTGTAGAGGCCGATGCGCAGGCGGCGGTCCTGCGGGCGCTGGGCGGCGCGGTCTTCGGCGATCAGGGTGTCGAGCACCGGCACCAGCGCGGCAGTCAGCGTGCGCCAGCGCTCGCCGATCAACTGGTGCACCTGCTCGATCGACTGCGCCGACAGCTCGTCGGCGAAGATCGCCTGCTCGAAGTGCTTGCGGCCGTCGGCGAGCACGTTGGCGACGGCGGCGCTGAGGTGGTCACCGACGTTGTCGCCGAGGAAGCCGAGCATGCGGCCAAGGTCGCCGCTGGGCACATAAGCCTGGCGCAGCAGCCGCACGCGGTCGCTGACCGGGTCGTGCGCGGCCAGGCCCAGCCGCTGCAGCTCGTCGAGCAGGCTGCGCGGGTGCACGTCGCGGGTGATGGCCTGCGCCAGCGCCTCGAAGCTGGGCGCGGCGCCAGTGCGCGGCAGTGGCCTGGGCAGGCCGTCGGCGCCGCGGCAGTCGGGCTCGGCGGTCCAGCGTGCGAACAGCTCGGCCGCCAGCGGCCGCGGTGGCTGCGCCGGCGCCGGCTCGCGCGTCAGCCGCGTGACCTCGCGCCGGTTCAGCCCGGTCGCGGTGGCGATGCGGCTGACGTCGCGCCCGCCCGGCGCCGTGCTGCACGCCGCGCGCGCGGCCTGCACATAGGCGCGTTTGAGCAGTTCCTCGGCGCTGGCAAACGGCAGGCCGCGCGCGACGGCAAGCGTGGCCAGCGGGCGCAGCACGGCCGCCAGCGCGTCGACCAGGGCCTGCGTCTCGTCGCTCGACAACCCGGCGGGGGCCGTGGTCTCGGGAGGGGTCTGGCGTTTGTCCATGGCGAGAGTATAAATGTGCAATTCACACATTTGCAAGTAATTCCCAGTTTGGCACTGGGAAATCAGCCCTCGCCGCCCGGGCCGCAGTGCGGCCGGGCTGCCGACAATCCGCCCATGCCGCGCCGCTGGATCGCCCACCTCGACATGGACGCGTTCTACGCATCGGTCGAGCTGCTGCGCCACCCGGCGCTGGCCGGGCAGCCGCTGGTCATCGGCGGGCGCGGCCATGCGCCGCAGCGGCTGGCCGACGGCCGCCTGCGCTACGCAAGGCTGGCCGACTACGCCGGGCGCGGCGTGGTCACGACGGCAACCTACGCCGCGCGCGACCACGGCGTGCACTCGGGCATGGCCTTGATGAAGGCCGCGCAGCGCTGCCCGCAGGCGGTCCTGCTGCCGGTCGACTTCGACGAATACCGCCGCTGTTCGCGCGCGTTCAAGGCCGCGGTGGCCGAGATGGCGCCGGTCATCGAGGACCGCGGCATCGACGAGGTCTACATCGACCTGACCGAAGTGCCCGGCGCGCAGGACGCGCTGGGCCACGACCCGCATGGCGGCGTGCGCGCGCTGGCGCAGCAGATCCGCAACAACGTGCGCCGCGCAACCGGGCTGAGCTGCTCGGTCGGCGTGACGCCCAACAAGCTGCTGTCCAAGCTGGCCTCCGAGCTCGACAAGCCCGACGGCCTGACCCTGCTGACCGCAGCCGACATCCCGACGCGCATCTGGCCGCTGCCGGCGCGCCGGATCAACGGCATCGGCCCGAAGGCCGACGCGAAGCTGGCCCGGCTGGGCGTGCGCACGGTCGGCGAGCTGGCCGCCTGCGAGCGCAGCCTGCTGGTCGCGCAGTTCGGCGCCGCCTACGGCACCTGGCTGCACGAGGCCGCGCATGGCCGCGACGAGCGCGCGCTGGTCACCGCGCACGAGCCGGTGTCGTTCAGCCGCGAGACGACCTTCGAGCGCGACCTGCACGCCCGCGCCGACCGCGCCGAGCTCGCGCGCATCTTCACCGCGCTGTGCGAGCGCGTCGCCGCCGACCTCGCGCGCCAGGGCTACGCCGGGCGCACGGTCGGCATCAAGCTGCGCTACGACGACTTCCGCACCGTCACGCGCGACCTGACGTTGCCCGCGCCGGTGGCCGACGCGGCCGCGATCCGCGCCGCCGCCGGGCAGTGCCTGCGCCGCGTCGAGCTCACGCGCCGGCTGCGCCTGCTGGGCGTGCGCGTCGCGGCGCTGGCCCGGCCTGCACCGGCTGCCCGCTGACGCGCGCCCGGACGCCGTCGCGGCGCTGGCGCCACGCTGCGGTCGGACACCCCCCTTTGCCGGCGCGGCCGGCGGCCTATACTGGCCCCGAGCCACTCGCCCGCCGCCCGGCCATGAATGCGCCCGCCGTCTACCCCAAGCTGTCGCTGCAGGAGCTGGCGCAGCGCTGGAACGCGCTGTGCGGCACGCCCGGGCTGCCCGAGCGCTACGAGCTCGACGAGTACGGCGAGGTCATCGAGATGATCACCCCGAGGACCGCGCACCAGCGCATCGTCAGCGCCCTGCTGATCCAGATTCAACACAAGCTCGGCGGCGAGGCGCTGCCCGGCGTCGCGGTGCTGACGGCGATCGGCGTGCGCATCCCCGACGTCGTCTGGCAGCCGGCGTGGAGCGGCGTCGACCCGGTCAGCCCGGCGCCGACGGTCTGCGTCGAAGTGCAGTCGGAAGACAACACCCGCCGCGAACTGAGCGACAAGGTCGCCGCCTACCTCGAAGCCGGCGCGCGCGAAGTCGTGCTGGTCGAGCTGAGCGGGCGCATCCGCTACTTCGGCGCCGACGGCGAGCGCAGCGCGAGCGCGCTGGGCCTCGCGCTCGCGCTGCCGCCCGGGTCGTACCCGCGCTGACACCGCGCGCCGGCGCTGGCGCGGCGCGCCGCGCGCTCAGGTCGGCATGCGCGCGTCGATGCCCTGGTAGAAGTAGTTCATCGCGCGGATCTGGTCGTCGCTCAGGCGCTGGCCGGCGGGGATCACCGGCGTGCCGTCCTGGCGCACGATCGGACCGTCGAAGGGGTGCAGACGGCCAGTGGCCAGGGCGTCGCGGATGCGCGTGGCCTCGGCGACTTCCTCGGCCGTCATGTTGGTGAACGGCGCGAGGCGGAACATGCCGCTGGCCAGCCCGCCCCAGGTGTCGGCCGGGCGCCAGGTGCCGTCGAGCACGGCGCGCGCGCGTGCGGCGTAGTAGTCGCCCCAGAGGTTGATGCTGCTCGTCAGGTGCGCGCGCGGCGCAAAGCGCGTCATGTCGCTGGCCTGACCGAAGCCGAAGATGCCGCGCTGCTCGGCGAGCTGCAGCGGGGCCGGGCTGTCGGTGTGCTGGCACAGCACGTCGCAGCCCTGGTCGATCAGCGCGCGCGCGGCGTCGGCCTCGCGGCCCGGGTTGAACCAGGCACCGACCCAGACCACGCGGATGCGCATGCTCGGGTCGACGCTCCAGGCCCCGCGCATGACGGTGTTGATCGCGTGGATGACCTCGGGCACCGGGAACGAGGCGACATAGCCGATCTGCTTGCTGCGCGACTTGCGCGCGGCGATCACGCCCTGGATGTAGCGGCCCTCGTAGAAGCGCGCGTTGTAGATCGACAGGTTGGGGCCGGTCGCGGTGCCGGTGGCACTCTCCCACATCACGGTCGGGTGCTGCGGCGCGAGGCGCTGGGTCGGCGCGAAGTACGAGAAGCTGGTCGTGAAGATCAGCCGCGAGCCCGCGCGCACGAGCTGGGTGGCGACGCGGTCGAAGTCGGGCGCGGCCACGCTCTCGACCTGGGTCGCGGTGACGCGCTCGCCGAGCACTTCGAGCATGCGCCGGCGGCCCTGGTCGTGCATGGTCGACCAGCCGAAGTCACCGACCGGCCCGATCAGGATGAAGCCGACGTTGAGCGGCGCCGCGGGCTGCGCCCGCAGCGGCAGGGTGGCGCCGGCGCCGAGCGCACCGGCAGCGAGCATGAGACGACGACGGGACGTATTCATGGCGATCACACTCCTCATGCGAAAGCCGGGACTGGGCGCCCGGTCATTCGTTCGGTTGCCGGCCAGGTACCGTTCGCGCCCCGCAGTCCTGCCGGATCCGGGCTGCCAGGCGGGCAATGGTTCGAACGGAAATCGAACATGGTTCAGCGCTCGGGCACGAAGCTCACGCCCAGCGACGCCGGGCCGACCGCACCCTTGAGCCGCAGCCGCATGATCAGCACCAGCACGACCACGGTGATCAGGTACGGCATCGCAGCCAGCAGTTGCGGCGGCAGCGGCACGCCGGCACCCTGCGCGTGCAATTGCAGGATTGTCACGCCGCCGAACAGGTACGCGCCGATGGCCGCGCGCCACGGCAGCCACGACGCGAAGACGACGATGGCCAGCGCGATCCAGCCGCGCCCGGCGGTCATGCCCGCCGTCCAGAACGGCGTGTGGACCAGCGACAGATAGGCCCCGGCCAGCCCGGCGCAGCCACCGCCGAACAGCACGGCAAGGAAGCGGATGCGCAGCACCGGGTAGCCCAGCGCATGCGCGGCCGCGGCGTTCTCGCCGCAGGCGCGCAGCACCAGCCCGGCCTTGGTGCGCCACAGGAACCAGCCAACACCGGCGACCAGCGCGAACGACGCGTAGACGAAGAGGTCCTGGCGAAACAGGATCGACCCGACGAAGGGAATTTCGGCCAGCCAGGGCAGTTCGACCGGGCCGATGCCCTCGCGCTGCACGCCGACGAAGGGCGCACCGACCACGCCCGAGAGCCCGAGCCCGAATATCGTCAGCGCCAGACCGGTGGCGACCTGGTTGGTCGCCAGCCCCAGCGTCAGCGCACCGAAGACCGCGGCCAGCGCCATGCCGGCCAGCACCGCGGCCAGCACCCCGACCGCCGAGTTGCCGCTGAGGATCGCCGCCGCGACGCCGGTGGCCGCACCGATGATCATCATGCCCTCGACACCGAGGTTGAGCACCCCCGAGCGCTCGACGACCAGCACGCCGACGGCCGCGATCAGCAGCGGCGTCGACGAGGTGATGACGGTCAGGATGATGGCTTCGAGCAGCGACATGCGGCGGGGCTCAGGCGGTGATCAGACGGCGGTGGAACTGCGCAGCAGCCGCGGGCGGTAGAGCAGCAGCGTGTCGCAGGCCAGCACGAAGAACAGCAGCAGGCCTTGCAGCACGCGGGTCGCATCGAGCGGAATCTGCAGCATGATCTGTGCGTTCTCGCCACCGATGAACGTGATAGCAAGAAACACGCCCGCGATCAGGCAGCCGACCGGGTTGAGCCGGCCGAGGAAGGCCACGATGATTGCCGTGAAGCCATAGCCGACCGCAAACTCAGGCTGCAACTGGCGCACCGTGCCGGCGGCTTCGAGCGTGCCGGCCAGCCCGGCCAGGCCGCCGGCGGCGGCGAACACCAGCCAGGTCAGGCGCTTCTCGGAGAAGCCGGCAAAGCGCGCCGCCCGCGGCGCCTCGCCGACCAGGGTGATCTCGAAGCCCTTGAGCGTGCGCAGCACCAGCACCGCGGTCAGCACGACGACGGCGAGCATGATCAGGCTGCCGAGGTTGAGCCGCCCGCCTTCCATCAGCAGCGGCACGGTCGCCTCGGACTCGAAGACCACCGTCTGCGGCATGTTGAAGCCGTGCGGGTCCATCCAGGGGCCGCGCACCAGCCAGTCGAGCAGCAGCACGGCGACGTAGACCAGCATCAGGCTGGTCAGGATCTCGTTGGCGCGGTAGCGAGTCTTCAGCACCGCCGGGATCAGCGCGTAGAGCGCGCCGCCGGCGACGCCGGCGGCCAGCATCGCCGGCAGCACCCACGGCCCGCTGGGCTGGCCATGGGTGGCGATCGCGACCCAGGTGCCGGCCAGCGCGCCGGCCACATACTGGCCCTCGGCGCCGATGTTCCAGTTGTTCGAGCGAAAGCACAGCGACAAGCCGACCGCGATCAGGACCAGCGGCGTGGCCTTGACGGCGACCTCCTGCAAGCCCCAGGCGTCGGACAGCGGCGTCACGAAGTAGATGTGCAGCGCGCGCAGCGGGTCGTGGCCCATCACGGCGAAGATCGCGGCCGCCGACAGCAGCGTCAGCGCGACCGCCAGCAGCGGCGAGGCCAGGGTCAGCGCCAGCGGCGTCTGGCTGCGGCGCTCGAGGACCAGTCGTCTCATGCCGTCGCCTCCTGCGGCTGCGCCGCCGCAGCGCCGCCCATCAGCAGCCCGACCGCCTCGCGCGTGAGCCCGCGCACCGGCTGCGCCGCCGACAGGCGGCCGTGGAAGATGACCGCGATGCGGTCGGCGATCTCGAACAGCTCGTCGAGGTCCTGGCTGATCACGAGCACCGCGGTGCCGTCCTTGGCCAGGTCGACCAGGGCCTGGCGGATCAGGCCGGTCGCGCCGGCGTCGACGCCCCAGGTCGGCTGCGCGACGACCAGCAGCGCGGGCCGGCGCAGCACCTCGCGGCCGACGACGAACTTCTGCAGGTTGCCGCCCGAGAGAGCGCGCGCCTCGGGGTCGCGGCTGCCCTTGCGCACGTCGAAGGCCTGGGTGACCGCGTCGACCCAGCCCAGCGTGCGCGCGCGCTGCACGAAGCCGCCGCGGACGAAGCCGTTGGCCGCGTGGCCGGCGACCAGCGCGTTGTCCGACAGCCGCAGCCGCGGCGCCGCGGCGTGGCCCAGCCGCTCCTCGGGCACGAAGGCCGCGCCGCGCCGGCGCCGGGCGTTGATGTCCTCGCGCCCGACCGCCTGGCCGTCGAAGACGATCTGTTCGGCGCGCGGCGCGAGCCACTCGCCCGAGAGCGCGGCAAACAGCTCGTCCTGGCCGTTGCCGGCGACGCCGGCGATGCCGAGGATCTCGCCGCGGCGCAGCTCGAGGCGGATGTCGGCCAGCGAGGTGCCATGCGGGTCCTCCGAGGCCAGCGAGAGCCCGCGCACGGCCAGCCGCAGCGGCGCGTCGTCGTGCCGCGTGGCCTCGTGGCGGACCTGCGCGACCTCGCCGCCGACCATCATCCGCGCCAGGCTGGCCGCGGATTCGGCGCGCGGGTCGGTGCGCGCGACGACGCGGCCGTGGCGCAGCACGGTGGCGGTCTCGCACAGGCGGCGCACCTCGTCGAGCTTGTGCGAGATGTAGAGCAGCGCGCGGCCCTCGGCGCGCAGGCGGGCCAGCGTCGCAAACAGGCCCTCGACCTCCTGCGGCGTCAGCACCGAGGTCGGCTCGTCGAGCACCAGCAGCCGCGGGTCCTGCATCAGGCAGCGCACGATCTCGACGCGCTGGCGCTCGCCGACCGACAGCCGCCAGACCTCGCGCCCCGGGTCGAGCGGCAGCCCGTAGGCGCGCGAGAGTTCGGCGACCCGCTCGGCCACCGTCGCCACCGGCACCTTGTCATCGATCGCCAGGGCGACGTTCTCGGCGACGCTGAGGTTGTCGAACAGCGAGAAATGCTGGAAGACGATACCGATGCCGAGCGCGCGCGCCGCGCGCGGGTTGGGCAGCGCGACGGGCTCGCCCTGCCAGAGGATCTGGCCGGCGTCGGGCTGCAGCAGGCCGTAGAGCATCTTGACCAGGGTCGACTTGCCCGCGCCGTTCTCGCCGAGCAGCGCGTGGATCTCGCCGGCGTTGACGCTGAGGTCGACGCGGTCGTTGGCGACCAGCGTGCCAAAGCGCTTGACGAGGTGGCGGGCCTCCATCAGCGGGCCGGTGGCCGCTGGCCTTGGACCGCGGTGGCCCGCGTCGGGTTCAGGCCGCCGCAGCGACTCATCCATCGGTGGCTTCCAGCTTAGGGCCGCGCCCGTAGCGCTGCCGACCGGCGACGAAAGTCTGCACGAGGTTGCGCTCGTCGCCGAGCATGATCCAGGCGAACACGCGTTCGTGCAGCGTGCGCGCCTGCGCGTCGCGGTGCTGCGCCACCGGGCCCTGCGCCCAGTCCCAGACCGCGAGGTCGGCGATGGTACCGGCTTCGAGCGAGCCGATCTCGTGCGCCAGCCCCAGCGCCTGCGCCGCGCCGCGCGTGGCCGCGTGCAGCAGCTTCCACGCCGTCGGCCGCAGGCCCTGCAGGGCCTGCACCGGGTAGGCCGCGGCCATCGTGCGCAGCATCGACAGGCTGGTGCCGCCGCCGACGTCGCTGGCCAGCGCGAGCGCGACGCCGGCGCCGGCCAGCGCGCGCCAGTCGAGCAGGCCGCTGCCGAGGAACAGGTTCGAGGTCGGGCAGTGCGCGATGCAGGCGCCGCTGGCGGCCAGCCGCGCGCGGTCGGCGTCGTCGAGCCAGATGCCGTGCGCGAGCACGCTGCGCGCGCCGAGCAGGCCGTGGCGGTCGTAGACGTCGAGGTAGCTGCGCGCGTCGGGGAACAGTTCGGCGACCCACTCGACCTCGGCGCGGTTCTCGGCGACATGCGTCTGCAGGTAGAGCCCCGGGTGCGCGGCCAGCAGCGCGCCGGCCAGCGCCAGTTGCGCCGGGCTGCTGCTGGCGGCAAAGCGCACGGTCAGCGCGTAGGCCAGGCGGTCGCGGCCATGCCAGCGCGCGATGCCGGCGGTGCAGTCGCGCTCGGCGCTGGCGACGTCGTCGGTCAGGCCGGCCGGTGCGTGGCGGTCCATCAGCACCTTGCCGCAGACCAGCCGCATGCCGCGCGCCTGCGCGGCTACGAACATTGCGTCGGCGCTGGCCGCGTGCACGCTCGGGTAGACCAGCGCGGCGGTCGTGCCGTGGGCGAGCAGCGCGTCGGCGAAGCGCTCGGCACCGGCGCGCGCAACCTCGGGGTCGGCCCAGCGCAGCTCGGCCGGAAAGGTGTAGGTGTTCAGCCAGTCGAGCAGCTCGGTGCCGTGACTGGCGATGACGTCGAGCTGCGGCAGGTGCACATGCGCGTCGATCAGTCCCGGCGTCAGCAGCCGGCCGCGGTGGTCGATGCGCTGCCAGCCCGCGCCGGGGTCGGTGCGCGTGCGCCCGGCGATGCGGCCGTCCTCGACCAGCAGCCAGGTGTCGGCATCGTGGCGCACCGCCGTTGTCTCGAGCGCGTCGAAGCCGGGGTCGGCGACGAGGTCGAGCAGGTCGGCGCGGATCGCCAGGCGCTGCGGCGCGGCGGTCGGCGGCACGGCCTTCATGCCGGCGCCCTGGCCAGCCCGCGCGCGACCTCGCGCACCTGCTCTCGCAGCCAGCGGCCGGCGGCGCCGGCGTGGGTTGCGTCGTGCCAGAGCTGGTAGTACTCGAGCGGCGGAAAGGCGACCGGGCAGCGCAGGATGCGCACCGGCAGGCGGCCGAGGTAGCGGCTGCAGAACAGCCGCCCGGTGGTCAGCACCAGCCGCGAGCGCGCGACCATCAGCGGCAGCAGCCCGAAATGCGGGCTGCGCACGGCGATCTCGCGCCGCAGGCCCTGCGCGGCGAGGTGCTCGTCGATGATGCCCGGCGCGCCGGGGTGCAGGCCGGTCGGCGCGACATGGCGCGCGGCGAGGTAGCGCTCGACGCCCCAGCCGCGCGGGCTGCGCGCGGCCGGGTGGTCGGCGGCGACCAGGCAGACGATCTCGTCGCTGAGCAGGCGGCCCAGGTGCAGCTCGGCCGGCGGGTGCAGCCAGTTGCCGACGACGAGGTCGAGCTCGCCCTGGGCCAGCGCGCGGCGGTAGTCGAAGTCGCGCGTCAGCGGCACGATCTCGAGCCCGACGTCGGGCGCCTGGGCCTGCAGCCGCGCAACCAGCTCGGGCAGGAACAGCGGGTCGAGGTAGTCGCTGGCGGCGACACGAAAGACCCGCCGCGCGGTCGCCGGGTCGAAGGCCAGCGTCGGCGCGCGCGCGCCGAACAGCGCCTGCGCATGCTGCAGCAGTTGCTGCGCCGGGGCGAGCAGCTCGAGCGCGACCGCGGTCGGCACCATGCCGGTGCCGGCGCGCACCAGCAGCGGGTCGCCGACGAGCGCGCGCAACTGCTTGAGGCGGGCGCTGACGGCCGGCTGGGTCATCGCCAGCCGCAGCGCGGCGCGCGAGACGCTGCGTTCGGTGATCACCGTGTGGAGGACGCGGACGAGGTGGAGGTCGATCTTGTCGATCGCGGCGCGGTCGGCCATACGGCGGGCCTGATAAACGGTATGCGCATTGTCGTATGACCGCACGGTGACGGCGGCGTAACTTCGGGGTATTTCCCGAGCCGCCCGTGCGCATGCCGACCCGCCCGATCCGCTTCGTCCACCGCGGTGCCGTCGTCGAGGTCGAGGGCCTGCCACCGACGACCACGGCGCTGACTTGGCTGCGCGAGCATGCGCGCTGCACCGGCACCAAGGAAGGCTGCAACGAGGGCGACTGCGGCGCCTGCACCGTGCTGCTGGCCGGGTTGGCCGGGCCGGGCGAAGAGCTGCGCCTGCGCAGCGTCAACGCCTGCCTGACTTTCCTGCCGATGCTCGACGGCAAGGCCCTGCTGAGCGTCGAGGACCTCGCCGCCGACGGCGCGCTGCACCCGGCGCAGCAGGCGCTGCTCGAATGCCACGGTTCGCAGTGCGGCTTCTGCACCCCGGGCTTTGCGGTCTCGCTGGCCGCCTGCCACGAGCAGCACAGCGCGCACGGCACGCGGCCGACGCGCGAGCAGCTCGCCGACGCGCTGGCCGGCAACCTCTGCCGCTGCACCGGCTACCGGCCGATCCTCGACGCCGGCCAGCGCATGTTCGCGCTGCCGCCGCGCCGGCTGGCCAGCGCGGCGCTGGCCGCCACGCTGCGCACGCTGGCTGCCGACGCGCCGCTGGACTACAGCGCACGCCACCCGGCCAGCGGCGCGACCGAGCGCTGGCTTGCGCCGCGCAGCGTCGAGGCGCTGGCCGCCGCCTACGCCGCGCAGCCGCAGGCGCGGCTGCTGGCCGGCGCGACCGACATCGGCTTGTGGGTCAACAAGCAGTTGCGCGAGCTGCCGCTGCTGATCGACGTCGGCGCGGTCGGCGAACTCAAGCGCATCGCCGAGCACGACGGCCTGCTGACGATAGGCGCTGCCGCGCCACTCGAAGACGCCTGGGCCGCGCTGGCCGCGCGCATCCCGGCGCTGACCGAGATCTGGCTGCGCTTTGCCGGGCCGCCGATACGCCACGCCGGCACGCTCGGCGGCAACCTGGCCAACGGCTCGCCGATCGGCGACGGCGCGCCGGTGCTGATCGCGCTCGGCGCGCGGCTGCTGCTGCGCCGCGGCGAGCGCCAGCGCCGGATCGCGCTCGACGATTTCTACGTCGACTACATGACCAACCGGCTCGAAGCCGGCGAGCTGGTCGAGGCCATCGAGCTGCCGCTGCCGGTGGCCGCCACCGCGGTGCGCGCGTACAAGCTGAGCAAGCGCCACGACAGCGACATCTCGACGGTCTGCGCCGCGCTCGCCGTCACGCTCGACGGCAGCGGGCATGTCGCCGACGCGCGCTTCGCGTATGGCGGCATGGCGGCGATCGTGCGGCGCGCCAGCAAGGCCGAGGCCGCGGTGCGCGGCCGGCCTTGGACCGAAGCCACCGTGCGCGCCGCGATGGCCGCGCTGGCCGCCGACTACACGCCGCTGACCGACCTGCGCGGCAGCGCCGGCTACCGCCTGCGCGTCGCGCAGAACCTGCTGCTGCGCTTCTGGCTGCAGACCCGCGCCGAGCAGCCGCTGCCGGCCGCGGCGACCCAGGTACGCGTCGTCGCCCCCGCGCTGCACGCATGAAGCGCGACCCCGCCCCGCCGCTGGCGAGCGCCGCCGTCGTCGGCAGCGCGCTGCCGCACGAGTCGGCGCACCTGCACGTGGCCGGCGCCGCGACCTACACCGACGACATCGCCGAGGCCGCCGGCACGCTGCACGCCGCGCTCGGCCTGTCGCCGCTCGCGCACGCGCGGCTGCTGGCCGTCGACGTCGAGCGGCTGCGCGCCCTGCCCGGCGTCGTCGCGGTGCTGACCGCAGCCGACATCCCCGGCGTCAACGACTGCGGGCCGATCGTCCACGACGACCCAATCCTCGCCGCCGGCGAGCTGGTCTATGTCGGCCAGCCGGTGTTTGCCGTGATCGCCACCGACCGCGAGCTGGCCCGCCGCGCGGCGGCACGCGCCGGCGACGTCATCACCGCCGAGCCGCTGCCGGCGGTGCTGACGGCGCGCGCGGCGCACGCCGCGCAGCGGTACGTCGTGCCGCCGATGCACCTCGCGCGTGGCGACGCGCGCGCCGCGATCGCTGCCGCCCCGCAGCGGCTGCAGGGCAGCTTCAGCCTTGGCGGGCAGGAGCAGTTCTACCTCGAGGGCCAGATCAGCTACGCGCTGCCGCAGGAGGACCGCACGCTGCTGCTGCACTGCTCGACGCAGCACCCGAGCGAGATGCAGCGGGTCGTCGCGCACGCGCTGGGCTGGCAGGCCCATCAGGTGCAGGTGCAGTGCCGACGCATGGGCGGGGGCTTCGGCGGCAAGGAGTCGCAGTCGGCGCTGTTTGCCTGCGTCGCCGCGGTCGCCGCGGTGCGGCTGCAGCGCCCGGTCAAGCTGCGCCTGGACCGCGACGACGACTTCCTGATCACCGGCCGGCGCCACGGCTTCGAGTTCGACTGGGACGTCGGCTTCGACGGCGACGGCCGCATCCTCGGCGTTGAGGTCACGCTGATCGCCAACGCCGGCTGCAGCGCCGACCTCTCGGCGCCGGTGATGACGCGCGCGCTGTGCCACTTCGACAACGCCTACTGGCTGCCGCATGTCGCGCTGCACGGCTACTGCGCGCGGACCCATACGCAGAGCAACACCGCGTTTCGCGGCTTCGGCGGGCCGCAGGGCGCGCTGGCCGTCGAGATGATCATCGACAGCATCGCGCGGCGCCTGGGCCGCGACCCGCTCGCGGTGCGTCGCGCCAACTTCTACGGCATCGGCGAGCGCAATCTGACGCCGTACGGCCAGGTCGTCGACGACAACCTCATCGACGACCTCGTCGACCGGCTGGCGACGCGGGCCGACTACGCGGCGCGGCGCGCAGCGCTTGCCGCATACAACGCCAGCAGCCCGGTGCTCAAGCGCGGCCTGGCGCTGACCCCGGTCAAGTTCGGCATCTCGTTCAACGTCGCGCACTACAACCAGGCCGGCGCCCTGGTCCATGTCTATACCGACGGCAGCGTGCTCGTCAACCACGGCGGCACCGAGATGGGCCAGGGCCTGCACACCAAGGTCGCGCAGGTCGTCGCGCACGAGCTGGGCGTCGGCATCGGCCGCGTGCGGGTCAGCGCGACCGACACGCACAAGGTCGCCAACACCTCGGCGACCGCCGCCTCGACCGGCAGCGACCTCAACGGCAAGGCCGCGCAGGATGCGGCGCGGCAGATCCGCGAGCGGCTCGCCGCGCTGCTCGCCGCGCAGGCCGGCGTTGCCGTTGCGGACGTGCGCTTCGCCAACGACACGGTCGAGGCCGGCGGCCGGCGGCTGGCCTTCGACGAGCTCGTGCGCCGGGCCTACCTGGCCCGCGTGCAGCTCTGGAGCGACGGCCACTACGCGACGCCCGGGCTGCACTGGGACCGCGAGCGGCTGCAGGGCCGGCCGTTCTTCTACTACGCGTACGGCGCGGCGCTCAGCGAGGTCGTGGTCGACACGCTGACCGGCGAGTCGCGGCTGCTGCGCGCCGACCTGCTGCACGACGTCGGCCGCTCGCTGAACCCGGCGATCGACATCGGCCAGATCGAGGGCGCCTTCGTCCAGGGCATGGGCTGGCTGACGATGGAGGAGCTGGTCTGGCACCCGCAGACCGGACGGCTGGCCACGCACGCGCCGAGCACCTACAAGATCCCGACCGCCAACGACGGCCCGCCGGTCTTCGACGTCCAGCTCTACGACGGCGCCAATCCGGCCGACAGCATCCACCGCAGCAAGGCCGTCGGCGAGCCGCCGCTGCTGCTCGCGTTCTCGGTGCTGCTGGCGATCCGCGACGCCATCTCGGCCGTCGGCGGCCACCGCACCGACCCGCCGCTGCGTGCGCCGGCCACGCCCGAGGCAGTGCTCGATGCGCTCGACGCGGTGCGTGCCGCCGCGCCCGTTCCGCAATGACCGAAGCCGCGCTGCGCGCCACCGCGCGCGCCTGGCTGGCTGCCGGGCGCGCGGCGATGGAGGTGCTGGTGCTCGAGCACCGCGGCTCGGTGCCGCGCGAGGCCGGCACGCGGATGCTGGTGGCTGCCGATGTGGTCGCCGGCACGATAGGTGGCGGCCACCTGGAGCTGCAAGCCATCGAGCGCGCGCGGGCACGGCTGGCCACGGCAGCGACCGACGTCGATGACCGCACCGTCGCGCTCGGCCCGTCGCTGGGCCAGTGCTGCGGCGGCACGCTGCGGCTGCGCACCCAGCCGCTGTCGGCGGCGACGCTCGCCCAATGGCCCGAGCCGGCACCGCGCTTCTGGCTGCAGGTGCATGGCGCCGGCCATGTCGGCCGCGCGGTCGCCGCGCTGCTTGCCGGCATCGACTGCCGCGTGCAGTGGGTCGACGAGCGCGACACCGACTTTGCCGCGCGCGCGCTGGCGCCGCAGGTCCAGGCGCTGGTCACCGACGCCGCCGAGGCCGAGGTCCGCGCCGCGCCACCGGGCGCGTACTACCTGGTGCTGACCCACAGCCACGCGCTGGACCTGCGCATCGTCGAGGCGGTGCTGCGCCGCGGCGACTTCGGCTGGTGCGGGCTGATCGGCTCGCGCAGCAAGCGCGCGCGCTTCGAGCACCGGCTGGCCGCGCGCGGCATCGCGCAGTCCACCCTCGAGCGGCTCGCCTGCCCGGTCGGCGTGCCGGGCATCGCCGGCAAGCAGCCCGAGCTCATCGCGATCGCCATCGTCGCGCAACTGCTGCAGGTCGCGAGCGCGGCAGCGACTATCGATCGGCAAGCGTGATCGGCCCGGCAGGCAATACGCCGTTGTCTCCGTCTCATGAGCAAATGTGGCTCTGCCACTTTGCTCATCCCCCTCGGGGGGCGGACGACGTGTGTCGTCGGCCTGGGGGCGCTCATGAGCAAATGTGGCTCTGCCACTTTGCTCATCCCCCTCGGGGGGCGGACGACGTATGTCGTCGGCCTGGGGGCGCTCTCGGGACCTGAAGCGCGAGGGAACCGGGCATGCGTGTCTGCATTGCAGGGGACACGCCAGCACGCCCGGGACGCGGCCCGCATGCGCGGCGCGGCAACCGGCGCGGGCCAAGTCTTTGGCGCTGCGCTGGCCTGCCTGAGCGCTGGCCCCGAGACTTGCTTGCAATATCGCTCATTAATCAGTACATTTTCATTGTTTTGTGCTGATGAATGACATGCCAAAGTCTTCCGAGCACCACGACTTCCTGCCCCCCGAGGCCCGCGTGGCCCTGGAACGCCTGGGCGCCCACCTGGCACTGGCCCGCAAGCGCCGGCGCGAGCCGCTGCGCGCCTGGGCGGCACGGCTGGGCGTGTCGGTCAGCACCGTCACCCGCCTGGAGAAGGGCGACCCCGGGGTGGGCATGGGTGTCTATGCCGCCGCCCTCTGGTTGATGGGCCGTGTCCAGGCTCTGCCCGAACTGGCCGACCCGGCGCTTGACCAGGGGGCCTTGCTGATCAGCATCCGCGAGGCCGAAGGCCGGTCGCGCCCGCGCAAGGGAAGGGCCGCATGACCGCCTACACGCCCCGTGATGAGCTGTTCCTTTGGTGGCTGGTCGACCCGGCCCAGCCGCGCTGGGTGGGCCGCCTGCGCCTGGTGCGACGCACCGCGGGCCACCCCGGGGGGGTGTCGCTGGAGTATGCCGACAGCTGGCTGGCCGACGGCCTGGCCCTCAGCGAAGACCTGCCACTGCGCCCCGGCGAATTCCTGCCGGTCGAGAACGATGCGGCCGCCGGTGCGGTGGACGACGCCCGTCCCGACCGCTGGGGCGAGCGCGTGATCCGCCATCTCTACAAGCCGGCGCGCCTGTCGACCCTGGAGTACCTCTACTTCGCCGGCGACGAACGCCTTGGCGCGCTGGGCGTGTCCACGTCGGCGCAGCGCTACGAGCCCCAGCCCCATGCCGTGCTGCCCACGGTGGGCGACGTGCCCGCCTTGCATGAACTGGTGCGCCGCATCGAAGCCGGCAAGCCGGTGGACGAGGCGCTGCAGCGGCTGGTGGCCCCCGGCACCACCTTGGGCGGCGCGCGGCCCAAGGCCCTGATCGAGATCGACGGCCACCCCTGGGTCCTCAAGTTCGCCGATGCCGGCGACCCCACCGACAGCCCGCTGGTCGAACACGCCACGATGACCCTGGCGCGTGCAGCGGGCATCGAGGTCTGCGAGACCCGCCCCATCGCCCTGGCCGACGGCCATGCCGTGGCGGTGCGGCGCTTCGACCGGGCGGCTGGCCGGCGCCGGCACGCGCTGTCGGCCCACGTGGCCCTGCGCGCCGCGGCCAGCGAGCCGGGCTACCCCGAGCTGGCCCTGCTGCTGCGCCGGCGCGGCGACCCTGGCCAGATCGCGGCCAACGGCGCCCAGGTGTTCCGCCGCATGGTCTTCAACATCCTCATCGACAACACCGACGACCACGAGAAGAACCATGCCCTGCTGGCCGACCGGCGCCACTACGCGCTGGCACCCGCCTATGACGTGCTGCCCGCCGGACAGGCCCTGGGCTACCAGCAGTTCCGCGTGGGCGCGCAGGGGCTGGACGCCAGCATGCCCAACGCCTTGTCCGAGCCCACCGCCTTCGGCCTGCGCCGCCGGGAAGCCGAGACCCTGGCCCGCGAGGTGGCCCAGGTGGTCGACGGCTGGCAGGCGCACTTCGCGGCCTGCGGCGTGAGTGCAGGCGACCGGGCGCGCCTGGCCGGACAGATCGACCGGCCCTACCTGCGGGGAGAGCGGCAGGCGCTGCTCTGAACCTCATGAGCAAACGTGGCTCTGCCACTTTGCTCATCCCCCTCGGGGGGCGGACGACGTATGTCGTCGGCCTGGGGGCGCTCTCAAGCCGCCGACTCCTGCGCCAGCGCTTGGTCGAGCGACACCTCGCCCAGGAAGCGGCCGGTCGTCGGTGCCGCCTCGCCTTCGGCGCCTCCACGTCGGCGACGCCGACATGCGCCTCTGCCCACGCGCGCATGGCGCGCGGTCGCACCGTCGCGGCCCGCGCAGGCGGGCCCGCGAGCTGCCACGCTCAGGTCAGCCGCCGGAAGACCATGTGCAGGATCACCGGCTCGCCGTCGGCCGCGCGGCCATGGCGCTCGCTGAGCACCTCGGTGCAGCCGCGTCCGGCCAGGGCCTTGATCTCGCGCGCCGCAGCATCGTAGGCGTAGGGGTTTTCGAGCGAAGTCCCCGCGCCGGGCAGCTCGGTCGGCACGCCGATCGGGGCCAGGGCGTAGACACGGTGGGCGATCGAGAACATCGGCAGTCCTTTCGGCACAGGTGGCGGGCCGCAGCAAAGGCCTGTCGACCGGCTTGGTGCTTACCCTAGGCCGAAATCGTGACAGAACCATGACAGCCGCCACCCATCGTCGACCGGGCCGGGAGTCAGATCAACAGCGCCGCGACCAGCACGCCGACCATCACGAAGGCCAGCACGACCTTGGCAACCAACCCGACCATGATGCCGAGCCAGGTCGCGACGCCGACATGCGCGGCGCGCAGGTGGTCGCGCCGGGCCAGATACTCGCCGACCGCGGCGCCGACCAGCGGCATGAACAGCAGTCCGACCAGCCCCATGAAGACGCCGGCGACGGTGCCGATCGCCGCGCCGGCGATCGCCTGCGGGCTTGCGCCGGCGCGCCTGGCGCCGAGCAGGCCGGCGACGTAGTCGAGCACGAAGGCCAGCGCGGCGAGCAGCGCGCAGACCGCCAGCGCCCAGACGCCGACGCGGGTGAAGTCGTCGATCCAGGCGATCAGCACGATGCCGGCAAGCACGAAGGCCGTGCCCGGCAGCGCCGGCAGCACGGTGCCGGCGATGCCGACGGCGATCAGCAACGCACCCAGCACCCACCACAGCGTCTCGGTCACACGCGCCCCCGCTCGCCTGCCCGAAGCGGGCAAGGTCTAGTCCAGCGCGCATTGTCGCTGCCGGGCCTGCGTGATAATCGCCTGGCTTTCGGCCCGGGCCGCCGGCAACGGCAGCGGAACTTTATCGGCCCGGCCCGTATCCGAACCGGCACGGCCGTTCACGGCTTGGCATTCACATCCTTCCCACCCGAGTGACGAGGAATCGACGACGATGAAAACCTGGTTGATCGCCTTGACGATAGCCGGCATGGCCGCCTCGCTGGTGCCGATCGACGCCGAGGCCAGGCGCCTGGGCGGGGGTCAATCCAGCGGCATGCAGCGCGACATGCCCGCGCAGCGCAACGCCGCTCCGCAGACGCCGGCCACGCCGGCGGCCACCCCCGCTGCGGCCGGCGCTGCCGGCGCGGCCAGCCGCCCCGGCTGGATGGCCCCGGTGGCCGGCCTTGCGGCGGGCCTGGGCCTGGTCGCGCTGGCCAGCTACTTCGGTTTCGGCGAGGCGCTCGCCAACTTCCTGTTGATCGCCTTGCTGGCCTTGGCCGCCTTCGTCGTCATCGGCTTGCTGCTGCGCCGCTACGCCGCGCAGCGGGCGCCGAATCTGGCGGGCGCAGGCGCGGGCAATGGCGGGATGTTCCGCATGCCGACGCCGGCCCCGGCCTGGGGCGGCAGCGGCGGCAGCCCGGCGGCGCGCCCGCTCTCGGGTGCAGCGGCCGACCCGGTGATGGCCCCGGTGATGCCGGGCCAGGGCATGGTCGGCGCGGTGCCGGCCGACTTCGACCGCGCCGGCTTCGAGCGCATTGCCAAGATGATCTTCATCCGCATGCAGGCCGCCTACGACGCCGCCGACCTCACCGACCTGCGCCAGTTCACGACGCCCGAGCTGTACTCGTCGATCCGCCTGGACCTGCAGGAGCGCGGCAGCGCGGCCAACCACACCGACGTCGTGCAGGTCGACGCCGAAGTGCTCGACGTCACCGACGAAGCGGCGCGGCAGATCGTCAGCGTGCGTTTCCACGGCCTGATCCGCGAGGAAGAAGGCGCCGACGCGCAGCCCTTCGACGAGGTCTGGCACCTGGTCAAGGCCGCCGACTCGAACTGGGCGATCGCCGGGATCCAGCAGAACCCGAAGTGATCGTCGTCGCGGGGCGGGCTCCAGCAGCCGGCCCCGCGGGGCCGGCCCAGAACCGCGGCCGAGGCCGCGGTTCTTGCTTTCAGGGCTGTTGTGGCCGCGCGGCGGCGAGCGCCTCGCGCAGCAGCTCGCGGTCGCCGACATGGTTGGCCAGCAGCAGCACCAGCCGCGCGTTCATCAGTGCGCAGTGCTCGTCGTCGAGGTCGCGCTGGGCGGCGATCAGCTCCTCGTAGAAGCCGTCGGGGTCGGCGATCTGGGGCGTGCGGATCAGCGGCATCGGCGTTTGCCTCCGGGGTCGGGTGAGGTTCAGCCGCGCTGGCCGCTGGCGCGCGCCAGCGCCGCAGCGACGGCCGCCGCATCGAAGGTCCGCCAGCGCGCGGCCACATGCTGGTCGGGGCGGATCAGGTAGACCGTGCCGGGGCGGGCGTCGTAGCGCTGCGCGGCCAGGCCCTCGGCGTCGTGCCAGTCGCTGCCCTCGTGCAGCAGGCGCGCGCCGACGGCCCCGGCGCGCACCTCGGCCACCGGCGGGCGCGGGCCGAAGGCCAGCAGTGCGAAGCCCTCGCCGAGCTGCTCGAGCAGCCAGCCGCGCCGGCCGCCGACCTCGATCGGCGCGTCGGCGCAGACCGTGCCGGGGCGCATCGCGCCGTTGCAGGCCTCGGCGTCGGGCGTATTCAGCGGCGAATCGACATACGGCGTTGGCGTCGACAGCCGCCCGCTGTTGACCAGCGGCCGCGCGAACGGCTCGGTCTTGGCCAGGCCGAGAACCGCGTCGCGGTACAACCGGCTGCCGCGGCTCTTGGGCGTGATGAAGTCGGTCGAGCGCGTCGAGGCGCGCAGGTTGTCGTCGGCGGCGTACGCGCGCTCGTCGTGGTAGCTGTCGAGCAGCGCCTCTGGCGCCCGGCCTTCGAGGACCAGGGCCAGCTTCCAGGCCAGGTTGTCGACGTCCTGCACGCCGGTGTTGGCGCCGCGCGCGCCGAACGGCGAGACCTGGTGCGCCGCATCGCCGGCAAACAGCACGCGGCCGTGGCGGAAGCGGTCGATGCGCCGGCAGGCAAACTGGTAGATCGAGACCCATTCGAGCTCGAACCCGGCGTCCTCGCCGAGCACCGCACGCACGCGCTCGCGCACGCGCTCGGGCTGCTTCTCGACCTCGGAGTCGGCGTCCCAGCCGAGTTGGAAGTCGATGCGCCAGACCTTGTCGGGCTGCTTGTGCAGCAGCACGCTCTGGCCGCGGTGGAACGGCGGGTCGAACCAGAAGCGGCGCTCGGCGGGCAGCTCGCGCTGCATGACGATGTCGGCGATCAGGAAGCGGTCCTGGAAGAACTGGCCGCTGAAGCCGGCACCGACCATGCGCCGCAGCCCGCTGTGGGCGCCGTCGCAGGCGATGACCCACCGGGCCTCGGTGTGGAAGACGCCGTCGGGCGTCTCGACCTGCAGCGCGACATGGTCGTCGGCCGGCACCAGGCCGACCACGCGGTGCTTCCAGCGCAGGTCGATGCGCGGCTCGGCCGCGCAGGCCGCGACCAGCATCTCTTCCAGGTGGTACTGCTGCAGGTTGACCATCGCCGGCATCTTGTGCCGAGGCTCGGGCAGCAGGTCGAAGCTGTAGACCGGCTCGTCGCGGAAGTACACATGGCCGATCTTCCAGCGCACGCCGCGCTCGGCCAAGCGCTCGCCCAGCGTCGGGGCGCCGCGGCCGCGGCCGATGCGGTCCCAGATCTCGAGCGGGCGCTTGGCGTAGCAGACCGCGCGCGAGCCGATGCTGACGCTGTCGTTGTCGTCGAGCACGACGACCTCGACGCCCAGGCGGGCCAGCTCGAGCGCCGCGCTCAGGCCGATCGGCCCGGCACCGACGACGACCACCGCATGCCGGCGCGGGTGGCCGCTGCGCTGCTCCTCGCTCTGCCGGTACTCGAATTTCGGCCAGGTGTAGGTCTGCAGCATCGCCGTCACTCGCCGGCCACGTGCTCGAACTCGCCCTCGTGCAGCCAGGCGGCGTGGCGCGGCGCGCGCCGGGTGCGGCTCCATTCGTCGATCATGGCGTGCTTGACCTCGTCGAGCCGGCGGTACATCTCGGGCGTGCCGGTCGGCACGGCGAGCTCGAGGCGGTGGCCGTTGGGGTCGAAGAAGTAGATCGACTTGAAGATCACGTGGTCGGTGACGCCGACGACCTCGATACCGGCGGCCTGCAGGCGCGCCTTGGTGCGCTCGAGCGTCTCGAGGCTGTCGACCTCGAACGCAATGTGCTGGACCCAGTCGGGCGTGTTCGGGTCGCGCGCCATCGGCGGCGAGTTCGGCAACTCGAAGAAGGCCAGCACGTTGCCGCCGCCGGCGTCGAGGAACAGGTGCATGTACGGGTCGGGGGCCTTGGTCGAGGGCACGCGGTCCTCGGCGATGGCCAGCACCAGTTCCATGTCCAGGTGCTCGCGGTACCAGGCCACGGTTTCCCTGGCGTCGCGGCAGCGGTACGCGACGTGGTGGATCTTGCGCACGAGCATGACAGCGTCTCCATCGGCCGGAAAGCCATATGGTAACCGCTGTGACGATTGCGGTGACAGTGATAACCCTAGGATGAGGCTCGATGCCCGAGAGCACGCAGGCCGTCGGCCAAACCAGACGCAGACCGCGATGTCGCAGCAGCGTTACCATTGCGGCATGGACCTGCAGCAGTTCTTTCCGTACCGGCTGGCGGTGCTCGCCGACGCCGTCAGCCGGGCGATCGCCGGGGTCTACAGCGAGCGCTACGACCTCGGCCGCGACGAGTGGCGCGTGCTCGCCGCGCTGGTCGCGGGGCCGATGCGCACCGCCGACGTCATCGCCCACACGACGCTCGACAAGATGCAGGTCAGCCGTGCCGTCGCCCGCCTCGAGGCCGCCGGCCTGCTCGAGCGCGACGCCGACCCCGAAGACCGTCGCGCGCGGGTGCAGCGGCTGACCGCCACCGGGCGCGCGCTGTTCAGGCGCATCGCGCCGCTGGCGCAGGCCCGCGAGGCCTTCCTGCTCGACGCGCTCGACGACGCCGAGCGGCATGTGCTCGACCGCGCGATCGACAAGCTGCGCGAGCGCGCGCGGCTGCTCGAGCGCACCGGCTGACAACCCCGCTGCCGCGCAACGCCGGTGCCCGCCATCGCCCACGCCGACGAGGCCCTGCTCGTCGTCGACAAGCCCGCGGGCCTGCTGGCCGTGCCCGGCCGCGGCGCCGACCGCGCCGACTGCCTGTGGCAGCGGGTGCGCGCGCGGTACGCCGACGCGCTGGTCGTGCACCGGCTCGACCAGGCGACCTCGGGGCTGATGGTCTTTGCGCGTGGCGCGGTGGCGCAGCGCGCGCTGGCCCGGGCCTTCGCCACGCGCGCGGTGCACAAGGGCTATGTCGCGGTCGTCGCCGGCGCGGTCGCCGGCGAGTCCGGCGAGATCGCACTGCCGCTGGCGGCCGACTGGCCCCACCGGCCGCGCCAGCGCGTGGCCGCCGAGGGCAAGCCGGCGCTGACGCGCTGGCGCGTGCTGGCCCGCAACGGCGCGACGACGCGGCTTGCGCTGCACGCCGTCAGCGGCCGCTCGCACCAGTTGCGCGTGCACCTGTGGGCGATCGGCCACCCGATCGTCGGCGACGCGCTGTACGCACCGGCGGCGGTCGCCGCGGCCGCGCCGCGGCTGCTGCTGCACGCGCGCACGCTCGCGCTGCGCCACCCGACGCATGGCGCCGTGCTGGGCTTCGAGCTCGCGGCGCCGTTCTGATCGCTCCCGCGCCGGCCGGGGTGTTCCGCGCGGGCGGCGGTCAAGGCGGCCAAGCCTCAGGCTTGCCCGCGGGCTGACGCGCGGGCCGCGCCGACCCCGCAGACCTCACGGCCAAGCCCGAGCCCGGACAATGGCTGGCGTCTGCCACCAACGGTTTCGAGAAGTCGCCAAATGCCCGCCACCGTAGCCCGCCGCCGCCTGCTGCAACTGGGCGCCGCCGCGGCGCTGATCGCCGCGCCTGCCGTGCACCGTGCCTGGGCCGCGACAGCGCGTGCGCTGCGGCCGACACCGGCGCAGATGGAGGGGCCGTTCTACCCGCTCGACCTGCCCGACGACCACGACCACGACCTGCTGCGCAACGGCGAGCGCAGCACGCGGCTGGGGCGCCCGGCCAGCGTCGACGGCAGCGTCGTCGACACCGAAGGCCGGCCGCTGCGCGGTGCGGTCGTCGAGATCTGGCAGTGCGACGCCAACGGCGTCTACCACCACCCGGCCGACCGCGGCCCGCGCGACCCGGACTTCCAGGGCTTCGGCCGCGTCGCGGTCGACGCCGAGGGCCGCTGGCGCTTTCGCACGATCCGCCCGGTGCCCTACGGGCAGCGCACGCCGCACATCCATGTCAAGGTCCGGCTCGGCGCGCGCGAGCTGCTGACGACCCAGCTCTACGTCGAGGGCGACCCCGGCAACGCGCGCGACTTCCTCTGGCGCCGGCTCGACGCGGCCGAGCGCGCGCTGATCACGGTGCCGTTTCGGCCCGCCGCCGACGGCTACCGCGCGGGCTTTGCGATCGTCGTGCGGGCCTGATCCGGTCCGGCCGGCGGCGCCCTCAGGGCGTCACCGCACGCAGCGGCGCGCGCAGCCGGGCCTCGAAATCGGCCGGCGCGACATACTGCAGGACTTCGCGCCCCTGGTCATCGAGCGTGATGGCCAGCCCGCGATCGGGGTAGAGCCAGTGCTCGAGCCGCTCGCCGGTGCGCACGCGCTCGGCCGGCTCGCCAAAGCGCTGGACCAGGGTCTGCGCGTCGAGCTGCGCGTCGGGGATGAAGCTCAGCCCGGTGACCGTCGCGCGCAGCGCCTGCGCGCGGTCCGCGGGTGCGAGGCGGTGGCGCCAGACGCCGTCGCGGCCGCCGTCGCGGCCGGTCGAGCGCGTGCGCCAGCCGGCGCGCTGGCCCTCGTCGGCAGCGGCAGCCAGCACCAGGCGCCCGCCGACGTAGCCGGCGCGAAACTGCTCGACATACGCCTCGAGCACGCCGACTTCGCCGCCGCGGGCGACCAGCGCGACTTGCAGCGCATCGCCGCGCGGGTCGGCGTCGGCGAGCACGCTGGCCCCGGGCGTCAGGCCGAAGACCCGCACGGCGCCGCCGGGCAGCGGCTCGATCTGCCATGGCAGGCCGTGCGCGGGCGGCGGCGCGACGGCCACCGGCGCGCCGCCCTGCGTGGCCCGCCAGGCCTGCCACAGCGGCGGCAGCAGGGCCAGCGCGAGCACCGCCACGCCGGCGCCCAGCGCCAGCACCCAGGGCCGCATCCACCAACGGTTCATGCGGCATTGTCCCGCGGCCGTGACCGCGGGCGGGCGACAGTCGCCTTCAACGCGGGCGATCGCTCGCTTCGTCCGGGCCCGGATCCTGCGCGATGCGCGTGAGGAAGAAGCGCAGGAAGAAGATGCCCATGCCGATGGTGATCGCGATCGCCGCGAGGCTCATCAGGCCGTAGGGCGTGGAGAACAGTTCGGTCATCAGCGCCATGGCGGACCCCGTTGGTCAAGGACAAGCGCGATCTGACCGCGATGCGGCGGCGCCCGCCTTGATCTGCCGCAGCGTTCGCGCGGCGGCCGGCGCGAGGCCGAGCGCCGCGCTCGGGCATGCCGGCGCCGCGGCCCGCGTCAACCCGGCAGCGCGAGCACGAAGCGGCTGCCGCCACCATCGCGCGGCTCGCAGCGCACGCTGCCGCCGTGCGCGCGGGCGATCTGGCGCACCAGGCTCAGGCCGAGGCCGACGCCGCCGTCGCGCTCGCCATGCCCGGGCAGGCGGAAGAATGGCTCGAAGATGCGCTCGCGGCAGGCCTCGGGCACGCCGGGGCCGCGGTCGCTGACGCCGAGCGCAACACCGCCATGGCCCTGCGGCTGCCAGCCCAGCGTGACCTCGCCGCCGCCATGGCGGCGCGCGTTGTCGAGCAGGTTGCGCAGCGCGCGCCGCAGCAGGCGCTCGTCGCCGCTCACCGTGCAGGGCGGCGCAGCCGCATCGTCGACCTCGGCACCGGCGCGCGCGGCCTCCTCGAGCGCCAGGGCGCGCAGGTCGACCGGCTCGCGCGCGAGCGTGAGCGCGCCGGCGTCGAGCCGGCTGGCCAGCAGCACCTCCTCGACCAGCGCGTCGAGCTCGGCGATGTCGGTGTCGATCTCGCGCTGCAACTGCGCCCGCTGCGTGCCCTGCGCGCCCTCGGCCATCGCCAGCGCCATCTTCAGCCGCGCCAGCGGCGAGCGCAGCTCGTGGCTGGCATTGGCCAGCAGCGACTGGTGCGAGCGCAGCAGCACCTCGATGCGCTCGGCGGCGCGGTTGAAGCTGGCTGCGACCGCGGCGACCTCGTCGCGCCCGCTGGCGTCGACCCTCAGGCCGAGCTCGCCGGCGCCGAAGCGCTCGACGCCCTCGCGCAGCGCCTCGAGCCGGCGGGTGAGCCGGCGCACGACCGGGTACGCGGCGGCGGCGATCGCGGCAAACAGCAGCAGGACCAGCAGCAGCCAGCCGGTGCCGTGGACCCAAGGCGGCGCCGCCCAGCGCAGCGCAGGCGGCTCGCCCGGACGCAGCGCGCCGGGACCGGCGCCCGGCCCCACCCCGTCGGGTGGCCCGTGCATGCCCGGCGGCGGCCCGCCGGGATGGCGCATCCAGCCGCGCTGGACGAGGTGCAGCGTGCGCCCGTCGTCGAGCCGCAGCGCGACGATGCGCCGCGCCGTGCCGCCGTCCTCGATGCGCTCGAAGCGCGGCGACGCGGCGATGCGCCGGCCCTGCGCGTCGTCGAGGGCCAGCGGCACGCGCAGCCGCTCGGCCCAGTCGAGCACCGCGCGGGCCTGCTCGTCGCGCGGCGCGTCGGCCGCGGGCAGCGAGCGGCGCAGCAGCTCGCCCCAGGCCGCGACGCGCTCGCCGGCGACGGCCTCGATGCGCGCGCGCTCGCCCTCGACGTGGCGCTGCCACAGCCAGCCCGAGCCGAGCGCGAACGCGGCCAGCACCGCGACCACGGTCAGCCAGACGCGCAGGTACAGCGACCTCAACGCAGCCTCATTCGTCCTGCCGGCGCGCGAACAGGTAGCCGCTGCCGCGCACGGTCAGCACGCGGCGCGGGTGGCGCGGGTCGTCCTCGATCGCCGCGCGGATGCGCGAGACATGCACGTCGATCGAGCGGTCGTAGGCGTCGTTCGGGTGGCCCTTGAGCGCGTCCATGATCTGGTCGCGGCTCAGCACGCGGCCGGCGCCGCGCGCGAGCACGACGAGCAGGTCGAACTGGTGCGCGGTCAGCTCGCAGGCGCGCCCTTCGATGCGCGCGCAGCGCTGGCCGAGGTCGATCTCGAGGCGGCCAAAGCGCAGCAGCTCGCCCGGCGGCTCGGGCGCGGCGCGGCGCAGCAGGGCCTTGACGCGGGCCAGCAGCTCGCGTGGCTCGAAGGGCTTGGGCAGGTAGTCGTCGGCGCCGAGTTCGAGCCCGACGACGCGGTCGGTCGGCTCGCCGCGCGCGGTCAGCATCAGCAGCGGCAGGCGGCGCGTCGCGGCCTCGGCGCGCAGCTCGCGGGTGTAGTCCAGGCCGTCGCCGTCGGGCAGCATCAGGTCGAGCACGAGGGCGTCGTAGGCGCCGCTGCGCACGCGCTCGCGCGCCGCGCGCAGCGTGGCCGCGGTGTCGACCGCGTAGCCGGCCGCGCGCAGGTAGTCGGCGACCATCGTCGCCAGGCGCGCGTCGTCGTCGATCAGCAGCAGTCGGGTCATCGCAGGGCCGGCCGGCACGGGCTGCGCAGCATAGCCGGGCGGCGCTGCGGCCGCCCGGCCGCCCGCGCTCACTGGCGCGGGGCCTCGGGGCGCGGCGGCTGCTGCCAGCGCTGCGCGCGCTCGTCGTGGCGCTTGCGCCACTGCTCGGCCAGCGTCGCGCGCTGCGCCGGGGTCAGCACGCGCGCGACCTCGAGCAGGGCCTGCATCATGCGGGCCGAGGCCTGCTCGTGCTGGCGCAGCATCTGCTGGCGCAGGGCCTCGGCCGCGGCGGCGTCGACCTCGGGCCGGGCGAGCAGCGCCAGCGCCTGCTCGGCGTGCGCGTGCCGCTGCCCGCGCAGGGCCTGCAGGTCGCTGCGCGCGGCCTCGGCGATCGCGCGGATGCGCGTGCGCTGCTCGGCGCTGGCGTCGATGCGCTCGAGCCAGCGCTCGAGGCCGCGGCCGGCCCAGGGCATGCCGGGCATCGCGCCGCCGTCCATGCGGCTCCAGCCGCCGTGCGGGCCCATGCCGCCGTGCGCCTGGGCCGGCGGCACGACGGCCAGCATCGTCGCGCTCAGCGCCAGCGTGGCCAGCGCCAGGGCACCGCGGCGCAGCGCAGCGCCAGCGTGGGGGGTCGGTCGTGAGGGGTGCATTGCGTGATCTCCCGTGGGGTTCGTGAACACACGCTCAGGATGCGCCGCCCGCTTGTCGCCCGCATGTGGCGCAGGTAAAGATGCGTGAACGCGCGGCAGTGCGGGGGCTCAGTGGCCGGTGTCGACGCGCATCAGCGTGCGCCGCAGGTCGAATACGGGGTCGTTGCTGCGCAGGTCCAGACGCAGCAGCACACCGCTGCCGCGGTCGACGACGAGCACGCCGTCGACGCGCGCGGGCGGCGCGGCGCCCAGCACCTCGCCGAACAGCTCGATGGCCGCGTAGTCGAACGCGCGCCCATGCGCGGTGTGCACGCCCAGCGCGATGACCTGGCCGCGCACGCGGGCGCGGCCGCCGCCGGTATGGCGCAGCTCGCCAGCGACGAGCGCACCGAGCGCCGGGGCAGGTTCGAGCAGACGGCTCCAGTACAGCAGCCCCGGGGTGCCGACCGCGGCCGCCGCCGGCGAGGCCAGCAGGTTGCCCGCCATGTCCTGCGACCAGTCGCCGGGCAGCGGCTGGCCGCCCAGCGCAGCACTGAATTCGAAGCGCCCGCGGCGCACGGTGTCGAGGGTCAACGCCAGCTCGGTGGCCGCGCGGCGCGCGCCGCCGCGCTCCTCGTAGACCAGGCGGTCGCCCGGCGCCAGCGGCAGCATCGGGCGCAGCAGCGCGTCGTTGACCACCGCCTGCGGCGCGCAGCCGAGCTGCGCCGCGGCCCCGCGCAGCGCGGTGTGACGACGCTCGAGCCGGGCCAGCTCGGTCGCGTCGGCGCCCTCGGTGTGCATCGCGCGCAGCGCCGGCCAGAACAGCTCGACGGCCTGCCCGGCGGCGATGGCCCCGCGCCGCCCGCCGAAGTCGCCGGCGTAGGCCACCGCCACGGCGCGGCGTTGCACGCGGTCGGCCTCGTCGTGCAAGGCCTCGCAGCGCCAGTGCAGGAAATGGCCGGCCTCGTCGCCGGGCGCGCCTGCGCCGGGGGCCGTCGCGCAGCCGGCCAGCCCCGCGAGCGCGGCCAGGGCGGCAAACACGCCGCTGCAGGACCTGACCGTACGCATCGACCGCATCCGCCCGATTGTGCCCCCGGTGCCGGCCGCAGCGGCTGCCACAGGCCTGTCGTGCGCCTGTCACCGGCAGTGTCTAGCCTCGCAGGCGCGCAGCCGACCACCCGGTCCGGTCCATCACCCAGCCCAGCCCAGCGAGGTTCCGTCATGCCGTCGATCCGCCCGTTCAACCGTCGTCACTTTCTTTGCGGCCTGTCGGCCGCCGCGCTGACCGCGCCGGCGGCGGTGCGCGCCGTCACGCACAGCCCGCGCGACCCGGTGTTCACCCACGGCGTGGCCAGCGGCGACCCGCTGGCCGACCGCGTCGTGCTGTGGACTCGCGTGGCGCCGGCGCGCGCCCGCGAGCACCCGGTGCAGTGGGAGGTCGCGCTCGACGCCGGCTTCCGCCAGGTCGTGCGCCGCGGCACGGCGCTCGCGCAGCCGCGCGCCGACTGGACCGTCAAGGTCGACGTCGACGGCCTGCCCGCCGGCCAGCGTCTGCACTACCGCTTCAGCGCGCGCGGCCGCAGCATCGCCGGGCGCACGCGCACGCTGCCGGTCGGGCCGACCGTGCAGGCGCGCTTTGCGGTGTTCTCGTGCTCGAACTACCCGGCCGGCTACTTCCACGCCTACGCCGAGGCCGCCCGCGTCGAGGACCTCGACGCCACCATCCACCTCGGCGACTACCTCTACGAGTACGGCATCGGCGGCTATGCGTCGGAGGATGCGGCCGCGCTCGGCCGCCTGTCGGACCCGGTGCACGAGGTCGTCACGCTGGCCGACTACCGCCGCCGCTACGCGCAGTACCGCAGCGACCCCGACCTGCAGGCGCTGCACGCGGCAGCACCGATGATCGCCGTCTGGGACGACCACGAGCTGACCAACGACGCGTGGATGGACGGCGCGCAGAACCACCAGCCCGAGACCGAAGGGTCGTTCGCACTGCGCCGGGCCGCGGCGGTCCGCGTCTACCACGAGTGGATGCCGACCCGCGTCGCCGACCCGCAGCGCCCCGACCACATCTACCGCTCGTTCGGCTGGGGCGAACTGGTCGACCTGCACATGCTCGACACGCGCATGGTCGGGCGCGAGCGCCAACTGGCGTATGCCGACTACCTCGGCCCGGCCGGCTTCGACGCTGCGCGCTTCGCCGCCGACATGCGCAACCCGGCGCGCCAGTTGCTCGGCGCCGAGCAGACCGCCTGGCTGGCCCGGCAAATGGCCGCCGGCCGCGCGCGCTGGACGGTGCTCGGCCAGCAGGTGCTGATGGCACGCATGAACATCCCGGCGCCGCTGGTGCTCGGGCAGATCGGCTTCACCGACTACAGCAGGCTGCTGGTCAAGGCGCAGACCGCGCCGCAGACGCTGACGGCGCCGGAGCAGGCCGTGCTGGCGCAGCCGGCGATCCCGTACAACCTCGACGCCTGGGACGGCTACGCCGCCGCGCGCGAGACCGTGCTCGGCATGGCGCGGCTCAACGACAAGAACCTCGTCGTGCTCGCCGGCGACACGCACAACGCCTGGGCCAGCGACCTGCACGACCACGCCGGCCGTCAGGTCGGTGTCGAGTTTGCAACCCACTCGGTGAGCTCGCCGGGGCTCGAGGAGTACTTCCCCAACGAGAACCCGGCGGCGGTTGCCGCCGGCCTGCCGCAGATCATCGGCCCGCTGGTCTGGGCCAACACGCGCGACCGCGGCTTCATGCTCGTCACCGCCACCCCCGACGAATGCCGCGCCGAGTGGCGCTTCGTCAGCACGGTCAAGGCCGCCGTCTACAGCGCGCACACCGGCCGCGCGCTGCGCACGCTGCCCGGGGCCGGGCAGCGGCGCGTCGTCGAGGTCTGACCCGGTCGCCGCCGCCGCGGCGAGTCGCGACCAGGAGCCGCGACCGCCCTCACTTCGCGGGCGACGCGCGCTCGCCCAGCCTGGCCACGGCAGCGCGCAACTCGTCGAGGCTGCCAAAACGTGCGGTCAACTGAAAGCCGTCGCCGCGCTCGGCCAGCTCGACCTTGCCGGGAAACAGGCCGGCCAATGCGGCCTGCGCTTCCCGCTTGTGCTGCTGTTCGCGCGCGATCGCGCGGTCGACCGAGGAGATGACGTATTCCTCGCCGAAGCTGCCCTCGGGTTCCTTGAGCCAGAAGTAGCAGACCAGCCAACTGATGAACGCCCCCGCGGCGATCACGAAGAAGAACTGCTGCGGCGTGACGAACATGAAGATGAACAGGTAGAGCACCGCGCCGACATTGCCGTAGGCGCCGACCATGCCCGAGATCTGCCCGGTCAGGCGCCGCTTGATCGCGGGCAGGATGCCGCAGGTTGCGCCCTCGGCACCTTGCAGGAAGAACGAGGCGAACATCGTCGCGGCGATCGCCAGGTACAGCGGCCAGGCGGCATCCATCAGCCCCATCAGCATGAAGCCGATGCCGATGCCGACCATGTAGGCCATCATCACGAAGCGGCGGTTGCCGTAGCGGTCCGAGACCAGCCCGCCCATCGGCCGCGCGAAGATGTCCATGGTCGCGAAGCTCGCCGCGATCAGCCCGGCGATCACCGGCGTCAGGCCCCAGGTCTTCTCGAAGAACATCGGCAGCATCGACACCACGGCCAGCCCGGCGCCGAAGTTGGCGATATAGGTGATGTTGAGCGCGGCGACCGACTTGAACGGGTAGCGGTCGTCCTTGGGCACGCCCTTCTTCAGGATCGGCACGTTCAGGCGGATCGCCTGCACCACCTGATACAGCACCACCACGCCGATCGCCAGGTACAGCCAGGTCGCCGTGGTGGCGTCGATCAAGCCGCGCACGTGCGTCATGTAGACCAGCAGCGCCAGCGCGCCGTTCAGCGGCACGATGAACAGGCACAGCAGCACCAGGTCGCCCCAGGACGAGACCTCGATCGCCGAGACCTTGCGCGGCTTCTTGAGCGTGTCGGGGGTCGGGCCGTCGGTGATCGCGAACCAGTAGTAGATGCCGTAGGCCCCCAGCACGGCGCCCGAGCTCGCGATGGCCCAGCGCCAGCCGTCCTCGCTGCCGAAAAAGGTCAGCGCGATGGTCGGCAGCGTCATCGCCGCCACCGCCGAGCCGGCATTGCCCCAGCCGGCGTACAGGCCCTCGGCCAGCCCGATGCTGCGCGGCCGGAACCACAGCGCGGTCATGTGGATGCCCACGACGAAGCTCGCGCCGATGCAGCTCAGCACCAGCCGCGACGCGAGCAGCACGTCGTAGCTGTCGCCGAAGGCGAAGACGAAGGTCGGCACCGCCATCGTGACCATCAGCACCGAGAACACCCGCCGCGGCCCGAAGCGGTCGAGCGCCATGCCGATGAAGACCCGCGCCGGGATGGTCAGCGCGACGTTGGCGATCAGCAGCAGCCGGATGTCGTCCTGGGTCAGCCAGTTCTCGGCACGCAGCATCGAGGTGGCCAGCGGCGCAAGGTTGAACCAGACGTAGAACGTCATGAAGAACGCGATCCATGTCAGGTGCAGGGCGCGGATCTCGGGGTTGCGGAAGCGGAAGATGTCTCCGACTTGCATGACGGGCTCTCGGGCGGTTGGCGGCGACGGTGGTCAGGCGGGTGACGAGGTGGCGCTCACTCGCCACTGGTCGGCACGATCAGCAGCGGGCAGGTGGCACGCCTGGCGAGGAAGGCGCTGACCGAGCCGAAGGTCATGTGGTTGAACTCCTCGACCATCGCGTCGAGCGGGCGCGACAGGAAGTTGCCGTCGGGCTTGTGCGAATGGCGTGCCAGCACGAGCAGGTCCGGCCTGCGCTCGCGCGTCGCGCGCAGGATCATCTTGCGCGCGTCACCCTCGGCGAACAGCACCTTGGCCGGGAAGCCGGCGGCCACCAGTTCGGCCGCTGCGGCCTCGGTGCCGGCGCGCTGTTCGTCGTACTGCTGGCGAAACAGGTCATCGCCCGAGCCCGAGGTGCTGCCCGGCTCCTCGATGACCGAGATCAGCGTGAGCTGCGGCTTTTCCTTCGCGAACAGCGTCTTGACCAGATCGATGGCGATGCGCGCGTTGGGCGAATGGTCGTAGGCCAGCATGATTTCCACGGTGCGCTCCCCTGCGCGACCTGCTGCCGGCACCACCGCCGGCCCGCCCTGCACGCATGGCCGGACTTTGGCTGTCGAGTGCCGGGCCGTCCATCCGCCATCGGTCGAGGCCAAGACGCGCCGGAAGGACGAGGGCCGGCCCGTGCAGCTCGGTCGGTGGAACTATGCGACGGCCTCGGGGCACCGCCCGCCGGGCGCACCCGCGGACGGCCGTTGCGCCGGGCAGCGCCTCAGCGCCGCCGCGCCCAGGGCCCCAGCGCGAGCCGCTCGGCGCAGTCCAGCCAGCGCTCGAACGCGGCCCAGCCGCGCAGCGAGCGCGGCAAGGCGCCGGCGACCACCGCTGTGGCGTGCAGGCTGCGCGCGGCGTCGAAGGGCAGCCAGAGCGGGCAAGACCAGCGCGCGGCCAGCGGCGGCCGGCATCCGGTCGGGTGGTCGATGAGTACGTTCGTCATGGCAGGCTCCGCGCCCTGCCCCGGTCGGCGCGACCGGGACAGGGCGCGACCTGGGGTTTACCATGATTTGCGGTCTTGCGTGATGTCAAGCCCCGCAGAGCCAGGGACGCGGGTGCGCCTTGGCTCGCCGGGTACCCGTGCATCTCGGCCCGCTCCGGGCTGTGGACATACACCACGCGTTGGGAAGACAGTCCTGCGTCGATCCGGCGGGTCGGCTTCACCGCCAGGTGCATGGACAGGTCGCCGCTGCCGGGACGCTACTCCGACAGCGGCAGCTCACGCAGAGGCCGGTGAAACCAGGCCACGTCGTGCCATCGGCCGAACTTGCGGCCGACGGCCTTGAAGGTGCCGATGAACTCGAAGCCGACGCTGCGGTGCAAGGCGATGCTGGCGTCGTTGGGCAGCGTGATGCCGGCGTAGGCGTTGCAGTAGCCCTTGTGCGCCAGTTCTTCGAACAGCCTCAGGTAGAGCCTGCGACCGACGCCCTGGCGGTGGTGGTCTGCGTGCACATAGACCGACACGTCCACCGACCAGCGGTAGGCGGCGCGCTCACGATGCGAAGCACCGTACACGTAGCCCACGCACCGCCCCTCGTGCTCCGCGACCAGCCATTGCCAGCCGGCGACCGCCCGCGCGATGCGGGTGGCGAACTCCTCTGCCGTCGGCACGGCCGTCTCGAACGACACGGCGGCCGATTCGACGAACGGGCGGTAGATGGCCAGCAGCGCCGGTGCATCGGCTTCGTCGGCCTGGCGAATGACGATCGAAAGGGCCATGCTTGCGACCTGAGCATCCAGGAACCGGCGCGCCGACTGCCCCCGCAAGGCAAGCCCTCCTGCGACCACTCTGGTCACGCCCAGGGCTGGCGGAAAGGGAGGGATTCGAACCCTCGATACGGGAAACCCGTATACCGGATTTCGAGTCCGGCGCATTCGACCACTCTGCCACCTTTCCTGCACGCTGTGCTGCCCGCGGGCGTGGTCGGCCCGCGCGGGAAAGCCTTGGATTCTAGCCGATCGACCCTGGCTGACGGTGAGCTCTGCAGGCGGTGCAGCGTGGCGGGCAGGCGGCGGCCGGGTGTGGGCGGGGCGATCGGGCAGCGGCGTGGGCCGGGTGGGTCCTTTCGGGGGCGCTGGACGCCGTGTTTTACAATTTCAGCCTGAGAAGCAGAGACAGCAAACCGTGATCGGACGTCACCTGCACCAGCGGCTGCTGCGCCTGGCGCGGGGCTTTGCGGTGGTCGTGCTGACCGGCCCGCGCCAGTCGGGCAAGACGACGCTGGCGCGTGCGGCGTTCGCCGACCACGCCTACTTCAGCCTCGAGGACCCGGACGTGCGCGAGCGTGTCGGCACCGATCCGCGCGGCTTTCTCGCCGGGCTGCGCGGTGGCGTGCTGATCGACGAGGTGCAGCGTGCACCGGCGCTGCTGTCGTACCTGCAGACCTGGGTCGACGCCGACCCGCGCATGGGCCGCGTCGTGCTGACGGGCTCGCAGAACCTGCTGCCGTCGGCTGCCGTCGGCCAGAGCCTGGCCGGGCGGGCCGGCTACGCCGAGCTGCTGCCGCTGGCGTACACGGAAGCGGGCGAGCGCGCCGCGCGCCTGACCCTCGACGAGTGGCTGGTCACCGGCGCCTACCCGGCTCTCTACGACCGCGACGTCGCGCCCGCCGACTGGCACGCCGGCTACGTCGCGACCTACGTCGAGCGCGACGTGCGGCAGATCAGCCGCATCACCGACTTGCTGCAGTTCCAGCGCTTCCTGCGGATGATGGCCGCGCGCGCCGGGCAGTTGCTCAACCTCAATGCGCTCGCCAATGACCTGGGCATCGCGCAGACCACCGCGCGCGACTGGCTGGGCGTGCTCGAGGCCAGCTACGTCGTCTTCCGCCTGCCGCCGTACCACGGCAATTTCGGCAAGCGGCTGGTCAAGACGCCCAAGCTGTACTTCCACGACACCGGGCTGGCCGCGTGGCTGCTCGGCATCGCCGATGCGCAGGCGCTGGCCGTGCATCCGATGCGCGGTGCGCTGTTCGAGAACATGGTCGTCGCCGAGTACCTGAAGTACCTGCGCCACCTCGGCCTGGCGCATGTCCCGTACTTCTGGCGCGACAACGTCGGCAACGAGGTCGACCTGCTGATCGACCGCGCGGGCACCCTGTGGCCGGTCGAGACCAAGTCGGGCGCGACCTTCCAGCGCGAGTGGCTGCGTCCGCTGCACACCTGGGCGCGCCACGCCGCCGCCGCGCGCCAGGGCGCGCCGATGCTGGTCAGCGCGGTGCCGGGCGTCTTCGACGCCGAGGGCGTGCGCGCAGCGAACTGGCGCGAGGCCTTGCAGATGCTGCGCCCGGCGCCGGGCTGACGGCCACGTCAGGCCGGCCGCAGCACCTCGAGCCCGCCCAGGTAGGGCCGCAGCACCTCGGGCACGCCGACCGAGCCGTCGGCCCTCTGGTGGTTCTCGAGCAGCGCGACCAGCGTGCGGCCGACGGCCAGCCCCGAGCCGTTGAGCGTGTGCACCAGCTCGACCTTGCCCTGCGCGTTGCGCCAGCGCGCCTGCATGCGCCGGGCCTGGAAGGCCTCGCAGTTGCTGCACGAGCTGATCTCGCGGTAGGTGTTCTGCGCCGGCAGCCAGACCTCGAGGTCGTAGGTGCGCGCGCTGGCAAAGCCCAGGTCGCCGCTGGCGAGCAGCACGACGCGGTACGGCAGGCCCAGGCGCCGAAGCAGCGTCTCGGCGTGGCCGACCATCTGCTCGAGCGCGGCTTCGCTGTCCTCGGGCCGGGTGATCTGCACCATCTCGACCTTGTCGAACTGGTGCTGGCGGATCATGCCGCGCGTATCGCGCCCGGCGCTGCCGGCCTCGCTGCGAAAGCACGGCGTGTGCGCGGTGAGCTTGATCGGCAACTGCGCGGCGTCGAGGATCTGGCCGCGCACGGTGTTGGTCAGCGGGATCTCGCTGGTCGAGATCAGGTACTGCTCCGCGTGGTCGGCGCTGCCGCCGCGCAGGACCCGGAACATGTCGTCGCGGAACTTGGGCAACTGGCCGGTGCCTTCGAGCGCCTCGCGGTTGACGATGTAGGGCGTCCAGCACTCGGTGTAGCCGTGCTCGCCGGTCTGCACGTCGAGCATCCAGGCCGCCAGCGCGCGGTGCAGCCGCGCCAGCGGCCCGCGCAGCAGGGCAAAGCGCGCGCCGCTGAGTTTGGCCGCGGTGTCGAAGTCCAGCCCGAGCGGGACGCCGAGGTCGACATGGTCGCGCACCGCAAAGTCGAACCCGGGCGGGCTGCCCCAGCGCCGCACTTCGAGGTTGGCGGTCTCGTCGGCGCCCACCGGCACGCCCGCCTGCGGCAGGTTGGGCAACTGCATCAGCAGCGCGTGCAGCTCGGCTTGCAGCGCGTCGAGCCGCGCGGCGCAGGCGCCGAGCTCCTCGCCGAGGCCGCCGACCTCGGCCATCGCCGCCGCGGCGTCCTCGCCGCGCGCCTTGCGCTGGCCGATCTCGCGGCTGAGCGTGTTGCGCCGGGCCTGCAGATCCTCGGTGCGGGTCTGCAACCGCTTGCGCTCGGCCTCGAGCGCGGCGTAGCGCCCGACGTCGAGGAAGGGCTGCGGGCTGCGGCGCGCCTCGAGACCGGCGATGACCGCCGGCAGGTCGCGGCGCAGCAGTTGGATGTCGAGCATGGTGGCAGCGGGCGGGGGTCAGGGCGTGGGCGCCGGTGCGCTCGGCGCGGCGAGCGGCGGCAGGCTGCGGTCACCCAGGCCGAGCGGCAGCGGAAAGCGCACCGTCTCGCGCACGCCGTCGATGCTGCGCACGCTGAGCGCGCCTAGCTCGCGCAGCCGCGCGATGACCTGCTGCACGAGGATGTCGGGCGCCGAGGCGCCGGCGGTCAGGCCGACGCGGTGGCGGCCGACGAACCACTCGGGCTGCAGCTCGTCAGCGGCGTCGACCATGTGCGCCGGCGTGCCCAGCCGCTGCGCGACCTCGCGCAGGCGGTTGCTGTTGCTGCTGGTCGGGCTGCCGACGACGATGACCACGTCGACCTGCGGCGCCAGCAGCCGCACGGCGTCCTGGCGGTTCTGCGTGGCGTAGCAGATGTCCTGCTGCTTGGGCTCGCGCACCTGCGGGAAGCGCAGCCGCACCGCGGCCAGGACCTCGGCCGCGTCGTCGGTCGACAGCGTGGTCTGGGTGACGACGGCGAGCTTGTCGCCGCGCGGCTGCACGCGCGCGACGTCGGCCGCGTCCTCGACGAGGTGGATGCCGCCGTCGAGCTGGCCCATGGTGCCCTCGACCTCGGGGTGGCCCTTGTGGCCGATCATGATGAATTCATAGCCCTCGCGGGCGAGCTTGGCGACCTCGACGTGGACCTTGGTGACCAGCGGGCAGGTCGCATCGAAGACCTGGAAGCCGCGCTCGGCGGCCTCGCGCCGCACGGCCTGGCTGACGCCGTGCGCGCTGAAGACCAGCGTCGCGCCGGGCGGCACCTCGGCGAGGTCCTCGACGAACACCGCGCCCCTGGCGCGCAGGTCGGCGACGACGTAGGTGTTGTGCACGATCTCGTGGCGCACGTAGACCGGCGCGCCGAAGCGGCGCAGCGCGCGCTCGACGATCTCGATCGCGCGGTCGACGCCGGCGCAGAAGCCGCGCGGCTCGGCCAGCAGCACCTCGTCGACGCGCGAGCCGGCGGCCATCACAGGACCCCGATCACGCGGACCTCGAAGCGCAGCGCGCGCCCGGCCAGCGGGTGGTTGAAATCGAAACGCAGCCAGCCCTCGTCGTTGGGGCCGAGCTCGCAGACGATGCCGGCGTAGCCGGGCTGGCCGTCGGGCCCGGGAAACTGCACGGCGTCGCCGACGGCGTAGCGCGCGTCGGGGTCGCCGAGCTCGCGCAGCAGCGCCAGGCTCACGCGCTGCACCAGTGCCGGGTTGCGCTCGCCGTAAGCCTCGCCGGCGGCCAGCTCGAAGACCGCATGCGCACCCTCGGCCAGGCCGAGCAGGCGCTGCTCGAGCGCCGGCGCGAGCTGCCCGCCGCCCAGCGACAGCGTGGCCGGCGCGCCGTCGAAGGTGCTGACGACCTCGACGCCGTCGTCGCGCACGAGCCGGTAGTGCAGGGTCAGGAACGAATCCCCCGCAATGGTGTAGGCGGGCGCGCTGGCAGTCTGCATAGTGGGCGGATTCTAGAAGCCCCCCGCAGCGAGGCCCGCCATGTCGATCAAGCACCTGCCCGCCGACGCCCGCCCGCGCGAGAAGCTGATCGCCCGCGGCGCGCCGGCGCTGGCCGACGCCGAGCTGCTCGCGCTGCTGCTGCGCACCGGCGTGGCCGGCACCGGCGTGCTGCAGCTCGCCCAGCAGCTGCTCGCGCAGTTCGGCGGCATCGGCGGGCTGCTGCGCGCGCCCGGTGCCGAGGTCGCCCGCGTCAAGGGCCTGGGACCGGCCAAGCGCGCCGAGCTGGCCGCGGTGCTCGAGCTGGCCCGCCGCGCGCTCGTCACCGAGCTGGCCGAGCGCCCGCTGTTCGACGCGCCGCAGCGCGTGCGCGAGTACCTGCGGCTGCAGCTCGCGCACCTGCCGCACGAGGTCTTCGCGGTGCTGTTCCTCGACCACCAGCACCGGCTGCTGGCGATGGAGGAGCTGTTTCGCGGCACGCTGGCGCAGACCAGCGTCTACCCGCGCGAGGTCGTCAAGCGCGCGCTCGCGCTCAACGCCGCGGCGGTCGTGCTCGCCCACAACCACCCCTCGGGCGTGGCCGAGCCCTCGCGCGCCGACGAGCACCTGACGCAGTCGCTGCGCAGCGCGCTGGCGCTGGTCGATGTGCGCGTGCTCGACCATTTCGTCGTCGGCGCGGCCGACGTCGTCTCGTTCGCCGAGCGCGGGCTGCTGTAGGCCCCGAACCGGCCTCGGGTACGGGCAGCGCCGCAAGCGGTCGGCGCTGGCGACAATCGGCGCCACCATGACGCGTGGCTGCCTGCAAGACCTCGCCGCGATCAAGCCCGTGCTGGCCCGGCGCCGGCGCGAGGCCGAGTCGCGCGCCGCGCAGGCACGCGAGGCCGCCGCCCGCGCCGAGCGCGAGCGCACGCTGTTTCGGCGCGCGGTCGGCCCGGTGCAGCCGCTGCCCGAGCGCGGTCGCGCGCTGCCGGCGCCGCCGCGCCCGGATGCGCTGCCGCGCCAGCGCGAGCGCGACGAGCGCCTGGCGCTGCAGCAGGCCTGGTCCGACGAGCTCGACGTCGAGCGCCTGCTCGACACCGACGCCGAGCTGAGCTTTCGCCGCCCGCACATCGCGCCCGACGTGACCGCGCGGCTGCGCCGCGGGCGCTGGGCGATCCAGGCCCAGATCGACCTGCACGGCCTGCGCCGCGACCAGGCGCGCGACGCGCTGGCGGCCTTCCTGCGCGAGGCGCTGCAGCGCGGCCTGCGCTGCGTGCGCGTCGTCCACGGCAAGGGCCTGGGCTCGCCGGGGCGCCAGCCGGTGCTCAAGGACAAGGTGCGCGCCTGGCTGGTGCAGAAGGCCGAGGTGCTGGCCTTCGTCCAGGCCCGCGCCGCCGACGGCGGCCACGGCGCGCTGCTGGTGCTGCTGGCCGGGCGCAACGGCGCGCCGCGGCGCTGAAGACGGGTCAGCGCTGCAGCACCGCCAGCCACTCGCGCTGCGCGTCGCTCAGCGCCTGCGGCGGGGTCAGCAGCGCGTCGGCGAGCGCGCGGCGGATCTGCGGCTCGGGCTCGGGCAGGCCGGCGCGCACGACGGCGTCGAGCAGGCGCCGCGCGGCCTCGAGGGCCTGGGCGTAGCGCTGCAGGATCGCCGCCACCGAGGCGTGCTGCTGCGGGTCGTCGAGCCAGCAGTCGTAGTCGGTGGCGATGCCGACCGTCGCGTAGCCCAGTTGCGCCTCGCGGGCGAGGAAGGCTTCGGGCACGTTGGTCATGCCGACCAGGTCGCAGCCGACCTGGCGCAGGAACAGGCTCTCGGCGCGCGTGCCCAGCCGCGGCCCCTCGACGCAGGCGTAGGTCGCGCCGCGGTGCAGCGGCAGGCCCAGCGTGCGCGCGGCCGCCGCGACCGCGTCGACCAGCCGCGGGCTGACCGGCTGCGCGGTCGAGACATGCGCGGCCACGCCGCCGCCGAAGAAGCTGCGCTCGCGCGTGCCGCGCGTCCAGTCGAAATACTGCTCGGGCACCGCGAAATGGCCCGGCTCGATGCGCCGCGCGAGGCTGCCGACCGCCGAGAAGCCGAGGATCTGCGTCGCCCCGGCGCGCTTGAGCGCGTAGACGTTGGCGCGGTAGTTGATCTCGTGCGGCAGCAGGCGGTGGCCGCGGCCGTGGCGGGCGAGAAACAGCAGCGGCACGCCGTGCAGGCGCCCGCGCAGCACGGCGCCCGAGGGCGCGCCGAACGGCGTGGAGTCGTCGACGGTCTCGTCGACCGTCATGCCGGCCAGGTCGTACAGGCCGGTGCCGCCGATGATCGCCAGCATGGGGTGCCCTTTGCGCTTGGCACCGATGCTACGCGAAGCGGGCCGCAGCGGAAAATGCCCCCCGCGCCGCGCAGGCGTCACGCGCGCGCGCTAAGCTCGCGCCCCGTCGCCCACACCGCCCCCGCCCCGATGCCGCCGACCGCCACCCGCCCGCAGAACAACGGCAACCCGCTGCTCGAGGTCGTCGTCGCCATCGTCATCCCGGCGGTGATCCTGATGCAGTTGAGCGGCGAGGACCGCCTGGGCACGGTCGGCGCGCTGCTGCTCGCGCTGGCCTTTCCGCTGGGCTGGGGCGTGCGCGACCTGCTCACCAAGCGCAAGGTCGGGCTGATCGCCGCGCTCGGCGTGATCAGCACGCTGCTGACCGGCGGCATCGGCCTGCTCGAGCTCGACGCGCAATGGCTGGCGGTCAAGGAAGCCGCGATCCCGGGGCTGATCGGGCTGGCGGTGCTGGTCTCGGCCGCCACGCGCTGGCCGCTGATCCGCATGCTGGTCTACAACCGGCATGTGCTCGACGTCGACCGCGTCGACGCCGAGCTGGCCGCGCGCGGCAACGCCGCCGAGTTCGACGCCCGCCTGCGCCGCGCGACGCTGCTGCTGGCGGCGACCTTCTTCTTCTCGTCGACCATGAACTACCTGCTGGCGAGCTGGATCGTGACCAGCCAGGCCGGCACCGAGGCCTTCAACGAGGAGCTCGGCCGGCTCACGCTGATGAGCTACGGCGTCATCGCGCTGCCCTCGACGGTGCTGATGTTCGGCATCATCTACTACCTCGCGCGCGGCGCCAGGCGGCTGACCGGGCTGACGCTGACGCAGATGCTGCACCACCCGCCCGAGCAGGCGCCGCGGCCGTGAAGGCGCTGCCGCGACGCTGCCGGCAGCAGCGGCCCTGGGCCGTTCGGCGCATGGCGCGGCCTGCGCACGTGGCCGACAATCGCGGCCCCGGCCGTCGCCCGCACCATGCCGCGTCCGCGGTGACGGTGGCCACCAACCGATGAACGCCCTGGGCTCGATCCTCGTCGCCACCGACCACTCCGCGCCGGCGCGGCTGGCTGCCGACCGCGCGGCAACGCTCGCGCAGCAGTTCGATGCGACGCTGACGCTGATGCACACCCTGCCCGGCGGCGCGCTGGCCGAGTTGCGCCACTGGCTCGGCCAGCAGCCGGGGCCGCTGCCGGCTGCCGACGCCGGGCTGCTGCGCCACGCCGGCGAGCAGCTCGAGCACCTGGCCCACGAGCTGGCCGCGACGCACCCGGCGCTGCGCGTGCAATGCCGCCTGGCCACCGGCAGCGTGCCCGACGAAATCGGCCGCGCCGCCGACGAGGCCGCCGCCGAGCTCGTCGTGCTCGGCGCGCGCGGCGCCGGCGTGCTGCGCCGGCTGGTGCTGGGCACGACCGCCGAGCGCCTGCTGCCGCAGACCCGGCGCCCGCTGCTGATCGTGCGCGAGGCGCCGTTCGAGCCGTACCGCCGCGTGCTCGTCGCGCTCGACTTCTCGCCATGGTCGCTGCCGGCGCTGGCGCTGGCGCGCCGCCTCGCGCCGCAGGCCCAGCCGGTGCTGCTGCACGCCTACCGCGTGCCCTTCGAGGAGCGGCTGGCCTTCGCCGGCATCGACGCGGCCAAGATCGGCCATTACCGCCGCCACCTGCGCACCACCGGCGCGCAATTGCTGCAGTCCACCGCGCGCGACGCCGGCTTCGCGCCCGGGCAGTACGAAGCCGTGCTCGTCGAGGGCGACGCCGGGCCGACCCTGGTCGCCCAGCAGCACGAGCTCGACTGCGACCTCGTCGTGCTCGGCCTGCGCGGGCAATCGGCCGCCGGGACCGCCGCCGGCGCGGCGGCGCCGGCGGTGGGCTCGGGCAGCGTCGTGCGCCACGTGCTGGCCGAAGGCGCGACCGACGTGCTGCTGGCGGTGACGGCGCGCGGCTGACTGCGGGTCTGCCCGGGGCCGCCGGACGCGGCGGGCTTGATCCGGCTCAATGGCGCGCCAGCGCGCCGGCGCAACATCGCAAGCGATCGCACAAGACGCTCGCCGGCCGCCAGGGGCCGTGCGGGGTCTGGCCGTCGACCCCACCCGTACGGAGGCACAGCGATGGGCGCAGCCGACCACACCGCCAGCCCGGCCGGCAGCGGCACCGCCGACGCCGCAGGCGAGCCCGCGCGTGCGGCGCGCATCGTCAAGCCGGCGCCGGCGCGCGTCGCGCCGCACCTGGCCGACCACGCCGCGGCCTGCGCGGCCTTCTCGTGGGACGAGGCGCGCGGCCTGCTCGATGGCCTGCCCGCCGGCGGCATCAACATCGCGCACGAGGCGGTCGACCGCCACCTGCTGCACGGCCGCGGCAGCAGGACGGCGATCCGCTGGCTCGGCAAGGGCGGCGCGCGGCGCGAGCTGAGCTACGCCGAGCTCGCCGCCGAAAGCAACCGCTTCGCCAATGCGCTGGCCGCGCTCGGCGTGCAGCCTGGCGAGCGGGTCTTCGTGCTGATGGGCCGGCTGCCCGAGTTGTACGTCGCGGTGCTCGGCGCGCTCAAGGCGCGCTGCGTCGTGAGCCCGCTGTTCTCGGCCTTCGGTCCCGAGCCGATCGCCACGCGCTGCGCGCTGGGCGATGCGCGCGTGCTGGTGACCACGCCCGAGCTGTACCAGCGCAAGGTGCAGGCGCTGCGCGAGCGGCTGCCCGGGCTGAAGCATGTGATCGTCGTCGGCGAGCCGGCCGCCGCCGAACCCGGCGTGCTGCGCTGGGCCGACCTGGTCGAGCCGGCCTCGCCCGACTACACCATAGCCGCGACCGACCCCGAGACGATGTCGCTGCTGCACTTCACCAGCGGCACCACCGGCCGGCCCAAGGGCGCCGTGCACGTGCACGCGGCGGTGCAGATGCACGCGCTGACCGCGCGCTACGCGCTCGACCTGCACGACGACGACGTCTACTGGTGCACCGCCGACCCCGGCTGGGTCACCGGCACCAGCTACGGCATCGTCGCGCCGCTGGCCAGCGGCGTGACCAGCGTCGTTGTCGAGGCCGAGTTCGACGCGCCGACCTGGTACACGGTGCTCGAGCGCGAGCGCGTCAGTGTCTGGTATACCGCGCCGACCGCGATCCGCATGATGATGCGCCTGGGCGAGGAGCCGCTGCGCGGGCGCGACCTGTCGGCGCTGCGCTTCATGGCCAGCGTCGGCGAGCCGCTCAACCCCGAGGCGATCTGGTGGGGGCTGCGCGCCTTCGGTCTGCCGTTCCACGACAACTGGTGGCAGTCCGAGACCGGCGGCATCATGGTCGCCAACTATGCGGCGATGGACATCAAGCCCGGCTCGATGGGCAAGCCGCTGCCGGGGGTGACGGCGGCGATCGCGCGGCGCGGCGGCGACGGCCGCGTCGAGCTGATCGACAGCCCCGACACGGAGGGCGAGCTGGTCCTCAAGACGCCCTGGCCGTCGATGATGCGCGGCTACCTGCACGAGGACGAGCGCTACCGCAAGTGCTACGCCGAGGGCTGGTACTTCACGGGCGACCTCGCGCGCCGCGACGCCGACGGCTACTACTGGTTCGTCGGCCGCGCCGACGACGTCATCAAGTCGGCCGGTCACCTGATCGGCCCGTTCGAGGTCGAGAGCGCGCTGATGGAGCACCCGGCGGTGGCCGAGGCGGCCGTGATCGGCATTCCCGACGCGACCGTCGGCGAGGTCGTCAAGGCCTTCGTCGCGCTCAAGCCCGGCCACGACGCCAGCGAGGCGCTGCAGCGCGAGCTGCTCGGCCACGCGCGCAAGCGCCTGGGCGCGGCGGTCGCCCCCAAGACAATCGACTTCCGCGACGGCCTGCCACGCACGCGCAGCGGCAAGATCATGCGCCGGCTGCTGAAGGCGCGCGAGCTGGGCCTGCCCGAGGGCGACCTGTCGACGCTCGAAGCCGACGAGAAGCGCTGAGGCCGCGGTGACCAGCGCCACCAAGGTCCACGCCGACCGCGGCCACCTGCACGCGCTGCTGCGCCAGATGCTGCGCATCCGCCGCTTCGAGGCGCGCTGCGTCGAGCTCTACCAGGCGCAGCAGATCCGCGGCTTCCTGCACCTCTACGACGGCGAGGAGGCGGTCGCCGTCGGGGTGGCCGCGGCGCTGGAGCCCGGGCGCGACGCGGCGGTGGCCACCTACCGCGAGCACGGCCAGGCGCTGGCCTGGGGCATGGACATGGCCGCTCTGATGGCCGAGATGCTCGGCAAGGTCGAGGGCTGCTGCCGCGGGCGCGGCGGCTCGATGCACCTGTTCGGCCGCGCGCAGCGCTTCTACGGCGGCAACGCGATCGTCGGCGGCGGCCTCCCGCTGGCCGCCGGCATCGCGCTGGCCGACAAGGCGCTGCGCCCCGGCGCGGTCACCGCCTGCTTCTTCGGCGAGGGCGCGGTCGCCGAGGGCGTATTCCACGAGACCATGGGCCTGGCCGCGCTGTGGCGGCTGCCGGTGTTGTTCGTCTGCGAGAACAACCTCTACGCGATGGGCGTGCCGCTGGAAGACAGCGAGGTCGAGACCGAGCTCTGGCGCAAGGCGCAGGCCTGGCGCATGCCCGCCGAGCAGGTCGACGGCATGGACCCGATCGCGGTCGAGGCCGCCGCGCGCCGCGCGGTGGCGGCGATGCGCGCCGGCGGCGGGCCGCACTTCATCGAGGCGCGCACCTACCGCTTTCGCGCGCACTCGATGTTCGACACCCAGGCCTACCGCAGCCGCGACGAGGTCGAGGCCTGGCGCGAGCGCGACCCGATCGAGCGGCTGCGCCACTGGATGCTCGCCCACCACCACCTCAGCGAGGCCGAGGCCGCGGCGATGGAAGCCGCGGTCGCCGCCGAGCTCGACGCGGCGGTCGCCGCCGCCGAGGCCGGCAGCCCCGAGCCGCTGGCCGATCTCGAGCGCTACGTGCTGATGGACCGCGTCGTGCAGGAGGACGGGCAGCCGCCACCGCCGCGGCCGGCGCCGACCGCTGCGGCCGCCGCCGCGCCACTGCGCATGACCTACCGCGAGGCCTGCCGGCAGGCCATCCGCGACGCGCTCGCCGCCGAGCCGCGCGCCTTCCTGGTCGGCGAGGACGTCGGCAAGTACGGCGGCTGCTACGCGGTGACCAAGGGCCTGCTCGAGGAGTTCGGCCCGGCGCGCATCGTCGACGCACCGCTGGCCGAGAACGGCTTCACCGGCATCGCCATCGGCGCGGCGCTGGCCGGGCTGCGGCCGATCCTCGAGATCATGACCTGCAACTTCAGCCTGCTCGCGCTCGACCAGATCCTGAACAACGCGGCGACGCTGCCGCACATGACCGGCGGGCAGTTGGCGGTGCCGCTGGTCATCCGCATGGCCACCGGCGGCGGGCGCCAGCTCGCCGCGCAGCATTCGCACAGCCTGGAGGGCTGGTTCGCGCATATCCCCGGGCTCAAGGTCGCCGTGCCCGGCACCGTCGAGGACGCGCGCTGGATGCTCGCCGCGGCGCTGGCCGACCCCAACCCGGTGCTGATCTTCGAGCACATCGTGCTCTACAACGCCGAGGCCGAGCTCGACCCGGCGGTCACCGCGGTCGACCTCGAACGCGCGCGCGTACGCCGCGCCGGCCGCGACCTCACGCTGGTGACCTACGGCAACAGCCTGCCCAAGTGCCTCGCCGCGGCCGGCCAGCTCGCCGCCGACGGCATCGAGGCCGAAGTCATCGACCTGCGCATGCTGCGCCCGCTCGACAGCGCGACCGTGAGCGCGTCGGTTGCGCGCACGCGGCGCGTGGTCATCGTCGACGAGGGCTGGAAGAGCGGCTCGATCTCGGCCGAGGTCGCGGCCCGGCTCGCCGAGGACCTGCTCTACGAGCTCGACGCGCCGATCCGGCGCGTCTGCAGCCGCGAAGTGCCGGTGCCGTATGCCGCGCACATGGAGGAAGCCGCGCTGCCCGGCGTCGGCGAGATCGTTGCCGCGGCGCGCGCGATCGTGCCGGCGGCCCGCATCCCGGGGAGCTGAGCGATGGTGGCCTTCGCGATGCCGGCGCTCGGCGCCGACATGGAGACCGGCAAGCTCGTCGAGTGGCGGGTCCGGCCCGGCGATCGGGTGCGCCCAGGGCAGATCGTCGCGGTCGTCGAGACGCACAAGGGCGCGATCGACGTCGAATGCTTCCTCGACGGCGTCATCGACGACCTGGCGCCGCTGGGCACCACGCTGCCGGTGGGCGCGCCGATGGCGCAGGTGCGGCGGGCCGGCGAGGCGGCCGCCGCCGCACCGGCGGCACCGAGACCGGCGCCAGCGGCTGCGCCGGCAGCGGCGCCGGCGCCACCCGTCCCGGCGGCAGCGCCCGCGCCCGCGCCGGTCGCCGCGGGGCTGCAAGCCGCTTTCGGGGTGGCGCCGTCACGCGCGCGGGTCAGCCCCGCGGCGCGGCGGCGCGCTGCCGAACTCGGCCTGGCCCCCGACGCGCTGCCCGCCACCGGCGTCGACGGCGCGGTCACGCTGGCCGATGTCGAGCTGGCCGCTGCGCGCCCGCCGGCGCCGGCCTCACCGGCACCCGCACCCGCGCCGCGCGGCGGCTTCGACCCGGCCTTGATGCGCCAGGCGATCGCTGCGGCGATGACGCGCTCCAAGCGCGAGATCCCGCACTACTACCTGTCGGCGAGCGTCGACTTCGCCGCCGCGCAGGCCTGGCTCGACGACTGGAACGCCGCGCACGAGCCCGCCGAGCGGCTGCTGCCGGCCGTGCTGCTGCTCAAGGCCAGCGCGCGCGCGCTGGCCGAGGTGCCGCAGCTCAACGGCTGGTGGGACAAGGACGGCTTTCGCGCCGGGCCGGGGATCCACCCCGGCTGGGCGATCGCGCTGCGCGGCGGCGGGCTGGTCGCGCCGGCGATCCACGACGCCGACCGCCTGAGCCTGCCCGCGCTGATGGCCGCCATGCGCGACCTCGTGCAGCGCGCGCGCACGGGCGGCCTGCGCAGCAGCGAGCTCACCGACCCGACCGTCACCGTCACCAGCCTCGGCGAGCGCGGCGCCGAGAGCGTGCTCGGCGTGATCTACCCGCCGCAGGTGGCGATCATCGGCTACGGCCGCGTCGCCGTGCGGCCGTGGGTCGTCGCGGGTGCGGTCGTCGCGCGGCCGCTGGTCACGCTGACGCTGGCCGCCGACCACCGCGCCAGCGACGGCCACCTCGGCGGCCAGTTGCTCGCCGCGATCGAGCGCGCGCTGCAAGCCCCATCCAGCCTGTGACCGAGGAGCCCCACGCCATGCAAGAGCCCGAGATCCGCGCGCTGGTCGCCGACCTGCTGGCCGGCATCGCCCCCGAGGCCGACCTCGCCACCGTCGGCGACGACGAGGACCTGCGCGAGGCGCTCGACCTCGACTCGATGGACTTCCTCAACTTCGTGATCGCGCTGGCGCAGCGCAGCGGCCGCCAGATCCCCGAGGCCGACACCGCGCGGCTGGCGACGCTGCGCGGGCTGGTCGGGTACCTGGGCGGCTGAGCCTGGACGCCGCTGCTGCCGACGGCGGCGGCGCACCCGGGCTACGGCGGCGCAGGACCCGCGGCGGCGCCCGTCTTCCACTCGCCCATCACCACCTCGGGCGCGACCCGCCCGGGGTGCGTGCCCGGTGCGCGCAGCGCACGGCCGAGCGCGACCCAGCCGACCAGGGTCTCGCCGGGGGCGCAGAAGGCGGCGACCAGCGCCGGGTGGCGGACCTTGGCGCCGCTGAGCATCTTGCCGGCGTAGCCCAGCGCGTGCGCGGCGTTGAGCAGGTTGGCCAGCGCGCCGCCGACGGCCATCCACTGCTCGTGCGCCGGCACCAGCGGGTGGCCGTGGTCGATGCGGGCGACGACGACGACGGTGACCGGCGCGGCGCGGGCGCGCTCGGCGTCGAGCGCGGCGCCAGCGGCGTCCTTGCCGGCGTCGGTCGCGGCCTGCTGGAACAGCCGTGCCAGCGCCTCGCGCGCCGCACCGCGCACGACGACGAAGCGGTACGGCGCGAGCGTGGCGTGGTCGGGCGCGCGCAGCGCGGCCTGCGCCATCAGCCGCAGTTCGGCGTCGCCGGGCCCGGGCTCGCCCAGGTGCTTGCCGCCGAGCGAGCGGCGCGACAGCAGCGCGCGCAGCAAGGCGGTGTGGTCGTCGTCGGCAGCCATCGTTTGCGTCCTCCTCAACCCAGGCGGCGGCGCAGCGCGTCGCTCAGCGCGTCGACCGCGATCACCAGCACCAGCATCGCGGCGAGGATGGTCGCGGTCTTGTCCATGTGGAACAGGCCCATGTGAAAGCTCAGCAACTGGCCGAGCCCGCCGGCGCCGACGATGCCCATCACGGCCGCGGCGCGGATGTTGATCTCCCAGCGGTAGAGCGTATAGCTGACGAGCTGCGGCAGCACCTGCGGCAGCGCAGCCCAGGCGAAGACGCGGGCCTTGCCGACGCCCTGCGCGCGCAGCGCGTCGCCGGGGCCGCCAGGCGCGTTCTCGATGGCCTCGGCAAACAGGCGGCCGAGCACGCCGCCGGTGTGCAGGGCCAGCGCGAGCGTGCCGGCAAACGGGCCCAGCCCGGCCGAGATCAGCAGCAGCGCGGCCCAGACCAGCTCGGGCACCGAGCGCAGCACGTTGAGCACCAGCCGCGTCGGCAACCGCGCCCGGGCCGGGTCGCCGGCGTGCATGCGGCTGGCCGGCAGCGCAAGCAGCAGGCCCAGCCCGACGGCCAGCAGGGTGCCCAGCGCCGACATGGCCAGCGTCTGCCAGGCCGCCAGCGCGACGCGCTGCAGGAAGTCGGCGCCGGTGTAGGGCGGGAAGAATTCGCCGACGAAGGCGGCCATCGCGCGCAGCGCGTCGAGCGAGGCGAAGGCGCGCCATTGCAGGTCGAGGGTCGCGAAGCTGGCCACGACCAGCGCGGCCAGCGCGGCCAGCAGCAGCCCGACGCGGCGGCGCGCCGCGCGCTGCGCCGCGGGCAGGGCAAAGCGCGGCGGCGGGGTCATGCGATGGCCCGCCGCAGCGCGGCGCTGAGGCGGTCGGCCAGCGCGACCAGCAGCACGAAGACGAGCAGGATGGTCGCCACCTCGCCGCCCTCGAACATGCGCAGCGAGACGATGAGCTGCTGGCCCAGGCCGCCGGCGCCGACGAAGCCGAGCACGACCGACGAGCGGATCGCGCATTCCCAGCGGTAGACGGTGTACGAGCTCAGCTCGGCGGCGTTGCCCGGCAGCAGCGCGTAGAAGAAGGCCTGCAAGCGCGAGCCGCCGTTGCGCAGCAGGGTCTGCGCCGGGTGCGGGTCGCCGCTTTCGAGGATCTCGGCGTAGACCTTGCCGAGCATGCCGGCGTAGGTCAGCGCGATGGCCAGCACGCCGGCGGTCGGGCCCAGCCCGACGACCCGAACGAAGACCAGCGCCCAGACCAGCTCGGGCACGCTGCGCAGCACGATCAGCAGCCAGCGCAGCATCTGGCGCAGCCAGAACGGCGCGCGCGCCATGCGCCCGCCGAGCGCCGAGACCGACAGCACGCGGGTGGCCGCCAGCGCCATCGGCACGGCCAGCAGCAGCGCCAGCGCCATGCCGGCGGTGGCGATGGCGACGGTGCGCCAGGTCTCGCGCGCGATCAGCGCGAGAAACTCGCCGTCGGTGGCCGGCGGCACGAAGCTGCCGATGAACTGCGCGCTGACGCGCAGGTTGTCGGGCTGCACGAAGACCCAGGGCCGGAACTCGGTGGCTTGCAGCAGCGGCCACAGCAGCACCAGCCCGACGACGATCCAGCCCAGGCGCGGCAGCCAGGCCGGGTCGCGCAGCGCGGGCGAGGCGGCAGTGGCCATCTGGCCGGGCTCAGAGTGTGAGAGGCCATCCCATGCGCCCGCGCCGGGGTGGCCAAGGGCCCTGAGCAAGGCGCAGCGCGCAGCCCGGACTCGCGTCCGGGCAAGCGATGCAACGCCGCGCAGGACCCTTGGGTACCCCGGCCCTTCGGGTAAGCCCCCAGAACAGGCCCGCGCGGCGTTGCAAATCCTCACTGGGTCCCA
>Ga0207951_100015_pt1 | contig 170576 bp, 163 predicted proteins | sample Subbio12Aug_8Bad_FD_184830 | JGI IMG/M metagenome (GOLD analysis project Ga0207951, IMG submission 184830) | Serpentinite rock and fluid subsurface biosphere microbial communities from McLaughlin Reserve, California, USA - CR12Aug_8Bad (SPAdes) | ecosystem: Environmental > Terrestrial > Deep... | reverse complement strand
CGGGAAGCGGATACAACATCCAGATGGACAACGACGACGCCTTTACCACCGAGTACAACGTCGGCCACACCATGGGCTTCGGCATAAGCACCGGCAAGTGGAAAGCGCCGGACGACACCTACCCCGCATTTACGCCTAACTACTGGCAGGGCGGTTTCTCCTGCTTCGACTGCCACAGCCCGCACGCCAACCCGCGAAGGATGCTCGGGTATGATAACCAGGGGCAGGTTAAAGGGCTGGCGTGGGCTGAGGCTGGGTATTACGGCGGGCAGACAAGATACTATAGTATTGTCAATCCGGGGCACGGTAGTGCTACCGACCCTCCGGGGGACAGCATATCTTGTATTGACTGCCACAAGAAAGTTGTAGACGGCTCTGGCAACTTCGTGTCCGGCACCCCTTCAGCGGTGCCGATATATCAGGCAGGTAGCTGGCTGTTGATTAAAAACGCCGATTGTAAAATAGCTGAAACCAGCGAGGTCGTCAGTTACTATTACGCCAGTGACTTAATTTTAAATTTTTATCTCGTATCTCACTTGCATGAGCTTGTGACACGCTTATTAGCAATTCAGATAATTAATCGCCGGAGCAATACAAGCTGAGCGACGCCCTGGAAACACCCGGCACTATTGAGACTACGCAAATTATCGCCGGCCAAGAAATAAGTGATATGATTTTTGCGTACAGCCAAATAATCAATGGGGAACCAACGGTTACGGCGGGTCAACTCCATCAGTATGACGCCGGTCGGGCGTACCCGGTAAACAAGGTGCCGATCGATTGGAACACCCCGATCGGTATCGCGAAAGCCGCGGATGGTAATTCCGGCTTTGACATGCGAAGCGCGATTCCAGGTGAGCCGAGCCATTCGTTAATCTGGAACATCAACGAGTTTTGTTCCGATTGCCACGATGGTAACACGGGCTTGCATACGGTGGCCGCGCCTATCTTTAGTGAAGACCGCGCGTTGAGAGCGGTCGCCAATAACAGCACCGCGCCGGACAACTGGAGAAACAGCTATGATATAGCATACGGCCACGATGCGAATCCGCGTCACTGCGGTCGACAGATGCGGTTTAATCCGGAAGACGCAACCGTATTTGGACCACATTGTAGAAACTGCCATAAGGGTTCGAGCGGTTGCGGAAGGTGTCACAGCGAAAGCAGCGGAGCGGGGGGCAGCGTACTTGGGGCCATCTATCCAAAACAAGATCCACCCTCGCCTTATTACACATTGGAACAAGCGCTGGCAGTTAGCGCGAACAATAACCGTGACAGAGCGGGTCCTATATTGAAACAGGACCTGATTACAGGTGAATGGGTATGGGTTGATTCGTATCCCGGAGCACAGGGGCAATCGATGTATCATGTCAAAGAAACGCTCACAAAAGAGAAAAACATCGTTTTCGACTCCAGTGGCTTCGCCATGCACGGAACGCCGGTAAATGCGGGTTTGCCTCATCTCAGCTTCATGTACAAGAAGTCGCGAACGGCGAACTGGTATAAAGACTGGAGAACGTCGACAGGTTACGTGAAGATGGGCGAGGTGATGAAGACCGGCGTCGAGGTAGGCTCCGGTGTTGACTGCTCGGACGACGGCTTTAGCTGGCTGCACCGTACGCTCGGCTGGAAGATGCTCAAGGACGACCTCTTCGGGCTTAACTTAGACGGTACGCCGGTCGCGGTCGGTCAAACCAGGAGCTATGGCGGCACCAACTATGTCGCCCACGACCTCGACAGTGTCTGTTTGGACTGCCACAACCCGACGGTTTGGAGGGCGACGAGCGCTTCTAACTACACCGATAAGCCAGGCGCGGCTAACACGGCAGACGACCACAATGACGAGCTGCTGACAAGAGGTTTGCCGTAAGGCAAAGCATGCGCTTGCAACATAGCGGCAAAGAGCGCACTCAAATACAAGAGCAAACACAAAAGACCCACTGCTAAGCAGCGGGTCTTTCTTTTACGATGTCAGCGATGTCGGCGCCAAGATAATTGGCTCCTGAATCGGGCAGGCGACTAAACCGCTAAACCTAAACCGCTAAACCTAAACCGCTAAACCTAAACCGCTAAACCTAAACCGCTAAGCGCCCGACCGCTATGGTCGGCTTGTATGTCGCGATTGAGCGTGTTTTGAACCGCAAGTCACGCACTATTATTTTAATATCATCTAAAGTGCGCGCGAATAGCGCCCGGGATACTGCTTTGTTATATAATGGACACATCGCGTCAATGAGTTAGCCGGGGAAAGCCGGGGGACGCTCGGCTCCAAATGGGGCGACTGGTTATTAGCCGCAGGACGCTCGGCTCCAAATGGGGTGACTGGTTATTTAGCCCGAGAGAGGTGTTCGTGTTGGAGAAGGACGACGTAAGGAAGATAGTGCGTGAAGGTTACGCGAAGATAGCACAGCTCGAGGAGTCGTGCCGCGGGCCGGCGCCGGCCTCGGCGCAACAAAGCTCATGCGGCTGTGGTTGCGGTAGCCCACAGGAATCGATTAGCAGACAGGTGGGCTACACCGATGAGGATATAAACGCGGTTCCCGATGGAGCCAACCTGGGGCTGGGCTGCGGCAACCCGATAGCGCTCGCTTCGCTCAAAGAGGGCGAGGTCGTGCTCGACCTCGGCGCGGGCGGGGGCTTCGACTGTTTCCTCGCCGCGCCGAGAGTGGGGGAGAGCGGTCGCGTCATCGGTGTCGATATGACCCCGGAGATGCTCGAAAAAGCACGCGCCAATGCGCGCAAGGGCGGTTTTGCCAACGTCGAGTTCAGGCTGGGCGAGATAGAACACCTGCCGGTCGCCGACAACGCGGTCGATGTCATCATCTCGAACTGCGTCATTAACCTATCCCCCGACAAACAGCGGGTCTTCGACGAGGCTTTCCGGGTTCTCAAACCCGAAGGCAGGCTGATCGTATCCGACATTGTTTTACTCGCCGAACTGCCCGATTTTATCAAAGACAGCATAACCGGCTACGTGAGCTGCCTCTGCGGCGCTGTCATGCGCGACGAGTATCTCGCCTTGATGGAGAAGGCCGGTTTTACCGGTGTCGAGATATTAGAGGAGACCGCCTATCCGGTGGAGAAACTGATAAGCGGGCCGGCGATTCAGGCTATCATCGAAGACCTCGAGATAACCGATGAGCGCCTATCGTCGATCGCGGCGACGGTGCTTAGCGCCAAGGTCTGCGCGTATAAGAAATAGTACAATGAGCATGGCCTTGTATCGCCTTGCATTCCCTTACCGGGCGAGGATTTCTAAAGGACAAACTAGATGTCAGGAGTAGGTAGAAACGAGTCTTGCCCGTGCGGAAGCGGCAAGAAACTCAAAAAGTGTTGCGGGGCGCGACCTTTCGCTGAGATAAAACCGGAGGCCTCGACGAAGCAGCGTCAGGTCGATGCGATACTCACGTACCTGAGCAAGCGTCATCGCGAGGCCGTAGAAGACGCCTACGAGGTATTCTTCGACGAGTTCGACCCCGAAGAATATCTCGACGACGGCTTGCGGAATATGGCGATGATAAATTTCTGGGACTGGGTCGTCAGCGACGCGCCGGCCGACTACGACGACCCGGAAAGCGGAACAACGCTGCTCGACTTCTATATCGACGAGAACCGTAAAGACCTTGCCGAAGATGATTTGCGCGTTCTCGATAAGCTAAGAAATTCATACTTGAGTCTCTACGAAGTCGCCGGGGTCTATCCCGAGGAGGGGTTACTATTTGAAGATCTGCTCCTTGGCGGGTCGTGCAGAGTCCGCGAGCGCACAGCCACCCGCTATCTGAATAAATGGGATATAATCGCCGTGCGCCTGCTTGAGATAGACGGTGAGTGGGCTATGTCGGGGAGTATCTACTCTTACCACCGGCACCGCAAGGAGTATATCCTCGATGAACTTAAAGGCGATTTCGAACTCATCGCTTGCGAGCACCCCGACCTAACCATGCGTGAGTTCCTTAAGGAAAACGGCGACCTCTTCAACTACTTCTGGTACGAGCCGCTTCTGTATCCCGAACTGCCGCGGATAGAGACCTCCAGCGGCGAACAGGTCATAATCTCAAAAGCACGCTTCGATGTGGCGGACAAGGATGCGCTAATCACCGCCCTCGCCGCAATCGACGGTTTCGAGCGGCAGGAAGACGCCTTCGCGTGGGTGGGTGAGACCGAGCATATGGATGGCTTGTGCCTCCTGGGGCAGGTTGTCTTCGAAGGAGACCGGCTCGTTCTCGAGACCAACTCCAGAGAGCGCTTAGAGAAGGGAAAAGCGCTCATTAGCGAGCATGCCGCTGGTCTGGTTATGCATAAGGCCGACGAGTTTCAAGATATTCTGCAAGCGCTCGAGGACCGGAAATCCGGCATTCATGCGGCCAGAGACGATGCTGCCGCTGATGCCGACGATATCCCGCCGGAGATGCGGCAGCAGATATACGAGCAGTTTATGCGGGGATATTATGAGAATTGGCTCGACGAGCGCATCCCGATGCTGGACGGCAAGACGCCGCTTGAGGCGGTAAAGACCGCGGACGGCAAGGAAGGTGTTGTCGAGACGCTAAAATCCATCGAAAATGCCGAGCTTCGCAACAAAAAGCAGGGGCAGCCGCATGTCGATATCGCGTGGCTGTGGGAGCGCCTCGGCCTGGAGCGTCCGGAGGCTTAACCGAGAATCCAAGGAGACATAATATATGAAACTTTCCAGCTGGCAGATACGCATGGGCTTGTCGTTGATTTGTTTGTCCGCCGCCGCCTATACTATTCATTACTTTATTTTTCGAGACGCGCACCACATCTTTATATATATGGTGGGGGATATCGCATTTGTCTTTACTGAGGTATTGCTGGTCAGCATGGTATTACACCAACTGATGGAAGCAAGGGCTAAGTCGGTTATGTTGCGGAAGCTCAATATGCTCATCGGAGTATTCTTTAGCGAAATCGGGACAAAACTGATGGCTTACTTTTCAGACCTCGACCCCGACCTCGATGCCATCAAGAACGACCTCATTGTTACGAATGACTGGGCCGAACAAGATTTCAAGGAGACCGGAAACCTTCTCAAGAAGTATGATTACAAGGTCGATGCCGATAGCATTGACTTGGATTACCTGCGCGAATTTTTCTCCGAAAAGAGCGATTTTCTATTGAGATTGCTGGAAAACCCGAACTTATTGGAACATGAATCCTTCACCGAACTTCTCCAGGCTATCTTCCATTTAAACCAAGAGCTTCAAGCCAGGGATAATCTGAACATATTGCCGGAGAGCGACCGCGGGCACTTAGCCATAGACATAGAGCGGATATATGCGCTCATCGTCTATGAATGGCTCGATTATATGAGCCACTTGAAAAGCGATTACCCCTATCTGTTTTCGCTCGCTATGAGGGCAAATCCATTCGACCAGAGCGCGTCTCCCGTGGTGCTTAAGTAATCTTAGCCGGCTTTATGGCAGCTTAAATGAGCGGTTTTAAGCGACATATTCTTGTTAACGCGCCGCGGCGGCACTGACCGAATTCGAGCGCCTCGCGTGCTCCGCTATCGCCAGCTCATACGCCGCCAAGAGCGTTGTCGTCGAGCGCTCTACGCCGAATCGAGCCGCCCCGGCCCGGGCGTTCCGCGCCATTCTTTCCCGGAGCGCCGTATCGCCGAGCAGGCGGGCGAGTGCCGACGTGAAATCTTCGAGAGTCTCTTCGGTTAAGAGGCCGTCCTCACCGTCTGTGACGATATCGCCGGTGCCCATCGCCGTGACCGCCACGACCGGCAAGCCCGACGCGAGAGCCTCCATGATGGTGAGCGGGTGGACCTCGGTCGTCGAAGCCGTAGCGAAGAGGTCTGCCGCCCGGTATACCTTCGGCATCTCGTCGTAGGCTATGGCGCCGAGCATCACGACATCTTCATCCAGCCCCCGCGCCGTCACCATCTTGCGGAAGTTTTCCTCTTGCGGGCCGCTCCCCGCGACGACCAGATTTATCTTAGATCCAGCCGTTTTACCGAGCAGGCCTTTGAAGCTATCGAGCAAGAAATCGAGGTTCTTTTCGAGCGCGATGCGCCCCGAATAGAGGACAACCGTTGTATCCGGCTCGAGGCCGAGCCATTTTTTCGCACCGCGGCGGTCGAGTTTAAGGTCGGTGAATTTGGCGGTAGCTATGCCATTCGGCACCACACTGATAGGTCGTGTTACTTGCTGTGCCCTAAGATAGCGGCTGATACCCTCCGAGGGCGCCACGATGAGGTCGCATTGGTGAATAAAGCCGGTAACGTAGCTCTCGAGCGCTCCCCGCAACATGCCGCCGACAAGCGGGATATAGTGGGAATACCGGGTGTACTGCGTGTGGTTGGTAAAGACCAACGGCTTATTATGGCCGCGCGCCATGGTCAGCGCATGACGACCCATGACAAAGGGGTGATGGACATGTATTACATCCAGCGTCGCGGCGACGGCACGCTGGCTTCTGGTCAAGGGTAAAGTAAGTCCATACCCCGGGTAAGCGGGATGACCTATCGAACGGCAAGCGATAAGGCCCCTTTCACCGTTTTCGTTTCCGGTGGCCGGGGTAAAAACAAAAACTTCATGGCCCCTGCTTTCAAGGGCGTCTTTGAAGTTAAGGATTGAAAACACGACCCCGTTGATGACGGGGCGGTAACACTCCGTAACGATTCCTATTTTCATAGCTCCCTGAAGGTCTAGGATATTTCGGCTTGTGGTCTTTGCGCAAAAATCAGGACCCGACAACATATATTCTAACATAGCTATTCTACCACAACGTGATTATATCGGTCGCGAAACAAAAAAGTAACAAAAAACGCGGAACCCGCTCTAACCGGCCTCCGCGCTCTTTGTGGATGTACTTCTCTCGTCTATCTAATCTAGTCTATTTTTTTAAAGAACTTCCGCGTCCAGCCGCATACCGGGCACTTCGCAGGTGCTTCGTCGATGTGGACGTGCCCGCAGTTCTGACAGACCCAGTACTCTACGGCGGGGGCACCCGCGAGGTCTGACAGCATTTCGCCGAAGAGCTTAGCATGCTCTTTCTCAACGGCATTGGCGTTTTCAAAGCTCATCTTAGCATCTTTTTCTTCCTCGCCAGCTGCGGCCTCGATCATCCTCGGATACATACTCTGGAACTCGTAGTTCTCGCCGTCGATCGCTTCCTTGAGGTTCTCTTCGGTGGTACCGACCTTGCCTATGGCCGCGATGTGTTTTAAGGCATGGACGGTCTCGCTATCGGCGGCCGCCCGCAGAAGCTTTGCCGCCTGGCTAAAGCCCTCTTTATCGGCTTGCGCCGCGAAGGCCAGATATGTCCGGTTGGCCTGCGACTCACCGGCAAAGGCTTCCTTAAGGTTTTTTAGTGTCTCCTCGTTCATGTGTCCTCCTTGTCATACGCTTGCTTTCCATACAAATTATATGTGATGCGCGATGTCGTTGACATAGCCTTTTTGAACATCTTTTTCAGCGCGCCGTGTTCGAATTTATATCGTATACTCTTTATTGCCCGGTAGGCGTGAGAATATGCCTAACTACGAAACTGTTTTTGAAACCTTTATATAAAGCGTTCATTCATCGACCGCCCCACCTCAAGTCGCCCCATCTTACGCTGGGCGAAATAAAATATGACATGCGTGATATTAAGCATAAAGCCGGTGGTTAATCGTGCCGATATAAAGTCATGCTCATTGTCGAGTGAAAACTTTTTCCAGAGGTAAGCATTTTGCGGATAGATAAATTCGATGGTCGAAAACGGAAGTCGCTCAAGGCGAGGCTGATTATGCTTCTGACTTGGATGATACTTCCCTTCATAATATTCTCCGCCTACAAGGCATACGATATTAACAGTAAGCTTGAAAGAGACGCGCAAGTCGAGAGCTTGAATTTGGCGCGAAGCATCTCACAGAGTATCGATGACTACATCGGCGCGACCGGTGATTTACTCATATCCATCTCGAACCACAACGACGTGCGAACTCAGGACTACGCCGCTATCAATGAGTGGTTTAAGAGGATAGGGCCCGACTACCCGTATTACGTAAACATCATCTTCGTCGACATGAGGGGTGATATTAAAGCTTTTGTAAAGCAGACCAAGGGCGCGAAGCGGGGCCAGGTCAACGTCAGCGATGCCGTCTACTATAAGCGGGCGACCACGGCGCCCTCGCTGTCCATCGGCGATTTCATGTACAGCAGGCTGACGGGTCTACCGGTCGTCCATGTAACGCATCCTGTCTTTAATATGGAAGGTGAAAGGGTAGGCTTGGTCGCCGCGTCGTTCGACCTTACTAAAATACAGCACAAACTTATGGTGTCTAACGTGCCGAAACACAGCGTGGCGACGGTCTTCGACGACAAGGGCGTCGTTATCGCGCGGAGTGGTAACCCCGATAAATGGGTGGGCGCGGATGTTCGCGACAAGCCGTTCTTTAAACTTATGAGCGGCAAGTCGGAGGGCGATATTAAGGCGGCGGGCTTGGACGGAACCGTGCGCTTATTCGGGTATGCTTCGACGACGCGCGTGCCGTGGCGCGTGAGCGTCGGCGTCGATCGCGATTACGTTTATTCGCAGCTAAGAAAAGAACTCGCTTATCATTTTATGGTATTCATACCGTTATTGCTTATAGCCCTGTTCGGCTGGATATGGATTGGCCGGGACGTCAATAAACTTCACGCCCAGACCGAGTATCTAACGCTCGTCGACCCGCTTACCGGATTGTACAACTGCCGCAAGCTAAATAATGATCTCGATTTCGAGCTTAAGCGGTCGAGCCGGAGCAAAGGCGAATTAGCCTTTGCGATGGTCGATATCGACCACTTCAAACACTATAACGACAACAATGGGCACCAGGAAGGCGATGAGGCGCTCAGGCGCATAGCGGGTATTTTGAACACAACCGTTCGTGACACCGATACCGTCTATCGTTGTGGCGGCGAAGAACTCTGCGTGCTGCTGCCGGGTACGGACGCTAAGGGCGCCGCATCGGTAATGGAGCGCGTTCGCCACGAGGTGGAAACGGCCAAATTTATAGGTCAAGAAAAGCAGCCGTTGGGCAACCTCACAATATCGATTGGCGTCGCCGCGTATCCCTCGCATTCTATATGTAAAGACGGCCTAATCAAGTGCTCCGATGTCGCCCTTTACGAATCCAAGAGTACCGGCAGGAATCGGTTGGAGGTATATTCAAGCGGCGAATCAAGCGGCGAATCGGCTCCGACCGAGCAGAAAACCTCGTATTCGAACCAGTGCGTCTAAAGCCCCTTTCTGTGATTGTCGCACATTGCTCTTCCACACGCGTGCTATCAGCTCCGTCTGAACACCTTTAGATGCTAGATTTCGCATTTTGCGCGTCAATGTCTTACAATAGCACCAGAACGGTTTAACGGATGCGCCGGCGACGCTAAAGACTTTTCTCATAGCTCGTTTCGCCGTTAGTTATCTGGAGGTTAGGACTTGGACAACGAAAGCGGCCTCTTAAATGGGCAGGGAGCCGATGAAGAAAGGCCAAAGACGCTGCTTGGTTGGGTCAAAACGATCTCTCCCGTCATCAGAATTTTAGGCGTCGCAAGCTTTATTATTATCTTAAGCAATGTACTAATAATCGCCTACGTCAGCTCCGTGACGACAAACGTCAGTGTCGATTCCGGCGGTGAAAACGAGGCTTCGGTCGATGGGCGGCCCGCCGATTCGCGTGAGCCGATGAAAGAACTCGATTACGAAAAGCATTTCATCGACTACTACGAGAAGTCGATGCTCTTAAGCGGGCGTTTGCTCCAGCTGTCAAATTTGGAAGTAGAGCGGGCCGGTGATTGGCACAAGGAGCTATCCGTAGACATAACACTCTTAAAAACACTTGCCAATAATGCGCAAGAGGCAGTACCGCCGGCCTCGCCCGGCTACCAGGCGATTCATGAAATCTACCTCGAAGCCTTTGTCGATTTCAAGTGGGCCGCGGACAACCTGATCGCGGCGTCGGCGGAGAATGATAAAGCGCTTCAGAAAAGATGTATTCAGAGGCTGAACAAGGGCAGGGCGCGCATGAATGACGCGGTTAAAAGCCTGAAGGATGTATATAGCAGAGACTAGTCTTAATGAGCACCGTTGCTTCTTAGAGGCGCTTCGCATGCTTCTCGGTGAGGTCGATTTCCGGTAAGGACCGGGGTTGAGTGCGGCGGATAAGGCTACCTACCTCCAACTGATATTCTTCAAATTACTCTCTGTGTATTGCCGTGTTTTATGTTCTATGCTAACTTAAAAGTCAAGCCCTTGTTTATGAGTGCGAGTGTTTCTAAAAAAATTTCAAGAGTTGTCTTGCAGCAAAAACATGCCTCTGTTTTTGTCAACGCCTAAGAAATGACCGACTTAATGCTCGGTCGTTTCTGTTTATAACCCACGTAATTGCACTTAATCGGCGGACATATCTTAATTGGGCAGCAGGAATAATGCGTCGCTTAGCGAATAGAATAATAGCGTCTCCAAGAGGGAGTTCTTTCGGCTCTTATATTTGTGGTGCGAGCGGGAATCGAAGGTTTATGACCATAGGGTTGGCAAAGAACGGAGGAGTGTATGGACTTGAAGAAAGTCGTGGTAGCGTTAGTTGCCTTGATGTTGGCGGCTGTGGCGGCCGGCTGTGGAGGCGTTTCCGAAAAGGTCGGGCAGAAAGCCGCAGAGAAGTTGATTGAGGAGGGAACCGGCGGCAAAGTCGATATTAAGGGAGACAATGTTACTATCAAAACGAAAGAGGGTGACGCCGAAGTCAGCATCGGCTCCAAGAAACTCCCTGATGGGTTCCCGAAAGACTTCCCGGTCTACAAAGGGGCCGAACTCGAAGGCGCGATGTCGACGAAACAGGGTGGTCAAACATCGATGATCGTCACATTTACGAGCAAGGATGATTTCGCTAAGGTCGTCGAGTTTTACAAAGACAAAGAACAATTAGGCGGCTATGATGTGGCGAGCACGCTCGACTTTAACGAAGCTTTCACGCTAGGCCTTAAGAAAGGTGAAACGGACGCCGGCTCGGTCATGATAGGGAAGAACGATAACGATACTTCAATCGTTATAACGCTGGTAGCAGAGTAGTTGCTGGAAATCATCATCGTGTAGGATTTTTGTTGTAGGCTCGAATGGCTGTGGCTATGGAAAGCATAGCTCAAGAAAACGCATAGCTCATTAATTGAAAGGCCCGCCGTTGCGGGTCTTTCAATCTTACACCTGCTTTTTGCGTAATTTATTGAGGCGCTCTTTTATCGTCCTCTCAAACCCGTTATCTGAGGGTTGGTAGTAGACCTTGTCTTTAAGATTCTCGGGGAGGTAGGTCTCCTCGATGTAGTTCTCGTCAAAATCGTGCGGGTATTTATAGCCCTTACCGTGGCCGAGCTTCTTGGCGAGAGCGGTCGGCGCGTTTCGCAGGTGGTTGGGGATGGGCTCTACCCGTTTATCCCGCAGGTCGGCAAAAGCGGCGAAAATCGCGGTCTTTGCCGAGTTCGACTTCGGGGCGCTCGCGAGGTAGGTCGCGCATTGCGTGAGCGCGAATTTCGCCTCGGGCATTCCGATGAAGTTGAGCGCGTCAACGGTCGCCGCGGCGAGCACGAGCGCCTGAGGGTCGGCATTGCCGATGTCTTCGGACGCGAAGACGACCATCCGGCGCGCGATGAATTTCGCGTCTTCTCCGCTCTCGAGCATTCGCGCCAGGTAGTAGACGGCCGCATCGGGGTCGGTACCGCGCAGGCTCTTGATGAACGCGCTGATGATGTCGTAGTGCGCGTCCCCCGCCCGATCATATTGGAGCTGCTTCTTGTTGATAGCCTCCTCGGCCATTGCTATCGTTATTACTATGGGACGTTGCCGCGAACTCGCCGACTCCTTCCCCGTCCTGTTCTTATCGACAGTCTCGCGGCCGGCAGGCGTAGGTACGACATCGCTCCCGACTGAATCCCCTACCAGGCTATTAGCCACAAGTTCGAGCGCGGTGAGAGCGACGCGAGCGTCGCCGTTGGAGTTTTTAGCAATATGCTCGATCGCGCCGGCTTCGATCGCGAGTCCCAGGTAGCCCAGGCCGCGCTGAGTATCGGCCAACGCCCGCTTAATAATCGCGATTATGCCGTCATCCGAGAGCTGTTCCAATCTGAAAAGACGCGAGCGCGAGAGTATCGGCGCGTTCACCTCGAAACCGGGGTTCTCGGTCGTCGCGCCAATCAACACAATCGTGCCGGCTTCGATGTGAGGCAAAAAGGCGTCCTGCTGGGCCTTGTTGAAACGGTGTATCTCATCGACGAAGAGGATTGTCTGTCTGCCCTCGAAGTCTCTCCTCTCCGACGCCTCTTTGACGACGCTTCGTATATCGGCGACTCCGCTGGTTACCGCGGAGAATTCGCTAAAGTATGCTTTGGTCATATGCGCGATTATCCGTGCGATTGTCGTCTTGCCGGTGCCGGGCGGTCCCCAGAGGATGATGGAGCTGAGCCGGTCATTCTCGATAAGGGCTCTGAGCAACCCTTTCGGGCCGAGGAGGTGTTCCTGCCCGACAAACTCTTCGAGCGAACGCGGCCTCATCCGCTCGGCAAGCGGAGTCTTTTTGCTGTTCCGCATGGAATGGGAGAATAATGTGTCCATATCTTGCATTGTAGTGAGATTGCGCAAAAGTAACAACCAGCGGGAGACTTCATCGTCCGCGTCGGGCGGATGGAATCGAGTGATTTGTATTTCGACGGTTGAGCGTTGCGATCTTCGGGTATCGGAAAGAGACGCGTATTATCGAGTGCCTCTGAGGCGAGGTTGGGATGGCGCTAGGCACGGGTCGGCCCGGCCGGCTACTCGTAGCTCAGGGCTTTAGCCCTGAAATATTAAAGTCCGTGCGCGCGCAGTGGCTGGGTATCCGTAACAGCCGTAACAACGTCCCCCTTTCTGGTATAATTAGGACGGAAAGCGATAGACCGAAGAGATTATCGATGGCTGTCCACGGGCAGCTTTAATCGTTTTATGCCTATAAGGATGTAGACAGTCAGGGACTGCGAGGATTATGCAAGACGACAAGCTGATAATACGCGGTGCGCGTGAACACAACTTAAAGAACATAAGTCTGGAACTACCCCGAAACAAACTGATCGTCATGACCGGCCTGAGCGGGTCGGGCAAGTCGTCGCTGGCAATCGATACCATCTACGCCGAAGGACAGCGACGTTACGTCGAGTCGCTCTCGTCCTATGCGCGCCAGTTTCTAGGGCAGATGGACAAACCCGATGTCGACCACATCGACGGCCTCTCGCCCGCTATTTGCATCGATCAGAAATCGACCTCGAAAAACCCGCGCTCGACGGTCGGGACCATCACCGAAGTCTACGATTACTTGCGCCTGCTCTATGCGCGAATCGGCGTGCCGCACTGTCCCGATTGCGGCAAGGAGATAGCCCAGCAGACCTCGCAACAAATCGTCGAGCAAGTCTTAAGGTTGGAGCCGGGAACGAAGTTTCAGGTGCTCGCGCCGGTCGTTCGAGGCCGCAAGGGCGAGTACCGCGAACTTTTGGAGCGTTTGAGAAAAGACGGGTTCGCCCGTGTTCAGATAGACGGCAAAGTCTTCGGCCTCGACGAGGATATTAAAATCGATAAGAAGGAACGGCACGATATCGATGTCGTCGTCGACCGGCTGGTGATGAAAGAGGGTATTGAGCGCCGGCTCGCCGATTCGGTCGAGACCGCCTTAAGCCTCGCCGACGGCATCATATCTATCGATATAACCGACGGCGAAAGGCAAGACTTCAGCACGTTTTTTGCTTGTATCGATTGCGGGGTGAGCTTCGAGGACCTCGAGCCGAGGATGTTTTCGTTCAACAACCCTTACGGCGCGTGCCGTGAGTGCTCGGGGCTCGGCACCAGGATGGTAGTCGACCCGGAACTCGTCGTCCCGGACGCGAGCTTAAGCATAAACGAAGGGGCGATTCACCCCTATTTCTATACGCGAATCGATTTTTACCCCAAGATAATCAGGGCGGTCTGCGAGGAGTACGGCATCGATATGGAGACGCCGTGGATAGACCTCCCCGAGGACGCTCGCCGAAGCCTGCTGCTCGGTACCGACAGGCCTGTCCATGTAAAGTATCGTACTCTTACCGGGCGAAGCCGCGGCTACAACTCGAAGTTCGACGGCGCTATTCAAAACCTGGCGCGCCGCTATCGCGACACCGAGAGTGATTACGTGCGCGAGCAGATCGCGCAATATATGACGATGCGGGCTTGTCCGGTCTGTGACGGGGCGAGGCTAAAACCGGAGAGCCTCGCGGTGACGGTCGGCGGTAAAAACATCCACCAGTTCAGCGAGATGTCGTCTAAGGCCTCGCACGAGTTCATAACCAATCTCACACTGACCGAGCGCGAGCAGATGATAGGCCACCGGATATTAAAAGAAGTCCGCGAGCGCCTGCGGTTTCTAATCGACGTCGGGCTCGACTACCTGACGATAAACCGCACTGCGGGGACGCTCTCCGGCGGGGAGGCGCAGCGTATCCGCCTGGCTACCCAGATAGGCTCGGGCCTGGTCGGAGTCTTATATGTGCTCGATGAGCCGAGCATCGGCCTCCACCAGCGGGACAACAAGCGCCTCATCCAGACTCTTAAGCGCTTGCGCGACCTCGGCAATACCCTCATCGTCGTCGAGCACGACGAGGAGACGATGCGCGAGGCCGACCATATCGTCGATATCGGCCCTTTCGCGGGCGAGCACGGCGGACACATCGTGGCAAGCGGGACGTATGATGATATCCTGGCGGCGCCCGATTCCATCACCGGCCGGTTCTTAAGCGGCCGGCGTAAAATCGAGACGCCCAAGGAACGCAGGGTGCCCGGTGACGCACGGCTCAGTATCAGGGGTGCCGCCGAGCACAATTTGAAAAACATCGACGTCGACTTCCCGCTCGGTCTGCTTACTTGTGTGACCGGCGTCTCGGGGAGCGGAAAAAGCACGCTCGTCACCGACATTCTCTCGAAGGTATTGGCGCGCAAGCTATATCGCTCCCGTGATCTCCCCGGAAAACACGACACGGTCGAAGGGCTCGAGCATATCGACAAGGCAATCGAAATCGACCAGTCGCCCATCGGGCGCACGCCGCGCTCGAACGCGGCGACCTACGTAAAGGTCTTCGACGACATCAGGAATCTCTTCAGCCAAGTGCCCGAGGCGCAGGTGAGGGGATATAAGCCGGGGCGTTTCAGTTTTAATGTCAAGGGCGGGCGCTGCGAGGCCTGCGGCGGAGACGGCACCATAAAGATAGAGATGCACTTCTTGCCGGATATCTATATACCGTGCGAGGTCTGCAAGGGCTCGCGTTTTAATAAAGAGACGCTGGAGGTCAAGTATAAAGGCAAGAACATAGCGCATGTTTTAAACATGTCGATCGAGGAAGCACTCGGTTTTTTCGAGAACATACCGAAGATTCGCCGCAAGCTGCGGACGCTCTTCGACGTCGGCCTCGGCTATATCAAGCTCGGCCAGCCCGCCCCGACGCTCTCCGGCGGCGAAGCGCAGCGGGTGAAGCTCGCGGCTGAGCTGTGCAAGATAGCGACCGGCAGGACCTTCTATATTCTCGACGAACCCACAACCGGCCTGCACTTCGCCGATATCGAGAAGCTCCTCGAGGTTTTGGGCCGGCTCGTCGCCCAGGGCAATAGCGTCCTTGTTATCGAGCACAACCTAGATGTCATAAAGACGGCCGATTGGATCATCGACCTCGGTCCCGACGGCGGGGAGGCGGGCGGATTCGTTGTCGCCGTCGGCTCGCCCGAGGCTATCGCGCAGACCAAATCCTCATACACCGGACAGTTCTTGAAGAAGGCCCTGCTCGATAGCGGCGTGCTCGTCGGCTAGCTTTCAGCACCCAATCTCAGCAAACCCTAGCACTCTAACACTTTAATGTGTTAAAATATATTGATTAAACCGATATCAGTACGGGAGCTATAATGTTAAGCATCGCGTTACCAAAAGGAAGTCTCGAAGAGCAAACCCTTAAGCTCTTCGCGCAAGCGGATCTCGAGATAAAGAAGAGTTCCAGGGGCTACAATCCGACCACCAGCGACCCCCGAATCAGCAAGGTCAAAGTTTTAAGACCGCAAGAAATCCCTAATTATGTCGCCGAAGGCTATTTCGACCTGGGAATCGGCGGTCATGACTGGATAATCGAAACGGGAGCCGATGTAATCGAAATCGCCGATATGCCGTATGCCAAAACCGGAGCGGGCGTAATGAAACTCGTCGTTGCGGTACCCGAGGGCTCGCCGATCGAAAGGCCCGAAGAGATCCCGCCGGGCAGCCGTGTCAGTACCGAACTCATGAATGTGACCCGAAAATATTTTGAGGATATCGGCGTCCCGGTAAAGTTATCGTTCTCGCACGGGGCGACCGAAGCCAAGATACCCGAGTTAGTCGATGTCGTCGTCGACCTCACCGAGACGGGAGAGACGCTCCGTCGTAATCGCCTGAAAATCATAGGCACCGTTCTGGAATCTACCACGCGGCTGATGGTGAACAGAGCTTCGTGGGCCGACCCGCAAAAGAGACAGGCGATCGAGGAGATAAGGACGCTTCTTCTGGGCGTGATAGAGGCCCGCGGTAAGGTTCTGATCAGCATGAACGTACCCAAGGCGCAGCTCGATACTATCGTCTCCGTGTTGCCCGCGCTCAAGAACCCGACCGTTTCCCAGCTCTACAACTCCGATTACTTCGCTGTGGAGACGGTAGTCGAAAAAGCGTGTGTCAACACGCTCATTCCCGAACTCAAGGCCGCCGGGGCCGAGGATATCATCGAAATCGTAATTTCCAAGATAGTGCGTTAGCCGGGTATCAGGTTCCAACCATCGGCTTTTTATGCAAAAACGCTCTAATAAATATGAAAAAGCACCGGTATCGTGGTATAATTGAAGATGAATTATGTTTACAGAAACTGTATTCGGGACCGGTACGCAAAATCTTATATTAGACATACTCGCTTTCGTTGTGAAGCTGGGCGTCCTGCTTATCGCACTCATCTTTTTCCAGCGGCTATACGCGGAAATCTCAAAGAATTCAACCGACGGTCATCCGGAAAAAACCATCTTGGCATTGAGGGCCGTGTTAACGGCCTTTGCGTTGGCTGTTCTAGCTATAAACCGGTTACCTTGGCTTTACGGTGCCACAGGTTCGCACAATGCCTATGACCTCATCGCCGGTGAAGGGCAATACGCATTAGCCATACCCCTCGTCTTTATTCTTATGGTGATTGTCGCGGTTTGGCGACCCAGCCCGAACTCTCCCGCATCGGCGGCGCCCTTATTTGCCGCATATGCGCTATCGATTGTCGCCATCGGCCTCCCGTCAGCCGCATACGAGGATGCGGTCGCTGTCGGGCCGGCATGGCTGAGCCTTATCGTCTCCGGAATAGCGATATTCCCGGCGATTCTTTTTGCGGAAGGAATGCCGCACCCAACTAACCGCTTGCTTTACCGCTTCATAAATCTGGGCAAAGTCCGCTACGATGAAGCCGTTCACTATGCCGCGCAAAACCTGCACATCAGCTATAAGGGCTCCAATGTTCCCTTAGGTTTTTCCTCTGCGGAAGGCGAATACCAGGGGAAAGTCGTGCAAATATACGGCGCGGAGGGGAGTCTCTCAAACAATAAAATCGCGGGCATTATGACGGGCGCTGACTTTAAAGTCGATGACACGATAATCAACAGGCCCAACGCATGGCCTGAGGTTTATTTTAAAGCGCTCCGCCGGGAGCTGCCGCGTTGGTATGCGGCGCTCGCCGAGGACGAGAGTTGGGAGCCCGACTTGAAGCGCCTTGAAATCGAAATCGACGGGATTCGGATAGAGGACGAATATGAGATAGCTTCGCCGAACGAGAAGAGAGCGCTGGAGATAGTCGAGAAGCTAAGAGAAGAGATAATCGATTTAGACGCGGAATTCATCTTATTAAACCAAGACGGCGTCTTTGTCGGCTACGATTTTTCGCGGATGCGCATGCCGGCCGAGTACCTCTTTGAGAAAGCAAAATTGCAGTTTGGCATGGTCGAGCAGATCGGGAAAATATTGGCGCCGGCAAAGACGGACAAGAAGCAGGCCGCGCCGCAAAAGCCGTCCAAAGAGAAGATTACCAAGACTAAAGAGGCAAAGCCCAAGCAAGCGCAAGATAAAGCCGTCAAGAACAAAGCCCGCAAGAAAGGGACGACCGCGCGCTCCGGCCGGCCGGAGCGCGCTTCCGGCTCGGTACCCGACAGTATTTAGGTGATTTGGTTTCAAGTGACTCGACAAATCACTTGAAAAAACACTCTCGGTGCTGCTAATCTAGTGTCAATCGTAAATACGTTGATTTAGAATTTGGTATGTCAGCCTGTAAACAGGCATCCCGCCAGAGCGGATGCTTGTTTTTTTGTGTGGATAGGGAGCTATGATAAACACAGCGGGCAGCCTCCTCGTTGAGGAAATCAAGCATATCGAGCGACCCGATATCGCGTTTCGCGGGCTGCTCCGTGACCATATGCCGTTTTTGCTCGAAAGCGCGCTCCCGTCGGAGCGATACGGGCGTTATTCGATTCTCGGCGGCAATCCGGTCGGCTTCATCAAGTCCAAGAACGGCGTAACCGAGTATTCGGTCGGCGGCGCCGTCAATGTCAGCCGCTTAGACCCCTTACTCGTTATTGAGGAACAGATTAGGGATTTCGGCTTTGCGGACGCTTCCGAACCAGCCTCGTTGCCTTTTACGGGCGGTGCGGTCGGCTATTTCGGGTATGACCTCAACAGGCAAATCGAGAGGCTTCCCGATATCGCCCTCGACGACCAAGGGATACCCGACGCTTATCTCGGCTTTTACACAGAGGCTTTAGTCGTCGACCACAAAGACCGCCGAACATACGCGATTTCGTATATTCCCGATAACATCTCTTTCACGGCGCGGGACGCTTCGATCAGGCTGAAGGGGCTTATTGCGAAAGCGACGTCCGCAAATAATATCCGGTTTGGCCGGCCGGCCTACGGCGGCGGAAACGGACGGGTTGCGGAAAATCTTATCTCTAACATGACGAAAGAACGATACCGCGAGATTATCGAGAACGCGCGGTCGCATATTGCCGAGGGAGACATCTTTCAGGTAAACTTGGCCCAGCGGTTTCAAGCCGACTTAAAAGTCGGGCACTATCACCTTTACGAGCAGCTCAGAATGTGTAACCCGGCCCCGTTCGCCGCGTTTTTAGGGTATCGGGAATTCTCGATATTGAGTTCGTCGCCGGAGCGGTTTATGCTGGTAGACGGCGTTTATGTGGAAACCAGGCCCATCAAGGGGACGAGGCCGCGCTTTACCGATGAGCAAGAGGATGCACGAGCCGCGGATGAACTGTCACGGAGCGAGAAGGATTCCGCCGAGCATGTGATGATAGTCGATGTCAAACGCAATGATCTGGGACGAGTATGTGAGTTCGGCAGCGTTCAGGTCCCCGAGTTGATGGTCGTCGAGAGCTACAAGGCGGTGCATCACCTGGTATCGACGGTCGTCGGACAGCTGCGCGCAGACGTTAGCGCCGTGGATTTGATTCGCGCCGGCTTCCCCGGCGGCTCTATCACCGGCGCACCGAAAATCAGGGCGATGGAGATTATAGAGGAACTCGAGCCCTGCAGGCGAAATATCTACACAGGAGCGATAGGGTATTTAAGCACCAACCGCAAGATGGACACGAATATCGCCATCAGGACGATAGTCGCAATAGACGATAGGGCATACCTACACGTAGGCGGCGGTATCGTCGCGGACTCGAGCGCGGAATCCGAATATCAGGAGACGCTCGACAAGGGGCACGCCTTGTTTAACGCGCTCGGCGTGCGCGCCGGCGGCTAGTAATCGGCGGCAATATTTACGAGGGCGGCACCAGGGGTGTTAGCCCAATAATCGCAAGTTCGGTCCTTAAAGAGTTTAGCAATAGACAGGAATCATATGGAAGTCTACGTCAACGGCGAGTTTATGGATGAGTGTAAGGCCTCGGTAAGCGCGCTCGATAGGGGTCTGCTCCTTGGAGAAGGGCTCTTCGAGACAATGCGCGCCTACAGCGGCGTTATCTTCATGCTCGACAGGCATCTTGAGCGGATTGTTGCCGGGATGAAGACCTTGGGGTTTAAGAACATTCCCGCGCGTGATGTTCTGTCGCGCGCATGTCGCAGCATACTGGCGACGAACGGCATAGACGACGCTAGAGTTCGGTTGACCATCACTAGGGGAACCGTCACGGCGAAAGAGCCGACTGTGGTCGTGACCGCGGATCGATACCACGGTTACGAGCCGGAGCTTTATGCGGGCGGCATGTCCGCGATTACATTGCGCGGTTACCGTATCTCCGGGAGCCCTGTTCATCAGCTCAAATCCACGAGCTACCTGCCCTCGCTCATCGCCGGAGAACAGGCGTTGGCCGAAGGGTGTCACGAGGCAATTCTGGTCAACGAAAAAGGGGATGTCGCCGAGGGGTCTTTCACCAATGTTTTCATGATTGAGGCGGGGACTTTGTTTACACCGCCAATAGAAGACGGTCTACTGCCCGGCATCACTCGCGGGTGCGTCCTTGAGATAGCGGCAAGCGCGGGGATCGAGGTCTTACAGGAGAGGGTATCCGTGTCCCGTTTGCGGTCGGCGCAAGAAGTGTTCTTGACCAACTCGCTTTTAGAGATAATGCCCTTGACCAGGGTCGACCAGACCGACATCGGGGACGGCAAGCCGGGTAAGCTAACCCTAGAGTTGAGAGAAGGGTATCGTGGGGCGATTTAAATGAATTTAAACGACTCCGATATCGCCGGATATCGCTTAAGCCTTAGTTTCGAATTGCCAGCAACCAATCTCGACCCTCATCTCGTCTTCTAGTTTGCTCAAGACCAGGTTGTAATCGCTAGAGACCTCGGCCGGGACAAGGTGGACTAGGATTTGCATTAGCTCTGAGCGGTTGTTTATGCGTACAACCTTTTGCTCGTTGGATACCTCGTACCCCTTGACCCCGACATCCTCAAGGAGTTTCTCGACCTTGATAATGCTCCAGCAGTCCGGATGCGCCTCTTGCGGAGCGCGTATTTTATCCAAAAAACCCGCTAATATCGATGTTCTTGCCATGACCCCACCTCCTCAATATTTACCCCGGAGACACCCGGCCGCCGAGCCCTGACATTCGGGCGAGGCGTTGATAGTCGCTACAGGGCGCCTGCCTTAATTATCGTATCTTTTCTGGGAAGTTTGAATAATAATCCCGCTAGTGCGCTAATCGCAAGTTCAATGGTTGATTTAGCACCGTGAGCGGTTCGGGGGAGATGGGGCGTACCGTGCTGTTCAGCGAAGATCAAAGCGAAAATTCTCGCGTTTACCGGTCTGGTTTACCGGTCGAGGCTGCTCGATGTCGGCGCTACGTCGTCACATAGAGAACGACTTTTGCGCCTCGCTCTATCCGTGCTCGCGCTTTAGGCTCCTGCTTGGAGACGTTGCCGACCCCGTACTTCTCGAAGCTCTCCTTGTCGGAGTCGCTGTATGTCGTAATCTCGAATCCCTTCGACTCGAGTATGTCGCGCGCTTGCGCTTCACTTTTACCCCGCACGTCCGGCATGATGACTTGACCGCTTTCGCCGCTTATAACGATAGTGATATTAGCGCCGGGCTCCGCGATAAAGCCGGCCGGCGGTCTTTGGCCTATGACTTGGTTCTGCGGCTCGTTGCTCAAGCGGTATTCACCTGTGACGACGAAACCGCGAGCCTCCAGTTCATCGACTGCCGTATCGATTGTGAGACCTATGACGTTGGGCACGACCGTTCCTTTCCCGTCTTCGGTTATGATGTCGCCGCCGGTGCTTATGGAAAGCTCTATGATGTGCCCTTCCTTGACCTTTGTTTCCGTCGCGGGGTTCTGTTCAAAGACTTGCCCGGGAGGGCCGGCAAACGGTTTGTTGACCAAGGTATGGCCGAGCTTCAACTTGGTGAGTTTCGCGATAGCTTCATCTTGGGTCAGGCCGATTAGGTCGGGCAGCGATATGGGCTGGTGGACGTTGCATGCCTTTATATTGCTTGGCTTATATTTTCGCACAAAGACATGGTAGCTCGTCTTTGGGCACCACTCGGTGGTTAAGAGATTGGTCTCGTCGCACATTTGAATTTGACTGAAACTACCGCTCGGCGGTTTATCGAAGCCACTCGCTTTTACGTCTTTGAGCGCCCGCTTCATCTGTGCCGCCCATATTTGGGCCGGGAACGAGCCGCCGGAAACCCTGATCCCGTGGACGTTCTTCATCGACTTCGGCGGTTCGCCCGGCTCGCGCAGGTATCCGACCCATACCGCCGTAGCCAGGTCGGGCGTATAGCCGCAGAACCAGGCGTCGGCGTAGTCCTGGCTGGTCCCTGTTTTTCCGGCAGACGCCCTTCCGATTGCGGCTCGTTTTCCCGTGCCGTTTTGGATTACGCCTCGGAGCGTTTCGGTGACGAGGTAGGCCACCGCCTTGTCTATTACCTGCTCGGGTTCGGCTTTATGTTTATATATCAATTCACCTTGAGCGGTCGTTATTTTTGCGATACCATAGGCTTCATTGTATTTTCCGCCGTTTGCCAGAGTTGCATAGGCGGCGGCCATTTCGAGCGGGGTCACGCCTCGCTCTAGACCGCCAAGCGTGATGGCCGGGTTCGCTTCGAGCTTGCTTGTAATGCCGAGGTCTTTGGCGACCTTGACGACATTGTCAGCGCCGACTTTCATGATTAAACCGGCATAGACCACATTTACCGACCATGCGGTCGCCCGCCGAAGGTCCATATAGCCGGTTCCTGATTCACCAGAGGAGTTGTTTACTTTCCAGTCCGCGCTTCCCGTGACCTTAAATACCTTCGGCGAAGACGCTTCATACCCGTCGTCGGGAGAGACGCCGTCCATCAAGGCCGCCGCCAGCGTGAACGGCTTAAATGCCGACCCCGGCTGTCTTCCCGGCCATTGTGCGGCGATATTGAATTTCTGTTTCGCAAAATCCTTGCCTCCGACCATGGCCCGGACCGCTCCGCTCTTTGGTTCTATCGAGACGAGCGCGACGTCCGGGTCTGTCGAGCCGGGGAGATATTTTTTCCAGGCAAGCTCGGAACTCTCCTGTATTTTCGGGTCGAGCGTAGTGTGTATTCTAAAGCCCTGAGAGTATATCGCCTTTTCATCGTAGCCCAAGTCCTTCAGCTCGGTCTTTACCCATTCGGTAAAATATGGAGCGATGCCTTGATAACTCCGCTGTCTAGGTTGGAGTGCGAGCGGGCGCTCCTTTGCCATATCGGCCTCTTTCTCGTCGGCATAGCCTTGGTCGAGCATAAGCCCGATTACTAGGTTACGCCGATTAACTGCCCCCTTGGGATTTTTGTATGGGCTATAAGACTCCGGAGCCTTGATCATTCCCGCAAGAAGCGCGCTTTGTTCGAGATTCAACTTGCTTGCCGGGATACCGAAGTATGACTGCGCCGCAGCTTCGATACCGTAAGCGCCGCTCCCAAAATAGATAGTGTTTAAGTACTTTTCGAGAATCTCTTCCTTCTCGTAGGTTCGCTCGAGTTTTGTGGCGAGAAAAGCCTCCCGCAATTTTCTGGAGATTGTCTTCTCGGGGCTGAAATAGGCGTTCTTTACGTATTGTTGAGTTATGGTCGAGCCGCCCTGCGCGGCATCCATTTGACGGATATCCTTTATCAAAGCGCCGACTATTCTTATGTAATCGACGCCGCGATGCCGGTAATAGCGCTGGTCTTCTACGGAAACCACGGCCTTCTGCAGCGTGGGCGAGATATCTTTGAGCGGGACGATCGTTCGGTTTTCCTGGAAAAGACGTGTGATCAGGGTGCCGTCTGCCGCATAAATATGCGTCGTCTGCGTCTTGATAACGCTTTTTACATCGCCGATATCGGGCAGGTTTCTTGTTGCCTCGTAGACAAAGACGCCCGCGGCGATGCCCGCCAAGACGAACATTACCATTATCGCAACTAGAAACTTGCGACTAAAAATGCAACCCACTGTTGTTCCCCCAGTTGCCACGATTTTTTCGGTAACTAATATTATAAGAAATAGCTTGCCACAAAAATCGTGATTTTGCCATAGCCACATAAAGGGGACGTTGCTACGGCTGTTACGGGTACCACTCGCTATGCATGCGCGAGCGGTACCGGCAAATCCGGAGTCGGCATTTAGGCGAGAGGGGCAAGGATATTATACACTCTCTATGCGCGCATGGGCGGCATTAGGTTAAAGAATAAAGACCTGACCCCGGTTTACCTTAGGTTAAAAAATAAAGACCTGACCCCGGTTTACCGACCCCCTATGCGCGCGGCCTCATCGACATCGACTATATTATTTCAATATCCTATGGTAGGATATATGGGTGTCGCTAAATTCAGGAGGTGAAAGTATTGAGAGAGAAGGTCGAAGAAGCACTAGCCCGTATTCGCCCTGCGTTGCAGGCGGACGGTGGAGATATTGAGTTGATCGATATCACGGATGACGGAATCGTAAAGGTAGCCCTAAGGGGCTCTTGCGCGGGATGTCCGATGTCGCAGATGACTCTGACTAATTACGTCGAGCATACCATGAAAGAGATGGTTCCAGAGGTAAAAGCGGTTCAGGCGGTCTAGGTCTCTAGGCTTTAAGAACCTAAGCGAAAAAGTAATCGGATCGCGGGAGCAGTTAAATCGTAGGCGCTGCGTTCGGAATATGGCGGCCGAGGCTTAAGACCTCGGCTGTCGTCGTTTATTGTCCGAATCGGACGAAGTACGCGGCATGGCGAGTCCGGGTTCACGCTAACCAGAGCATGCCCGTTAACGAGCATGCTCAAACAAGACGCGCATCGCGAGTGTAATCCAAAGCTTCCGTTAACCGGAGTACGCTCGCCAACCAGAGCATAGCAGAGGCGGAGATTTTATTGGGGTTAAGAGGCTGATTTCATGAAAAAGCCGGAGATATTATCACCGGCGGGAAATATGGAGCGGTTAGAGTACGCGCTGGCTTATGGGGCCGATGCGGTCTATATCGGCGGGCGCGACTATAGCTTGCGGGCCAAAGCCGGCAATTTCACCGTAGAGAACATCAGGCAAGCCGCGGACATCGCGCACGGCGTGGGCCGAAAGCTCTATGTAACCATGAACATATTCGCGAGAAACACCGATTTCAAAGAGATGGCGGCGTACATCCGCGAACTCGCCGAAGCACGAGTCGACGCTGTTATCGTCGCCGATCCGGGAGTCATGGCGGTAATCAGACAAACAGCTCCCCAGCTGCGCATACACGTTAGCACCCAGGCTAATATCACAAATACGGAGGCCGCGCGATTCTGGGGCGACACCGGAGCCGCCCGCGTCGTGCTCGCCCGCGAACTCCCCGCGACGGAAATTGCCGAGATAGCCCGCGACAGCGGTGTCGAAACCGAGATATTCGTCCATGGGGCGATGTGTATCGCCTATTCAGGGCGTTGCCTGATGAGCAAGTTCTTAGCCGACCGGGACGGGAACAGGGGAGATTGCGCGCATTCGTGCCGCTGGAAGTACCACCTAGTAGAGGAGGAGCGACCCGGCCTTCCGCACGAGGTCGAGCAGGACGATCGGGGAGTGCATTTCTTCAACTCGAAGGATTTATCGCTTATTCGGCATATTCCCGAAATCATTAAGACGGGTGTCGACGGCATCAAAATCGAGGGGCGCATGAAGAGCGCCCATTACGTAGCCGCAATCACCAAAATATACCGTCAGGCAATCGATAGATACTGTGCGGACCCCGGCGCATACGAAGTCGACCCGGAGTGGCTGGAGGAGATAGAAAAGGTCAGTCACCGCCAATATTCAACCGGTTTTTTTCTCGGTGAGCGAGGCGAGGAAGTCCTGGATTATGCCCGCTACGAGAAGACCCATGATTTCGTCGGTCTCGTGACCGGTTACGATAAGGAGCGCGCCTTGGTCGAGGTGACAGTTAGAAATCGTTTGTCTTTGGATGAGCCGGTCGAGATATTAAGCGCCGGCTCGTTGGTAAAAGATTATATGATACCCGAGATGTTCGATTTAAAGAGTTATGAATCGGTCACGGTGTCGCACGCGGGTTATCGCGTCGGCGTGCCGTCACCGGAGCCCTGGCCCGAGTTTGCGATTCTTAGACGCCGCGCGCATGGAGCCGCCGGAGACTGAAGCGACGCATTATTATGCAGGCGAAAAATCGCGGAGCTGAGCGCCGAGATAGGCCGCCGGAGTCCGCAACGACGTATTCTTATACTAGAGATGCGGTCATGCCTTTACCGGCCCACCGTTTTGTGGCAATATACGATTGTTCTACTATGGATTAGCTTGCTCGACATGGCGGCGGAAGAAGTCCCGCTCAGTCGGTCTTGGAGTAAGAGTCACGCTCAGTCGGTCTTGGAGTAAGAGTCCCGCTCAGTTAGTCTCGGATTGGGAGCGGGGAGAATATTTACGCGCCGCCGGCACAAGAAGAGGGGATCGAGTGCTTAAACTACTATATCCGGATAGTTTTGTAAATACGATATTCGAAATCGACATAGAGGAACTAAAAGCCCGAGGCATCAGGGGCTTGATTTTAGACCTCGACAATACGATTGTCCCGAGAAACAGCGCGGTAGCCACCGACGAGCTTAAAGAATGGCTTAGCGGGCTGGCGCAACAAGGGATGAAGGCCTGCATATTGTCGAATAATTGGAAGCAGCGCGTAAGCTCTTTTGCGGCTCAGGTCGGATTACCGCTGGTGGCGAGAGCCGCAAAACCGAGGCGCGGCGCTTTTGTCCAGGCGATGAAAGTCCTCGGGACCGGCAAAGACGAGACCGTAGTCGTCGGCGACCAGCTATTTACCGATGTGCTCGGAGGAAACCTGGCGGGCATTCACACCATTCTGGTTGTCCCGATGAGCGACCACGAAGCCCCGCACACAAAAATCCTAAGAAAACTCGAGCGCCGGATACTGAAGCGTCGGCGCTAAGGAATCCGCTTAATATCCCTTATGCTCTTTGCCGATTCTTCTATATACTCGTCTTAACAGAAGACGACTTTTCGCCGTGGGGGAGGTAGCGCATGAACGAGATTACCGGCCAGACCAGAGTATTGGGGATAATCGGTCATCCTTTGACCTACACACTCTCCCCGAATATGCATAACGCCGCAATTGAAGCCGCCTCGTTAGACTACCGTTACCTGCCCTTCGTGGTCGCCCCCGAACGATTGGCGAGCGCTATCGCGGGCATTCGCGCGCTCGGCATCGAGGGCGTCAACGTGACCATGCCCCACAAAGAAACGGTCATCGAGTTTCTTGATGAAATATCACCGGAAGCCCGCACGATCGGGGCGGTAAATACCGTGCACAACGTCGATGGCCGCCTTAAAGGCTACAATACCGACGGCGCCGGTTTTATCAAGTCGCTCAGGGAAGCGTTGGTTTACCCGGAGGGACGGCACGCCATAATTATCGGGGCCGGTGGAGCCGCAAGAGCGGTCGCGGCGGCGCTGATAAGCGAAGGTGCGGCAAGTATTACGCTGTTGGGGCGCACAGCGGATAAGGTCGAGGCACTCAAACAACAGCTACTCGATAGCTTTGGGCGGTTTTCAATAAAAACTCTCAGTTTTGACGATGATTTGGCCGATATCTTTGAAGTAGGAGACCTGGTGGTCAACACAACGCCAATCGGCATGAACGAAAGCGCGGACCTCCTACCCGTACCTTTAGAATATATCGATTCCAGGCACTTTATCTATGACCTCATCTATACACCGTCGGAAACGGCACTGATAAAAGCAGCCAAAGAAAAGGGAGCCAAGGCGGTAAACGGACTGGGGATGCTGCTCTACCAAGCCGCCGCGGCGTTCGAAATCTGGACTGGAACTCCCGCGCCCATAGCGATTATGCGTGACGCTCTATTGATTGGATTAGAAAGCGGAGATCGACCGAAGAATGCTCAAAAGAAAGATAAGCGATTTTCTAGTTGATACCGGCATTATCACAAAAGACCAACTCCGTGAAGCCATTGAACGCTCCAGCGGCGATGATGTCGAGCGACAGCTGGTCGATTTAGGCTACATATCCGAGGCTGAAATAGCCAAGAATTTTGCCAAACAGTTGAACCTCAGCTATGTCGACCTGGCCGGCTATAATATCAACCCGCGGGCGGCCGCCCTCATTTCGAACGAACACATCCACCGCTATAATGTCCTTCCGATTAACCTCGATGACGACTACCTGGTGGTCGCTATGGCGGACCCGACGAATATCTTCGCGATAGACGACCTTCATGTGATGACCGGCTTCGATATCACACCGGTGGTTACCGGCAAGACCGATCTTATCAACGCGATAAACAAGTTTTGCACAAATGACGACGTCGTTGAAGAGGCCATCGAGAGCATAAGCGAGGATTTCGCGGATATCGCAGCAAGCAGCGGCGAGGAGATCGATGCCGAAGAAGCACCGGTCGTAAAACTCGTCAAACTTATTATCACCGAAGCCGTCCGCGAGCGGGCGAGCGATATCTTCATAGAGCCCCAGGAGTACGATGTGAGGGTGCGCTACCGTATCGACGGCGTCCTCCATGAGATAATGCGTTCGCCGAAGCAAATTCAGGCCGGTATAGTCTCGCGAGTCAAAATTATGTCCGGCATGGACATCGCGGAGCGCCGGCTTCCCCAAGATGGTCGCTTCGGCCTGGTCATCGATAAGCGGCCTATCGATTTTAGGGTGGCATCATTGCCGACTATATATGGAGAGCAGCTTATACTGCGAGTCCTTGAGAAAGAGAGCATCTCGATGAAACTAGACGACCTGGGCTTTCTTCCTGAAGACCTCGAGCGCTTCAAGGAGTCGTTTACCAAGCCTTACGGGGCGATTCTCATAACCGGCCCGACCGGGAGCGGAAAGACGACCACTCTCTATGGTGTCCTTAATCTTATTAACGGCGATGCGAGCAATCTCATCACCGTCGAAGACCCGGTCGAGTACCGGCTGCACGGCATCAATCAGGTACAGGTAAACGCCAAGACCGGTTTGACCTTCGCGAGCGCGCTCCGTTCGATTCTGCGCCAAGACCCGGATATCGTGATGATAGGAGAGATCAGGGATGAAGAGACGGCGATGATTGCGGTGGAATCGGCTCTCACGGGGCACCTGGTCCTATCGACGTTACATACAAACAGCGCGCCGGCGGCGCTTACCAGGCTTGTGGAGATGGGGATAGAGCCGTTTCTGGTTTCGTCCGCGGTAGACTGCATCGTCGCGCAGCGGCTCGCCCGGAAGCTTTGCGCAAAGTGTCGGGAGCAATTTGTCCCGACCGCGCTCGAACTGGAAGGCGCGGGTTACGTTATAGACGGGAACGAGCCGAAAGCCCTGTTTCGCGCAAAAGGCTGCAAGTCGTGCGGCGATACCGGCTATCACGGACGCATCGGATTGTATGAGGTTATGCGAATGTCGGAGACGATAAAGCGCCTGCTGGTAGGCGATGTAACCGCCGAGCAAATAGCGAAGGTTGCCGAAATGGAGGGCATGAGCACCTTACACCGGGACGGCCTGGCCAAGGTGAAATTAGGCTGGACTTCGATCGAAGAGGTCGAGCGCGTTACCATGAAATAGTCACTATCGGCGGAGGCCGTTATATGTTAGCTGAACACGCTGATGAGATGTTTCCAATTGAAGACACGGATAGGGTAGACCTAGCCGATTACAAGGTCAAGGGAGCGGCGCCCGCGGCCTTGCCCGAGATGTTCGCGCGGAGGTATAACGTCGTGCCTATCGATATCGAAGGCGAAGAGCTGACCGTGGCGGTAGAAGACGCGACCAACGTCGTTATCCTCGATGATTTGCACATGATAACAGGCTATCAGATTAAGGCGGTCGTCGCCGAGAAAAAAGAGATTTTAACCCTTATCAATCGGCTATATAAGGCTAGCGAAGCGGTTCAGAACGAGGCTTCCAGCTATTGGGCGCCGGCCGAAGTCGATGACCGGATAGGCAACCTGCGGGCGATCTCGGAAGAAGCGCCTATAATAAAGCTGGTCAACATGATAATAAATAAGGCGGTCAATGAGCGGGCCAGCGACATACACATCGAGCCGCACGAGCGGGATTTGCGCATCCGTTACCGGGTAGACGGTGTTTTGCACGAGGTAATGCGTTCGCCAAAGCACGTCCAAGCCGGACTCATTTCAAGGGTCAAGGTCATGGCCGGTCTCAATATCGCCGAAAATCGGGTACCGCAGGACGGCCATTGCGATTTGAGTGTCGGAGGAAAGGTCATCGACTTTCGTGTCGCTACGCTACCGACGATCTACGGCGAGCGTGTTGTACTGAGGATTCTTAGAAAAGACAGCATTCTTTTGAGCTTAGATGACCTTGGTTTCTTGCCGGAGAGCCTCGGCAAGTTCAAGGCCGCTTTCTCCAAACCCTATGGAGCCATTCTTGTTACCGGGCCGACCGGAAGCGGCAAGTCTACGACGCTTTATGGCGCGCTAAACGTCATCAACGATAGCGCAAAGAACATTATCACGGTAGAAGACCCGGTCGAATATCGCCTGCCCGGCATCAACCAGATACAGGTCAGCGGCAAGACCGGCATGACATTTTCGAAAGGGCTCAGGGCGATACTGCGGGCGTCTCCGGATATCGTGATGGTCGGCGAGATCCGGGATAGAGAGACAGCGCAAATAGCTATCGAGGCGGCTCTCACCGGTCACCTGGTACTATCTACGCTGCACACCAATGACGCGCCCGGTGCGGTGAGCCGGCTGAACGAGATGGGAATCGCCCCGTTTCTTACGGCTTCGGCCATACATTGCGTCCAAGCTCAACGTCTGGCGAGGCGTTTGTGTGCCGAATGTAAAGAGGAGTACACGGTCGCCGTCGACGTTCTCAAAAGGGTTGCGTTTCCGCTCGATGGCGACGACTCGCCGGTTCTTTATAGGCCGAAGGGCTGCCATAAATGCAATAACACCGGCTACAAAGGCCGAATCGGTATCTATGAGGTCATGCCGCTTAGCGACAATTTAAAGAGACTCTGCGTCGAGCGCGCAACGGCCGACGACATACGGCGCGTCGCAATCGACGAAGGGATGAAGACCCTGCGCCATGATGGTTTCGACAAAGTTAAGCTCGGCACTACGTCTCTCGAAGAAATACTCCGCGTAATCGTTTAGTGTGTTTTTCCCCGACTCAAGCACACCCGACCCGTCGCCGATATTGACTAAGATATAGAAGACACTCGATCGGGAGGTTCGGCATTGCTCGATATCAATGACCTTTTGACGCATGTACTGGAGAAGGACGCATCCGATTTACACATAACCGTCGGCGCCTCGCCCATGGTGAGGGTTTACGGCGATTTGGTCGCGCTCGATTATCCCGAGTTGACCCCCCAAGACGCAAAGGAACTCATATATAGCATACTCACCCAGGACCAGCGCGAGCAGCTTGAGCGAAACTGGGAATACGACTTCTCTTATTCTTTGACCGGGCATGCGCGGTTTAGGGTCAACACCTACTTTCAGCGCAACAGCGTCGGCGCGGCGTTTCGAATCATCCCGATGCAGATAAAGACCTTGGATGAGCTGGGGCTGCCGCAGTCGCTGGAGAATCTGGTGCGCAAGCCTCGGGGGTTGGTTCTAGTCACCGGTCCGACGGGAAGCGGTAAGTCGACGACCCTGGCAGCGCTCGTGAATATCGTCAATGAAACTCGTTCGTTTCACATCATAACCATCGAAGACCCGATAGAGTATCTCCACAAACATAAGAAATCAATGGTAAACCAGCGTGAGGTCGGAACCGACACTAAATCGTTTGCGACCGCGCTCAAATATGTCTTGCGCCAAGACCCCGACGTTATTCTCATCGGCGAGATGCGGGACATGGAGACGATATCGGCCGCGTTGACCGCCGCCGAGACCGGACACCTGGTCTTTGCGACACTCCATACGCAAGACGCACCGCAGACCATCGACCGAATCATCGACGTCTTTCCATCACACCAGCAGCAACAGATCAGGGTGCAGCTGGCCGGGACGCTCCAAGGCATTCTGTGCCAGCAACTATTACCGACACGTGACGGGCAAGCCAGGGTCGTAGCTTATGAATGCCTGGTGCCGACGCCGGCTGTGCGCAACATGATAAGGGAGGCGAAGACGCATCAGATCTGCAATGCGATGCAGACTGGTCATCAACACGGCATGATGACAATGGATTATTGTCTAGCCGACCTTTACCGGTGCGGCAAGATATCGTTCGAGATGGCGATGGTGAAAGCGACCGACCCGGCAGAGCTTAAACAACTTCTCGGCAAAGCCGCGTAAACAGAAGGAAGCAAAGATGGCGAACACTTTTGCGTACAAAGTAAGAGATAGTAAGGGAAATCTTCTGAAGGGCCAGATAGACGGCGATGGCGTGACTATGGTCGCGACTAAGTTGCGCCAGATGGGTTATGTCGTAATCGAACTCAAAGAGAAGGGCTTGGCTCAAAAAGAGATAAACCTTCCTTTTTCAAACCGGGTCAAACCGAAAGACCTTACCATCTTCAGCCGGCAGTTCGCCACGATGATAAACGCGGGCTTATCCCTTACGAGATGCCTCAACATTCTGGCCGAGCAGACCGAGAGCAAGGCCTTGAAGAAGGTAATCGCGAGTGTGCTGGAGGATGTCGAGCGAGGCAAGGCGCTCTCGGACGCCATGGCGAAACACACCTCGGCTTTTCCGCCGATATTTATCAATCTGGTTCGCGCCGGTGAAACCGGCGGTGTCCTCGACGAGGTGCTCCTGAGGGTTGCCGACCACTTTGAAAAAGAGGCTTCGATAAAGTCGAAAATTAAATCCGCGATGGCATATCCGGCTGCGATGTTTACATTCTCGATGGTGATAACGTTCGTTTTGATAACCTTCATCGTCCCGCTTTTTGTCGCGATGTTCGAGGATATGGGGGGCAATTTGCCTTTGCCGACGAAAGTGTTGCTCACGCTGAGTAATTTCATTCGCTCATCCTGGTTCATATTGATCCCGGCCGTAATCGCCGCGATCTATTTTTTGAGAGTCTACAGCAAGACCGAAAAGGGGAGGGAGAATATCGACAATTTAAAACTTCGCCTGCCGATTGCGGGTGTTTTGGTGCGCAAGATGTCGATATCGCGCTTTACTAGAACCTTCGGCACATTGCTATCGAGCGGTGTGCCTATTCTGGTCGCGCTCGATATTGTCGCTGAGAGTTCCGGGAATGCGATTGTATCCGCGGCGGTCAAAAGGACGCGGGTGAGCATCAAAGAGGGTGAGACGATAGCCAAGCCGCTTGCCGCGGATAAAGTCTTCCCACCGATGGTCGTTCAGATGATCGCGATAGGCGAGGAGACCGGCGCGCTCGACAGTATGTTGTCGAAGATAGCCGATTTTTACGACGAAGAGGTATCGAACATGGTCGATGCGCTGACTTCGATCATCGAGCCGTTGATGATTATCGTAATGGGTCTTATCATCGGCGGCATCATCGTCGCTCTCTATATGCCGATGTTCCAAATCATAACGCTTATCAAATAGAAAATGTTGTCAATATCTGGTAGATTATTTCAAATTAAGCTAAAGTAGGTTCTCTTTAGACCGATAAGTAACTTATATAACGGTCTTTTACAACGAAAAAGGCAAACCCGTCGTGAGGCGGGGACGCAAAGCCACGGGGCTCTCAGGAGTCGGCCGGGTTGCCGTACAAATCGAACTCTAATCATCAGGTACAGGCGGTGGCGCAATCATGCACACGCTGTGCCTTTTTCTTTGCTCAAAAAGATCGCCGCTTTTAAATCTCATAACAGGGAGGTGAATTGAATGAATATGTTCCGCAATGAGAGAGGTTTTACCCTCATCGAGTTGATGGTCGTAATCCTTATTATCGGTATTCTAGTAGCGATTGCCGTCCCGGTGTTTAACGCCGCCAGGGAGAGTGCCTACAAGTCTACTTGCCAGGCGAACTTAAGGACCATTGACGGCGCCGTCGAGACCTACAAGGCGAGCACTGGTAATGCTTATCCGACGGATAGCGCTACCATTCAGGCCGCTCTGGTTCCTAACTACATGAAGAAATGGCCGTCATGTCCGACAAACAACGGCGCTTATGGTGTCGCGGCAGGTGCCACGTCAACGCAAGCTCCCGTTATCACTTGTCCGAATGGTCACACTTATCCGTAAAAATCCTGTTAGGCCTCGTGCCTGCAGGTGGGGCGGCGAAAGCCGCCCTTATTTTTTTTGCGTTCCCGCCGATATTAAAGAGAGCATTCGCTATAGGAGACGGACTTGATAGGCAACTTAGATGTCGAAGAGAAAAAGCCAAAATCGCAACTATCGGCGGAGGTTCTGGACAGAGCAATCGTGTTTCTCTTATATGGAACCGTCTTTCTCGTGCCGCTCGCGGTATTTCCCTGGACCCTGGACCAATCACTTGCCATAAAATACCTCATCCTCAAAGCGGGCACATTATTGGCCGTCGCGTTCTATGCGTGCCGTGTAGTTCTCTATGGGGTTAAGCTTAGGGCTTCGGGGATTGAGTGGCCGCTAGCTCTATTCTTATTTTTAATCCTGTTATCTACATGGTCGTCGATACACTTGCCTACAAGCTTGGAGGGGGCGTTCCAGCGATATGACGGGCTTTACAGCCAGCTCATATATTTTGCCTTATTCTTCCTAGCGGTACAGTATCTGGCGGAGGACGAGCGGCGCGAGACTTTTCTTGCGCTCTTCGTTTTTTCGGCGTCCGTCGTGTCGCTCTACGGAATACTCCAACAGTTCGGCATCGACCCGACGCCATGGGGATACATCGCGTTCGACACATCGAGGAGCTTTTCCACGTTCGGTAATCCGGTACTGCTCGGCGCGTATCTTAGCATAACGTTCTTTATCGCACTCGGGTTGCTCTATAGCAGCGAGCAAGTCATTGAAAAGACGGCGTACGCGTTCGCGACCGCGTTAATGGCCCTGTGTGTTGTCCTGACGATGGGCCGCGCCTTGTGGGTCGCGGTACTGGTCGGACTTTTGGTATTCACGACCTTGCGTTCGAAGGGCTTAAGGAAATCTTGTGTGACATGGCGGTCGGCGGTAGGACCGGCGGTCTTGACCCTGGCGACCGTGGTTCCGGCGATTTTTATTGTCGGCATACCGGTCTTCTCTTCTCGGGTGGCGTCGATGGCTGAAACCGGCGGCAGTTTAGGTAGCCGGTTGTCGATGTGGCGGAGCGCGCTTGCCATGATAGCCGACCGACCGTTTCTCGGCTACGGCCCGGATTCCGTTGGTCTGGTCTTTCCTCGCTACGAAACAGCTGAGCTGGCTCGAATCGCGCCGATCGATATCCAAACCAACGTTCACAACGCCTTCCTGCAGATCGCTGTGACACTCGGTCTTCCAGCTCTACTATTGTTCTCGCTTATACTTACAGTATTTACGCTTAAGACGCTAAATAAAATACGGTCGGATGGGAAGGTCTCGCCGATACCGGCCGGCTTGTTCGCCGGCACCGCGGCATTTGTCATCCAGAGCGCCACCGGAATTACCGGCATTGCGACCTCGCCCTATCTATGGCTCGGCATGGGCGCGCTCTCCGCCTCGTGGTCGGAGGAGCGGCTCACGATTAAGCCTCCACCCGTACTCATACGCTTTGCCGCCGTCGCCGTTATCGCACTCTCTCTCTTTGTGGGGTTAAATAGCGCCGTTAAGCCGTTCTTGAGCGATATCGCCCTCGGGCAGGCACGACTGGCTGAGGGCGCGGGCGGTTTCGATGAGGCAAAGGCATTATATAAATCGGCCATAACGCACAATAGCGACGACGTGAAAGCCTATCGTGAGCTGGGGATAGCATTGGCGGACGCAGGCCATCTATCTAAAGACCATGCAACTTGGTCTGAGGGAGTCTCGTTCTTAATCGAAGCGTCACGCCTGTCGCCGAACGACCACGAAGCCCAGATGTTTTTGGGCCAGGCTTATCTCTACGGGGCCCGGGCCTTCGACGCTCGACATTACTATCCGGCCGAACGATATTTAAAGAAGGCGGTCGGCTTGCGACCTTTTTCATATGCGGCCAATACGATGCTCGCGGTAGCCTATATCGAAACGGGGAGAAACGATCGGGCTAGGGATAGCTTGGAAATCGCCCTAAGCATCAATCCAAACGACCCTCAAGCCCACTATTATATGGGACGATATCATGAAGAAGCGGGCAGTACCGGTAAGGCCATACTCGAATACCGAGCCGCGCTAATTCTCGACAGCCGGCACGAGAGGGCAAAAATCGCGCATGAAAGGTTGACTAGGGATGAAAAATAATACTTCAGCTAGAAAGCTTGTTGCTCTAGGAATGTCGATGCTTCTCATCGCAGTCGCATCTTATGTAAGCTACCGTTATGTAAGCGCTGCCGATATGTACGCTAAAGCGATACATGAGTTAGAAGAAGGGAATCTATCCGATGCTGAAGAAGGTCTTGAGAAGGCTATTCGGCTCAACCCTTGGCACGCGGATGCCCACTACGAACTGGCAACGGTATTCAAGAAGATGAATAAGAAAAAGGACGCCCATGGGCATATGTCGCGCGCCATTGCCTTGAACGGCAAAAATCCCGACTATCACCTGGGAATCGGGTTTCTTTACTTCAATGACCTCGGCGATAAAGATAAGGCGAGAAACCATTTTGAGCGGGCGTTCATTTTGGATAAGAGTAATTACTCGGCGTCTTATATGTTGGCGATAGTCAGTGAGGGTGAGGGAGACCTGAGCAAGGCGATTTACTTTTATAAAAAAGCGATTAATCTCGACCCGGACCTGACAATGGCGCACAAACAGCTGGCCGCTCTATATGATGCGAAAGGCATGGAGGAGCAGGCGAAGGCATGCTGGAATAATGTCATGGAAATCAACCCGGACGATAAAGACGCGCGGAACTATTTCAAGAACGACTAAAAGGCTGGATTTATGGAACACCTTTACGGCTTTGTATTCTTCATATTCGGGCTTGTCATCGGCAGTTTCTTGAACGTATGCGCCTATCGTATTCCTAAAAGCGAGTCCATAGCGTACCCGCCTTCTCATTGCCCGTCGTGTGGTAGCGATGTGAGGCCTATCGATAATATACCGGTGCTAAGTTATATATTGCTCGGAGGGCGCTGCGGGAGCTGCCGGGAGAGAATAAGCCCGAAATACCCTATAATTGAGCTTTTGACAGGCTTGTTGTGGGTTTCCTCCTATTACCGCTTCGGTTTGGGCATGGAATTGCCATACGCGCTCTTTTTCATTACTACGCTCATATTGCTGTCGGCTATTGATTTCGATACGAAGACGATACCGAACAAAATATTGTTGCCGGCGACGGCGTTTAGCGTTCTGTTGCTGTTGCCGTATTTTACAGGCCTAACGACCCCTCCGATAGTCGCGGGGATGGACGCGACCGATGCGGCAATCGGATTTCTGGCCGGCGGCGGCTTTCTTTATGCTGTGGCCATGTTGGCGCCGCTTATCTTTAAGAAAGAGGCGATGGGCGGCGGAGACATTAAGCTCGCCGCGTTCATCGGTTTGTATCTGGGAGGGTATGTGATGCTCGCGCTGTTTATCGGTTTCTTTTTAGGTGCGGTCGTCGGTGTTGTTTTGATCTCAAGGAATAGGGAGCGCTCGCAGGAGATGATTCCGTTTGGACCGTTCTTGGCGGGGGGCTCGGTTATCACGCTCTTTTTCGGTCCGCGGATTTGGCATGCCTATCTGTCATTTTCCGGACTGCTGTAGCCTCGACTCGCCTCAGCCGTTCTTCAAGGGTAATGCTTGGGTGTAGATTTCGCTTTGCTTGGGAGAAATGCCCCGGACAAAGACCTTAAGAATAATCGCTGGTAAACCGATACACATAGTATCGAAAAAGGGGAGAGGTATGCTTTTTTACAGCCGCTCGATTCATAAGCTGCGCGAAGAGCGAGCCTTTGGGATTATCGAAGCTCTGATGGCTTTAGTAATCATGTCATTAGTGCTCGTAGCGCTGCTCGGGCTTTTAACCGTTAGCGTTAAGGCGGTCTCCGGCAGCAAGCTATCGACGTTGGCTAACCAGTTGCTGAACGAGTCGATTGAAGAGATTAGGTCGGTTCCGTATGATTCGGTCGTTCCCGGTGTGACTGAGGAGACCCGGACGGTACTGGGTTACGATTTAGGGGTGCGCAAGGAGATATCTTGGGTGGATGACGCCGCCGACATGACAGGCTCGAACGACACCAACAATAATCCCAATGATTATAAGCAGGTAGTCATAACCGTAAGTTGGCTTGAGAGCGACGGCCTTAAATCGATAAGCGCGGCAACGTTTGTCAGGAGTACCCCGAACAAGACGCAGCCGCCGACCGTGAACTTTGTGATTGGCGAGAATGATTACAACGCTACACCGCCGAGCGGCACGGTATTTGGGCTTGACGCGGGTTATGCCTTATACAATGCGCTGTATGAGCAGTGGTTTAATAATGGAACGATTCCACTTAAAGCAACGGGCACCGACCCCGACGCGGACCTCGTCTCGATGCGCTTTTATGTGAGCGGTATCACGCCCGTGGGCGGCCTTTACGGGTTTGACCCCGTAGCGAGCTATACGAACTCCCCGACGTGCAGGTGGCCCAGGATTGAGGATGCCGCCCTTTGGCCCGAGGGGGCGCACGAGGTAGTTGTCGAGGTTTGGGATGCTCAGGGTGGAAGGGACGCGAAGAGCATATTCTGGTATATAGACCGGGTTTGCCCATATTGGAAAGATCTAGAACCCGCGAACCTGGCGGCGACAGCGCTCAGCCAGAGCGCCATACAGCTCTCTTGGCGGAAGGCTTGGGACGGCAACGAGCAGGTAAATCGTTATAAAATCTATAGAAAAGCGCCCGGGGAAGGAAGTTTTTCCGTGCTCGTTCCAAACCACAATAATTCAACCCCAAGTTATCAAGACCAAGGGTTGTCGGAGTGGAAAACCTATTCTTATTACATCAGCGCGCTTAGCGTCGGCGGTCGTGAGTCGACGACGACGAGCAGTATCGCCTCCGCGACCACCTGGTTTTCGATTACCGGCCATCCAGTTAAGGAACAGGGAAAACACAAAGTGGACATCAGTTGGAACCCGCCGCCGGCCGGCGTCACGGTCCACCGTTACGATATTTATAGAAACGGTACGATGATAGGTTACGCGGTAGGTAACTTGACCAGCTATAAAGACGATAATAACGGAGCCGGACTCGCGAGGACGACTCCGTATGACTACAAGGTCAGGGCTATCGATAATAGCGGCCAGGAAATCAACCAGAGCATCTCGGTCTCTGTCGTTACCGGTAATTGATTATGTTTTTCGAGTTTATGGATACGCTAAGAAACGAAGACGGGTTGACCCTCATAGAGCTTATGGTCTATGGGGTTTTGCTGTTGGTCATTTTGAGCGGCGCCTACATGATGTACGACGCGTCGGCGAATATATATATTACCGCGAACGGCCAGGCCGAAGCTCAGGGCAAGGGTCGCATCGCGCAGACATCGCTGGCAAAGCATCTGCGAATGACCGAGAGTTTCCAGCAGGCCGGAGATTATGCCGTGAACCTGAGAGCCGACATCAACGACGATAATCTTTGGGACAAAATCGAATACTATGCGGTCAATGATGCTTTGTATCGCCGAATAAATGATGGAACACCGATCGTGATTATGAAGGGGCTCAGGAATGAGGCGCTGTCGATGCCTATCTTCAACTATTTCGATATGAATGGGGCATCGCTGTCGACAGATACGGCATCACGCATTACTAAGACACACAAAGTCGAGATACGACTGATAATCGACGCGGACCCGAATAGACCGCCGGAGCCGTATGTCTTGCAAACCAGGGTCGCCTTAAGAAACAAGGAGTAGGGGAATCATATGTCGAAGGGATTGTTCGAAGACGAACGGGGTATCGCGCTCCTTACGGTAATCGGCGTTATGCTCATCGTTACCATATTGAGTTTCGGGGTTATTACCATTGCTAAAAGTGACCTCGTTCTGTCGGAACGCGACGAGGAGTATACGGAAGCACTCCATATCGCGGAAGCCGGCATACAAAAGGCGCTGTGGCAGCTCGAGCAGCTTGGAAGCACAATGCAGCCTCGGACTTTTGCGATTAACGTTGGAAGTGGCGTAGCTGAAGTCAATGCAGTTCAGGACGGCACAAACCAGTGGTATTGGACAATAGAATCCACCGGCACGAGCGGCCAGATGAAACGAAAAATCAAGGTCAGCGTCTTTAATTTCTCTTTGTGGAACATGAACATGGGTCTAGGGGAAGCCAATTCGATGGCCTCGGGCGGCAACGGAATTCTCGGCACGACCTCGATCGACGGACCGTTTTACGTTCGCGGCAACGTTGAGCTTTCGGGCAGTTCCGAGATTACCGGCGGCCCATTATTTATCAAGACAGGTACACTGAGGTTTATGAATGCCGCTTCCACGCTTGGGACGCTCAGCAAGCCGGTTGCCGCATACATCGAGCCGGCCGACGGAAATGAGGACATAGTCGACAGGCATGGCAATTCGCTCGAGCCCGGGCATCCGCAAGTCAATGTGAGTCAGCTTTCGAACCAGGTCCCCGATATAAAGATACCGCCGCTCGAGTCCCTTACCGCTTACAGGACGCGGGCGGCGTCTGAGTCTGAAGAGACGTGCACAGCATATCCGGGGATTATCTCGACGCAATCGAGCGTCAGCGGGTATAAAGTGCTCGATAACGACACAAATCTGGAGAGCGGGACATTGAGTTCCCGACCGATGTACTATATCGATAGCACGATAAACGACTTTGGCGTGCCGGGCGGCGAATTCGCATGGGATAAAACAAATAAACGGCTCTATGTCGACGGCACGATTTTTGTCGACGGCAATCTGACGATCGGGGATTCGGCGAACTCCGAGATATCGTATTACGGACGGGGCACCATAGTTGTCAATGGCGAGATTTTTGTAAAAGGGATGTTGAGGCCCCCGTTCCATAACGGCTCATATGACATGGACGGCTTACATGTGCTTGGTTTAGTAACGGCCGAGACCATATATATCGATATCTCAGGCTCCAACGCAGCCCCGACCCGGAGTGTTCCCGATATCACCGGCGCCTTTTTCGCCACCAAGAAGGTTAAGATATCCTCGAACAATACCTCGTTTGTCGGGAGTATGTTAGCGGGTATGTTGGATTTCGCCGACGGGACCAATAACAGCCACCTTTACACCCACGCGGCCTTGCCGAGCTTTTTGCCGCCGTCACTTCCGGGAAGTGGGGGATTTCTTACCATGACCGCATCCTGGCGGGAAGTGCAGTAACGCCTGCGCCCATAATCTAGCGGTCGGCGCCCGCCCTCTCAAATCACCTGATAAGAGTCGATAAAGAACTCTCCAAGCACTAAAGTATTATCGACGCTAACCGATGTAATAACAGATAGATGCGTTGGGCTTATAGCTCGCGTCTATTCGCCCCGCACCGGTTGTTGAACCGAATATGCAAGTGATGAGCTTTAGACGCAGGAGGATATTTTGGGACTCTTTGGCCTTGGTAATGGGGCCGCTCCTATCGGCCTGGATATTGGCAGCACTAGTTTTCGTGTGGCCCAATTAAAAGCGGCCGCGGACAAACCCATCCTCATCGAGTACGCGAATGCGAAGACCCCAAAAGGATTGATAACCGAGGGTGAGATTAGCGACGTTGAGGGTGTCGCTAAGGAGCTTGCCTCACTTTGGCGTTTCCATAAAATTGTCGAGAAACGCGTTGTCGTGGGCGTTGCGAATCAAAAGGTCGTAGTCCGCGTCGTAGAGATGCCGGTAATGACCGAAGCAGAGTTGAGAAGCGCTATCCGGTACCAGGTGAGCGATTATATACCGATTCCGGCCGATGAGGCCATCATCGATTTTCAAATACTCTCGGAATATAGCAAAGACTCGCACGAGCGGGTAATGGATGTGCTGCTGGTCGCGGCGCGCAAAGACATGATAGAAACGACAGTGGCGGCGGTCGAGGGAGCGGGACTGAAGCCGGTCGTCGTCGATGTTTCGTCGCTTGCGTTTGCGCGGGTGGTGATGGGTGATACGGCCAAGCCATTACTGTTGGAAGATGATAAACCGGCGGGCGCGACCGCTTTGGTCAATGTGAGCGCCACCTTGTCCGACATAGTCGTTGTCGAAGATAACGCGCCGCGTTTTACCAGGATAAGCAGTATCGGCGGCAGTACCTTTACGGAAGCGCTTGTCGAACAGCTCGGAATGAGCCTAGATGAAGCGGCGGACCTTAGAGTACGCATAGGTCTGCCCTCCGCGGATACCGACGAAGCTCCCGCACCGATAGACGCGGATATCAAGGAGTACGCGGAAGCGGTCCAGAACGTCCTCGAGCAGGAGATGGTCAAGTTTATCGCGGAGATTCGCAGGTCGCTCGATTATTATCTCGTCCAAGCGAACAGGGCCAAAAGTATAGACAAAATAATCGTCACCGGAGGCGGCGCCAAGCTCAAGAATTTTTTAGAATACCTCAAGCAAAACCTCCAAATCGAGGTTGAGCTAGGCAGGCCGCTCCAGTATTTTCAAATCAACAAGAACAGCCTTATCGCTAAGGTCGAGGAGGAAGAACTCTCGATGGCGACATGCCTTGGGCTGGCAATGCGAGGTTTAGATCGATGATGGTTGTCAGAATAAACCTCTTACCTGATGAGATAAGGGATAAGAGGCGTGCTGAAAAGTTTATTCTAGCGGGCTTGGTCGGCATGGTCGCTCTCGCGGCCTGCCTGGCCGGTGTCTTCTTGTATAACGTTTGGCGAATAGGCAACGCGGAGAAAGACCTCGCGCTCATATCGGACCAGGTGGTTAAGATGGAGAGCGCCATCCGGGATCTGCGCGTGTACGAGGCGAGGTTGACCGAGGTTCAGAGGAAGAAAGATATCGTGGAAAAAGCGCTTGCCGACAGGATTTTGTGGTCTAAACTGTTGGAAGAACTTATGATACTTACGCCGAACGATTTGAGTTTGGCGACTCTTTCGGGCAACGAGGATGGCGTGACTTTCTCCGGAGAGATTCAAGACCCGCTAGACGCCCCTGATTCCGGCCACAAGCCGGTCGCGAAGTGGTTGATCCGTCTCGGTGAGTTAAGACTCCAACCCGACGTATGGTTGAGTTCATCCGATAAACAAGAGAAAAGGATACTCTTTAGCAATACTATGAAGTTCAAGAAAGCGCCAATGGCGCCCGCCCCGCCCAATCCTTCCGGGACGTGATATGTTGGATAAGTTAGCGTTGAAAAAGCAGATAATTATACTGGCCGCAATCGTAGCGCTTATGTTCGTGCTCTTCTACATGTTTGGCTGGAGCCCGCAGGTTTCTAAGCTGGACCAGCTCAGCAAGGAGAAGACCGAGCAAGAGCAGAGGTTGCAGGCCGCAAAGAACACTCTTTCGATGCTCGAAGAGGTCAAAAGGAATGCGGCCAATGCTGAAATCGAGTACATCAAGATGTCGAATCGAATGCCGTCGAGCCCGGAATTGCCTTCGCTCATAGTCGAGATGCAAAATATCTCGAACGACGCCGGCGTCGAGTTGGTCTCGATTAGCCCCGGTGAACCATCGTCTATCGGTGAGTATAACGAGATGAAGATATCCGCTGTTGTGAACGGCAGCTATGTGGCGTTGATTGATTTCTTGAGACGCGTGGAAAAAGCGCCGCGTGCCTTCAGGGTCGACAATATAAACATCAAAACAGAGCGGTATCCGGATTTAAATATGACCGCGTCGATCTGCGCATTTACCGTAGGTGAAGGGATATCGGCGCCCCCGCCCCCGCCGCCGGCGCAAAATGCGCCGGTGCAATAGAAGGTTGGGACTGAATGGGAATCAAAGACAAGTTTTCCGGGATTGAAATGAAGAATGCGCTTAGTACGTCGAAGGGCAAGGGAATTGCCTTCGGCTTACTGCTGGTCGTATTATCGATGGTCGTCTTGGTCATCATAACTTTTGCGCTTCCAAAACCGGGCAACCTCGCGGTACGGGCCCCAAACGCCGCCGTTCCGCAACCGGCGCCCCCGCCCCCGCCGTCCGAGCGGACTACCGAGACGGTAGCGGAAGAGGAAACCGTCAGCACCAACTATGACCTATTTGAATATAAAGACCCCTTTAAGCCGCTGGTCGAGGAGATTGAGGTGCCGATAGGATTGCCGAGCGGCACCGAAGACGGGACCGGCGAAGGCGTGTCGCTTGCGTCACTTGCGCTCGTCGACGTTGTCGAGCAGGACGGCGCACGCTTTGCGATTGTCACGTTTGACGGCGTGGAATACACTGTTGGAAGCGGGGAGCGGGTCGCAGGCTCTTCTTTCATGGTCGAGGATATCGGTGAGGGAAGTATTACGGTTCTTTACGGTGATGACAGGTTTACGCTCCAACTCGGGCAAGAGATAGTCAAGTAATCGTCTTACTAAAAGAGCTGTAAAGCGGTTTTATTGACGGCGCTCCGGAAGGGGCTTCGCCTTATCGATTGATTACTCCGCATCGCAACGCCGCCACTTAACTACTTCACGGCTATTAGTTATACTTATTTAAAAAGATGAGCGAGGAATCATAAGTGTTGAGATATGTTACCGCCGGTGAATCACATGGGCCGGCGCTTGTCGCGATAGTCGAAGGGCTTCCGGCGGGTGTTGAAATAAGAAAAGAATCTATCGATGCGGAGTTGGCCCGCCGGCAATTAGGTTTTGGCAGGGGCGGCCGGATGGCGATAGAAAAGGACGTGGCCGAGATTTTGAGCGGCGTCCGGTTCGGCTTGTCGCTCGGCTCGCCGATAGCGCTCAAGATTGACAACCGCGACCGGGCCAACTGGACGACGACGATGTCGATAGGGCCGGTCGATATGGATGTCGAAGATGAAAGGGTAACTCAGCCTCGTCCCGGGCATGCCGATTTGAGCGGTGTCCTTAAGACCGGGCAGGGCGATATCCGCAACATATTAGAGCGTTCGAGCGCGCGAGAGACGGCCGCGAGGGTGGCCGCCGGGGCTATCGCCAAAATATTTTTGCGCGAATTCGGAATAGACGTTCTTAGCCACGTCGTTTCGATTGGCGAGGTGGCGGCGACCATAAACGAGCTGCCCGAGCCTGGGGATCTCGCGAGCATAGATGAATCGCCGGCGCGTTGCGTCGACGCCGGCGCGGAGGCGCGGATGGTCGCGCTCATCGAGGACGCGAAGAGAACCAAGGATACCGTTGGCGGTGTTTTTGAAGTGCTCGTATACGGCTGTCCTCCCGGATTGGGCGGATATGCCTCCTGGGAAGAGCGGCTGGACGCGAGGTTGGCGCGCGCGCTCATGGGCGTCCAAGCGATAAAGGGTGTCGAGATTGGCGAGGGTTTTGAGCTTGCGCAAAAGCGAGGTTCCCAAGCCCACGATGAAATATTTTATGAGCCTGAACGCGGCTATTATAGGAAGACCAACCGCGCGGGCGGTATCGAGGGCGGCATGACCAACGGCGGCGTCGTCATCGCCAGGGCGGCGATGAAGCCGATTCCAACCCTGATGCAGCCGCTTAAGACGGTCGATATCGTCTCGAAAGAGGCGGTCGACGCGGTTAAGGAGCGCTCGGATGTCTGCGCGGTCCCGGCGGCGGCCGTTATCGGTGAAGCCGTGGTCGCGTTCGAAATCGCCGAAGCGCTGTTGCGGAAATTCGGTGGAGACGCGCTCATCGATACCAAGGCGGCCTATACACACTATTTGAAGAGGTTGAAGAGTTGACGACCATCGCGCTCGTCGGTTTTATGGGGTCGGGAAAGACCACGATCGGGCGAAATTTAGCGAGAAGAACCGGCTACCGGTTTGTCGATATCGATAGCGTTGTAGAAGACAGGGCTGGTAGAAGCATCGCCGAGGTCTTCGAGGCCGAAGGCGAAGCGGCATTTCGCGGAAGCGAAGCCGAGGTGCTGGCGGAGTTTTTGGGTGAAGACAGGGTCGTCCTCTCATGCGGCGGCGGCGTCGTCATATCCGAGGCGAATAGGAAACGGCTGAAAAACGCGGCGACGGTCGTATATTTGAAGACGGAACCGTCGGAGATATTGAAGCGGGTCGGTGATACGGGGGACAAGAGACCGCTATTAAGAGCGGATGACCCGTTAACCGAGATAGAACGCCTCTTAGCCGGACGGGAGCCGTTCTACACGGAAGTGGCGGACGTGACCGTTGAGACAACGGATAAGGAGATCGACGCGGTCGTTGACGAGATTCTAAATGAGTTCGAGGTGCGGGGATTGGCAATTGATTAAAAACGTGGTCGACGTCACTCTCGGCGACAGAAGTTATAAGATATATATCGGCGATCGGATATTGCACGGTATCGCCGAGACGATAAAAGAGAGATGCGGGCCCGTAAGGGCGGCGCTCGTTACCAACGCTAAGGTTTGGGATTTCTACGGCTCACAGGTCGTAGAGGCGCTCGATGTCGAGGGCATCGGTTATGAGCTTATTCTGGTACCCGATGGAGAACAGGCCAAGTCCTTGAGCGTGGCCGAGAAGGTATATGGCGAGTTAATCGAGAAGGGGTTCGAGCGCAAGGACGCGATAATAGCGCTCGGCGGCGGCGTCGTCGGAGACCTCGCGGGGTTCGTCGCTTCTACGTATGAGCGCGGGATTGCATATGTTCAAGTGCCGACCACGCTTTTAGCGCAGGTAGATAGTAGTGTGGGTGGGAAGGTTGCCGTAAACCACCCGCTCGGTAAGAACATGATAGGCACGTTCTATCAGCCCTCTCTCGTCTATATCGACGTTGCCACACTGGGCACGCTCTCCGAGCGGGATTACGCGTGCGGAATGGCTGAAGTAATCAAATACGCGTTCATAAAGGGTGAACCGCTCTTGAGTTTGCTGCGGGCGCGAAAGGATGAGATTGAAGCGCGGGAAGTCGATGTGTTATCACAGATTGTTATGATGAGCTGCTCGATTAAGGCGGAGATCGTCGAAGCGGACGAACGGGATTTGGGTATGCGGGCGGTCTTGAACTACGGTCACACGCTGGGTCACGCCATAGAATCGGTCAGTGGGTACCGGTACAACCATGGTGAGGCCGTAGCTATCGGCATGGTCTTCGCCGCCGAGTTGAGCGAACGCTTGGGCTTGTTGGAAAAGAAAGACGTGGAGCTGCACAGGCGGATCATCGACCTGTACGCGCTTCCCACCTCGATGCATGCGTCGAGCATAGATGAGTTTATGAAAGTCATGGAGAGAGACAAAAAGCGGTCGATGGGCGGGCATGTATTCATCCTGCTGGACGGGGTAGGCAATCCCGTTGTTCGCAGGGTAGACGATAATGATTTGATTGCGGCGCTCGAAGGATTTCTGAAGGAGGGGTAAGAATGGGTCGCATACTGGTGATTCACGGTCCCAACCTTAATATGTTGGGCACCAGAGAGACCGGTCTCTACGGGGAAAACACCCTTGAAGCGATAGATCGGATGATAGCGGCGGAGGCCGCCAAGGAAGGGCTGGAGGCGGAATTCTTCCAGTCGAACCATGAGGGCGCGATAATCGACCGCGTGCAGCAGGCGGACGCCGGCGGGTTCGATTGTATCATCATAAACCCGGGAGCCTTCACGCACTATTCCATCGCCATCAGGGATGCTATCGCGGGTATCGCCATACCGGTCATAGAGGTCCATATTACCAACATATACACGCGCGAAGAGTTTAGGCATAAATCCGTGATAGCGCCGGTGGTCGTCGGCCAGATTTCCGGATTTGGCGCGCATAGCTATGTCGTGGCGGTGAGGGCGGCGGCGGAGCTGGTCGAGTAAGAGGTCGCGACGGCCCCATGCGGGCGACCCTTTATGGTTAGACTCTATCCGAACAGGGTCTGTCGCATCGCGGATGACGGGGGATTTGGGATAAACTACAGCGAACGTCTTAACAAACTTAGAGAACGCATTAGAGCGGCTGAGATCGACGTCTTACTCGTCAGTGAGCCGCATAATATTTTCTATCTAAGCGGTTGCGCGGGCGGGATGACCGGCGCGAGGGTGCGCCTTATCGTAGACAGTCAAAAATCAACGCTCATCATAGACCACCGCTATTATGACGAAGCGCTCAAGTCGGCGAATGCCGATGAGATTGCGCCCTGGGCCAAACCGTCGATGGAAGAGATAGTGGCGGTTGCCCGACAAAACGGGGCGAAAAGGGCGGGCTTCGAGGCTACGCACGTTACTGTTAGACAATTCGAGCGGCTGGTCGAGGAGTTTGGAGAGGTTCAATTGGTCGGTCTCTCTAACCTGGTCGAACCTTTACGTGAAGTAAAAGACGAGTATGAGATTGCTAACATCGCCGCCGCCGCGGCTCTCGCGGATCGCGCCTTCGACCATATCATCGATTTTATAAAACCGGGCACGAGCGAGCGAGACATCGCGATCGAGCTAGACTATTTTATGTTGAGAAACGGTGCGCGGAAGCCGAGTTTCGAGACGATAGTCGCTTCGGGTGCGAATTCGGCGATACCGCATGCCGTGCCCTCAGAGAAAAGAATCGAGCCGGGTGATTTCGTAAAACTCGATTTCGGCGCGGTTATCGAGGGCTATCACTCCGATATGACGCGAACGGTCGTTGTGGGCGAGGCTAGTAGCCGCAAACGCGAGATATATGAAAAAGTAAGAGAAGCCCAGCTCGCCGCGCTGGCGGCGGTCGCCCCCGACAAAAGCGGCGAAGAGATAGACGCCGCGGGCAGGCGCATTATCGCCGAGGCCGGCCTCGGCGAGTATTTTACGCATAACGTAGGTCATGGCGTCGGACTTAATGTCCATGAGTCGCCGGTGCTGGGCGCGGGGAGCAAGAGTTTGTTGAAGCCGCAGATGGTCGTTACGGTGGAGCCGGGAATATATATAAGCGGCTTCGGAGGCGTCCGTATAGAAGACCTTGTCGTCGTGACCGAGACAGGCAATAAAATATTGACGCACTCGACGAAAGAGCTGCTGGAGTTGTAGAATTACTAGGAAAAAGGGATTTTGGGCGGAGGCGATACGGAGGTTTTAATGATTTCGACGAATGAGTTTAAGAACGGGATGACCATCTATGTAGACGGTGTTCTCTATCAGATTGTTGATTTTCAACATGTCAAACCGGGTAAGGGCGGGGCGTTCGTTCGCACGAAACTAAAGAATTTCAAGACCGGCGCTGTGGTGGACAGAACATTCAGGGCCGGCGAGAAATTTGACCAAGCCGTCGTGAACAGACGCTCCATGCAATATCTCTACAACGACGGCAGCGAATATATGTTTATGGACACCGAAACTTATGAGCAGATAGGTCTGCCGGCGGCGTTTCTAAGTAGTGAGACGAACTTTCTAAAAGAAAACATGAATGTTCTTATCGCAATGCATGAGGGGCAAGCGATAGCCATAGAGTTGCCGATAACCGTGGAGCTTGAGGTAACGGAGACCGATCCCGGCTTGAAGGGTGACACCGCGAGCGGCGCCACTAAGCCCGCCACGCTCGAAACGGGCGCGCTCGTGCAGGTACCGCTTTTTATTAAGATAGGCGACATAGTCAAGGTCGACACCAGAACAGGCGACTACATCACCAGAGCCTAGCCGGGCTGTTCTGTTACGCGTGCCTATTAGCCGGGTTTAACGGAGTGACGAGGAGCGTCATTCGATATCAGGCGAACGCGTATACATAAATTGAGCAAAATCTTCACCGCTGGGTGAAAATAGAGTATAATAACATAGATTAAATACAGGTGATACCCCGTTCTGAAAGCTGGACGGGGTATATTGTAACTCGGAGTGTGTTACAATACCTGAACAAGGGATTGCGGTCTCCGGAGAAGCCGGGTGCGAAGGGGAATCCGTGTCGGCGCCGGAACGCGCGCGAGGCGGCAAAACTTATTTCGCAACACGGTTCGGATGCTGAAGACCGAGCGATTTAATGATGTTAAAGGCCGTTATTCGAGTGAGATAACGGTTTCGAGGTTGGATCTAACCGCAGCATACCAAAGCGCTATTTAAGGTTGTTCAACGAGCGTTTCGCCGCAACGGCCAATCGAGCGCACCCTCCTATAGTGCTTGATTGCGGAGTATGGAAGGTAAAAATTGTCAACGATGAAGTGGGTGTTGTATGAAGAATAGGCCGGTCAAGATAACCGATACGACATTACGCGATGCGCACCAGTCACTTTGGGCGACTCGTATGCGTACCGACGATATGCTAAGGGTTTTGGAACATCACGACCGCATCGGCTATTATTCGCTGGAAGTTTGGGGCGGCGCCACGTTCGACGCGACACTCCGTTTTCTAGATGAGAATCCCTGGGACAGGTTGAGGGTCATCAAGAAGCACGCCCCCCGCACCCCGCTGCAGATGTTGTTGCGAGGGCAGAATCTCGTCGGATATCGTCAGTATCCCGACGATATCGTGCGCCGGTTCATCCATGCGTCGGCCAAGAACGGCATGGATATCTTTAGGTGCTTCGACGCGCTCAACGATACGAGGAACCTGAAGGTATCGATAGAAGCGGTCAAAGAAGCGGGCGCCCACGCTCAGGGCGCAGTCTGTTACACAATAAGCCCCGTCCACACGTTGGAGCACTACATAGAAACCGCGATCGAGCTGGTGGAGATGGGTGTCGACTCGATTTGTATCAAGGATATGGCGGCGCTGCTTACCCCCTACAGGACGCAAAAACTAATAGAGCGCCTGCGCAGGGAGGTCGAGGTGCCGATCGATTTACACTGCCATTACATCGGCGGTATGGCACCGATGAATTACCTGAAAGCAATCGAAGCCGGTGTGGATATAATCGATACGGCGACTGTGCCTCTCGCATTCGGCAACTCACAGCCGGCGGTCGAGATGATTGTGGCCGCGCTCAAAGATACGCCGTATGACACCGGCTTTGACCTGGACGAGCTTTTCCATATCGCGAAATACTGGGAGGACATTAGAGTTAAGCGGGGCTTCCAGAGAGGAGTGACGTCGCTCGCGAATATGCAGGTCTTTGCGCACCAGGTTCCCGGCGGCATGATATCGAACCTCGAAAGCCAGCTTGAGCAACAAAAATCGGCGGACCGGCTCGACGAGGTGCTCGAGGAGATTCCTAAAGTACGCGCCGAGGTGGGGTACCCGCCGCTGGTGACGCCGATGAGCCAGATCGTCGGTACGCAAGCCGTACTAAATGTTCTCACCGGAAAACGCTGGGCGATTATTCCGGACGAGATGAAACAGTACATCAGAGGGCTTTACGGTCGTGCGCCGGGGCCTATGGACAAGGATATAGCCTCGCGGATTCTCGGTGACGACGAGGTCTTGACGTGCAGGCCGGCCGATTTGATTACCGAGACATTCGAAGATTACGCGAAGGCTATAGGAGACTTGGCCAAGAGCGAAGAGGACGTATTGACATACGCATTATTCCCGAACGAGGCGAGAAAATATCTCGAGTCTCATGTGGACGGTGCGGAAAAAGCGGTATTCATGATGAGCGAAGAAATAGGGTCCGCCGGGGAGGATGGGGTTATGGATATAAACCAGATCAAAGAACTCATAAAGCTGGTAGACGAGAGTGGCGTCTCGGAAGTGATCATCGAGGAAAACGGGGTAAAGATAGCGGTACGCAAGGGCGGCGTGACAGCGGCGGTCGAAGCACCCGCGGTATCGATCGGCGGCGGAGAAAAGACGGCTCCGAAAGAGGAGAAGAAAGACGGCGACTACCCGGGGCACTGGAAAAAGATAGTAGCGCCGATGGTCGGAACTTTCTACAGTTCGGGCTCTCCGGGGGCGGACCCGTTCGTCGATGTGGGCGATGAGGTATCGGAAGGCCAAACGCTCTGCATCGTCGAGGCGATGAAATTGATGAACGAGATAGCAGCGGAAGAAAAGGGTATAGTCCGGGCGATAGCGGTCGAAAACGGCGATGCGGTCGAGTACGGCCAAGTCATGTTTGTGTACGAGCCTAGCGCTTAGGAAGCAGACGATAAGGATAATGGCTAAGTCGCGGTCAAGGTTGGGTTTGAAGGCGTAAGGGAGAATATATTGTTTCGTAAAGTATTAATAGCAAACAGGGGTGAAATCGCGGTACGGGTGATAAGGGCGTGCAAAGAGTTGGGGGTCCCGACCGTAGCAATTTATTCGGAGGCGGACGCGGAGGCGTTACATACAAAATTGGCCGACGAAGCGGTCTGTGTCGGCCCGGCGCAAACGCACCGCAGCTACCTTAGTATCCCGAATATTATCAGCGCGGCCGAAGTTACGGGCGCGGACGCGATTCATCCGGGTTACGGGTTTCTAGCGGAGAACCACCAGTTTGCCGATATATGTAAATCGTGCCACATAACTTTTATCGGGCCGTCGTCCGAGGCGATAGAGGCGATGGGGCATAAATCGGAAGCGAGACGCCGCATGACGGCGGCGGGAATACCGGTAACGCCCGGAACACAGGGGTCGGTCTCGGGCGAGAAGGAAGCGGTAAGCGCCGCTAAGGAGATAGGTTACCCGGTAATGATAAAGGCCTCCGCCGGAGGCGGAGGCCGGGGAATGAGAGTAGCCCAGAACGAGAAAGAAGTCGTCAAGTTTCTTCAAATGGCGCAAGCCGAAGCGAAAGCGGCATTCGGAAACGACGAAGTCTACATGGAGAAGTTCGTCGAAAAACCGCGCCATATCGAGTTTCAAATAATCGCCGATTCCTTTGGAAACGTAGTCCACCTCGGAGAGCGTGACTGCTCGATACAGCGCCGGCACCAGAAGTTGGTCGAGGAGTCTCCGTCGCCGTCGATATCGGCCGCGCAGCGCGCCGAGATGGGCGAGGTGGCGGTGCGGGCCGCGAAAGCCGTCGATTACGTCAACGCCGGTACGATCGAGTTTCTGGTCGAACCGGACGGCAGCTATTACTTCATGGAGATGAATACGCGAATTCAGGTCGAGCATCCGGTTACCGAGATGGTGACCGGCGTGGATCTTATTAAAGAACAAATCAGAGTCGCGGCCGGTGAAGCCCTCGGTTTTACGCAGGATGATATCAAAGCCAACGGGCATGCCATCGAGTTCAGAATTAACGCGGAGGACCCGGATAAGAATTTTATGCCGGCGGGCGGCAAAGTATCGCTATATAACCCACCCGGAGGACCCGGAGTGCGCATCGACAGCCACCTGTATACAGGCTATGAAGTGCCCAGTTATTACGACTCGCTCCTGGCGAAGCTCGTTGTTTGGGGCAACGACAGGAACGAGGCGATAGATAGGGGCAGAAGAGCGCTGGAAGAATGTGTTATCATGGGCTTAGCGACAACGATACCGTTTCACTTAAAAGTTCTCGACAACGCGATTTTCAGGAAGGGCGAGGTCTACACGGATTTTATCGCCCAGTGGATATTGAACGACCAATAAAGTTAGCGAGCCGCGCGAATGTGGCCGTAACGCCGTGTGCGGGCTAAGACCGGCAAGATTACAGGCGGAAATCTGGATATATGATGTCTGAACGTCGAAAAGCGCGGAAAGACGCATTGGAAATTCTCTACGAGAACGAGATTACCGGGCAGCCTTTCGGCGAAATAATTAAAAATAGGATTCTTGCCAGGGAAGAAGCGCCAAGCGATTTTACCATCACCTTGATATATGGTGTCGATAAAAATCGTCGGGCAATCGATGAAGCGATAACTTCGCATACCGATAACTGGGCGCTTGAGCGTATGCCGATAGTCGACCGCAACCTCATCAGAATCGGCCTATACGAGATGGTGTACGAGGAAGATATACCGGTTAGCGTTTCAATCAACGAAGTCGTTGAATTGGCTAAAGTCTACGGGATGGAGGAATCGAGCAAGTTCGTCAACGGCATTCTCGGCAGGATCGCGACAGAGTTGAAGCAATCAAAACAAAGCAGCTAAAACAGAAGAAGATGGTGGGACAATTGGAGAAATTAAACTACGACCATGCTTTGGAACGGCTCGAAGACATTGCCGAGCAGGTAAGAAAGAAAGAGATAAGCCTGGAAGCCTCACTCGACCTTCTCGAAGAGAGTATCCAACTTGCTACCTTGTGCAATCAGCAGATAGACTATACAGCCTGGATTCCTCAGAACGAAGAAGATTCCCCGGGGGAAGATATAGTTGACCGCTAAATATCCGGATGATACCAGGCTTTTAATCGAAGCCGGCCTGAGAGAGTATTTTCCAAAGAAACGTAACCCCGAAGTTGTCTACGAGGCGATGAGCCACAGCCTTTTCTCGGGCGGCAAGCGGTTCAGGGCCATACTCGTCATCGAAGCCGCGAAGTTGTTCGGGGCGACCGCCGATGAGGTAATGCCCACCGCTTGCGCCGTCGAATACATCCACACTTACTCCCTGATCCACGACGACCTTCCCGCGATCGACGACGATGAGTTGCGCCGGGGCAAACCTACCTGTCATATTCTCTTTGGAGAAGCCATGGCGATTCTCGCCGGTGATGCGCTCTTTTCAGAGGCGTTTAGCCTTATTGCGGGCGCGCAGAGAGCGGGTGACCGGGGCCGCATAGTAGATGTGATGCGCGAATTATCCTCGGCGGCCGGGGTTGCCGGGATGGTCGGCGGCCAGGTCGTGGATATTATCTCACAGGGCCGGGATATAGACGCGTCGACGCTCGAGTTTATTCACGAAAACAAGACGGGCGCGTTGATAAAAGCCTCAGTCAGGGCCGGCTCGATTTTAGCCGGGGCATCGCCGTCCGAGCTGACCGGATTGAGTTCGTATGCGGGATATCTGGGGTTGGCGTTTCAAATAACCGACGATGTGCTCGACGTGGTCGGGGAGACCGAGGTTTTGGGTAAGATGTCGGGGAGCGACGCGAGATTAGGGAAGGCGACCTATCCGTCGGTCTATGGGCTCGAGGAGGCCAAAGCGATGGCCGAGTCGGTTGTCGGCCGCGCAAAAGAGGCGCTCGATGGAGTGGCGGGCGATACGACGGTCTTGAGAAACTTGGCGGATTTTGTTTATGAGCGACAGTTCTAGTCTGTCTGAAAGATCCGGTGCGGCGGTTTTCAAGGTCGCGTTCGATGCGATGGCGATTGTATGGATGTTGTCGTTTGGGCTATGATGGGGGATGAATGAGTTAGGCCCGTCCATTACGGGAAAAGAAGGATAGTATGGATTACAAGATCTTAAGTACGATAGACGGCCCAAAAGACTTGAAGCGGATGTCCCATGGCGAGCTGGCGCGGCTCGCGCAAGAGTTGAGGACGCGGCTGATCGAGGCTGTCTCGGAAACGGGCGGGCATCTCGGGTCCAATCTGGGAGCGGTCGAGTTCACACTCGCTCTCCACCGGTCGCTCAATAGTCCCAAAGACAAGATCGTATGGGATGTGGGACACCAGAGCTACGTTCACAAGCTTATAACCGGCAGGAATGAGACCTTTACGACCCTGCGTCAGTACGGAGGGTTGGCCGGTTTTCCGAAGAGAGCGGAGAGCGCGCACGACGTGTTCGATACGGGACATGCGAGCAACTCGATAAGCGTGGCGCTCGGCATCGCCGAGGCGCGAGATATGAAGGGGGGAGACGAGCATGTCGTAGCGGTCATAGGCGACGGGTCGCTCACCGGCGGCATGGCCTATGAAGCGCTCAACCAGGCCGGGCATTTGGGGACGAGCCTTATCGTTGTCCTCAACGACAATGAGATGTCGATATCGCCGAATGTCGGCGCGATGAGCAGCTATCTTACACAGCTCCGCCTCGACCCGGGCCACACCAAGCTGCGCCGCGAGATAGAGTCGCGAATCAAGAAGCTCCCCGCCATCGGAGAGTTCGTTTACGATATCGGGATGCATATTAAAGAGAGCGTCAAAGCGCTGCTCGTTCCGGGCATGCTCTTCGAAGAGCTGGGATTTACATATATGGGACCGTTCGACGGTCACGACATCAAAGATTTAGAGAAGAACATCGCGCTTGCTAAGCAGGTCGGAGGGCCTGTATTGATTCATGTAATCACCAAGAAGGGGCTGGGCTACATACCGGCGGTCGAAAGGCCGGAGAAATGGCATGGAATCGCTCCTTTTGTGCAAAGGACGGGCGAGCCCAAGTCGTCGAGTAGCGCCGCGACCTATACCGAGGTGTTCGGTAATACGCTCGTGGATTTAGCGAAGAAGAACGATAGGATAGTTGCGATAACGGCGGCTATGACCAGCGGTACGGGCCTGGACGAATTCGCGCTGGAGCTGCCGGACAGATTCTATGACGTCGGTATCGCGGAGGCTCACGCGGTGACGTTCGCCGCGGGCATGGCGACCCAGGGTTTCCATCCGGTAGTGGCGATATACTCGACGTTCTTGCAGCGGGCGTTCGACCAGATAATGCAGGATGTCAGCCTCCAAGAGCTGCCGGTGGTCTTTGCGATAGACCGGGCGGGACTTGTAGGCGAAGACGGGCCGACCCACCACGGGGCGTTCGACCTTACATATCTGCGAAGCGTTCCGGGCCTTGCCATAATGGCCCCGAAAGACGAAGACGAACTGCGGCACATGCTCTTTACGGCTACGGAAATCGGTCAGCCGGTGGCGATACGTTATCCACGCGACCTGGGTCGCGGGGTCCCTGTTTCAGAGGACTACCGCATTATGCCTTTGGGTAAGGGCGAGATTCTCGAAGAAGGAACGGAAATCTGCCTGCTCGCGGTCGGGCGAATGGTCAATTCCGCGCTGGAGGCGGCCAAGATACTGCGGGAGCGCGGCGTATCCGCGTCCGTTGTAAATATGCGCTTCATTAAGCCGATAGACGAGGAGCTGATAAGCCGGGCGGCCGAGAAACACAAACTACTCGTCAGCATCGAGGAGAATACGGTCGCGGGAGGCTTCGGCTCAGCGGTTCTGGAATCGTTGGTGGAGATGGGGTATCACATGCCGTTTCTCAGGCTGGGGCTGCCCGATAGGTTTATGTCCCACGGGTCGATGAAACGCCTTCTCGCGGAGGCCGGTCTCGACGCTAACGGCATCGCGTATAGTGTCAACCGTAAGCTGGACGAACTGAAGAGCGGCAAGAAACCGGGCGATTCCGCCGGGCGCGCGCCCTTCGGTACCCACCCCACGATCTTCGAGTAGTAGGCTCGATGACGCGGCGCGTTCAACAAACCATCCAGTCTAGATTATTTTATGGGCAGAAAACGAGCCGACGTATATCTAGTTGAATCAGGCCTGGTGGAAAGCCGCGAGCAAGCTCGGCGGCTGATTATCGCTCGGAAGGTTTATGTCGACGCTAAGCCCATCGAGAAACCCTCCAGCCTGGTCGATGAGGGTGGCCATATAACAATCGATCGGGACGACTCGTACGTATCCCGAGGCGGGCTGAAACTAGAAAAAGCGCTTCGAGAGTTCTCGATCGACCCCACGGGCAAGGCGGCAATCGATATAGGGGCATCGACCGGCGGCTTTACCGACTGTCTGTTGAGTAAAGGCGTCAAGCAGGTGGTCGCCGTAGATGTCGGTTATGGCCAGCTAGCTTGGTCCCTGCGCCAAGATCCGCGAGTCATAGTTTTGGAGCGGACCAACATCCGCCACGTAAAACCCGATGATCTTCCCTACCTCGCCGACCTTATCACCATCGATGTCTCTTTCATATCTCTTCAAAAGATTTTATCGAGCGTTTTAGCGCTGCTGGCGCCGGACGGTGAGATTGTAGCGCTCGTGAAGCCGCAGTTTGAAGCGGGACGCGCGAGGGTCGGCAAGAAAGGTGTGGTAAAAGACCCGACCGTGCACAAGGATGTCTTAAACGAGACCTGGGAATTCTTTGAGAAAAACGGCATGCGGATTAAAGGGATTTCATTCTCGCCGATAAAAGGGCCGGAAGGAAATCTCGAGTTCTTGCTCTACGCCGCGGGCGATGGTGCGCCTGTCGGTGAGAGCGAGAGAAAAAGGATTATCGATGCGGTCGTCGAAAAAGCCCATGAAGCGCTGTGGGGCATAGCTTCCGCTTCCGGTGCATAGGCTTTGAATCTTCGCGAAACGTGCCAATCGAGTTCGGTTGCCTTATAATATAATAAGTTTGTTCATAAACGGTGTGGGAGTCTGATGGCATATATTGAGGGCAAAGCGACGGGCAAAATAGTGATACTGCCGAACCTCGACAAAAGCGAAGTCCCGAAGATGACGTTGGAGCTGATTTCGTGGTTTAAGGCGAAACGAGTGGAAGTCCTGTTATTGACCGAGGATGCGGGAAGGCTCGGCTTGGACGCGCTCGGCGCCGGTCTCGACGAGATTTTGACGAGTGACGCCGTGGTCGCGCTCGGGGGCGACGGCACGATTCTTCGTGCGGTACGAATGCTAAAAGGAGCGGAGATTCCGGTTATCGGCGTCAATATGGGGCGGGTCGGGTTTTTGTCCGAAGTCGAGCCCGATGAGCTTTATCCCGCTATGGAGCGGCTGCTCTCAGGGGACTATATCGTCGACGAGCGCATGATGCTCGAGTGTAAAGTACGCGCGGGCGATTGCGAAAACACTTATCTTGCGCTCAATGAAATCGCTATAGAGCGCGGCCATCACCAGCGCATGCTCGAAATGGACGTTTACATCAACGATATAATGTTCAGCAAATACACCGCGAACGGGCTGATTTTCGCGACGCCGACCGGCTCGACGGCTTATTCGTTTTCCGCCGGCGGACCTGTGGTTTCGCCGGAAAACGAGCTGATTTTATTAGCGCCCGTCAACCCGCACTCCCTTTTTGGTAGGACGATGGCGCTCAGCGCCAACGATACGGCGCGCGTCGAGCTTGCCAAGGACCTCGAGGTAATAGTAGGGGTAGATGGTTGTCTCGAGTTCTGCGCCATCTTCGACTCGGTGGAGATAAGGCGGGCCGATTCGAAGGCTCAGCTGATAAAACTTAAGGAGCAGAGTTTCTATACGCTCTTCAAGATTAAGCTGCGTGTCTGGGATTCCTGGCTTCGATAGGCGGCATATATGTTACACGAGCTATTCATAAGGGATTTAGCCCTTATCACTAAAGCACGCGTTGAGTTTGGGGGCGGCCTTAATGTCTTGACCGGTGAGACCGGAGCCGGTAAGACGGTTGTGGTCGGAGCGGTCAACTTGTTGCTCGGCGGCAGGGCGGACAACTCCATGATTCGGCGCGGGTGCGACCGTGCGGAGGTACAGGGATTGTTTTCGGTACCGCCGGCGATGAAGCCCGATTTCGCGCGGGACAACCTTCTCGCGGATGATGGCGAGTTGATAATTCGCCGGGTCATCTCGGCGGACGGCAAGAACAAGTGCTACATAAACGACAGCATCGTTACGGTCAAGACCCTGGCCGAGGTAGGCAGAAGACTCATAGACCTCCACGGCCAACATGAGCACCAGTCTCTCTTTAGGCCCTCGACACACATTGACTTTCTGGACAAATATGGCGGTGTCGAACTACTGCGACTTCGCGATATTTTTCGGGACGACCTCAAAAGATTGCGAGAACGGCGGAGTGAATTGGCGGCCATTCAAAACGCGGAACGCGAACTGCCCGCGAAGAAAGACCTTCTACAGTTTCAAAGCAACGAGATAGAGCGGGCGGCTCCGGTAATCGGCGAGGATGAAGAGCTTATGCGCGAGCGCGAGATATTGCGAAATGCGCGGAAGTTGTGTGAGTTCGCCGCGAACTCGGTCAACTCGATTTCGGATAGCGGCGATTTTACGCCGGCGGTCGACCTTGTCGCGCGCGCGGCCGAAGATTTGCGCACCATAGCCAATATCGACGCGGCGCTCGACGAGATAGCGGAGAGGCTCAACAGCCTCACTATCGAACTCGAAGATTGCGCGGCGTCGCTTAAAGACTACGTGACTAGCCTCGATTTTCCTCCGGGGCGCTTACAGGAAGTCGAGGACAGGCTTTCATTGCTGGCGTTATTGAAGAAAAAATACGGGGCGAGCATCGAAGAGATTTTGAAATACCGCGATTCGGCGGTGCGGGAATTGTCGCTGTGCGACACATCCGGCGAACGGATAGCTTGGCTGGAAGGAGAGGTAGCCGAATTCGAGCGAAGGCTCGCCGGAACCGCGATGAAGCTGAGCCTTATGCGCAAAGAAGCGGTAGATAAATTTTCTTTCGAGGTCGCGCAAGAATTGGCGGATTTAAATATGGTAAACGCCGATTTTAAAGTATTATTAATCAGTGAGGACGATATCGACGGCTTGCCCGTCGAAAACGGGTGTTTCAAGGTGAATGCGCACGGCATCGATAGGGTCGAGTTCCTCGTCTCGGCCAACAAGGGAGAACCCCCGCGGCCGCTCGCGAAGATAGCGTCCGGCGGAGAGGTCTCCAGGATTATGCTGGCTTTAAAGATAGTCTTGGCGGATGCGGATGAGACTCCGACGCTCATTTTCGATGAGATAGACGTCGGGATAGGGGGCAAGACCGCGATGGCGGTCGGCAAAAAGATGTCGCTGCTCAGCCGGGAACATCAGGTCATGGCCGTCACTCACTTATCACAGATAGCGAGCTTTGCGGACAGCCACTTTTCGATTGAAAAAAGGGAGCGCGACGAGAAGTCCATAACCGAAATAGACGAACTTTTTGACGAAGACAGGATACGCGAGATAGCACGGCTATTAAGCGGCAAAGTCGATTCGGAACTGTCGCTTAAGCATGCCGAAGAATTGCTTTTTGAAGCCGAGGGGAAGAAAGCGAGCGAGGTGCGTGGAAGAACCAACTGATGTCAAAGACGGAGTAAAGGGTGCTCAGCCGAGAGATATCCTGTTGAAAAAAGCAGGCCTAGAGAGCGAATTCAGTGCCGCTCGCATAGAAGCTAAACGGCGGCGGCGGCGGCTGAACGCGATGCTCAGGGCAAAACAGGTTTTAATGGCAATGTCACTCGTCTTGTCCGTAGGGCTATCGATATATATCGTCTCGGAGACAAACATTTTCAGTTTCAAATCGGGCGGGGCGGCGAGCGCTACCGAGTCCGCGGAAGAAACCAGCCCGCTGTATGAGAGCTTTGCGACCGTGGGCACGTCTAGTTTGGGCTTGGCGCTACCCGCGCGGCGGGGGAGCGTCGTCGGCGTGGGATTTCATCAAGCGCAGAGTCGCGAGGCGATCGCGATGGTGCCCGCGCCGGAGTGCTATGACAGGGAGGCGACCGCCACCGTTCGAAACGCGGTTATGGGCGCGGAGCAACCGGTACTCTTCATCATGGAGTCGAGGGGCAGGGGAAGCGCGCCGACTTCGGCTACGGATATCGCGCTGGCCCCCAATTCGGAAGTGCTCAGTCCGGTAAACGGCGTTGTAACCGTCGTCAAGACCTATGACCTTTACCGTAAAATAACCGATTATCACGTCGAAATACAGCCCGATGGGTATCCTGACTTGCGGGTCGCGATAATTCACATCGACGATGTTCGGGTCGGTGTCGGGCAACGTCTCGAAAAAGGAGAGACCGTCATCGGCGTGCTCAGGCCTTTGCCGGAGATAAACAGCCAGATAAACAGGTATCTGCCGGAACTTACGGACCATGTTCATATGCAGGTCAATCCCGCGGCGACAGAGGGCAGTCTGGGCTCGTAGACCGCTATGCGAAAGCGGCTATGGGTAATCGAGTGAAGAAGGCTTTATTGTGTCTAAAGATAGAAAAGCCGCAAAGGGCGCGAGGCGCGTTTCCGGCAATCATATTAGAAAACCGGTAAGCTTTGATGATAGGTCGGCCGTCGAATCCTTCGAAGTCGACGGCAAAAGGGCGCCCCCTAAATTGCTTACGAAAGGAAAGACCGGCAACATGTATTTCGATGGAATGGCGAGGCTGGACAGGCGGACAAAGAGGCTTGTAAAGCGCCTTAAGCCGAGTGATATAGCCATTATCGACCACGAAGACCTCGATCGCGTAACGGCCGAGGCTCTAGTCGAGACGGGCGTCGAGGTAGTCATAAATGCGAGCTGTTTTACATCGGGTAAATATCCGAATGCGGGTCCGCTCGTTCTTTGCTCGGCCGGGATTCACCTGCTCGACAACGTCGGACCCGAGATTTTCGACCTTGTCAAAGAGGGTAGCCCGCTTACCGTCAAAGGTGAGGACATTTGCCTGGGCGACCGAACAGTGGCCAACGGAAAGAAATTGACATATATGATGCTCGAAAACGAACTGGAAAAGGCGCAAGGCCGGATAGGCGAAGAGCTGGAAAAATTCGCGGTGAACACGCTCGAATATATGCAAAAAGAGAAAGCGTTGATACTCGACGGGTCGAGAGTTCCGGAGACGAGTATAGATTTTAACGGCAAACACGCGTTGATTGTGGTCAGAGGATATGATTATAAGGCCGACCTAAAGGCTTTGCGCGCTTACATACGTGAGATGAAGCCGATTTTAATCGGCGTCGACGGCGGCGCCGACGCGCTGGTGGAGGAGGGTTACAAGCCCGACATTATCATCGGCGATATGGATAGCGTGGCCGACGCGACGCTTAAATGCGGAGCGGAACTCATAGTCCACGCGTATGACGGCGGGCGCGCACCGGGTTTGAGCCGGCTCCAAAAACTAGGTCTGTCGGCGATAGTCTTTGAGGCGGCGGGCACCAGTGAGGATATCGCGATGGTTCTGGCTTATGAAAAGAGCGCGGAACTTATCGTGGCGGTAGGGACGCACGCCAATCTCGTCGAATTTCTGGATAAGGGCCGACAAGGGATGTCGAGTACTTTTCTTGTGCGGTTGAAGGTCGGCGGTAAGTTGGTCGATGCGAAAGGCGTCAACAAGCTCTACCGCTCCAGCGTAAAAGTAAGCCACCTCGGGGTATTATTTTTAGCCGGATTGACCGCTATTATAGCGATAATAATCGCGGCACCGGCCATTAGGCAGTCGATGCGTCTTATGCTCGTACAAGTGAAGCTAATATTAGGCCTTTAGGAGAAATTCATGTTTGATATGCGCTATCACATAGCGTCGCTGGTCGCGGTATTTATCGCGCTTGCGATCGGTATTCTTTTAGGAACGGTCATCGACGACAAAGGGATGCTTCTCCAGCAACAGCAATCGCTGGTCAAGAGGATAGAAACGAATTTTAACACGCTCAGGGACGAGAATAAGTCGCTCAAAGTCGAACTCGACGAAGAAAAGAAGTTAACGCGCGGCGTCTATCCGCTCTCGATTACGGGAAGGCTCGCCGGCCGGAATGTGGTTGTACTGGCAACTTCGAAGAAGCAGGACGAGATGCTCTCCGAGGTGGTCGATGGTCTGAGCGCGGCGGGAGCCGTTGTCGGCACGGTCAAAATCAAGGAAGACTTCGAGCTGACCGACGAGGTCAAACGGGAACTCGCGGCATACCTGCCACAAGAGATGAACGATGATAACGTCCGCGAAATGATCCTTAAGAAACTGGTCGAAGAGCTGGTCGCAACAGATACCGCAACCGCCGCGACGACCACGACCGGCCCGGTCGTTCCATACCTTAACAGGCTGAGCGAGTTCGGTTTTATCGTGGCCGAGACCGACGCTTTGAAGCCGATTACAGCGGCGCTCATACTCGGCGGCACCGATGGGGATTTAAATCCGAAAACGACCGACGTTCACATTATAGCAGCCTTAAAGGGGATGGGAATTCGGGTGGTCGGGGCCGAGAACAGAGAGTGTAAGAAATCATATATGAAAGCATATCAGCAAACCGGCATACCCACCGTCGATAATATAGACACCCAGGCGGGCATCGTATCGGCCGTTTTCGCCCTAAGGGAGGCGAATGGTAATTTCGGAGTCAAGGCGACGGCAGACCAGTTGGTGCCGAAGGTTTAACGCTCCGGCGCCGAGTGATGCCCCGGCGCCGACAGGGAGAGTACGTCGGTATTCCAGGGTTACGTGGAGTAAGTGCCGCACAAGCGCTTGAAGAACAGGAATTCATGGTTGAGATATCCGTAGTAGCGGTTATAGCCGCCTACAATGAAGCCGACCGCATTGCGGCGACCGTGCGAGCGACTAAAAAGATTGGCGAAGTGACCCGGGTTTTGGTCGTCGATGACGGCTCTATCGATGGTACCGCGAGGGTCGCCGCCGAGGCCGGCGCCGATGTGCTCGGCCTCGAGCGAAACCTCGGAAAAGGCAAGGCCCTTGAGAGCGCTATGCCCGATGTGACCGAGGACATCATTCTTTTTCTCGATGGGGATTTAGGGGAGTGTGCCGGGGAGGCGGCGTTAATCCTGGAACCGGTACTCAAAGGCACGGCCGACATGGCCATAGCGGATTTCCCAAAACCCGAAAAGGCCGGCGGAATAGGTTTGGCTAAGGGTTTGGGCCGCTGGGGGATAAAGCGCTTTACCGGGCAGACTATGCGAGAGCCGCTATCCGGACAGCGTGCCGTCAGGTCGGTACTGGTGAAGAATTTGTCATTCGAATCCGGCTACGGCCTGGAGGTCGGCCTAAGCATAGATATATTGAGGCAGGGTTGTCGAGTAATAGAGGTGCCCGTAAAGATGACCCATCGCGAAACGGGACGAGATTTAGCGGGAGTTATTCATCGCGGGCGTCAATTTGTCGATATACTAAGCGTAATATTCAAACGATTTTTGAGGCACTAATCGCGACAGGGGGAAAAGCCGTGATTGAAAGAGGAATACTATATATTGCGCATCCTGCTACGAACAGCATGAAGCAGCACCTCTTGATTTTAATCAAATACTTGAACCGGGCTCGATATAAACCGTATCTCGCCGTATCTCACGACCCCTATATGATCGAACACCTCGACAGGCTCAACGTCGAATATGTGGTCGTGCCGGAACTCGCCACGGCTAATAAGCTTGGCGTGGGAGGGGTCGCCAAGAAGATCGCGGCGTTTGCCCGAGACAAAGAGCGCGTCATCAATTTGATACATAGCCACGACTATCAGGCGTGTTTTGTCGGCGATCAGGTCGCCAAATTACTTAACGTACCGCATATCTGCACGGTGCACACGCTCGAAAACGCCTATTCAAAAAAGAAAAAGGGCTTGCTTTCGGTTGCTAATGATAAGATAGCCGCTATGCCGGACATGCTTATTGCGGTATCGGAAGCGATCGAGCGGAGCGTAGCCGCTTTTAATAAAGTCCAAATCATACACAGCGGCATCGAGGCGGATAGGTTCGGAGAGACCCTCGATACCGAGCACTTGTTTAGGGAACTCGACGTTTCCAAAGAGAACAAGCTGGTAGGGGTCGTGACCCGCTTGTCGCCGGAGAAAGGCAATAGTGTCTTTATAGATGCCGCCGCCGTCTTGGCAAACAAATTCCCGGATATGCATTTTATCATCACCGGCGACGGCGATGATGGTGAAAAACTCAAAAAACAAGTGGCAAGCCACGGCTTGACACAGCGCTTTCATTTTTTGGGATTCAGGCGCGACGTCGCGCACATCCTCAAGAGTCTAGAGGTAGTCGTCATACCCAATCTCGCTTCGAATATTCCTATGGTATTACTCGAGGCGCTGGCGTGTAAGCGTCCGGTCGTGGTAACCGATGTGGCGGGAGTGAGGGAAGTCGCCGGCGAGAGTTGTGTCGATTTAGTAAAACCGGGCGACAGCGGAGCGCTCGCGTCCGCCGTCGAGGCGGTTTTGGCGAGCAAGTTGAGATCGATGTCAAAGGTACAGACCGGACAGAAATTGGTCCAGGATAAGTTTACCGTTTTGCACATGATGAAGCCTACCGAATCGATTTACCTGGAGGTCGCTCGATGAGCCTGAAGAGGAAATACTTGACCGTATTTCTGATTCTCGCGACCTTCGCGCTCATAAGTTTTTTGCCGCAAGCCGCGTCCGCGAAAGGTAAACCAAAAGTCGTTTTTGTCTTAATCGATAATATCACCTGGGACGATATCGCTAAGGCGAACGACCCGTTCATCAATGATTTAGTTGAAAATAATTCCGCCGCGCTCTTGAACAACCGGACATACGGCAGGCCTTCGCGCCCGCGCGCGACGGTTTCCGTCGGGTCGGGTGTGCGGGCGAATGCGCTTTTCAACAGCGCCGACGGTTATAATGCGACCGAGGAGTTTGACGGTGTCGAAGCCGGCGATGCGCTGTTTGTAAGAACCGGCAAGAGGGCGAAGCCCGGCAATGTCGTCGAACTCGGCTTGCCGGCGATCATCGCCGATAATTCCTATATTCATCAGGATATTGTGCCTGGGGCGATGGGGCAGCTCCTAAACGATAACCATTTAAAAACAGCGGTTTTGGGCAATTCGGATACCTCATACGAATCCGACCGGGAGTCGGACAACCGGGAAATCGTCGCCCTGGCGATGAACTCGTCCGGCATCGTCGATTATGGAGACGTAAGCAAGGCGGTTCTAGTCAAAGACCGCAAAGCGCCGTATGGCATCAGGGCGAACGATACGGTTTATCTGGAGCGACTTCAAGAACTATTAAAAGTCGCCGACTTCATAGCGATCGACTACGGCGATACGACGAGAGCCGATTTATACTCGACCAACGTTCTTGAAGAGCGCGCCGAGAGTTTAAAGACAGCCGCCTTAAAGCGCGCCGGCGCGTTCTTGGAGCGAGCGATGGAGGTCGCCGGCGATGATACGGTCTTTATAATTGCGAGCCTATCGCCGCCGGGCGCAAGCGCGACGGCGATTTCAGGCGACGAGGAACAGCTTACTACCGTGATCATCAGCGGCCCGGGTTTTGAATCGGGAAGTCTGACCTCGGCCGCGACCAGGCGCGCGGGAATCATAAACAACACCGACATCACCACGACGATATTGGATATACTCGGCGTCACGCCCCATTACTCGATGGTCGGGAGCGAGGCGACAGTCGGTTCCGAGAAGCTCTCTATCGAGCGGATGAACGCGTTTAACGCGAGCGCGGTCGGTATAAAATCGGCGCGACGGACAGCGGTGTTGACCTTTATATACCTACAAGTGGCGCTCTATGTCGTCGCGGCGCTCCTTCTGTATTACGTCCGCAAGGCAAACCGGCGCTATATTGGTTTTATGAAGACGCTGATTCTGACGTCGATGGGGTTCCCGCTCTTTACTTTCTTCGCCTCGAAGGTACAATTTTTTGCGGTCAACGGTGTTTTGTTGATAGTCGCCGCGCTTGCCGTGTCGTTATCGTTGGCCGCGATTCTTGCCGCGCTCAAAGTAAACAAACTCTTTCCGCTCGCGGTTATTAGTTGTGCCACGATGTTTACTATTCTGGCCGATGTCGTTCTCGGTGCTAATCTTCAGCTAAATTCGATATTCGGTTACGACCCGATTCGCGGGAGCCGGTTCTTTGGTATCGGAAACGAAGCCTTCTCTATTCTGCTCGCCAGCGCCCTCTTGACCGTCGGGTTGATCCTCGAAAGGTGGCGGCGCGGCGTTGCGCTGGCGGCGGGGGCGGTAGTGGCTCTCACAGTTCTTATCGTCGACGGATTTCCGGCGTTTGGCGCGGATGTCGGCGGCATAATAGCGATTACGGCCGCGTTTACCGCGATGGGGCTTCATCTCCATGAAGTCAAACTTAACTACAAGACCATTTTGCTGGGCGTCGTGCTCATCGGGTTGGCGTTGTTCGCGTTCGTCGCATATGATGTTCTAGACGGCTCCGGTACGCATATGGGCCGCACCATCGAGTTGATAGCCGAGGGGGGAGTTTCGGGCCTTGTGACCATTGTGAGCCGGAAGCTGGCGACCAATATCATGGTGTTGCGTTACAGCACCTGGTCGTATTTTCTATTAATAATCATGGTGCTAACGGTCGCTTTAAGTTATCGCCCGGTCGGGCTCCTGAAGAAGCTTTTCGCCAGACACAAAGGACTTACAGCCAGCGTGACGGGAGCGGTCGTCGGGTCGATAGTCGGTTTCGCGGTTAACGATTCAGGAATATTAATACCCGCGATTATAATGTCATACATATTTCCGTCCATCGCCTACCTGATGCTTTGGGAGCGGTATGATATGAGCGGGCGAGAATTATAAAGCTAGTTGATCCAGATTTATTCGAGGAGCGATGTCGATCTTTACTGTCCTTTGGACTATCGCGCACTTTATAACCGGAGTGATACTCGCCGCTATTATAGGCGGCGCGCTCAAGCGTCTGCTCCACGATTCGGGCGCGCTAAAACAGAACTATCGCCGCCGAGATGTGGTAAACATGATGGGGTTGAGCCTTATATTGGTTTGGCTCGCCATGATGGCGGTCGCGGCCGCGTTTGGCTTTGCGCGGGATATCGTCGGCCTGCCGGTTCCGGAGCGATTTCAATTTACGCCCGACATCTCCATGCCGCTTACCATTCTTATCCTGGGGGTCGGGATCTTCGGGCTTATCGATGATCTGTTGGGAAGTCGGGAGTCTACCGGGTTCCGGGGGCACATAGGGCAATTACTCAAAGGTCGTCTGACGACGGGCGCGCTCAAAGCGCTGGGAATTCCCGCCGTTGCGTTTTTCGCAATATATCAGCTCTCGATCGGACCGCTCGAAGCTTTTGGGGATGCGCTGCTCATAGCTTTGTTCGTCAACACGCTTAATTTGCTGGATTTGAGGCCGGGCAGGGCGCTCAAGTTCTTTATTCCGCTCCTTTCGATATTTTTGCTCTACGCGCCCTCATCGTATGGGCTAGCGACGGCGGCGCTCCTCGGGGTCGCGCTCGTTCTGTTGAGGGCGGACTTAAGAGAGGAGATAATGCTTGGAGATGTCGGGTCGAACGTTCTCGGGGCGGTTCTCGGCTTCAGCTTTGTGATAACCTTCGGCTGGGGCGTGAAGCTGCCGCTGATCATTGTTCTTGTCGCGTTACAGGTCTTAACCGAGAGGTATTCGCTTACCGGGATAATCGAGAATACGCCGGTTTTGCGGGAATTCGACCGTTTGGGTAGAAATATATAGTAGCCCGCACGGACGCCGGTTTCATGTTACAATTCAAAAGTTGGCGTTTTGATGGCTGGATGTTTTGCGGTTAAGTTGCCGTTATTGTAGACTTTATTATCGGTATGGCAAACAAAAGGGGAGAGACGATTGGCTAAATATATCTTCGTAACCGGTGGAGTCGTATCGTCACTGGGAAAGGGGATCACGGCGGCTTCGCTCGGAAGACTCTTGAAGACCAGGGGATTCAAGGTGACGATTCAAAAACTCGACCCCTACCTCAACGTCGACCCCGGAACGATGAGCCCTTTCCAGCACGGTGAGGTCTTCGTCACCGAGGACGGCACCGAAACCGACCTGGATCTCGGGCATTACGAGCGTTTCATCGATGAGAACCTCGGCAAGGACAGCAATGTGACCGCCGGGCAAATATACTCGTCGATAATTGCCAAAGAGCGCCGGGGCGAATTTCTGGGCGGAACCGTCCAAGTAATCCCCCACGTGACCAACGAGATAAAACAGCGCATACTTAGTTTGGGCAGTGATGATGAGAAGCATATCGTCATAACGGAGGTCGGCGGAACCGTCGGCGATATCGAGAGCCTTCCCTTTCTGGAGGCGATTCGTCAATTCAAGAAAGACGCCGGAAAGAGCAACGTCCTTTATATACATGTGACCCTCGTGCCGCATCTCGTATCTTCATCGGAACTTAAGACGAAGCCTACGCAGCATAGCGTAAAGGAGCTGCGCAGTATCGGCATTCAGCCCGATATCATAGTGGCGCGGTGCGACCGCGCAATCGACGTGTCGATAAAACGCAAGATAGGACTCTTCTGCGACACCGAGCCTTCTTCGGTAATAACCGCCGTCGACGTCGATAATCTTTATGTAATACCGTTGAGGTTGCACGAGGAAGGGCTCGACGATATCGTCGTCGAGCACCTGAAGCTCGGCAACGGCAAGGCCGACCTCTCGGAGTGGAACAGCCTCGTGGAGAGGATTCGCAGGCTCGAAAAGAAGATTCGGATCGGGCTGGTCGGTAAATACGTTCAGCTTCCCGACGCTTATTTAAGCGTGGTCGAAGCGCTTAAACACGGCGGCTTCTACAACAACACCGATGTCGAGATTGTCTGGGTCGACGCCGAAACGGTCAGCCAGGAAGAGGTCGAACGTCAACTCATCGCGGTAGACGGGATTCTAGTGCCGGGCGGTTTCGGGATAAGGGGTATCGAGGGCAAGATTCACGCCGTTAAGTTTGCCCGTGAAAACAAGATTCCGTTCTTTGGAATATGCCTCGGTATGCAGTGTGCGGTCGTCGAGTTCGCGCGAAACGTAGTCGGCTATGCGGGCGCGAACAGTTCGGAATTCGACCCCGCGACGGATTATCCGGTTATCGATTTATTGCCTGAACAGAAGAGCGTCGAAGATATGGGAGGGACGATGCGCCTCGGCGCGTATCCGTGCAAGCTTACAAAGAAGACCTTCGCCCACGAGGCGTACGGCGCGCTCGAAATACAGGAGCGCCATCGTCACCGCTATGAGGTAAGCAACGAGTTTGTGGAGGCGCTTAGAAAAGCCGGGCTCACCTTGAGCGGAGAGTCGCCCGACGGTAAACTCGTCGAGATAGTCGAGATAGCCGACCATCCCTGGTTCGTAGGAACGCAGTTTCACCCCGAGTTCAAATCGCGCCCTACCAGGCCGCATCCGCTGTTTAGGGAATTTATAGGGGCGGCGCTCCGTTACCATACAGGGAGAGGGAAAGCGGCCTCGATACACAACTATTAGGGAGATCGTTGTGTGAGGGAATAGAGATCAGTTTACGAGTCACGGCCGAAAAGGTCGTGAAGGATAGTCGATGGTCGGAGGGGCATATGGTAGACGAGGGGCGAGTCTTAAGAATCTTCGAAAACCTGGTGAGTATTTACAGCCCGAGCTATAACGAGCGGGCGATTGCCGACCATATCACGAGCTATCTAACCGCGCTTGGCTACTTGACCTATGAAGACGAGACCGGCCCTTCTATAAGCGGCAACACCGGGAACATTCATGTCACCATACCCGGCACCGCCGACGGCCCCTGTATTTTATTCGCGGCGCACATCGATACTGTCGAGCCCGCGCAAGGCGTGAAAGTCTTGGTCGAAGACGGCCTCATCAAAAGCCGGGGCGACACTATATTGGGGGCGGACGACAAAGCGGGAGTCGCCGCCATGCTCGAGCTGGCTACGGTTCTAGCGGCAACCACCTTCGCGCACGGGCCTGTTCACCTTGTCTTCACCGTAGCCGAAGAGGTCGGTCTCAAAGGCGCGAAACACCTCGACCTCGACGATAAAAGTCTCGATTACGCTTATGTTCTCGACGCGAACGGGAAGGTCGGCCTGATAAACGTAAAAGCACCGTATCAGGATTCCTTCGAGGTCGAGTTTACAGGCAGGGCGGCGCATGCGGGAATCGCTCCCGAAACAGGCATCAACGCAATCGTCGCGGCGTCGAAAGCGATAAGCATGATGAGGCTCGGCAGGATAGACAGTGAGACTACGGCCAATGTGGGCACCGTAGAGGGGGGTATAGCCGGCAATATCGTCGCCGAGCGCGCCAAAGTCTTCGCGGAGTCCAGGAGTATCGACATCGAAAAACTGCGGGAGCAATCGAGACACATGGTCGAGTGCTTCAACGCGGCGGCGGAAGAGACCGGCGCGAGTGTAAACATCGTCCGGTACCGGCCTTACGAGGGGTATTCTCTAACCGAGGACGAGCCGATTGTGGCCAGGGCGATAAGCGCGATGAAGAGTATCGGCATCGAACCGGTTATCACGCATACCGGGGGCGGAAGCGACACCAATGTCTTCAACGCGAAAGGCGTGGTTGCCGTCAATCTTAGCATGGGCGCCGAAAATGTCCACGGCAAAGACGAGTTCTTACCCGTGGCGGAGCTGGTCAAGCTGTCGGAGCTACTGCTCGAGCTGATAAGGTCGCCATAGCGACTTTGCGTCCGAGCTGACTATAATCCATTACAAGCGGGTCGTCCGCTCCGCCGTTTTATTTCATGGTATACTCTGTGCCTAAGAGCGCGAAATATTGGAATCCTTTGAAAATGGAGCGACGATGCTTACGTTAAGACACGCGCGTGTGCTGGAAGTCGTCAGAACGCGTCCGGGATATATCGAGGTAAACGTCGAAATCGACGGCGAAAACGGCCGCGCGATATCTTACCCGGCCCTGGTCGGGGAGATTTCGCCCGGCGATGAAGTCGTTTTAAACACGACCGCCGTCGATGTCGGCCTGGGAACCGGAGGCAGCCACTATATTCTCTGGAATTTGGCGCGGCGCTCGCTGGAGGTCCCGGCGCCGGGCCACATTATGAAGCTTCGCTATACGCCGCTTCAGATAAAGTGTCTAGCCGCTGAGGAGCGGGAAAGCCCCCACCATGAAGTATTGCGTGACGCGTCGAACATCGACGGCTTGCCCGTTATTATAGGGACGCTCCATAGCCAGCTGCCGGCCGCGGCGGTGATGCTCAGAAAGCTGATGCCCGAGGCGAAAATCGCTTATATTATGACCGACGGCGCGGCGCTGCCTTTAGCGTTGAGCGAGACGGTCGCCCGTCTCAAAGAGGGCAACTTCTTAGATGCCACGATAACTATTGGCCATGCGTTCGGCGGAGACCTCGAAGCGATAAATATCTATAGCGGCTTGGCGGCGGCGAAATACGCGGCGGAAGCGGACGCCGCCATCGTCTCCATGGGCCCGGGGATTGTCGGGACCGGCACCAAACTCGGCTATACCGGGATCGAGCAGGGCCAGATAGTAAACGCGGTAAACAGCCTGGGCGGTGTCGCGATAGCCGTGCCGCGCATAAGTTTCGCGGACAAGAGGGGGCGGCACCAGGGCTTGAGCCACCACACGATAACGGCGCTCAAAATAGCGGCGACAACCCCCGCCGTAGTGACGTTTCCGGTGGTCGAAGGGGCGAAGAGATCGATTATCGAAGGACAGGTCGCGCGCGCGGAAATCGGCCGCATGCATCGTATTGAGACGCTCGACGCGAGCGAGACGCGAGCGGCGCTTGATGCCGCCGAGATACGCCCGACTACGATGGGGAGGGGCATCGAGGAAGAGCCGGAATTTTTTATGGCCGCGGGAGCGGCCGCGATTTTCGCGGCGCGCATTTTAGTAGGGGATGAGAGTTGAAAGAGAAGAAGTTTACGGTGGTGGAGTCGAATCTTATCTACAACGGGGCGATAATAAGGCTCCATGTCGATAAGGTCAAAAACATCGAGGGAAGGATATTAAAGCGGGAGGTCGTCGAACATCTCGACGCGGTCGGAATCGCGGCGCTGGACGCCCACAACAACATCGTCCTGGTCAATCAGTACCGGCACCCGCTCAAAAGGGACCTTCTCGAGATTCCGGCGGGCCTGCTTTCGGAGGGCGAGGACCCGGCGGATTGCGCGTTAAGAGAGTTGAAAGAGGAGACCGGCTATACGGTTAAGAAGATCGAGAAACTGGCGGCGTTTTACACCTCGGCCGGCTTTACCGATGAGCGATTTTACTTGTTTTTCTCGGATGACCTCGAGGAGGGTGAGCCGGAACTCGAGCCGGGCGAGGACGATATCGAGCTGGTGTTGATCCCTCTGGGGCAGGCGCTGGAGATGGTTTCGCGCGGCGAAATAGAGGACGCCAAAACACTGACGGCAATACTGATGGCGGCGCAAAAAGTAGGCCGGATAGGATTGTAGGCGGCGATATGATACGCGATTATCTGCTCGATTTCTTGAACTATTTGTCCGTAGAGAAAGGGCTGGCCAAGAATAGTATCGACGCGTACGAGTTGGACCTCCGCCGATACCTCGACTACCTGGACGAGGCCGGTATCGCTTCTTTTGACACGGTCACATACGACCTGGTCCTGGCGTACCTGAAGAGGCTGCGCGAAGAGTATGGCGACGCTTCGGTGGCCAGGAAGGTCGCGTCGCTCAAAGCGTTCCACAAATTTCTCGTCCGTGACGGCGTGACCGAGAACTTTCCTACCGCCGACATCAGGGCGCCCAAGAAGGCGCGAAAATTGCCGAAAGTGCTCTCGGTGGCCCAGGTCGGCAAACTTCTGGAGCAGCCTTTAGGGGCTAGTCCGGGTGTTATGCGAGACCGGGCGATACTGGAGCTGCTGTACAGCAGCGGTTTGCGGGTCTCGGAATTGGTCGCCCTCGATGCCGAGGATGTGGACCTGCGCAACGGCTATCTGCGCTGTTTGGGCAAGGCTTCCAAAGAGCGCATCGTTCCCCTGGGCAGCCACGCGTCGGAGGCGGTGACCGAGTATATCAACAAATCGAGGCCCCAATTAGCGGGTAAGTACCGCCCGACGGCGCTCTTTCTGAATGTTAGAGGCGAGCGCCTGTCGAGGCAGAGCTGTTGGAAAGCGGTAAAGAAATACGCGGAGAAAGCCGAAATCGGAGATATGTATCCGCACTCGCTGCGACATTCGTTCGCCACGCACCTGCTCGCTAACGGAGCGGACCTCAGGGTGGTGCAGGAATTGCTCGGGCACGCCAATATCTCGACGACGCAGATATATACGCACGTCACCAAAGAAAAACTGCGGGCGGTTTACGAGCGCGCGCACCCGAAGGGGTCTAAGGGATAACGAACGACTGCGACTTACAGGAGAGATATGTCTCAGATAAAAAGGGTATTACTGATAGTTTTCGATAGCGTCGGCGCGGGCGCTCTGCCCGATGCCGCCAAATACGGGGATGAGGGGAGCAACACGCTCGGCAATACCGCGAAAGCGGTAGGCGGGCTGGCCGTTCCCAACCTCGGCGCCTTGGGGCTCGGCAATATCATAGAGATAGAAGGGGTCGAGCCGGCGGAGCAGCCGCTTGCGTTCTTCGGCAAGATGGCCGAGGCGTCCCCGGGTAAAGACACTACGACCGGGCATTGGGAGATGATGGGCTTAGCGCTCGAGACCTTGTTCCCGACCTATCCGAACGGTTTTCCGGCGGAGGTCATCGATGCCTTCGAGAAAGCGATAGGGCGGGGAACTCTCGGCAACAAAACGGCCTCCGGCACCGGTATCATGGAAGAACTCGGTGAGGAACACATGAAGACGGGCAAGCCGATTATTTACACCTCGGCCGATAGCGTCTTTCAAATCACGACTCACGAGGAGATAGTCCCGATAGCCGAACTCTATTGGATGTGCGAGGCGGCGCGCAAGATTCTAACTGGTGAGCACGCGGTGGGCCGGGTTATCGCACGGCCGTTTATAGGGGAGCCGGGGAGTTTCGCGCGGACTCACCGGCGAAAAGACTTCTCCTTGAAACCGCCGGCGAAGACCGTTTTGGACTACGCGCGGGAGGCGGGTGTCCCCGTCTACGGCGTCGGCAAGATACGGGAGATATTCGCGGACATGGGCGTCCCGGAAGGAATCCACACGGAGGGCAACATGCACGGCCTAGACGAGACCCTCAAGGCAATGCGCGAGCGCAAAACGGGCATCGTATTTACGAACCTCGTCGATTTCGACAGTGAGTGGGGACACCGGAATAACCCCGAGGGTTACGCGCGGGGGCTGGCCGCGGCCGATGCCCGCCTACCCGAGATTGTCGAAGCGCTAGAGAGTGACGATGTCTTGATAATCACCGCCGACCATGGCTGCGACCCGACAACCCCGAGCACCGACCACTCCCGCGAATACGTGCCCTACCTTATCTATGGGCGCTCGTTAGGCCCAGGCAGGAGTCTCGGCGTGCGGTCGACCTTTGCGGATATAGGGAAGACCATCGCCGACCTGCTCGGTTTCGAGGCGCCGGTCCGCGGGACCAGTATGAAGAGCGAGTTGTTACCTTAACGGCTTAATCCTCGGATGGTTCGAATTTGCTTTCGAATTTCTCCATTAACTGCGGCATTGTCGTGTACTCCATGTCTTCGTGGCCGAGCCGGTGCGGCTCGAATGGCCCATGACGGCGGATATAATCGGCTACCTCGAGGCATTGCCGACGAGCCCCGTCGAAGGCGATGTCCTCGAACATGTCACGGGGGCCGATAAGCTTGCCGTGAGCGAGCTGGAAGCCGTAGGCTACGACTCTGGGTGGGCCATCGAACCTGGAGGGGTGGCAGTCGGCAAAGGATGTCGGCATTATAGGCCCATGATGGGAGCCGCGCATCCAGCCCGCGACCATATACGGCATCGAGAACGGCTCGAGAACTTCGCCGACCGCCGGAAGCCCGCTCTGGCAGCGCACTATCATAACCGGGTCGTCTTTGCCGACATATCTGCCGGCTATCAAGCTGAGTTTCTGCGTCGAGGTTACGGCCGCGATCATGTTGTCGGAGTTTCTGAAGACATGTTTGATAACGTAGCGCCCGGGCGCGCCGATGAACATCAGCAGCGAGTAATAATCCTCCGGCAGTTTGAGCAGCAGCTTCCGCTTGTTAATGAGGTCGTGAATCTCGAAACTGAAACCCGTCGTCATGTTGGGGTCGATGACGAGGCCCGCCGTATTGAACGGGTCGCCGAACATCTTAAACAGGGGATAGTTCCAGGCGCCCGGCTCGGTCTTGTCCGCGAGGAAGCAGATTATCGGCTCGCTCGGGCGCTCCTCGATGTCCATTTCCGCGACACCCGGACCCATCCCTCGAACATTGCCGGAGAACGCTTCGGCCAGCAGGTCTTGCCCCGCGCCGTATTGCGCGTATTCCCTCGCGACCTCGGTCATCTCCTCGAAGGTCTCCCAAGCGAAACGGTGTATCGGCTCGGCGTCGATGCCGTTGTGGTGGGTCATTATCAACGAGGTATCGTCCCCGACCTGACCGACATGGTAATCGACGATAAGGCCGTCCGCTTTTATCTTCGCCAGCCGCTCACCCGCTTTGTCGAGAAGCGCCGGGTGGACGTCGCTATGCCCAACGAACCCGCCGACATCCGCCTTGATGATGCTGACCGTCAGTCTATTATCAGCCATGTCTCCTCCCTTTCTACTCCGCTGGTCCAGAGTCAAATGCTCTAGGCCATACTTTATGCGCGCGTATTTACTCGGTATTTACCCGTTATTATTGAAGATTATTGGGGTGTGCGGATTTGGAGATAAGAAGGCTTTAGCTCAAGAGCTTTCTAAACTCGGGTATTTCTTTATCGAGATACCAGAAGATCTGTCCGATTGGCGAGCCGGCCGATGCGATGATTCCGAGCATTACCGACTCGGTAACGGGGTTAAGGATGACGACGAGTTTATCTAGCTGAAGGAAGAGCATCCGAACGTGTCCGTCTTGAAGGCCTATCTCAAGATCTTCGGCGCTCTTTTCCAACGATACGAGCGCAGAGGTTACGTCGGGAAGGTCGATTCTGAGCCGGTTGAAGGACGAAACGACGTTACCGGTGACGGTAAACAGCCAAACTGTGCTGACGCCTTGGATGTCGCCGAGGCGGGTAAGTCTTTCGAGCAGCAACTTCTCGGTAGAGAGGTCCGTCGCTAGCGGGCGTTTGCGTTCCAGGCGCGGCTCGGGCGCGGCCGTCGGGCCGTAGGTGCGCCGTTTAGCGCCGCTTTCATCGGCACATTGGGCTTCGGCAAAGAGGCTCGTGTAGTGGTCGAGAATCGACTTTACTTTCGAATGAAGCTCCTGCTTCGAGATGACAAGTTCCTCGTGTTCGTTTAGAAAAGCATCGCGCTCGGCGCCTGCCGCTTCTATCGGCTCGCGTGCTTCATCCGAGGCTCTCGCAATTATCGAGGCCGTTTCATCGGTCGCTTTATCGACAATTTCAGCGGCGCGTTTACCGAAGTCATCTTCGGGGACCGCGGCCTCGTCGACGAGTTCCCTAAAGTCGGAGAGTATCTCTTCCGTAGCGCCCAGTTCTGTCTTTAGACGCTCGATTTCATCCTTAGCGATCCGCAAGTCGAGATGGAGTTTCGCCAGGAATCTATCGACGTCGTCTTTTTTATAACCAAAGAGTTCTCTACCCAATTCTTGGTCGTCTTGCACGCCAATCCCCTATTTAGAAAGATTCGTTCTTCATTTATCGCGGCGACACCAACAGGAACTCGTTTAATATATGCTCCAGCATGCCGCACGAACGAGGCAATGGCTGGAATTACAGTATTATACATTGTATTCATGCTCCAGCACATGTTCAACTTAAACAAAGATGGATAAACGACGAGGGGCGGTCGGCGATTGAATCCGGAAAATGAAGGGCTTGGGGGCGCATACCGGTCGTAAGTATAGTATTTGGCGTCGAACTTATTTACGGCGCTTGTCTGCTATTTCTTGGCGGTCGTGGTAGTCGTCGCGGGTGCCGGCCGGCTCACCCGTATTCCCTTCCAGAGTTCGAAATCGCTCGGGGCGACAGCGCCGATTCTCAAGTAATCCCAATCGATAAAGCGGACGGCGCCGCCGCTTTTGTCGCCCTCCCAGCGGGCGGGAAGGTCGTCTTCGGTGAAGGTGAGCGCGGCGTTCTCGCCGGAGGGTAAGATGTCGAGCAGGCTGTGCGTCCCCGACGCCGTCGCTGTTGAGAGGCCCTCCAAAAACATCGTCGCGATAAGTTCGTTAAACGCGGGCATATTAGTCGGGTCGAACGGTGTTTCGTGCGCTATTCGGGTCGGCACGTCTATCACCCAGAGCTTCTTTTGCGCGGCGTTGACAATGAGCACCTTGCTCTTGGTGGAATTTTCGAAACGGTAGTTCAAACCGTCCTGCGTCCAAAGTCCCTCGAAGCCTTTTTCGGTCGAGACTTTCGCCCTGAATGGTCTCTTTCGGGCCGAGGTAATAACTAGTTCGAGCTGCTCACGCAAGTGATCTTCGGGGGTAAGCGGCATGAGTGAGTTGTTTTCGGCGGTATTGTTTTGGACGGTCTCCAGAGCCGGCTCATCGACTTGCCCCGCGACCTCGAACAGGACGAGGGCGGCGGCGAGCATCACCAAAATGACGATTGCGGGGAGCGCCCCCGGTTTCTCGTCTTTAATCCGCGCGAAAAAAGACTTATCTTCAGTTGTCCTAGGTTTTGTTTTTTTGCCGCTCATAATTGAAAATAAAGACACGGCTCGACGAGCCGATTGTTTTACGTGCCTTTTTAGGGCAAGCCCTGATAATATATATAGACATTATACACGATAGCCGCAAAGACTGTGCAAAGCGCGGTTTAGGGACGGTGAGAGCGGTGGAAGAAGAGGATATGGCGCGCGGTGGAAGAGGAGGCGGATACGATGAGCATTACGCGGTTGCTGGCCAAGAAGCGCGACGGTAAAGCCCTGACCGATAGCGAGATACGGTTTTTAGTCGGCGGCTATGTCGCCGGCGAGATTCCCGATTATCAGATGTCGGCGTTTTTGATGGCGGCCTTCATCCGGGGACTCGACGAGGATGAGACCTTTTCGTTGACCGGGGCGATGGCCGAGAGCGGTGAAACCATTGACTTAAGCTCCATCGGCGGGGTTAAAGTAGACAAGCACAGTACCGGCGGGGTGGGCGACAAGGTGACGCTGGTTCTGGCGCCGATGATGGCGGCGGTAGGCGCGAATGTCGCCAAGATGTCGGGGCGCGGGCTCGGGCACACGGGCGGCACTATCGATAAGCTCGAGTCGATACCCGGCTTCCACAGCGACCTCGGCCGGGGCCGGTTTATCGAGCAGGTAGCTGAAATCGGAATCGCCCTAATCGGACAGACCGATGAGATCTGCCCGGCGGATAAGAAGATATATGCTTTGCGTGATGTGACGGCGACGGTGCCGAACATTCCGCTGATAGCGAGCAGCATAATGAGTAAGAAGATAGCGGGCGGAGCCGATGTGATACTCCTCGATGTCAAGGTGGGGACGGGCGCGTTCATGAAGACGCTCGACGAGGCTAAAGAGCTGGCGCAAACGCTGGTGTCGCTTGGCAAGCGCTTCGGGAAGCAGTCCGTTGCGGTCATAAGCGACATGAGCCAACCCCTCGGAATCACCATCGGAAACGCGCTCGAAGTTGAAGAGGCGATAGATACGATGAAGGGCTTCGGCTCGCCCGACTTGCTCGAGCTTTGCACAGAGTTGGGTGCGCAGTTGATGATGAAAGCGGGCCTGGCGGCGAGCCCGCGGGAGGCCGTTGAGGCGCTCAGCGAGGTTCTGGAAAGCGGCAAGGCTTTAGAGAAATTCAGGGAGTTCATAGAAGCGCAAGGCGGCGACGGGAGCGTCGTCGACGACCCGAGGCGGGTCTTGCCGCACGCCAAATATGTAGAGGATTTGATTATCGCGGATAGCGGCTATGTGGTCGGTGTCAACGCCGAGGAACTCGGCGTCGCGGCGCGCATCCTGGGCGCGGGGCGAAAGACCAAAGACGACGTCATCGACCATACGGCGGGAATCGTCGTCGCGAAAAAGGTCGGCGATTATATCAACGCGGGCGAGACCGTCGCGCAGATGCGAAGCGGCGACGCGCATTCGCCGGCGGCGGTGAGCAGTTTGGTCTATGAGGCGTTCACCCTATCGCCAAACCCGCCGGAAGCTAAGGCGCTCATTTATGATATTATTGATTGAGATTTGCGACGCGATAAACGGCGATTACCATGCCTTAAAAAACTTTTACATATATCGGGCATAATGGATAGAACAAACCGTTTGAACTTTAGCCAAACGGTTTTTCTGGTAAAGAGCAGGCAACGACATGGAAGTAATAACCGCGCACATAAACGCCGATTTCGACGCGTTCGCGTCGACGGTGGCGGCGCAAAAAATATATCCGGACGCCAAGATAGTCTTGGCCGGGGCGCAGAACAAGAACGTCCGGGAGTTTTTGGCGCTCCATGATGACGTAATCGACACGCTGGAGCTTAAGCATCTCGATAAGAAGACGGTCTCGCGCCTTATCATTGTGGATACTAAGATAGGCCGGCGCCTCGGCGAACTCCAAGACCTCGCCTACAAGCCGGGAATCGAGGTCTTCACCTTCGACCACCACCCTTCGACCAACGAGGACGTTCCAATTACCAGGGATTTCTCGGAAAACGTCGGCTCGACGACGACGATTCTGACAAAAATAATCAGGGACAAAGGGATTAAGCTTACGCCGTTCGAGGCGACGCTCTTCGCGCTCGGCATACACGAGGACACCGGCTCGCTGACGTTTAGAACGACCACCTATGATGACGCGGAAGCGCTGGCATATCTGATGGGCAAGGGCGCCAACATCGACGTCATCAACCGGTTTCTCAACCCGGTGCTCGAGCCGGAACAGCACGACCTGTTGGACAGGCTGCTCCACGCGTCGCGCGTCATCGACGTTAGCGGCACTCCCATTATGGTGACGAGAGCGGTCGTTGACGAATATATCGAGGGCGGCTCGGTCGTCGCCTCGAAGATAGCCGACATCGAAAATATCGATGTCCTATTCGTCCTGCTCGAACACGACGATAGGGTCTATATCATAGGGCGCAGCCGCACCGAGGTCGTCGATGTCGGAAAGATTCTTGAGGATATGGGAGGGGGAGGCCATGCCCAGGCGGCCTCCGCGTCGGTAAAAGAGAAAGACGCCGCGATAGTCGAGGCCAAGCTTGAACGAGCTATACGAGCGCATGTAAAAGAACCGTTGACGGCGCGTGAGATAATGTCGGCGCCGGTGCGCACGATTAACGCGGATATCAGCATAAAAGACGCCAATAAATTGATGATGAGTTATGGATATAACGGGCTACCCGTCGTCGAGGACGGCAAGTTGGTCGGTATTATCGGACGGCGCGAGATAGACAAGGCCGCCCATCACGGTTTGAGCCACGCGCCGGTCAAGGGCTTTATGATGCGAAGGATAGAGCCGGTCGCGCCGGACACACCGCTCCCCGACATACGGCGCCTGTTGAGCGACGAGAGTCTGGGGCGGATACCGGTTGTCGATAAAGGCAAGGTAATCGGCATCGTGAGCCGTACCGATATCCTCAAAGCGCTCGGGGGAAGTGAGTATTTCAGCGGCCCGAAAGGGGCGCTCCACGCCAAAGCCGAGTATAGTCGAGGTGAGATAGCCCAGAAGATAAAGACGCTGCTGCCGGGGGACGTCCAGAAGCTCTTGCGCGACATCGGGGATTTGGCCGACGAAACCGGCTACACGGTCTACCTCGTCGGCGGTATCGTCCGCGACCTCTTGCTCGACCACAGAAACCTGGACGTGGATATCGTCGTCGAAGGTGACGCAATCGAATTCGCCAACCTTTTCACCGCGCATGTCGGGATAGGCGCCCGGATGCGGCCTCATCGCAAGTTCGGCACGGCGGTCGTCATTATGCCCAATGGGTTCAGGGTCGATTTCGCGTCGGCAAGGGCTGAGTTCTACGAGAGGCCGGGCGCGTTGCCGCAGGTAGAGCCGACCTCGCTCCGCCACGACCTGGCGCGCCGCGACTTTACGATAAACGCGATGGCGGTGAGCTTGAACGCCAAGACCTTCGGCAAACTCCTCGACTATTTCAACGGGCAACGAGATTTAAAAAACGGGCGCGTCCGCATATTGCACAACTTGAGCTTCATCGAGGACCCGACGAGAATCTTTCGCGGCGTCCGGTTCGAGCAGCGGTTCGGCTTCAAGCTCGATTCCGAGACCGAAGAGCAGCTCCGCAAGGCGATTGAGATGGATTTAATCGGACACCTATCGGATGCGCGCGTCAGGGACGAGATGTTGCTGATTCTCTCCGAGGCGGCGCCGTTTAAGACCTTGAAACGGCTTCAGGAGCTGGGAGCGCTCTCCATCCTGCACCCAAAAATCGTAATCGATACCGAACTCAAAGCGCTCTTTGGCCGCATCGGCGACGCGGTGCGCGAACTCGACCATCATTTCGCCCATGAGGTAAAGAAGCTGATGCCCTATCGGGCCGGACTTCTCAGACATCTAAATAAAAAAGAGCTGGAAGCATGGCTCAGCCGCATGAAAATAAAGAAATCCGACAAGGCGCGGTTGGAGGAGCTGATACTCGAAGTCCCCAAGGTCTTGAAGGGGTTGGAGGGGAGCGAGCGGCCCAAGAACAGCGATATCTACAAAATGCTCAACCCGCTATCCCCGGAGGCGCTGGTCTTTGCGCATGCGCTGACCAAGAGCCTCGCGGCGCGACGGCGCATCCATTACTATCTTTCGAGCCTGCGCGGCGTCAAAGTATCGGTCGATGGACGGGCCCTGCGGAAAATGGGATTTCCGCCCTCACCGGTGTATAATATTGTTTTGAGAGAGCTGTTGGCCGCAAAACTAGACGGAAAAATCAACACGCCCGAAGAAGAACTGGAATACGTAGCCGGCCGGTTCGACCGGCTCGATAAGGAGAGTATGGAGTAATTGAATTTAGAGAGTATGCTTTTTAGAATACCGGCGCTGCTTATCGCCGTTACGGTCCACGAATTTATGCACGGAAAGATAGCGCACCTATACGGAGATTCGACCGCCAAAGACCAGGGACGATTGACGCTCAACCCGCTTAAACACCTCGATCCCTTGGGTACGCTCATGATAATCGTCGCGGGCTTCGGCTGGGCTAAACCGGTTCCGGTCAATCCGCACCGGTTCCAAGACCCGCGCAAACACATGATGCTGGTAGGCCTGGCGGGGCCGCTCGCCAACTTTACGGCGGCATACCTTTTGGCGAGGCTCTTTTATCTGCCGATGCCGGAGGTCGTTTCAACGCTTCTGGGCGTTACGATATGGATAAACGTGATGCTCGGCATCTTTAACCTGTTGCCTATTCCGCCGCTCGACGGCTCGAAAATAATCCCCTATTTCTTACCCGAGAGTATGCAGGACGCCTGGTACGGTTTCGAGCAGTACGGGTTTATCATCCTCCTGGGCCTCGTCTTTCTCGTGCCGGGATTCTTAAGCACGGTTCTGGGCCCGCCAATCGAGTTTATGTTGCGGTTTGTCTACGCGGGGTTGCCCGCGTAGACCCGAGAAGATAAGCTGTAAGCTGACAAACAAGGAGATGAATATTATTTGGCTAAACGAGTTGTAAGCGGGCAGCGGCCGACCGGAAGACTCCATCTGGGGCACTACTTCGGGACGCTGCAAAAATGGGTGAGCCTGCAGGATGATTATGATTGCCTCTTTTTTGTGGCGGATTGGCACGCGCTGACCACCAAATACGATGACGTCGGCGAGATAGCCAACGATACCCGTGAGATGGTCATCGATTGGCTGGCGGTCGGTCTCGACCCGAAGAAGTGCTTTATGTATAAGCAATCCGAGATTCCGGAGGTAGCGGAGTTATACCTCTATCTATCGATGATAACGCCGGTTTCGTGGCTGGAGCGGAATCCGACCTATAAAGAGGTCGTCCAGGAGCTGACCGGGAAAGATATTTCAACGTCGGGCTTTTTGAGCTACCCGATATTGCAGGCCGCCGACATCATCCTGCCACGGGGCGAAGTGGTGCCCGTCGGCGAAGACCAACTACCGCACCTGGAGCTTGGCCGCGAGATAGTAAGACGATTCAACTTCCTATACGGGGATTATTTTGCGGAGCCGCAGTCGATGCTGTCGCCTGTCAAACGGCTTCTAGGCATAGATGGCCGCAAGATGAGTAAGAGCTATAATAATTCGATTTACCTCTCGGACGAGCCCGATACGATTCGCACGAAGGTTAACCAGATGATAACCGACCCGGCGCGCATCAAAAAGACCGACCCGGGCAGCCCGGATGTGTGCATGGTCGTCTATCCGATGCACCAGGTTTATACGCCGTCGGCGGAGCTTGAGGAGATAGAGGTAAAGTGCCGCGAGGCCGCGTGGGGATGTATGGCGTGCAAGCGCGAGTTGGCCGATAGGATTGTCGACTCGCTCACCGGGTTCAGGGAGAAACGCGCCGAAATAGAGCGCGCGCCGGGCATAGTCGATGAGGTGTTAAGAGAAGGATTGCACCAGGTGAGGCCGATTTGCCGCGCGACAATCAAAGACGTGCGCGAAAGGCTCAACATTAGATGATGGTAAAAGAGGGGCGGGACAATGGCGTATCAGATTAAATCAGAGATGTATGAAGGGCCTTTTGACCTCCTCTTAAGTCTGGTTTCGCGCCGGAAGATAGACATTTACGATATTTCGCTTGCGGGGATAGCCGATGAGTACCTCGAGCATATCGATTCGATGCAAGACCTCGACCTCGATATAAGCACTGAGTTTTTGCTGGTAGCGGCGACCCTTTTGGATATTAAAGCCGCGAGCCTGCTTCCGAAGAAGGAAGAGGCGTCCGAGGAGGACGAGATATCGCCGCAAGAAGCCCGCGAGATTCTAATCGCGCGGCTGCTGGAGTATAAGAAATTCAAGAACGTGGCGGCGGAGCTTGCCGCGAGATACGACGCCGAAAGCAAATACCACCTCCGTGATGTCGGCGTCGAAGAGGAGTTCAAAAACCTCATACCCGATTTTCTTGCGGGCGTCTCGCGCGAGCGGATGCGCAAACTCTATCTTGCGATTAACGAGAAGAAAGAGATAGGTTTAACCCAAGCCGACCACATCACCCCGAAACCGCTGAGCGTCGAGACCTTTATCGACAGGGTAAAAGAGCGGCTGCGCGGAGTGAAGTCGAGAAGTTTCCGCGAGTTGACGGCGGACTGCACCGAAAAGGTCGAACTCATAACGGCGTTTCTTGCCGTACTCGAGCTTTATAAGCAGGGTATCGTCGACATCGGGCAGGCGGAGACCTTTGGGGATATCATGGTCATAGTAGCGGATAAATCGGGAGTGATAGCGTGAGCGATACTAATGTGAGATTGCGCGGGATAGTCGAGTCGCTGCTGTTCGTGAGCGACCAACCGCTCTCAGTGGAGAAGATATCGGAGATTGTCGAGGTAGACGGGGAGGAAATCAAAAAAGTACTCGAAGACCTCGAGAACGAATACAAGCGCGCCGACCGCGGTTATCAGCTAAGGGAGGTTGCGGGTGGTTTTCGGATGAATAGCCACCCGGCATACAGTCCGTACATCGAGAAACTCCTCATCTCTTTCGACCACCGCAGGCTCACCCAGGCGGCGCTGGAGACGCTCTCGATTATCGCCTACAAACAGCCGGTCACAAAGGCCGATATCGGCGCTATCCGCGGCGTCAATTCAGACGGCGTCATAAACACGCTGCTCAACCGCGACTTGATAAAAGAGGAAGGCAAGCAGGACACGCCGGGCCAACCGATACTCTACGGAACGTCGACGCGTTTCATGGAGTCGTTTGGCATGCGCAGCCTCGCCGAGCTGCCGCCACTCGACGAATTCAACCCCGACGAAGACATCAGGCGCCAAATCGAGGATAACCTGCGGACACAGGCGGTTGTGGAGTAGGGCGATTGGGCTGCGGATATGCAATACACGAGAATAGCACAGACGTTCTACCGCGCTGAACTTACTCTCAACACATTACGCACGAAATAAATATAGTGGTATGATATAAGGTAATACCAGGGAGGTGCCTGTTCATGGGAAAAGCAAAGATTGCCATCACTTTAGATGAGGGATATGTTGAACAGATTGACAGGCTTGTTAGTGAGCGCGTCTTCCAAAATCGCAGCCAGGCGGTTCAGGAAGCGGTGTCCGAGAAATTGCGGCGAATGAAACGCAGTCGACTTTCGACGGAATGCGCAAAACTTGATCCGGCTTTTGAAAAAGCAATGGCCGAAGAAGGCATGAACGAGGATATAAGCGAATGGCCCGAATATTAAGGGGCGAGGTTCGCTGGGCTGATCTAAATCCTGTTCGAGGCCGTGAGCAGGCGGGATTAAGACCGGTGTTAATCTTAAGCAATGATGTTTTCAATGAGCGCTCGGGTACCGTTATCGCGGTTGCGATTACAAGTCAGCCGCAAAAAGCCGGATTTCCGCTAACCCTTGAATTAGTCGCCGGTAATTTGCCAAAGCAATCCCGGGCTAAGATTAGCCAAGTTCGCACACTTTCAATCGAGCGAATCGGCAAGCTCATGGGCAGGGCGTCCCAAGAAGAAATGGCGCAAGTCATCGATGGCTTGAATGAAATAATTGCCTAATAAATCACGTCGGCGCATGGCTAAGGAGTGACAATGGCTTGGATTAATCTGATAATCGCCGGTCTCTTTGAGATTGGCTGGCCCCTGGGGCTAAAACTCTCGCAAACGACAAACAACAAGGTCTCGTGGATACTCTTCGCTGTTGTCTCTATGGGCGTTAGCGGCTTATTCCTCTGGCTGGCCCAAAAGCAAATACCGATGGGGACAGCCTATGCGGTGTGGACGGGGATCGGAGCCGTCGGGGCGTTTGTCATAGGGATACTGCTCTTCAAAGACCCCGCGACCATCTTTCGGATTGTCTCAGTAACATTCATCGTCGTCGGGATTGTCGGGTTGAAATTGTCTCATCCATAGAGCGAAATCAGCGGAAATCATTTAGGGAACGGCTAGACCATGAGAGAGATGATTTCAAGCGGCCGTTAAGTCGATGCCCTCACGTACGGCCTCGCGAACAATAGTAATTTGGCCGGCCTTCTCATTAAATTCGGCAGGTGTATAACACAGGGCTTCTAATGCTTGGGGTAAGCGCCAGTAGTTATAAAGCATTTTAGTGCGAGCGGTAAAGAAGATTCCTTCAAAATCCGGCGAAACGACTACAAAGTCATAGTCGCTATCTTTAAGAGCCGCATTCCCGGCTCTTGATCCAAAAAGGATAACTCGAACTATATTAAAATTACTTTTAATATTCTGTATAAACCGTAACACTTCTTTGTCTACTTTAACTTCTGCTTGACCCATGCAACTATCTCCTCAGCTTGGACAAGATGTACGCTTGCCAGTTTTTCGTCATAAAGTTCGGCGGGCGCTCCATAGGCGGCATCCGGATATCTGCTGGTTATGTATTCGGGTCCTAAATCTCGAACACTTGTCATAATTTCCTCCGGTGATTCTAGGGCTGTCCCTAGCGCAATCAGATTATGCGTTTTTGTGGGCAGTTCTCTCATCGTTTCAATAAAAAGCGCTTTTAATGCTTTTTCAGCGGCTTGATGCGCGAAAAACACGCACGCATAATAGCGCCGGGCGTACAGGTTAACCCGCGCCGTTACTAAGTCTTCATTTGCTTGCTTCCACCAAAGTTCTGTTTCCGGCCTCATGTTTCTATTATAACGGTAAATATCTACTCAAGCGATAGAGCTATAGCGATTTTCACGGGGCCGGCTTAACGCTCCGAGACTAAAGCGTCCGCCCTGTACGCCGGAGGTCAACTTATGTCAAGAATACAAATCGATTCACAGCTTGATTAATCTGCGGTAATGTCAGGGCGCGATATATTATCACCGGTATGTTATATGGCAAAATCAACGGATTTGCAATATTATATGGATTAGCATAAACAATGTTGGGCACCTAAGGAGAGCAATTCGTAGATGAAAGCCGAAAGAGATGAACGTTTCAGCGGCCACACGCTTGTCGATTTTACGGTTTTTGAAAACCTTCCCCCGCTCCTTTCGCATCGATGGCCCTCGTGTTGAAATCCAGCGTCAAATTGGAAATGCTGTTCCATCGCTTCTAGCGGAAGCGTTGGCTAGAGAAATTGTGAGTCAAGTTACTGGAAAGAGCTTTAGTGGACGCTACAATTTAGAGGTGGAGCGGGCGCAAACTATTGCTCCACCTGAACCCGTGTTTGATGTCCCTCAAGAGTATCTTCCCCTTTTGGGAAAACATGCCCCTCATCCAGGTACGGTCAAGGGGCGGTCCTATCAAAACAACCACCCCCAAAAAACACAACCCTACTTCAACCTAACCTCCCGATAAAGTTTGTCTATCTCCGCCTCGGTCAAGTGGCGGCAGTCACCTATGGGGATGTCGCCGAGGATTATGTTGTCGATGGCTATGCGTTTTAGCATGACGACGTCGTGGCCGACGGTTTGGAACATGCGGCGTATTTGGCGTTTTCGGCCTTCGTGGATGGTTATCTCGACTATCGATGTGGCCTTGGTGCGGTTGAGGATGGTGACTTCGGCGGGGGCCGTTATGCCGTCCTCCAGCATGATGCCTTGGCGGAGCATCGCGAGGTCGCTGTCGGCGGGATGGCCTTCGACCTCGGTGATATAGCGCTTCTTTACTTTATAGCGGGGGTGGGTGAGCCGGAAGGCAAGCTCCCCGTCGTTGGTCAGGAGCAGGAGACCCTCGGTGTCTAAATCAAGTCGGCCCACGGGGAAAACCCGGTCGCTGATGCCGCCGAGAAGGTCGATGACCGTGGGGCGTCCGAAATTATCGGTAACGCTCGTCAAGAAGCCGGGGGGCTTGTTGAGCGCCAGGTAGATATGGGCTTCTTTAAGGCGGAGCAGTTTGTCGTCGAGTTCTACCCGGTCGGTGGTAGGATTGACCTTCGTACCCAGTTCGGCGACGACCTCGCCGTTGACCTTTACCCTGCCGTCGGTGATATATTTTTCGCACTGCCTGCGCGACCCCGCTCCGGCGCGTGCCATGAATTTTTGTAAGCGCTCTTCCATCTGTCCCACCGCTTCTATAGTTTGCGAGTCGCTTATGATTATAGCAAAGAAACCGCGCGTACGCATGATAAATGCATGGGACTCGCCGCTATTGTCCGCGAATACGGAGGCGGGTGCGCCAAGAGACTTACCGGCAGTGAGCCGCGCTATTGGTTGTATGGTCAGGTATTTATGCATATAATCGAAGAGCATATGGATATCCAGGCGCCGCTTTGGGCGGAGAATAGGGAAGCCGGTGAGAATCCGGCGCGGGGAGTTATGGAAAAAGACAACGGGTCGGTAATCTTGTTTTTGGGCGGGGCGCGCAGCGGCAAGAGCGCGCTAGCCGAGAATATCGCGTCGGGATTTGACAAGGTGGCGTATATCGCCACCGCCGAGGGGATAGACGACGAGATGATCGAGCGCATCGAACAACACCGGAGCGTGAGGCCGAGCAACTGGGCCACCTACGAGGTCGACGGGGGGCTATCCGAGACCTTTGAGAAGGCGGCCGACGGTGCCGACGCGGTAATCATCGATTGCGTGACGGTGTATGTCGGGCGACGGATGCACAAGATAGCCAACGACCTGGAGATTGTCGAGGAGATTGTCGATGTCATAAAGGCCGCAAGCGTCTCGGGAAAGACGGTCCTTATCGTCTCGAACGAGGTGGGTATGGGCGTGGTGCCGGAGTATCCGGTGGGGCGCAGGTATCGCGACTTGCTGGGGATTATCAACCAGCGCATCGCCGCGCTCTCGGACAAGGTGATTTTGACGATAGCCGGCGTCCCGGTCGACATCAAGGCGCTCGGGATAGCGGACGCCGAATACACGGGTCTAGCATGAACGCAAAGACCATAATGTTTCAGGGGACCTCCTCTGACGCGGGAAAAAGTCTGTTGGCGGCGGCGCTCTGTCGCATACTCGTTAATAAAGGCGTCAAAACGGCGCCGTTTAAGAGCCAGAACATGGCGCTAAACTCGTATCCCACTGTGGACGGCTGTGAAATAGGGCGGGCGCAGGCGTTGCAGGCGATGGCGGCGCGAATCGAGCCGTCCGTCCACATGAATCCAATCCTCTTAAAACCGACGGACAACCGGCGCGCTCAAGTAATCGTGCGCGGCAAGGTCTATAAAAACCTTTCGGCGCGTGAATATCACGAAGAAAAGGCGGGCCTCCTGGGGTTGGTCGAGGAATCGTTGGGGATATTGCGCGCGCACAACGATGTCGTGGTAATCGAGGGCGCGGGCAGCCCGGCCGAGATAAACCTGAAAAAAGAGGATATCTCGAACATGAGAATCGCCAAGATGGCGGGCGCTCCGGTGATGCTCGTTGGAGATATCGACCGGGGCGGGGTCTTCGCCTCACTCGTCGGCACCCTCGAGCTGCTCGACGAAGACGAGCGCGACTTGGTGAAGGGCTTGATAATCAACAAGTTCCGCGGCGATGTGAGCCTGCTGACGCCGGGAATCGATTTCATAGAAGAAAGAACGGGAGTCAGGGTGCTCGGTACCGTCCCGTATGTGCTCGACCTCAAGATAGACAGCGAGGATTCGCTCGCGCTCGATCGGGCCAACCGCGTAACCGCAAACGGGGCCGCCGTCGATATCGCGGTCATTCGACTGCCGCGCATCGCGAACTTTACCGACCTCGACACCTTCGGGCACGAGCCGGGCGTCAACCTGCGCTATGTCTTTCCGGGGGAGCCGATTGGCGAGACCGACCTCATCATCATACCGGGGTCGAAGAATACCGTCGAGGACATGGCGGCGCTCCACGAGACCGGCATGGCCGCCCGCATACGGGAGAGCAGGCTCGCCGGGACGCCGGTCATCGGCATTTGCGGCGGCTACCAGATGCTCGGCGAGTTTATCGAGGACGAGTTCGGAATCGAGAGCGACCGCAAGGCTATCGAGGGTATCGGGCTCTTGAGTTGCGGCACCCGGATGTCGCGCGAGAAGGTCACCGTGCAGGTCGAAGCCGAGGTTAGGGGCGGCGGCAAGATGCTTAACGGCGCGACTGGTGGTAAAATAACAGGTTATGAGATACATATGGGCGTCACGCACCGGCTCAACGGAGCCGACGACGCCTTCAGGATAGTCAAAAGGGGCGCCGGAGCTGAAGATATCAGCGACGGTTGCGTCTCGGACGACGGGCTGGTGCTCGGCACATACATACACGGCCTCTTCGACAACGGCCTTTTCAGGAAGTCGGTTCTCGACTATTTGAAAGAGCGCAAAGGGCTGGTGAAAGACAGCCTGGGTGTCGATTACCGGGTCTATCGGGATAAAGAACTCGATAGGCTGGCCGGCGTCGTCGAGTCGAGCCTCGATATGGATTATATCTTTAGTTTGATAGGAGTTTAATGTGTTGTGGGTTCAAGTGGCCATTGCTTACGTGGTCGACCTTGCCATCGGTGACCCGAGGATGATACCGCATCCGGTCGTCCTGATAGGCCGCTTTATCGCTTATCTCGAAGGCCGGGTGTTGGCCCGCGAGTTGAGCGCGGCGGCGAAGCGGGTTGCGGGCGCGCTGGTCGTCGCCGTGGTCGTAGCGTTAAGCGCGGGCACAACCTGGGCAATCATATACTTTGCATACCAGGTCCACTTTACATTAGGGTTTATCGTCTCGATTTGGCTGATATCGACGACCATTGCGACGCGCGGCCTTCTCGATAGCGCGAAGGACGTGGCACGCGCGCTAGATAGCGACGATTTGAGCGAGGCGAAGTTGAAGGTCGCCGAGATAGTCGGGCGCGACACTAAGACTATGAAGCGCAAGGACGTGGTACGCGCGACGATAGAGTCGGTCTCCGAAAACGCGGTCGACGGCGTCATAGCGCCGCTAATCTTCGCCATGATAGGCGGAGCGCCGCTGGCGATGGCGTATAAAGCGGTCAACACGCTCGATTCGATGCTCGGGTACAAAAACGAGCGGTATGAGGATTTCGGATGGGCCGCCGCGCGCCTCGACGATATCGTCAACTACATCCCGGCTCGCGTTTCGGTCTTGATATTGTCGATTTCCGCACTGTTGATACGCCGGGATGCTCTAAAAGCCCTGACGGTCGCGGTACGCGACGGGCGCAAACACGCCAGCGTCAACAGCGGCTACCCCGAGGCGGCGGTAGCCGGAGCAATGGGCGTGCGCCTCGGTGGGACGAACCGCTATGACGGTGTAGCTAGAACGAGCGGTTTCTTGGGCGACGCCAAAGGAGCGCTCACCCAGAAGAACATCAACGAGGTCGCCTGGCTCGTCTTTGTCGCATCGGCGATTACCGTGCTTATCGGGCGCGCGGTATATTTCTTAATCGGCGCGGACTTCGGGCAGTTGGTTAAATTGTTTGGCGGTTAAATTGTTGAAGCAAGCAGATTGCGTATAAATCTTTATCAGTGAACTACTAGGAAAGACATCGATGGACCAGAAGAAAGAACTCGGTTTAATCCATATATATACTGGTGACGGCAAAGGAAAGACGACGGCCTCCGTCGGGCTTGCGGTGCGCGCCGTCGGGAGCGGTTTTCGCGTCTGTATCATCCAATTTATGAAGGGCGAGAGCGAAGAGTCGGGTGAGATAACGACGATTAAGGGCTTCGATTCGGTCTCGGTATCGCGCTTCGGAGGGAACTTGCTCAAAAAGGACCATCCACCGGTCGAGACGATAAAGGCGGATATCTCGGCGGGCCTGCAAAAAGCACGGGACTTGGTTGAGGGCGGCTCCTGCGAGCTGCTCATTCTAGACGAGATAAATGTCGCGCTCTCGACGGGCCTTGCCGATTTAGGCGAGGTGCTCGAGCTGGCGCGGCTCTGCAAGGGCAAGACAGAGCTGGTGATGACCGGGCGCAACGCCCCCCGCGACTTAATGGATATCGCCGATTACGTTACCGAGTTTAAGATGTTAAAGCACCCCTTTGATGAGGGGATTCCAGCTCGCTGGGGGATAGAATATTAAATGGCTATAAGAGTGATGGTGCCGGGGAGCTGCGGCGAGCTGGTCCAGGGGACGATTGGCGGCGTCGATTTTCACGTCACATGCCCGATAGATAGGTTTTCGACGGCGACGGCGACGGTAGAGCGCAATGGCCGGGTTATCGTCGCGGACGGACTCGATAAAACAGCCGAGGCGGTCCGTCTGACGATTGAGCGGAGCGGCATCCCGGCCGGGGTGAGCATCGATATCGTTAGTGACATCCCGCACGGCAAGGGCATGGCGTCGAGCACCGCCGATATCGCGGCCGCCGTAACGGCAACGCGTCTCGCCCTCGGGCAAGCCGCCTCCACCGAGGAGCTTGCTAAGATAGCGCTCTCAATCGAGCCCACCGACGGCATCTTCTTCGACGGCATCGTCATCTACGACCACCGGAAGGGCTTAAGGTTCGAGCCGATAGGGGCCGCGCCGCCGCTCGACATACTCGTTCTCGAGCCGCCCGAAGAGGTGGATACGGTCGTTTTTAATAAGAACAAACTCTCGTCGCATTCGGTCGACGAGCACCTAATAGGCGAAGCATTGGATATGGCGGTCACCGCCATCAAATCCTGGGATATACGGCTTTTGGGGGAGGCGGCCTCGATGAGCGCGCTTCTCAATCAGAAGCTGTTGATGAAGCCGGTCTTGCCCGACGTAATAGATGTTTGCAGGCGAAAGGGCGGCGTCGGCGTCAATGTGGCGCACAGCGGGAGCGTGATGGGGATGCTCGCGGAGGCGGGCTACGGGCAGCGGTTGTTCGAGCGGGTCTCGCATTTGATACCGCGCGCATGCAACGCTTATCTGGTAAGGCTCGTCGATGGCGGCGTACGCTATGCCGATGACCGGGCCTTTATTGTGACCGCGTAGGAGAGTCGGGGGCGCGGCTTTTGACAGCCGCGATAATTGGATATTGGGACGGGATAACGGGGAGTGACGAAACGGATAGACTAAGTGAGCACGGGGGCAACATAAAACGGCTGGCGGAGCGGCTGGGAATCGACGGTGGCGAATTGGTCGATTTTAGCTCCAACATCAACCCATACGGGCCGCCCGAGAATGTAATGGCCGCTGTTAGGCGCGCGGTCGAGAGCATTAGCGAGTATCCCGAGCAGCAGGCGGAGAGCTTCGTTGCGGCGGCGGCCGATGCCTTGCGGGTCGACCCGGAAAATATAGTCGCAAGCAACGGGAGCATCGAGCTGATATATATAATTCCGCGGGCGTGGGATGCGCGGCGGACTCTGTTGCTGGTGCCGAGTTTTACCGAATACGAGATCGCGCTAAAGAAAATCGCGCTAAAGAAAACGGGAGCCGAGATAGCCTACGAGAAAGCACTCGATGCCGCAACCGCGCTGGAGCGGCTCGAAGAGGCGTCGCGCGAGACGGATATGGCGATTATCGGCAACCCCAACAACCCTTGCGGGTACGCAATTGGGCGCGGTGACTTACTCGACCTTATCGATGAGCGGCCGGGTTGTCTCTGGGTAATCGATGAAGCGTTTATCGATTTTGTCGAGGCGCCGGAGCGGGCTACGCTCGCCAACGACGCTATAGCGCGCGAGAATGTGGTGGTCTTGAGGTCGCTGACGAAGATGTACGGTATTGCGGGTTTAAGGCTTGGCTATATGATAGGGTCAACCGCCTTGGCGCGGAAGGTGCGCGCCGAAAAGCATCCCTGGAGCGTCAACAATATCGCCCTCGAAGCCGGTATCGCCGCGCTTGGGGCGGGCGATTTCGCGGAGTCGAGCGCCGCGTCGCTGGCAGCGGAAGCGCGTCGGCTCTCTCTGGAAATCTCGGGTGTCGCGGGGTTGAGAGTTTATGAGCCGTCGACCAATTATATATTGGTCGAAATCGAAGACGGCGAGCGGTCGATGACATCGGCTAAGTTGCAGGTAGAGATGTTGCGGCGCGGGATAGCGATTCGCGATTGCGGCTCATACACCGGTTTAGACGAGCGCTACTTCAGGGTGGCGGTCAAACGCCCCCGGGACAACGATAGGTTGCTCGCCGCGCTGAGAGTGTGTTTACCGTAGCTCAGCCCTTTAGGGCTGATTGAGTAGCAGCAAGCGGAACGTTGAGCAATATCAGGGCTAAAGCCCTGAGCTACGAGTGTGAGAATATCATGGAAATTAAGACGCTTTCGAGGATAGTCATAGCTGGGACGTCGAGCGGGGTCGGGAAGACGACTCTGGCGCTCGCGATTATGGCGGCGCTGACCAGGCGCGGCTTGGGCGTGCAGGGCTTCAAAGTCGGCCCGGACTTTATAGACCCCGGCTACTACGAGATGGTCACAGGCCGACCCGGGCGCAATCTCGATATCTGGATGACCGGGCGGGACACCGCGCGAAGCCTTTTTGAAAACGCGGCGCTCCGGGCGGGTATCTCGATAGTCGAAGGCGTGATGGGTTTTTACGACGGCAAAAACGGCCTGGTCGAGGGGAGTACCGCCGATGTCGCCAAGACGGTACGGGCCCCGGTGTTGCTGACGATAGACTGCGCCAAGACGGGCGGGAGCGCGGGCGCTATGGCGCTCGGCTATCGCGCCTACGATGAAGCCGCCGGCATACAGGGGTTTCTTCTAAACAATGTCGGAAGCGACCGCCATGAGAAAATGGTCAAGAGTTCGGTTGAGGCTGCGACCGGGTTGCCGGTCGTCGGCGTCGTGCGGCGAGACGCGGCCGTCGTCGTCCCCGAGCGGCATCTCGGTCTGGTAACGCGGGTGGAGCTGGGACCCGCCGGAGATTATGTAGACGCCCTGGTCGAGCTGGCGGAGAGCTATATCGATTTGAAGTTGCTGTTAGAGATTGCCGCGTCAACACCGTATCCGGTGACATCGGCGAAATCGAACCCACCCGCAAAGACTGCCGGTAATGCGAGAGCCGACGTAAAGATAGGCGTCGCCTTCGATAAAGCGTTCAGTTTCTATTATCGCGACAACTTCGATATGTTGCGCGAAGCCGGGGCCGAGCTGGTCTTCTTTAGCCCATTGGAGGATGAGCGTTTGCCGGAAGACATCGAAGGTCTCTATCTCGGTGGCGGGTATCCCGAAGTCCATGCCGCGGCGCTCGCGGCCAACCTATCGATGGCGGCCGACATAAAGCGGGCGGTCGAGGACGGTATGGCGGTCTACGCGGAGTGCGGCGGTTTAATCTATCTCTCGGAAGCGGTAGTCGATTTCGCCGGTAACCGCTATCGGATGAGCGGCGCGCTCCCCATAGCGTGCAAGATGAAAAGCCGCGCTACCCTCGGCTATCGCGTGGCGGTTGCGGCAGCCGATTCCATAATCGCCGAACAAGGCTCTCTCTTGAGGGGCCACGAGTTCCATTACTCGGAGATTACGGAATCCGCGAACGACCTGGAGCGGGCGTACGAAGTCGGCGTCACGGAACACGAAGGTTTCATATATAATAATACGTTAGCGTCCTATATACACCTCCATTTCGCGGGATACCCGCGGGTAGTCGAGCGTTTTCTGGCGTCATGCCGGGCAAACTCGAGCCGTATGGGCAGTATTTAGAGCGATTTTACTTGAATGTTTACTTTAGTGTTACTTGTAATTTGGGAGCATGGGATAGAGTTCTGACAAGTTTAGTAGGGGTGATTGAATGAGCACTGGCTTTATCGTGCTGGGGCACGGGAGCAAGGTCGAGGAGACCAAGGAGATACTCGAAGAAATAGCGGCGACGCTCAGGAGTCGGCTCCAATCGGAGTTCGTGCGTTATGCGGCGCTCCAATTTAACGAGCCCGACCTGCCGGAAGTCATAGAATCGCTGGCCGACGAAGGCGTGACCGAGTTAATCATCATGCCGCTCTTTATGGTCGACGGCAACCACATAAGGCAGGATATTCCCGAGATTATAAGGGATGAGGAAGTGAAATACCCTTTACTCAAGATAAAGGTCGCCGAGCATATCGGGCCGGATGTTAGAATCGCCGACATCTTGATTGAGCGCGCCAACGAGCTGCTGGCAGGCGGCTTTGACGCCGACGGGAACGGCATGAAAATCGGTGACCCCGCAAAAATCGAGCGGGAGAGCTTCCGTATAATCGAGGCGGTCGCGGATTTAAACGGCTTTTCGGATATGGAGCGGTCGGTCGTAAAACGCATGATACACGCGAGCGGCGACCTTACGCTCTCGGGCGTGGTGGCGATGTCGGACGGCGCCGTCGAGGCCGGGGTCGATGCGCTGAGAAGCTGCTGTCCGATAATAACCGATGTGCGCATGGTCGCGGTGGGCATCAGCGACCGCCGGACTTGCATACACGACAACAACGTGCTCTGCAGGATAGACGACAAGGCTGTCGAGGACGATGCTAGGCGCGCCGGGAAGACCAGAAGCGCGATGGCGATACGCTCGCTCTCGAACCATGCCGATGGCGCGGTCATCGCTATCGGAAACGCGCCGACCGCCCTCTTCGAGCTGCTCGATATAGCGAAAGAAGGCGTGGTGAGGCCGGCGCTCGTCGTCGGCGCGCCGGTCGGGTTCGTTGGGGCCGCGGAGTCGAAAGAGGCTCTGATGAGGGCCGGGCTTAATTATATAACCGTGCGGGGAACGCGGGGCGGAAGTGCGTTGGCCGCCTCCGCGATCAACGCTTTATTGATGATTGCGTGTAATGAGGAGTGTAAGTAGAGTCAGTGTCATAAATAAGAGGTTGAAGAAGGGCTATACGACGGGCACATGCGCGGCGGCGGCTTCGGCCGCGGCCGCAAAGATGCTCTTTGGCGGCGAGGTTGTTTCGCGCATCGAAGTCGAGCTGCCCGGAGGCCGCCGCGTCGAGTTCGACGTCGTCGATATCGAGAAGACCGCCGAGAACGTCGGCTGTTGCATCGTAAAAGACGCAGGCGACGACCCGGATGTGACCGATGGGATGAAGATTTGCGCGCGGGTCGCCCGCGCGGACGCCGGGATAACGATTAGGGGCGGCGAAGGCATCGGGACGGTGACCAAGCCCGGCCTGGCGGTCGCGGTCGGTGAGCCGGCGATAAACCCGGTACCCAGAGCGATGATAACCGCTAACGTATCGCGAAATATCCCGGATGGAGCCGGTGTCGAAGTAACGATTTTTGCGCCCGAAGGAACCGAACGCGCCAAGAAGACCTTTAACGCGCGGCTCGGAATTGTCGGCGGCATATCGATTTTAGGGACGACGGGAATCGTGCGGCCGATGTCGCTCGATAGCCTTAAGGCCTCGCTCACCCCGCAGGTCGACATCGCGCTCGCGCTCGGCTATAAGACGATAGCGCTGGTGCCGGGGAACATGGGCGCCAAAGCGGCGGAGTCGAGGTTAAAGTTTCCGCCCGACGCGATAGTCCAGATGAGCAATTTCGTCGGCTATATGCTCGATTATTGCGTCAAAGCGGGAGTCGAAAGAGTAGTTCTGCTCGGGCATATCGGTAAGCTCGTCAAGGTCGCGGCGGGCCACTTCGACACACACAGCGGAAAGACCGACGACCCGGTCGAGATAATGAAGAGACTAATCCGGAACGAGACGAAAGATATCGCGCCGATGACGTATATGATAAAAGTGAACACCGCCGAAGACGCGGCGTTAGGCCTCGCGAAGTTGGGATACAGCCGTATGCTCGATAAAATAGCGCAGGCGGCGAGCGCGCAGGCGCGCGCCTACGTCGACGGTAACCTGGAGATTGGCACGGCGATAACGGTGCTATCGGGCGAGATTGTCGCGTCCGATAGCGCGTCGCGCAAGATAGTAAAGGATGCGGCATGGTGACGGTAGTCGGTATCGGCCCGGGCCATCCGGACTATATAACGCCCGCCGCCGTCAAAAGAATCGGCGCGGCCGAGGTGGTAATCGGGGCCAGACGGGTGCTCGACGCCATCGATGTCGCGCAAAAGGAAGTCATCGAGGTCACAGCCGATATTTCGGCGGCGATAGCGGCGATAGACAAGAACAAAGAGCGCAACACCGTCGTCGTAGTCAGCGGCGACCCTGGTTTCTATAGCTTGCTCAAGACCATTCGCGACCGGCTCCCCGAAATCGCGCTCGACGCGGTTCCGGGCGTGAACTCGATGCAAATGCTCTTCGGGCGAATCGGCGAGGAGTGGCAGGGCACGGCGCTCGCGTCGGTCCACGGGCGCTCGCTGGATGCGCTCGATACCGTGATAAAAACGCACAAGCGTTTCTGCATCTTGACGGATAATGTCCACAGCGCGCCGGCGATTGCGCGCTATCTCGCGGACAAGGGAATAACCGGCCGGGTGGTAGCCGGGGCCAATCTCTCGTATGATGATGAGAGGATAGTCGATACCACGCTTGCGGAATTGGCAAAACTGGAAGGATTCGAGTCAAGCGTGGTATATATAGAGATAGAGAGTTAAATCGTTGGGACGGCGAGCGCCTTCGTGGGTTGGCGGCCGCGGATAAATCGAAACGGATAGGGTGATTAGATTGGCTGACCGAGGAAGACTATTTGGAGTAGGCATCGGGCCCGGCGATACCGAGCTACTCACGATCAAGGCCGTAAACGTCCTTAAATCGGTCGATATCATATTCTCGCCGCGCTCGGCCCCTAAACGGGAGAGCATCGCAAAGAGAATCGTCGAGCCGGTGTTAGACGGCAATGCCGAGTTCAGGGAACTTATATTTCCAATGACCAAAGACAGGAACGAGCTTGAAAAACATTGGTCGGAAGCGGCGGACGAGGTCGCGAAGGCATTGAGCGAGGGCAAGAGCGGAGCCTTTATTACCCTCGGCGACCCGTTCTTTTACAGCACATATATCTACCTCTATAGAAAACTGAAGGAAGAACATCCTGAAATCGAGGTTGTAACGTTGCCGGGCGTGAGTTCGCCATTCGCGGCCGCGGCCGCTGCGGGCATACCGATAGCCGTCGGAGACGAGAAGGTCGCCATCTTGCCGCTACCGGAGGTAATAGGTGAGATATGGCACTACCTGGAGACCTTCGATACGGTCGTCATCTTAAAAGTCGGCGAGCGACTGCGCGCGCTGGTCAAAGTGTTGAGCGGCTTCGGCCTTTTGAACAACGCCGTTCTGGTCCAAAAAGCTTCTCATGACGCGGAAGAGAATGTCGTCATGGGTTTGTCCGCGCTCGATGACGAAACGTTGGACAATGCCGGGTATCTGTCGACCGTCATCGTCAAGCGCGATGTGGAGTTCGCTTGACTGTAGCTTAAGCCCTTCATGGCCGACCCTTTGGTTGGATGTGGGCTATGCGTTGTTTATCAGGGCTAAAGCCCTGAACGAGGAGAGGGCTACGCGCCCTGGGTTATGGGTGTGAAGCGCGAGCGAGATGCGCAAACGCGTCTGTAACTCGAAAACTTCCGCGTCTTTATTGGAATAAAGGTAATATGGATCATGAAGGTATATTTTGTCGGCGCGGGTCCGGGCGACCCCGACCTTATAACGGTAAAAGGAAAAAGCGTGCTTGAGCGGGCGGATATCGTTGTTTACGCGGGTTCGCTCATCAACGGGCGGCTCCTTGAATCGTGCAAGGAAGGCTGCGAATTCCATGACAGCGCGGCGCTCAACCTCGATGAAGTAACCGCCGTTTATGCGGCGGCCAAAGGTACCGGAAAGACCGTGGTTCGTCTCCATTCCGGCGAGCCCAGTATTTACGGAGCTATAAAAGAGCAGATAGATTGGCTCGTCGCCAATGGGATAGAGTACGCGATTGTACCGGGTGTCAGCTCGTTCGCGGCCGCGGCCGCGGCGCTCAGCGCGGAGTTGACGTTGCCGGGCATCTCGCAAACGGTCGTCATCACTAGGATGGCGGGGCGCACGCCGGTTCCACAAGGCCAGGAAATCCATGCCTTGGCGGAGCACAAGCCGACGATGTGCATATTTTTAAGCGTGCAAATGATAGACTCACTCGTGGGCGAGCTTAAGCAGGGATATCCGAATGATACGCCCGTCGCCGTGGTCGAGAAAGCGTCTTGGCCGGATGAGCGCGTAATCAAAGGTACGCTCGCCGACATCACCTCGAAAGTCGGCGAAGCGGGTATAACGAAGACCGCGATGATAATCGTCGGAGGCGTTCTCGCCGGCGAGTACGAGCGTTCGAAACTCTACGACCCGGCGTTCAGTCACGAGTATCGCGTAAGCGAAGGTTAGATTACGAGTATCGCGCAGGCAAAGGTTAGAAAAGGGCAGAGAAGGTTTAAAAGGGCGGGCCATGATATATATGGAGGCGACATAAAGTGAAAATCGCCGTTTTAGCCGTTACCGAGAACGGCCTGATAATCGCAGACCGGATGAAAGCCCGATTCGATGACGAGTTGGAGATATTCACGCCGCCGGAGATCGGTCGCGACAAACCGTGGCTCTTGGACTTAGTGAGCGAGATATTTTTAGACTTTGACGGCCTGGTCTTTATCTCGGCGGTCGGTATCGCGGTTCGCGCGGTAGCCCCGCACCTCAGGGATAAGACCGTCGACCCGGCTATCGTAGTCGTCGATGAGGCCGGGGCGTTTTCGGTCAGTCTCGTTTCGGGTCACATCGGCGGCGCCAACGACCTCGCCATAAAAGTATCCGACGCGGTCGGCGCGGTTCCGGTAATCACGACGGCTACCGATATCCACGGAAAACCGGCGCTCGACCTGTTTATGAAAGAGTTAGGCCTCACGACCGACGATATGCCGCGCCTGACGCGTGTTTCATCGGGCATCCTTAGGGGCGAGTCGGCGTGTATTTTCGCCGATATCGGCCTGGGGCGCTGGGGTGACCGGGTGAGGGCGGTGTACAGCGTCCGCCCGCTCGACCAGCTTAAACGATATGGGAGCGCCTACGAGCACGTGGTCATTGTCGTAGACGAGGAGGTGCCGCAGGTGCGGCCCGGAACCTTGATACTGAAGATCCGGCGCGTATATGCCGGTATCGGCTCGCGAAAAGGCGTCACCCTGGACGAGGTGCGCGATGCGATTCGGAGCGCTCTGGGCAGCCAGGGCTTACACCTCCATAACTTGAAAGGCATCGCGAGTATCGATATTAAAAACGAGGAAAAGGCGTTTTACGAGGCGGCCGAACATTTCGGCGTCGAAGTAAAGCTATATCCGGCGGACAAGCTCGATGCTGTCGCCGTCAATAAATCGGATTTTGTGAAAGAGAAAGTGGGTGCTGATGGCGTATGCGAACCAGCGGCGATTCTAGTCTCGGAGGGCGGAACCCTGATACTACCGAAGACTGTGCATGGAAAAGTAACGGTCGCACTGGCCGAGCAGGGATAATAGTAGTCGGCATCGGTCCGGGCGACGAAGCCGATATGACGATAGGCGCGCGCGACGCGCTCAGGGAATGCGACGTCATCGTCGGATATAAGAGCTACGTAAAGACAATCGAGAAGTATGCCCAGGGCAAAGAGGTCCACCGGTTTGCGATGCGCAAAGAGATAGAGCGGTGCAAGAAAGCCATCGAACTCGCGCAGGCCGGAAAGACGGTCGCCCTTATCAGCAGCGGTGACCCCGGCATCTACGGTATGGCCGGGCTCGTTCTCGAGCTGGCCGCCGATACCGACATCGATATCGAGATAATGCCGGGCGTAAGCGCGGTCAACGCCGCGGCATCCGCGCTCGGGGCGCCGCTCATGCACGACTTCGCGGTCATCAGCCTGAGCGATTTGCTTACCCCCTGGGAGAAGATTGAAAAACGCCTGCGCGCCGCCGCGACGGCCGATTTCGTAACGGCCCTATATAACCCCAAAAGCATCAAGCGAAACTGGCAGATTAAGACCGCCCAGGATATATTCATGCAGCACAGAGACGCGAAGACCCCGGTCGGAATCTACATCAAATCGAACGGCGCGCAGAATTGCTACATCAGCGACATCTCATCGTTCTTGGATTTACCGATAGACATGAACACCACCATAATCATCGGAAATAGCCAGACCTATGTATCGGACGGGCGCATAATAACACCGAGGGGTTACCGGGTGTGATTCTGCTGCTCGGGACACGACCGGTACTACGATGTCATTTAGCAGACCGTATGCAAAGGGGTTGCCGGGTGTGATCCTGCTCTTAGGGGGCACCACCGAGGCCCGCCTGCTGCTGGAACAACTTATTAATGAGCGCATCCCCGTCATATTCAGCACCGCCTACGATTTCGCCGCCGAGTTTATCGACTCGCTCGCCGCCGAAAACCCACTAGTCAAGCACATCGCCGGCAAGCTCGACGCAGATGCGATGGTCGTGCTTATCGATAGCGAGAAGATAGCGCTTGTCGTCGACGCGACCCACCCGTTCGCGATGGGAGTTACCGAAAATGCGCTCGCGGCGAGCGAGATTGCAGGTGTTCCTTATTTGAGGGTTGGCAGGGCGGTCGCAGGGAACCCCGATTACGAAAATATTGAGTACGTCGAGTCGATGGAAGATGCGGCGCGTATCGCAGAGGGACTGGCGCAGAGACAATTACAAGTGCAATCGCAGGCGCAAGCACAGGGGCCGGGCGCGGCGATATTTATCGCGACCGGCAGTAACCAGGCCGGCTTGTTTGCCAAGGTAATCGACATGGTATCGCATCGTGTTTATATCCGAGTTTTGCCGGGCGACGAGTCGGTCGCCAAGTGCCTTGATGCGGGCTTTGCGCCCGAGCATATCATAACCGGCGTCGGCCCGTTCAGCGTCGAGGAGAACGAGCGGCTGTGGAGGAGCCTCGGCGTTACTGTCGTCGTCACCAAAGAGAGCGGGCGCGAAGGGGGGTTTCCCGAGAAGGTCGAGGCGGCGAAGCGGCTGGGCATTGCGCTGGTCGTTCTTAGGCGGCCTGGTGTTGTGGGTGAAGATGATAGTAAGGTTGGTCATGTCTTGGACGTTGGGGCCAATGAGTGCGTTGTGGCGGAAAAGGGTGTTGCGACAGAGGAGGGTCTTGCGGGCAGTGATGCCGGTAGCGAATCTTGTGGTGAAGACGGTTCCGGTGTCGACGGCGGGGGCGCGGCCGGCGTGGTCGAGGCGTTAGGAGTTGACGCGGCGATGGCGGCTGTGCGGCGAGTCTTAGAGAAGACGGGTGGTTAATAATGGCTGATGAGTTAGGAGCCTGCGATGGCCGATGAAATTGTTCTTGTCCATTATGCCGAATCGGGGCCCGAGGCGCTTGTTATAATATCGTTGCTCCAGGGTGAAGGTATCGAATACATCATGCGCAACTCAATGCCCGCAAAAATGGACTTTGGCGGGATAGCATTTGACGGCGGCCCGATAGAGTTCTACGTCCACAGCGATGATTTGGAGAGAGCCAAGGATTGTATAAAGACGTTATCAGAGATTGAGAAGGATTCGTGGTAGGGCGGGAAGTATCGGATGGGGTGCGCGTCAGACTGTATTTTGGAGGGGATTAACTCGGTTGGGAGAGCGCCTGCCTTGCACGCAGGGGGTCATCGGTTCGAGCCCGTTATCCTCCGCTCCGAAACCGCCTAATAAGTGTTCTTTTAGTATGTGGCGCGATCCATAATGTCTCATATATGGATACGCAGGGGTATTACTTCATGGCCAGAAAAAGCAAGTTTGGAGTATTATATTGATCAATACACACACTGGTTATATATGAAAGGAATTAACAGGCAACATGAATGAGACATATCAAATAAATGCTTCGATTGTTGGTTATGACCCCGGCGGTAATAATACAAATGGTCTTGCCATCCTAAAAATCGAAAAGAGCAAGCCTATGGATATTAGAATCGAGACAACGAAAAACTCTGAAGCTGTTATCTGCAAAATATTAAAAAATGAAAATATTATTGGGTTAGGCGTTGATACATTATCTTGTTGGAGCACGGGCAACAGTGGTTGGAGACCTGCCGATAAATGGTTAAGAAATAAATATCCCATGGTTCAAAAAAGCGTAATGACACCAAATAAACTTTCTGGCGCTATGGGCATAAACGGCATGTCGGTACTAATTGAAGTCGCAAAGAATTTAAACGATATTTTTTTGGTAGAAACCCATCCGAAAGTTCTTTATTATGCTTTAACTCAAAAAAAGCATGACTATGCTAATGACAGTGAAGCTATGGATCGTTTTATGTCAGATAAATTAGGCATAAAGATAAAAACCTCTAATGAACACGAGTGGGATGCTGTTATTTCCGCCTACACTCTCCTGATGGGAGTGACAGGCGCATGGAAACTTGATCTGCACAAATTACAGATTAGAGAGAATGAACGTATCGTAAAGCCATGCGGCAAAACGTACTATTATTGGCCGGTTGAATTAGAATCCAAACCATTACCATACACAATGGGGAATGCAGGCGATCTAATAAAGCATGGCCTGTTAGCAGAATTTATAAATTGGCATTGCCGGACTACGAATGAGCGCTTAGCATTTTATGATCCTTTTGGCGGGCGTCCTTGGCAAGAACCGACTCACGAAACAGTGGCAGAAAGAATAGAAAAGCTCAGTCCTTGCCCACTAAAAAGCGCCCAACAAGAATGCATTCAAGGGTACTATGGCAGCGGTCATTTGGTTGCTCAAATCAGCGCGACAAATAATAACAAGGTCCGTATATACTCATCTGACAAAGACACAGAAGCACGAAATGACCTTATAAACACAGGCTTAGAACCAATCTCACTGACCGGGTTTGACCATAGCGACGGGTATTCTATTCTCGATTGCAAGTTCTCAGACAATGAGGACACTTTGCACTTGATAGACCCATTTTACGACCTTGCGAATATAAACAAGAGCGTATTAGAAAAGGTTATTAAGAAAGTAGCGAGTGGCAAAGTTTCAGTAGCACTATATATCCTGTACGCCGATTCTGAAATAGAATATTGGAATACCTTCAAGAAAATGCAAGATTCATTAACACTAGCAGGATCTGTTAATTATGTCTCATTGAAATGCAAGGTGATTGATAACTCGACAATAAATGGTGAGTCAAAATACCATTCATATATTTCGCTCTATACTCATAAACATTATCAGGAACAGGGCTTAGCTGAATTACATCAAGCAGTCGAGGACTTTTCAATAAATCTTACAGAAGCAATAGGTTGCCAAATCAAATATCACAGCCGAATAAACACGGAACTCGGCCTTCAGCAAAACGGGGAATAGCGCTGGTTTGTTTTTCATGTCGGCCTGATTGCCCCCGCTGATTAAGGCCAACGTTCGACAGGGGCGCACTATGGCAAATACTTATTATTCTTTTAAGATTTAAGCCCACTGTTAGCAAATGTTCGAAGATCGTCCGTTATCCTCCGCTCCGAAACCGCCTAAGGGCGGTTTGTTTAAAGAGAAGCTTGCGGGAAATGCCGGGCTTTTTGTTTAAGTGAAAGAATATACCGGTCTATTTACTTATAGCAAAGGAAATACTTGTACGGAATACGAGTGTTGCTTAGATTCCGGGCTTTGGCGAAAGTAAATAATAGCTTATGAGGTCGAGAAGCTCTTAGTTTTTAGCGATGTTTTTTGAGCTATTAGCTCGAAGTGTTTGTCTTGATGCCAGAGGATGCAGCTGTTTTCCATTGCAGTCGTCGCTATCAAGATGTCGATTGTCGGCACGGTAACGCCTTGACGCCTAAGCTCAAAACCAAGGCGCGCGGATTTCATGTAAATAACCCAATCTATCGGTAGGTTATTAAAAGCGCACATATCGGCTAAAATTTTCTTAAAACCAAATTCGTTGGCTGTACCCTGGAGTACCTCCATGGCAATGGTGCCATTAACGGAAACGATGTCTAGTTCGATCGCTTCTGTTACCGAAGATTTTAGGTCTTGGGCTCTTTCGGGACGGTAGAAGTCTATCCAGACAGAGCTATCAATAAGCACGCGCTCCATTTATTCCTCTGCCCTTGATTTTTCCAGATCCTCTAAAGTTATGGCAATATCGATTTTGCCGGCGTGAGAAGCGGCTTCTCTTAATCGGTGCTTACGCACTAACTCTTTTAAGGCCAACTCAATAGTCTCTTTTTTTGTTTTGGCTCCGCTTATACGCTTAGCCTGTTCAACCAAATTCGGATCAATTGAAACTGTGAGTCTCATATTAAGCACCTCTTAACGCACATCATATAGATATCTAGAATTGGTGTCAATAATAGCACCAACTGACGCCGTTTGAACTCTTAACGCACTCGCGATGGCTATTGATTTCGGTTCACGCGCGCAATTGACAGGTAGATAGCGGATGTTCAAGCAGTAGCTTTATAGCTATTTGCCGGGACGTGTTTAGCGGACCGCCGCTAGAGCGCTTGCCTCGCACGCAGGTAGTCACTGGTTCGAGCCCGTCATGCGCAACCCAGCCCGCCGAAAAGCGGTATGCTTTTTCAGGTTTTGGTAGAAATTCTGCGATTGACTTAAATAGAATAATACGTGTACTATACGTATTAGCAAGGGGGGATTTTAATGCAAAAGAAGTTGACCATAACCATAGATGAAGAAGTATACGAAGGTCTTCATAAAACCATCGGCGCTCGAAAAATCAGCAAGTTTGTTGAGGCGTTGGTGCGTCCGCATGTAGTTCGTTCAAACCTGGAGCCGGCATACTCTCAAATGGCAAAAGACAAAAAGCGAGAAGAAGAAGCCCTGGATTGGGCGGATACAACGTTCAGGGATATTGCCGATGACAAGAGGTGAGGTTTGGTGGGTCAATTTTGACCCTGCGATTGGCGAAGAGATCAAAAAAAAGCGTCCGGCCGTGATTGTTAGCAATGATGTATCGAACAAATACCTCAATCGAGTCCAGGTTGTTCCTCTGGCCGGCAAAGCGGATTGTCTGTACCCTAGCGAGGCGCTAGTCACTTTAGATGGAAAAGAAAGCAAGGCAATGGCCGATCAATTCGTTACAGTAAGTAAGTTGAGATTATTTAAGCGCGCCGGTCTCTTATCAAAAGAAGATATGCTCAGGATTGGTGAGGCTATCAAAATACAATTAGATATGTTTTAGAGAGCGTCCAGTATTAGTTTCCGTTTATTATTGCCGTCGTCGTGTGTTACCTGTTTAGTATTCTTATGGGAGGCGCAAATGAAAATACTGAAAAGAGTCAATCGCCTTTATTACACAAGACCAGACGGTTACCCTCAAATCAGGATCTACCACAAAAAGGGTTCAGGGAAGAAAGTGCCGCGATACCTTTTAAAATGTGGTTGTTGCGACCAGAAGTTAGAAATATACTATGACGACGAGGGACTTGAAATAAATGGTGTGAACGGTTCGATTGAGGATTGGCGTGAGATATTTCTTCCACTATTACAAATTGAGCAGGAGGGCGACAAGCTTATCGTCAAATAGTGTCAGGGCTAACCAAAACCATTGATCATCCGAAGAGTTCACTGCAGCGGAGCGCGTAAACGCCGCCGTCCAACCCAACCGCTATGCGCCTGAGATCTCGGGATGCTCAAAGGAGGCTATCCATCATAAGCAAAAAGAAAAGAAGAGAGATGACAAGCGACGAGAAATGGATCGAGTTCAATGCAGAAGCAGCATACGCGGACAGCATATTCCGGTCGGCGCTCGGTGATTTTGAAGGGTCTATCGAATGTTTGCAGCAAGCCATTGACTTGATGCCCACCTATGCTCCCGCGATACTAAGCATGGGCTCCGTTGAGTATCAGAGGGGCAGGAGGTCCGAGGGCAGAAAGCTCTTTCTTAAATTACTCACACTCCCTAACGACACAGAAGACCTTTGCGAGATTGTGGACGAAGCCGGAACGTTCCTCATCCAAACAGGCGAATACACTGATGGGCTCGAGTTATACAGGAAAGCCCTCGCTTGCCTTGGCGAGGTGGCTGTATTTTATCAGGGTTTGGGATGCTGCGCGGGGCACGAGGGTTTGCATGAGAAAGCGGTTCAAGCATCGCGTCGCGCCGTCGAATTGGAGCCCCAGGGCCAGCAATTCGTAAATGACCTTGGATGGAGCCTTCTACAAGCAGGAGACTTGATTGAGGCTAAGGAAACCCTGGAGCGAGCCGTCGAAATGGACCCACAAGATGAACTCGCCCGCGAGAATCTTCGTCGTTGCAACTTGCTTGTTGAAAATGAGAGCAAGAAAACGAATGATGCACAAGGCTTGATGTTAATGGTGGACATTAATGATAAATATTGATTATTCATTAGTAATTGAAGCGACGAAAGAGCCTGACTATTTTAGTCTCCTGATTTAGAGGGTTTTTCCGGCATCGGTCACTCTGTCGAGGATTGTATTTATAAAGCAAGATGGGGCATTATAGATCACGTCAGCATGTTGAATGAAATGGGATTACCGGTTCCCGCAAAAAACCCAAACCCCAAAATAACCATCCAGAATGAACAAGAGCTAGCTGCACGCTAAGTCAATAATCCACCATCGAAAAGAGAAGCTCTGGTAGAAATACCGGGGCTTTTTAATTTATTAACAGATTCGTCCAGCAGGCTCCGAGGAGGCAACCCAGTGCCATGCTATTGTATATGCAAACGTATTGACTATTGTATATACATGTTCGATAATTAGAGCATGGAAATCGTTGACCTCTTGATAACCAAGGCTATTGCAGAAAAGCTTGCAAGGAAGCATAATATCGAAGGCTATGAGGTCTACGAAGCATTCTGGAACGAAGAGGATGCTGTGCGGATATTCAGAAGCCCGAGGGGCTCAGGCACATATATTGCTTTTGGGAGAACTGAAGCAGGCCGGTATTTAGCGATACCCTTCGTGCCGAAAGGAAAAATCGCTCACATTCTGACAACGAGGGATATGACAGAGCGTGAGCGAAAGCTTTATAAAGAGAGGTAAGAATGAGTAAGAAAATGCCTAAATTCAAAACCGAAGAAGAATTTGCCAAATTCGTTGAAGAACATGATATGGCCGACTATGCGAACGATCTCGAAGAGGCCAAGGATATAAAAATCAGCATATCCAAGCAGACAAAAACTATGATTTCGCTTCGAATTTATCCGTATCTTCTCGTTGAGATCAAACAAATCGCCGCTAAGAAGCACATGCCGTATCAAAGCCTAATTCAGCAATGGCTGGCTGAAAAAATCAACGAAGAGAAGAAGGCCGCATCTTAAAGGGGCGTGGTTTGAGAACGTTCGGTAGAGCGCCTGCCTTGCACGCAGGAGGTCATCGGTTCGAGCGTTGTCATTCACACGCCAAAGTAGCCGAAGCCATATTCGTTTAACCACTAATCAAAATGGCGAACACCACATGACCATTGCTGCGCACCAAAACCCAACCCCATTTGACATAACCACCCCACCCATATAAATTTATACATGGAAAGTGAATAAATATTCAGGTGCCGCTTGTAGCGGAGAATAGGGAAGCCGGTGAGAATCCGGCACGGGCCCGCCACTGTAAGAGGGGAGCCACCCGCAAAAGCCACCGGGCAGAAGCTCGGGAAGGCGCGGAATCGGCGATGATCCTCGAGTCAGGAGACCTGCCTGAATGAAAATATACGCTCTACGAGGAAGGAGTGCTGCCAAATAGTTTATTTTGTTACCCTTGGGAAGCCGGGGGCTTTTTGTTTTTCGACAACTTTTAATAGGGGGATAAGATGGATTTACTAAATAAGACGTTAAACGAGATAAAGCCGCTCGATGATGCGGCGATGGCGAAGGCCAAAGAGCGACAGGACCAGTTGACCAAACCGGCCGGGAGCCTCGGGGTGCTCGAAGAGATATCGATCGCGCTCGCCGGCATCACCGGCAAGGTCATAAGCGATGTCGACAAAAAAGCTGTAGTCGTCATGGCGGGCGACCATGGTGTCGTCGATGAAGGCGTCTCCGCGTTTCCGCGCGAGGTCACACCGCAGATGGTTGCGAACTTCATCCACGGCGGCGCGGCGATAAACGTGCTCTCGCGCCATGTCGGGGCTGACGTAATCGTCGTCGATGTCGGCGTGGCGGTGCCGATAGACGATGCGAGCGTGGTTTCGCGCAAGGTCAAGAGCGGCACCGCGAATTTCGCGAAAGAGCAGGCCATGACGCGCGAGGAAGCCGTCAAAGCGATAGAGGTGGGTATCGAGATCGCAAACGAACTCATCGACGGCGGCGCAAACTTGTTGGCCACGGGCGATATGGGAATCGGCAACACCACATCGAGCAGCGCGATTCTGCTGGCGCTCACCGGCAGGCCGGTCGACGGTTTGGTCGGGCGCGGCACGGGCATCGGCAACGGCGACCTCGACCGCAAGCGAAAGGTCATCGCCGACGCCATAAGCCTCCACAACCCCGACCGGAACGACCCCATCGATGTCGTCGCCAAAGTCGGCGGCCTTGAGATAGCGGCGCTCGGCGGCCTCGTGCTGGGCGCGGCGGCAAGGCGCGTGCCGGTCGTCATCGACGGCTTTATCTCGGGAGCGGGCGCGCTCATCGCGGGTTGTCTAAGCCCGTTGAGCAAAGGCTACATGATAGCCTCGCATGTCTCGGTCGAGCCGGGGCACCGGGCGATCCTCGATGAGCTGGGCTTGAAGCCCATGCTCTATATGGACATGCGCCTCGGTGAGGGGACCGGCGCGGTTCTCGCGATGGGTATGGTGGAGGCCGCGACGAAAGTCATCAAAGAGATGGCGACCTTCGCCGAGGCCGGCGTATCCGAGAAAGAGGGTTAAGGACAATCAACACCAAGACATTGAGGCTGGCGCTGTCGTTTCTGACTATCATCCCGACCGGAACCGGGGAGGAACTCGATTCGACGGCGTTCGGCCGCTCCACAAAATATTTCCCGCTCGTCGGATTGGTCATCGGCCTTATATTGGCCGCTGTCTATGCGCTGGTCTCGTTGCGCATAACGGGAACCGCGGCCGACCTCATCGTCATCGTCGCGCTCGCGGCGCTGACGAGGGCGCTCCATCTCGACGCGGTCGCCGACACCTTCGACGGCTTGCTCGGAGGGCGCGACAAGGAGCACAGCTTAGCGATCATGAAAGATTCGCGGGTCGGTAGTTTCGGCGTCGTCTCCCTCATAGCGGTGCTTGGTCTGAAAACTCTGCTGCTAGCGGCAATCCCTGGTACGGAAAAGCTCGCGGCGCTGCTGCTCTTCCCCGTAATCGGCAGGTTCGCGGCGAGTATCGCGATGACGACGCAGCCGAGGGCGAGACAAGACGGCCTGGGCGCGCTCTTTGCCGCAGGGGCCGGCAAGACCGAATTGGTATGGGCATCTATCATCACAATCGCGATTGCGGTGGCCGTCGCGGGGTTAGTAGGCGTCATAGCCTTGCTTGCGGCGCTCGCATTTGCAATGATGTATATAGTCTTCGTCAAGCGCAAGATAGGCGGGATGACCGGGGACACGGTCGGCGCGCTTATCGAGCTTACCGAGGTCACGGTATTATTCGCATACGCGGTACTGTAGCGACGCGATACTGTAGCGAAACGCGTGCGTTGACGTAAAAATGTAGGGGATTAAGATAAAAGGGATTAAGTTATAAGGGATTTCAACGAATGAGATTGTATTTGATTCGCCATGGCGAGACTAAACTAAACAAAGAGTTTCGGTTTATTGGACGGACCGACCCCGCCCTCTCTGAGCAGGGAGAATCGCAGGCGCGCGCCTTGGCGGAGCGTCTAGCGGACGAGGATATATCGGCGATATACGCGTCCGACCTGTTGCGGGCGACGCAGACGGCGTCCATTATAGCGGGCGACTCCGGCGTCGATGTCATCGCCAACGCAAGCCTGCGCGAGATAGACTTCGGGGATTGGGAAGGCCTCTCCTATAACGAGATAATGGAGCGCGACAAAGAGACGCTCGACTCATGGATTGAAAACCCGACCGGCGTCGATATTCCGGGAGGCGAGAGCTGGCGCGATTTTGCCGCACGCATCGACGCGGCTTTCGACGATATCATCGAGAATGAAGACGGCGGTGCGATAGCGCTGGTTACGCACGGCGGCCCTATCAAGCTCCTCATGACGAGGTTTCACGGCGACGACCCCGACTTTTTCAAATCGTTCTGGCCGCAGCCGGGCGGCGTGAACATAGTCGAAATCGACGACAAAACGGTTAATGTAATCGAGTTGAGCGGTATAAAGTAAGCCATGAAGGGCGTTAACCGCGGACTACAGAATCGGCGCACAATCTCCGCGCAGTTGAGAACACCTGCTAAACTATGGTAAAATCCCTTAAATCCAGGATTATCGTTTGGTAATCGATGAAGTAAATTTAATTGTGTTAGTTAATTGTGTTAGTGGAGGGGCGAGTGAAGGATTTATTGCGCAGAGGGCTTGAAGGTCTGATACCGTATGAGCCGGGCCGGCCTATCGGTGTGGTCGAGAGGGAGCTGGGTATCGAGGAAGCCATCAAACTCGCCTCGAACGAAAGCCCATATCGACCGTTTCCCAAGGTCATAGAGGCGATGCGGCAAGCGGTCTTCGATGTCAACAGGTACCCCGATGGCGGCTGCACCTTTCTCAGAGAGAAGCTGGCCGAGAGGCTGGGCGTCACCCCGTCGATGATAATGGTCGGCAACGGTTCGAACGAATTGCTCAGGTTGCTCGCGAACGTGCTGCTCAACCCCGAAGACGAAGCGGTCATGGCCAACCCGTCGTTTATCGTCTACCCGACCGTCGTCAAGTTGATGAACGCAAAGGCGGTCGAAGTTCCGCTCAAGGGTTACCACCACGACCTGGATGCGATGGCGGACGCGATAAACGAGCGCACTAAGATGGTTTTTATCTGCAATCCGAACAACCCGACCGGCACGATGATGACGCGGGGCGAAGTCGAAGCGTTCATGGAAAAGATACCGACGGATGTCGTAGTCGTCCTCGATGAGGCATACTTCGAGCTGGTCCGGGATAATGATTATCCGAACGGCATGGATTATATAGCGGGCGAGCGTCCGGTGGTCGTATTTCGCACGTTTTCGAAGGTCTACGGCTTGGCCGGTTGCCGGGTCGGGTACGGTATCGCCCCCGAATTCATAATCCAGGCGATAAACAAGGTGCGCGAGCCTTTTAATGTCGGCACCATCGCTCAGGTCGGGGCATTTGTGAGCCTCGATTGCGCCGCCGAGGTCGAGGAGCGCAGCCTCCTGAACGATGAAGGACTCCGTTATCTCTATAAAGAATTCGAAAGGCTAAGCCTCGGCTATGTTTCGTCGCACGCCAATTTCGTCCTTGTGGATGTCGGTGTTGACGGGCGCGCGCTCTCGAACGAACTTATGAAGAGGGGCGTAATAATAAGGTCGGGAGAGATTTTTGGCTACCCGCGGCATATACGCGTCAGCGTCGGCACACCCGGCGAGAACGCCAGGTTCATCAGCGAGCTGGAGAATGTCCTATAGAGGAGTGATGTTATTATGATGGTCGTAATGCGTGAAGGCGCGACCGATGCGCAGATAGAACATGTTATAAAGCGGATAGAAGAGGCCGGGTCGGATGTCCATGTCTCGAGGGGCCAATATCGCACGGTCGTAGGGATTATCGGTGATGAAGAAGAAATTGCCGAACTCCAACTCGGGGCATTCGACGGCGTCGAAGATGTCATCCGCATCCTCAAGCCGTACAAGTTCGTCAGCAAAGAGTTCCGCCATGAGCCGACGATGATAAAGGTCGGGGGCGTTACTATCGGCGAAGGCTTCTTCAACGTGATGGCCGGGCCGTGCTCGGTGGAATCGGCCGAGCAGATGATGGCGACGGCCAAAGCGGTCAAAGCCGCGGGCGGGACCGTCCTGCGCGGCGGAGCCTTTAAGCCGAGGACCTCGCCATACAGCTTTCAGGGGATGGGTGTCGAGGGCTTGCGGATACTCGCCGAAGCGCGCAAAGAATACGGGTTGCCCATCATCACCGAGCTTATGGACGTGCGCGACCTGGATGTAGTCGTCGAGTACGCGGACATAGTCCAGATAGGCGCCCGAAACGCGCAGAATTTTCACCTTTTAAAAGAGGTCGGCATGATAGACAAGCCGGTCCTCTTAAAGAGGGGTCTTGGGAACACCATCGAAGAGACGCTCATGGCCGCCGAGTATATTGTAAAAGGCGGGAACACCCAGATAATCATCTGCGAGCGAGGTATCAGGACCTTTGAGACCTACACGCGAAATACGCTCGACATCAGCGCGATACCGCTGATAAAGCAACTTAGCCACCTTCCGGTCATCCTCGACCCGAGCCATGCCGCGGGCAAGCGAAGCCTCGTCGAGCCGCTTACTCTGGCCGGGCTGGCGGCCGGTGCCGACGGCGCCATCGTCGAGGTCCACCCCGACCCCGAGAACGCGATGTGCGACGGGCCGCAATCGCTCACCTTCGAGCATTTTGCGTCGTTGATGGGCAAAGTGACCAAGGCCACGTCGGCGTTTGATAAAAAGATGGGTCGGGTCGGCTAATGAAGACGACGATTGCGATAGTCGGTGTCGGCTTGCTGGGAGGGTCGCTGGCGGCGGCATTCAAGCGGCAATCCGATGACTATGAGGTAATCGGGTACAATCACAACCCCGGCGCGGTCGCCGAAGGCATAGCGCGAGGGATAATCGATACGGCCGCCGCAAGTATAGAAGAAGCGGCCGCCGACGCCGACGTGGTATTCATCTGTGTGCCGGTCGGCTATATACCGGAGTTTTCGATTCGCGCGGCGAAAGCAGCGAAACCGGGGACGATAATCACCGATGTCGGGAGCACCAAGACTACTATCGTGGCCGAGGTCGAGCCGCGGGTGCCGGACGGAGTCCACTTTATAGGCGGGCACCCGATGGCCGGTTCGGAGAAGACGGGCGTCGCGGCCTCGAACCCGGCGCTCTTCAAAAACGCCCACTACCTTCTGACGCCCACGCTCAAGACCGACATGGTGGCCTATAAAAAATTGCACTCCATGTTGACGTCGATTGGCGCCAATGTTCTGGCGATAGAGCCGCAAAAGCACGACCGGGCGGTAGCCATTATCAGCCATCTCCCGCACATGCTCGCCGCAGTCCTTATGAACCTCGCGAGCAGCGAGACGAACAACACGGAGAACGTGTTGATGTTGGCCGCGGGCGGGTTTAAGGATACGACGAGAATCGCGGCGGGCAGCCCCCGGATGTGGATAGATATCTGCCTCGACAACCGCGACGCCATTCTATATTCGATAGACAAGATGGGCGAGATGCTCAGTACTTTGAGAAGCGAGATAGACTCGGCCGACCGGGACGCTATAGCGGACATGCTGGAGCGGGCGCAAAAGGGCAGGTTGAACCTGCCGGCGGCGCTCGGAAAAGAAATCGGGCAACTTTATGAGATATACATACCCGTCAGCGACAAACCCGGCGTCATCAGCGATATTACGCTCACCGTAGGCGAACTCGGCGTCAACATCGAAGATATCGAAATCCTCCACGCGACCGAGCACTCCGGCACGCTTAGATTGATGATTCCCGAGAAGGATAACGCCGATAAAGTAGCGAAAGCCTTAATCGAACGCGGCTATGAGGTCGATATGCGCACGACAGGCGGCTAAGATGGAACTCAAAGTAAGAGCGGCGAACAACTTAAAAGGCACCATCCGGGTGCCGGGTGATAAATCGATATCGCACCGGTCGATAATGTTCGGCGCGCTCGCCGAGGGCGTAACGCACGTGACCGGGTTCCTCGCGGCCGATGATTGCATAAGCACCATGGACTGCTTTGAGGCGCTCGGAGTCGAGATAGAGCGGCTCTCCGAGACGGAGCTTAAGATACACGGCGTAGGTCTGAAGGGATTGACGGAGCCGAGCGTTATACTAGATACTGGCAACTCCGGGACGACGGCCCGAATCCTGACCGGGATTCTCGCGGGCCAGAATTTGTTCGCGGTCATGACCGGAGACGCCTCGATACGCAAGCGCCCCATGGCGCGGGTCGTGGAGCCGCTTCGCCTCATGGGCGCCGAGATTTGGGGCAGGGGCGGAGGCACCTACGTGCCGCTCGCCATAAACGGCGCCGCACTCAAGGGCATCGCATACGATGTGCCGGTCGCGAGCGCCCAGGTCAAGACCTGTTTGCTGATGGCGGGTTTGCTCGCGGACGGCGAGACGATCCTGACCGAGCCGTCCAAATCGAGAGACCACACCGAGCGTATGCTCGAACTCTTCGGCGCGCGCTTGTCTATAGATGGAAACCGCTACACAATAACCGGAGGCCAGCAGCTTAAGGCGGCTACGGTTGACATACCCGGCGATATATCGAGCGCGGCGTTTTTCATCGTTGCGGCGTTGATTGCGGGCGATTCGACGGTAACGATAGAGAACGTTGGCGTAAACGAGACGCGCACCGGGATATTGGACGCGCTCAACGCCATGGGTGCCGGGATAGAGCTTGCCAACGGGTCGAACCTGAGCAACGAACCCCGAGGAAACTTGCTAGTCTCTGGACGGCAACTTAAGGCCACCACCATCGAAGGCGACCTCATCCCGCGCCTCATCGACGAGATACCGATCATCGCCGTCGCCGCGACCCAAGCACACGGCACGACCACCATCAGGGATGCGGGTGAGCTGCGCGTCAAAGAGAGCGACCGGATAGCGGCCTTAACGCAGGAGCTGCGCAAGATGGGCGCCGATATCGAAGAATACGAAGACGGCATGGTAATAAACGGCCCCACCCCACTCAAGGGAGCCCGAGTCAACAGCCACGGCGACCACCGCATAGCCATGTCTCTCGCGGTAGCCGGCCTGGTAGCCGACGGCGAGACGATAGTCGAGGATAGCGAGGCGATTGCGATTTCTTATCCGGGGTTTGAGCGGACGCTGAGCGAGCTGGTGGAAGGGTAATAATGTCATTCTGGTGCCTGCAATTACTCAAAGGGCGCTTAAGAAATCTTCGAGCCCAACACCCGCATCATCGATAATTCCTTTAAGGGTATAAGTATTAATTGGATTGGCGCGGGGAATGATGATAATGTTTCGCCCGTCATACATCGAAACATGCTTGCCTTGACGGATGACCTTAAAGCCGAGCTTTTCAAAAGCCCGAATCGCACGCTTGTGCGATATTTGCGGAATTATGCCCACTAAACAGCTACTTCGACGTCGTGAGTATGCTTTGTCTTGGTCACTTCTTCAAGCGTTTCTAAGTATGTTTTGATTGCGTCTTTGATGTTTTCAAGCGCTTCTGCTTCTGTCTTACCCTGGGACCAGCAGCCCTTTAGCGTAGGGCAATAGACGGAGTAGCCTTCACCCTCGGTTTTCTCGATGATTACCTTAAATTTCATGGTTTTACCCCGCTTTCAATTAGCAATATTTTAGCATACACTTGAGGTGGCTCAAATTCTTGGTTGATGTGGAAGACTTGGTGGACGCTCACAGGATATCTGGGACTCGAGTTATGAGCTGAAAAAGTAAAATCGGCTGACCCGGATGAATATCCCCAACCACCCCATCCGCAGAGCGCAAGCTTATCAGTTACCGCAAAATCCACTAACATCACAGAAGTCGCAGTCTTTCTCGACATCGGTCTTAGGCCATGTCTGAGCGGGGTCGTTTAGGGCTGTAATTATCTCCAGCAGCTTGTCCTCAAGGGTCGCTATATCTTGTGTCGCGTATGTTTTAGTCCCCGCCACGCCGTCATTTTCGAGCGCGGCTACGATGACTTCGACCTCAGGCGCACCGCTTCTTAAGAGCGCTAACGCGTACAGCTCCATCTGTAGGCCGTATTTGCCGGCGAGTTCAGCGCCGCTCATCCCCTTGCCGCCGGTCTTGTAGTCGACGATAAGAGCCCGGCCGTTAACCTCAGCAAGTACATCGAGTTTTCCGGAGATGACGGTATCGCCTAAAAGGAACGAAAACGGCGCTTCTCGCTGGAGAACTTGAGCATTTGCCAATCGTTGCGCGATGGGCGAAGCGGCGTACGCGTTGAGGATGGCCTTGACGCGCGCGGTATCCTCCGGCGATAGGCTTGGGTATCGCAGCGCGCATGCCTCGAGGGCCTGCTCGATTGTAGCCGACGTATTCTCTGACAATCCCTTAAAATCGAGCGTTTCGAGTGCCTTGTGAACGAGGGTTCCGAATTCGGTTGCCGCGATTGCCCCAAAGGTCGCGTCATCGGTTCGTTCATCGCGCTCGACTCCGACGATGCGCTGAAGGTAGAAGCGATAAGGGCATTCGATGAAATTTTTTATGGCGCTATAGCTCAGGCTGTCCACATTTCTATGCATGGCTGTGCCGAGCGCGTCCATATTGATGAAACGAATTCCCCCGGCGTCCGCGGCAGCCTGCTTGCGCTCAGCGAAATCTTTAGGTGTGACATCATCTCTCAGCTCTGGGTTTGCGTTAGGGGTAACGATTCTACATTGAAACAAGCCGCTTTCGTCAGCGAGAGCGTACTCACCCCGGTCCCTAGCGGTCTTAAGCGCTACGTGCTCATGGCCGAGCACATTCATAAGCCATTCGATATACAAGCTGTTTGAACTCGTCTCGGACCTCTTTTTATCAATATGGCAGATGCCTGTGATTACCAGCATTTCTTCGGCCCTCGTCATCCCGACATGGAGCAGGCGCCGGCTCTCTTCGTCCGAATCATGCTTTTTCAGCTCTTTCAATCCGTCATATCCCGGTCCAAGAAAGTCCTCGGATATACCCGCCACCTTGAACGCGATAGCGCTTGCGCTTGCCCCGGAATAACCGTGCGAACCTCTTTCGCCCTGAAAGAGAATCGATCCGCCGGCGCTCGACGTTCCGCTTTTGGATAAGGCGAGAAAGACCACCGGGAATTGGAGGCCTTTGGCGGCGTGCACCGTCATTATGCGGACCGCGCCGATATCCTCATCGGCGAAAGCGGCTTCGCCCTCTTTGCCTGAAAGCGTTTTTTGAAGCTTCAGGTAATCGACGAAGCCGGCCAGGTCGGGGCCGTGGACATCCTCGTAAGAATCGGCGAGGCGCATGAATTTTCTGATGTTCGAATACCGGCGACCGGCATTGTGGTCGCGCATGAGCGCGCAGAGGTCATAGCCGAGTGATTCCACGGTCAGCTCAATCAGGGAGGAGAGCCTCATGTGTGTGGCGCGCCGGCGAAGTTCGCGCAAGGTCTCCCTGAAAGCATCGAGCTTCGTCATATCGGGCGCCGGCAACGCAACGCCGTTCCTGACTCCGTGCCACAAGGGTGCGTCGCAGCCGTTGATTTGGCCCGCCGCTTTGCGCAGTACGTAGAGCGCGTCGTCACTGAGCCGCACGCACGGCCCGCGCAACGCGCCGATGAGGGAGAGATCGCCGTATGGGTTGACTAAGACCGAGAGGATATCTTTGATTTCGGAGGTCTCGTCGGCCTCGTAATAGCCGACGCCGCCGACGGTGTAGTAATCGACTCCATAGAGCTTGAGCGCGTCCTCGATATGCCGCAGGTTCGTGCGCTTAAGGATAAGGATGGCGATATCGTTGTGCTTGTACACACCCTCCGCTAAAATCTCCTCGATGCGCCGGGCTATGAAACGGGCTTCGGCTTGTGCGGGCGAAATCGCGTTTTTCGCTCCATCATTCTTCCAGGTCTCGTCGACTATCGCGAGTTCGACTATATTCTCCTGGTCGCGGTTGAAGCTTGCGGTCTCCCTGCCCGGCTTGAGCGCCAGATGGTCTGGGCCGAAAAAGCGCTCGCTCGTTCCTATGCGATTGATGAAGCGCAATATGTTCTCGCGGCTTCGAAAATTGGTAGGGAAGCTGATTACTTCGGCGTTTTCACCAATCGTGTTATCGCGGAGGCCGCGAAATACCGAGACATCGGCGTTTCTGAAGAGGTAGATAGATTGGAATTCGTCGCCGACGGTAAAACGGTTGTCATTTGCGATAAGGTCGACTATCGCGCATTGCAGGCGGTTGGTGTCTTGGAACTCGTCGACCATAATCAGGTCGAATCTCGACCGGTAGTTCTCCTTGATATCGGGGTGGCGCTCGAAGAGGTTCTTGACGTGGAGTTGGAGGTCTTCGAAATCGAGCCCGGATAGCCGCTCCTTCTTATCTTTGAACCCTTGGGCGTAGAGGCTTAGGAGTTCGGTGTAGTAGAGCTGGTAATGGTAGGCGAGGTCTTCGGCGAGTTGCTCGTCGATTGTGTCGATAAGCTGTTTAATGGACCCGAAGACCTTTTTCGAGATGCCCGCTCTGAGGTTTAGCTTGAAACTCACCCCGAGACCCGGCCGCGGGTCATATCCGTGTACATCGAGGTAGTCGAGCAAATCCTCGACAATATCGAAGTTGGCCGGATAGGTCGTCAGATTCGAATCCCTGCTCGCGTTCGCGAGTATATGCGCGATTTCACCCTTGAACTCGTCTATAAGGGCATTTATACCCGTCTTGCCATGGGGGTGGGTGGTGTTGGCGGGCATTCCCTCCGCCGGGTTTAAGTATCCGGCGGAGCGGAGCGTTTCGTGAAGCTTAATCACCTGCTCGGCAAGGGCGGTTTTACCGGCTTGATAGACAAACCCCAGGCGCTCCTCGTCGGCGTTGGCGAACTCATCAATAGCCTCGTCAATCGCTTCCCGCCCCAAGGTCTTTGCCGCCACTTCTTCCAAAACGGTGAAGCGGGGGTCGAGTCCGGCCGCGAAGGGATAGGCCCGCAGAATCCGCGCGCAGAAACTGTGAATCGTGCTTATGTAGGCGTCGGGCACCATGCGGCTCTCTTCGACCATGCCTGCTTCGGCGAGGCGGTTTCGTATCTTCTGCTGGAGTTGCGACGCCGCCTCGTTGGTAAAGGTTATCGTTAAGATGCGGTCTATCGGGGTGTGATCCTTTATAATCGCCTCCGCGAAACGCTCGGTCATCGCCCTGGTCTTCCCGCTGCCGGCCGCGGCGCTCACGAAGATATTGCCTTTTCGCATCGCAATGGCCCGCGCTTGCTCGTTTGTCGGCTTGAACGTGGCTTTCTCGGTCATTTTACACACGCCCCTTTCCGCAGATATGGGGGAGGGGGCAGTTGCGGCAGTCGGCGTCTTTGTTCGGCTCGAACTCACCCTTCTTCAGCTCGGCGGCGAGCGCGATGAGTGTTTCGCGGGCGTCGCCGAGAATCGTCTCGAAATCTTCACTATTGCGGGCCGCTTTTTTCGGTAGCGGCGCCCGCTCGAGAATGTCGCTGTTGTAGATGCCGTCCATCCTTGTTTTCGCGATGGAGACGAAGGCGCACATTACCGGTGTCAACCCGAAAAGCTCGCTCGCGGCCATCGCGTAGACCTGCAACTGCAGGCTCTTACACTTGGCCATGTCGTTCGCGCCCGATATGGTGTTGCTTTTATAATCGATGACGGCCGCCCGGTCGCGGTCGTCGGTGTCGATGCGGTCGATGACGCCTCGCATGTAGACGCCGTCGCCGAGCGAGAGCCGGTCTTCGCGGTGACCGGGGTTGCCGGTCTCATTTGGTGTGCCGAACTTCGCCTCGAAATAGCGGGGCGTGAACGGGGAGGGCCGCGCGGCTTCCGCCCGTATCAACCGCTTGAGGTTCTCGGACATTTCATGTTTGGCGAAACGCGCGTTGACGCTCGTCGTGTCGGGTGATTCGGCGGTAAAAATATCTTCGAAAAGCCCGACTATGGACGCCTCCATCTCCGGGAGCTTCGCTTTAACCGGCTTGCTCTCACCGAATTTCGCGGGCAGCGCGCGGTAGAATCGCTCCAGGGTCTCATGGTACATCGAGCCTTTGTTGAGCGCGTCGAGTTCCGCTTCGAAGTCCTGGGGTTTGAGTTTTTTCTCCACAAACCATTTGAAAGGGCAGCGCAAGAACGATTCCAGCTCTGAGGCGCTAAAAGTATCTTTGCCCGCCAGCTCATCCAGAGCCTCAGAGCCGTGAAACGCCGCCGCGCGAGTCGGCGCGCGCGATGCGGCGTCCTCCAGGTCGGCGCGTCGTTCGACGCTATTCGATATCTCTCGGGCGAACTCGGGCCGGGCGCGGTATTGACTGGCGGCATATCTCAACGCCTCTTTAGCGTTGGGTATCGGCAGAGATACCCCGTCGAAGAGTATGCTTGAGAGAGAACGCTTGACGGTTACGCCCGCGCGGCCCGTATCGCTAAGGGCCGCTTCAAAATCGCCGATAAACGATGACTTGAGGAGCTTATTGCCGTCGTTGTCGACCCGCTGGTAGCTGAGGTAGAGCTTCTCTGTGGCGCGCGTCGTCGCCACATAGAAGAGGTAGCGCTCTTCGGCCACGTTGTCGTCGCGCGTCATAATCTCTAACCCAAGAGCGGCAAGCCCCCGGCGCTCTTCGCGGTTGAAGAAGGGGTCTTCGCGCACCGCTCTGGGGAATCTGCCTTCGTTGAGGCCGAGCACAAACGCCGCCTTATAGAGGCGACCCCGCGAACGGTGAACCCTAAAGACGTGTACCTTTCCGGCTTCGGCTTCGCGGCCTAAACGAATATTTGTTTGCGCGAGCTTAAGCGGTAACTCCGGCAGTTGCGGTTCGAAGGAACCGTCTATGTCTTTAAGCTGCTTGAGGCTGGTCAGCAGGCGTTTGATTATTGTGAGCGCCTCGATCGAAGCGCGTTCTTCGAAGGTGAAAAGGTTGCCGCGTCTCTCGCCACGACTAAGGCCGAGTTGCGCCCCCCGCTCTAGTATGACGCTCAGCGCTTCGGTTGAGATATCGAGAATGAGCGGTATTGCCGCGGACAAACCGGTCGCCGAGAGTAGCGCTTCGACCTTACTATCCGGGGTATTCGATATTCTCGACCATTCGGCAAGCATTGCCTGTGGGTCGGCGGTTTTTACCAGACGAATGGAGCGCTCGAAGTCGTCGACGGCCTCCCGCATATCGGGATAGCGGATGCGAAGGTAGGTGACCAAATCCGCGTCGGCCCCGTCCTCGTAGGCGAATCGCACCAAGGCGTGGACGGCGCGCCCGAGCGCGCTATATCTCAACGGGATCGGCTCGTTCAAGGAGTAGGGGATATCGAAATTCTCGAATACCCGGACGAGCGCCCTTGAGTAGAAGACGGGGTCGCGCAAGATGACCACTATCTCATCGGGCCTGTACCGGCCGCTTTCCAGAAGTTCGAGTATTTTAACACCGGCCAGCTCGACCTCGCCGCGCTCTCCCGCCGCCGCGAGATATGTTATCTCTTGCCGGGATACCGGTTGCGTGGGTCTTGGGGGTTGCTCAGGCTGTTGCATATTGTTTGCACTCGATGATTGCGCGTCCATAACCGAACTCGCGCTCTCAAGGAGTGTCTCGACCGCGTCCTTGCGCGACTCGAACGCCGCCGTATCCTCGTAGGTCAAGGTGAAGGTGATATCTGTGTCGACGCTTAGAAGCTCTATAATTCTCCGCTGGCTTGTCGTAAAATCGTCGAAACCATACATAAAGATGGGGTGTGTTTCCGATATCTCGCCGCTTTCCAGGGCGCGCGCAATCTCCCACCTAAGAAGCTGCTCGGTCAGGAGATCGAGCTGCTCTAGCTTGTCCATATACGCGCGGTAGAGGTTGCCGATATCATCGAGATAATGCGCGCCTCGTGAGCGCGTTTTACCCCACTCGGCAAAAGCCCTAGTCGTGGCTTCGGGGCTATTCATGCCCTCGGTCAGCTCATTGAAGAAGCCCGCCATCGTTTCATAGAAGCCCGGATACCGGGAGGATTTAGCCAGCGCCGTCAGCTCTGTCGCGGCCGTCACGCGCTGGACGATGTATTTCTGCTGGGTGCTATCGATGCGCCTCTGTGTTAAGGCAGCGCGCGCAGCCAGGTCATCTATGAACCTTGAATAAGTCACGACCTCCGCGCCGATAATCGCACCCGAAAGCCGGAGTAACTCGCGCCGGATATAGTGGGCCTCGGGGGTGCTCGGCACGACCAGCAGCGGGTTGCGCCCGATATTATCGATGAATAGCCCGAGCAGCGCCTCTTTCTTGCCGCTCTGCGCGGGGCCGATTATGACGTTTAGCGACATCGTCTCTCCCGGTTTAGCACTAGAAAACCCTACTTACGTCTGATGCGAATTAGTTTTCGAATATATAGGTCAAAGTTGTGAGCATCTTCAAGGCGCACATTTTCTCTCTCGAAAATGCCCAGTTAGAGTGACCTGGTGTTTTAATTCGCATCAGACGTTACTTGCTTAATATAACATATAAGGAACGATCGCTTAGACATCTTATCTGTTTAAACCAATGCCTGAACTAAGAAACGTAAAAGGTACCATGCAAGTGCGGCATTTGTGCGAGCAGGCGGGACGCAACGACGGTGAAAAGTGATCACACGAACATTAAACGGGCCGTTCATTGCCATGCCAGATTGAAGACGCTAAAGACGGGATGTGCAGGGTAGTGATAAAGAAAGCAGGCTTTACAGATGGTCAGTTTCTAGAATTACCGGCGAGATAGCCTCGTGATGTATACGATTACAATACGTGAAGCTGAAGAGGGTGAATACTCGCAACGGTACAGCAAGTTAAGCAGCTCGCTCAATATGATGGTTAGCAAGACGAAGGGTTGAGTAACAAAGTAAGGGTTGGCTACTGTCTAAATTCATCAAGGCAGAAGTATTCGCGATTGCTATCTGCTACCTCGGCAGCTATGAGTTCATTAAAACTCGTACTTAGTAAATAAGGACGCTCCTTAAGCGTGTTTTCCAGTGCTTCCTGAGCGGTGCGACCTTGGCCAAAAGCGACAATCTGTAAGTTTTCGATATCTGGCTCGATACTTTCGCTATTGGGTTGATATGTGTGTCCTTCAAGAGTCATAAAAATAAACTGCCTCATATTTTAGAAAACCCTCTCTTCAATAGCGATTGCTTCAAAAGTTTTCGTGTGCAGCGCTGATAAATCATCATAGCTTAAGAATTTAACCCTCTTTTCTATAGGGCGGAAAGCATCCAGGGTTAGTTTCTTATTGTATTCCTGATGCCTGTGTATATCGGCGACTATATAGTAGTCCGAATAGAAATCTTGAAGCTCGACGAATTTCAAGAGAGAATTATAGATATCGGTTGAATGTTCGACTTCGAATAGTTTGGCCGGCATTTTTCGTATGTTGAACCATATAACGTCTATCGTTCGAGCCCTGTTGATAGTTTCGTCAAAGCTAAATCTATAAATGGTGTCAATTGCTGCTATGTCGCCTAATTTTCCATTAAGAAATGATTTGTTCTTGTCTTGGCTCGGTATGAATGTTTCATATTTCTTTAAATTACCCACCTCAACGAGTAATCCCTGATAGTAGCTATGATTGAATTCCTGCTGCAGTATCTGGTCCTGTGGCGACTCTAAGCTCTCGAGAATTTCTCGTGGAAGCTTATCTCTGTAAGATTTGAGAGCCCAAAGACCAGGCTTGATCTTGAAAAAGTATTTGTCGTTCTGAACAATTCGGCGAATGCTGGCAAAAGGAGTTTTTGTCATCCACTTACAATCTTCAACCTTAAGCACATTCTGGTTGAGATATCCAAGGGTTGCAAAACCACCGTTCGTTTCCATTGTCTTTATAACTGCTTCGCGCTGGTTCATGCTTTAAGTATAGACGAGTCGATGAATGGCAACAATCTTTAGGACTGAGGGGGGAAGTGCATCAGAGATTTCGAATTTAAGTTATGAGTTGGAAAACGAAAATCGGCTGAATGCGATGAACGTGTATTGCACGCTTGAGTGTTTTTGGAACAATAAAAATAGTGCAAACGGAACTTAATAATTCTAGCGGTTAGCTGGAAAAAAGATTGGCGGCACCCCGATCAAGGCATACCCTTTTAGTGGCAAGCTAAAGGGGGTTTAGAAAGGATGGCGTAAACCGTAGAGCTATGACATCCGGTGCTTGGTGCGGGAGGCCTCGAGCATCCGTACATTACATGACGTAAAGTCAAACTGTTCTGAAGGCCAGGAGAGGGAACTGCCTGGCGACAGCCTTGCGCATTATGGTTCTGCATAAACCCACAGTCGGCGTGGTTGTTGAATGCACCGACAGACGCCTTGACCCTTGCGACTATACACCATAAGCTTCGTGTTTACGGCGGGTGTCTTTTATCCACCTTGACCGTGCCCCGTTTTCAGGACAACACAGAAATAGAGGTTTTTACAAAATACTCGCCAGAATCCACTAAGCATCGATGTCGCCAACCTCAGATGAATCACTCTTCGAATATTGCCTAACGTATGACAATAAGAATACCGATAATCAACACACCAAACCCCACGATTATTTGGTATGTCAACAGCAGGCGAAAGGGTGAACCATGGCGCGGGTTTTAACGCAGGACAATGCTTTGCGCGAGCAGTTTGAAGAATGGCTTGAGCGAAAGAAACAGAGAGCACGGGACGAAGCCAGGGCTTCTGTCGATGCGGATATGGCATTTCTATATCCGAAACTTGCTGGAGATTTCGCTGTATATCAATGTGACAAAACGCAGCAAGCTTGCGTAGATAAAGGCGCACAAGGCGAGACTGAGGTCGCGGGATTGCTTGAGCGGGACTTAGCGGATTCATGGGTGCTGTTCAACGATGTGATTATAGAGCCAAAGCCCGACATGCTCACACAAATCGACCACATTGCGATTGGTCCGCCCGGGCTCTTCGTTATCGAGACAAAAGCATGGAAAGCGCCATGTTCGGGTTACAAGGACAAGTGGAAGAGGCAACAAGGCAAAGATTGGGTCAAATGTGATAACAACCCGACGAAGCAGAACGCATATCACACCGAACTCATCATCAAGTGGCTTAGCGATACAGGGCTAAATAGAATGCCAAGTCCGACTAGCGAGTGGATAATCCCAGTCATCGTTTTTACCCAGTCACCATGGGTCAAAACGACCGATTGCTCGATGCACGTGTGCGCCAAGCCTGCAGAACTTGTCAAATACTTAAAGCGTTTGCGTCGCACACATTTGGACAAGGAGCAAGTTGATATGGTGGCGAACCTTATTCGCTATCCACGCCTCAATAAAGCCCTTCGTGAGAAGAAAATCCATTGGTTTGGATAATGGGCAAGTGCCAGACACCGCCATAGTAATATGGAATTATCAGAGGCTATTCGCAATGTGAAACATGAAGAACACGACCGGCTGATGGAGTGGCTTGGCGGCAAATTTGACCCTGAGCGCTTCAATCCGGCTGAGGTAGCGTTTGACGATCCCAATGAACGTTGAGCGAGCTGTTTGGAGGGTAAGGTTTTTGCGGAATGAGTGCTAGAACGACCCTGCCCCCAATCATTATAGATTAAGGCGCTAACTTCAAACTTTAGGGGTTAGTATGATATTCTGCATTCAAGAGGTATCTTCATGAAAAACGTGATTATTGATCAAAACATACAGCATGGTCAGCCGGTTATAGAAGGCACAAGAATTCCGGTAGCTGTTATCCTGGGTGCGCTCGCCGGCGGGATGACGTTTGATGAGATTAAAAAGGAATACGACGTTACCGACGAAGATATCCGGGCCGCATTGCGCTATGCGGCCGAGCTTGCGGCAGATGAAAAAGTAATACCCCTAAAGAAAACGTCATGAATAAATTCTTGCTTGATGCAGGAGTCCACGCTCGATCCAACGATTCCTAGAGGGCCAAAATTGCTCAGTAACGCACGTTGCCATCAAGCTTTATGCACAAGGCTAAAAGAAAATGATTTGCCGGTACCAGAACCACATTCCTTCGCTAAATACCTTGCTGTTTAGAGGACCAAAGGACGAGGACATGAAGCGAAATCTTATCACAGCGATTGCCCTGCTTCTATTCATGATGCCGCTTCAAGCATCGGCGAACGATGGCTACAGCGGTGGGGGGTCGGCGAGACGCCGATGCCGCGAAATAGTAAGGACATCATTATGGAGAAAGAGGTTGTCCACGTCATTCTCCATGAGGGCCAGTAGGACTTAGCTGGCAATTCTATAAATCCTCGCAAAAAGCACTTAAACAACCAGGGAGTGTGGCGAATCTATATCACATATAGCACCACCCCTCATCATCATTGGCATGCCGCATGCAGGAAAGGTTACTCTTCTATGGAATGATGCAAATGTGCTATAGCACAAGCAGTTGACAGCCCCATACTCAACTGCTAACTTAGTTATTATTGTGCTGAGTTGCCATCTATTATCGTGTCGCCGAATCGGGTATATTGTTTTTGGCAACAACCATAGGAGAAACCCGTGAACGAAGATATCCTGAAATACATTGCGACGAAGCATGATTTAGAGGAATTAGGGATAGTGCTAAGGGATGAATTTAGACAGTCTCATAGCGAGGTGCTCTCGCGCCTCGATAAAATCATTACGATGGTAATGCGGTTTGACCAGGAACGCTTATTTACATTTGAGTACGTAAAAAGAGTTGAGGGAGAGGTTGAGAAGATTGAGACAAAGGTAGAGCAAAGCCGCAAGGATATAGAGCACATTAAAGGTATACTAAAGACCAGTTAGCCTCGCTTATTCAAAATCTATCCCAGAGCCTCAGATAATCGCAGGCAACATCTGATGATCACGCATGAACCTGTAGAAGGTAGGCCCATGAAAAGCGAATTCGATAGCGTTTTCCAATTCAAAATAACACTCAAAGAGATAGCGCCGCCTATCTGGCGTCGTATCCACGTTCCAGGAACATACGGTTTCTGGGACTTGCATGTGGCGATTGAGGATGCGCTAGGCTGGTGGGACTACCATCTACATGAGTTTGAGCTAAATGACCCCCTCAGCGGCAAGAAAACAAGAATCGGGATGCTTGATGACGATATAGAATTGCTAGACGACAGGGAAGTACTTTCCGAGAACGAGTGTAAAATCGCCGATTGGTTCTCGCCGCAAAACAACGAGGCGCGCTATCTTTATGACTTTGGCGATGGCTGGGAGCACGAGGTGGTGCTGGAGCGGATTTTACCGAGAGAGAAAGGTGTCGAATATCCGGTTTGTACCGGTGGGGAGAGAGCGGGTCCTCCCGAAGACTGCGGCGGGGTGGGCGGCTATGCGGAATTGTTAGAGGTTATTATAGATGTGAAACATGTTGACTACGACAGCATGATGGAGTGGTTTGGCATTGTTCTCATCGCCAGGTGCGGCAAGCGCAATCAGGATACCTAGACTCCCTGCATCCACCACCTCTAAAAATAAACCTCAACCGACGACCCCGAATGCCCAACTCCCTCGGCGACCTCAAAGATTGTTTTTGCGACGTGCTCGGGCGTCATCATCTTCGACGGGTCTTCCCAGGGGTGGATATCGAGGTGGAGTTTCGTGGACACGCCGCCGGGGAGGATGGCGTAGACCTTGATTCCGGTCCCGCTCGTCTCATCCGCTACGACTTGCACCAGACCGACCAGGCCGAATTTTGACGCGCTGTACGCCGAGTAGTTGGCCTGACCTTGCACGCCAAGACCGGAGGAGATGTTTATGATCACGCCGTGGCCTTGTCGCCTCATTATAGGGACAACGGCGCGCATGAAGAGAAAGCTTCCTTTGAGATTCGTCTCTATGACCTCGTCCCACTCTTCCTCCTTGGTTTCTTCAATCGGCTTCCAAGCCGCAATCCCGGCGTTGTTAATCATTACATCGATGCTCCCGAACTTCTCCAGCACGGTTGCGACGATGTTCTCAACCGAATCGGGCTCGCGAACATCCCCGACAAGCCCCAGGATGCGTTCGACAAGATAGTCTGCGCCTTGGTCGGCTGCGAGCTTATTCACCGCCTCATCGACATGATTCAGATGGCGGCAGAAGATAGCCACTTTGTCGTCGTTTCGCAAGAACGCTGCTGCGGAGGCGAGGCCAATGCCGCGCGTCGAGCCGGTTATTAAGACCACCCGACCGCTATTAAGTTTGCGCATGTCGTGAGTAGACGTGTCCATGTCTATTTTGTACCCATTTACATGATGGCCGAACGACAGATTAAGCCCCTATAGCGATCGAGCAGACCCGATGGAACGGGCCTGAAGAGACGGGGACATCGCATACTGTTCTTATGAGCGGGGAAAAAACAAACGGTGATTATTCCGCAAATTTGGCGGATTTACGTGACCGCGGTTCCAAAGGTTCAACGTTGGCAGAGGTTGAGTCGGAAGGGGCTGAGCGAGGGTCGCGGCGCGTGACGACAAAGCGCGCAAACACCAGCGCCCCGCACACTGCCACGGTTGCGGCGTAAATCGGCCAATAGATGCCGGGTTCGGTGAGCGTGTCCGGTGGGACACGAAACGTCCAGTTGAGCGAGCGCACGACCGCAAACGCGGCGACAAACGAGAGAAACGGCACGCCGCTTGGAACACGAAGTGGCGTGATGTTGGATGTGTAGCTTGGCATGTCACTAACTACGTCATGTGGCACACTAAATCTCCGCACAACCGCCCACACCGCCACGCACGCCAGCGCCCCCGCGGCCTCATATAACTGCGTGGGATGAACGGGTAGGGGTGCCTCGAAGAGCTTGATGTATCCGTGGGCGAGCTGCCAGAAGTGGGCGTAGCTGCCGGGAGGGAAGGTGACGCCGGTAGGCCCGTCGGTGAGCCTGCCGAAACAGCAGCCGTTCGCGAAGCACCCGAGACGCATTATGACTATACCCGCGCCGAGCGCCGGCGCGGCGGCATCGGCCAGCCGCCAGAGATCGACTCGCATCAACCGCGCCGCGAGCACCCCCGCCACAGAGGCCAAGAACACTCCGCCAAAGAGCGCGTGCCCGCTCGCCTGAAGGGTCCAGAGGCGCCATGGTTCGCTCGCATAAACCTCGGGGTTTGTTATCGCGTGCCACAGCCGCGCTCCAACCGGCAGCGTGACAGCGCTCACTAGCAATACGGCAAGCGAGCGCCGTGCCGGCAAGCCGTCTCGTCGCGCCAACAGCCAGGCAATCGCCAGCGCGACGAAGACCGCGCTCATATAAGCGACCCGATATGACGTTACTTCGAGCGAGGTGCCGTCGGGCAGCGATAGCTCAAAGAGTATCGGGTGCACCCCGCGCCTACTTAGCCGCCGAGAAGGTACCGGACATGATTATCTTCGAGCCTCGGAACGGCGCTCTCCACGAGCCGGCCATCGTCATGCCGCCCTCTTTTTTGAAGGCAACGGCGCCTTTGAGCGCGAAGACGCTGCCCGCGCTGGTGATGCTCATAGAAATCGCTCCGTCCGAGTATGTGGCGGAGCCGGAGCCGTCGCCTGTTCCGCCGGAGAGTTCGGCCGTCCCCGATCCCGACTCGTTCAGGTTCAGAACGAGTGTCATGGCGTTCTTCTTGCCTTCGAGTTCCTTGAACCGCCGTTCGCAGCCCGCTTCTTCGGCCCTCTTCGCCTCGCTTTCGGGGATATCGACCTTTACGATAATGATAGAGCCCTTCCAGGTGCCGTTGACCTGGGCTGGGTCGGGCGGGATAGCGAGTGCCGCCTTGATGAGGTCTTTTAGCAACTTGTTCGTGAGCCCGCCGGCGACCAGATTATCGATATATTTCGTCGGGGTCGAGCCCATCTTTGTGGTCAAGGCATCTAAGAGCCCCCGCAAAGTTTTCGGGAAACTCTTGCTGACTAGGTTGGTCAAGGCGCCTTTTGCCGTATCCTGGAAATTAGTAAGGAATCCGGTCCCACCCTTGGCGATAAGGTCCCGTATCTTCTTTATCATCGCTTCGCGGCTGTTTTTGATTAGCCGGCCCACCGCCTGGTTGATTTCGAGCTTGATGGTGTTCGAGATAAGGAGTTTTGCTTTGTCGGGGGTCATCCCTTTCTTAATGAGCAGCTCGGCGAGGGATTTGGCGATATTGGCGCGCTCCGAAGCGTTGGCGGCGTTGCCTACCATCCCGGTTACGATTTTAGAGAACGCTTTGACGCCCTCGGTGCCGCCTTTAAGAAGCCCCGGGAGCTGGCTTGCCTTGATGAGCACCTTGCTGCCGCCGATAGCGCCGAGACCGATTTCGATGAAGCCGACAGCGACGTCCGCGGTGGACGACTCTTTATTTGCGACCTTATAGATGCCCTTGGCCATGCCGGTGAACATGCCGACCGAGATTTTAGTGATACCGTTGACCGCCCAACCTGCGCCTCCGGAGATTTTGCCCTTTCCGAATATCTTAGCCAGCGTCCACTCCGTCGCGCCGCCCGCCGCGTCGCCGGCTCCGGTCTCGACCCCCTTGATGTACTTATCCGCCGTCGTGAAGGTGCTTGCCCCGGAGACGCCTTTATTGTAGTTGTCTATGGCCTCTTTGGTGTTATCCATGATGTTTTCGATAATATCCTTGCCGCTGTTGCCGTAGTAGATGCCCGCACCCACCGAAGTGATGTTGCGCACGCCGAGCCCAAGCGCGTCCACGCCGACGCCGACCCCGGTCTTAACCTTACCAAAGCCGGTTTTAACAGCGCTCCAACCGGAGGATAACCAGCCTTGCTTGGGCGTCTCGGCCTGAGCTTGTCGCTGCATGACTTGGGTTCCGGCCGCGTAGTTCTTACCGGCTTCGTAGTCTTGCGCCGCGTAAGCCGTTGCAATGCCTAACGTGGGGAACGGTGCTTCGGCCACCTCGATTAGTTTACCGGTGTCTATAGAGGCGGCATGCTGCTCCATGGACGAGTTGAGTTCTTTGAACGCCCCGTAGAATACTTTGATGTCGTCGACGTCCTTCTGGGTGAGGCCTTCGCGTGGGGTTAGGCCGGCGACCACGGGGTCGAGCTTAGCCTGCTCGGCCTTCATCCACGCGATGGCCTCTAGTGAGAAGTAGTAGTCGGCGCTCGCGAGCTGCTTGAGCCCGAGGTCGACATTGGCTACGTGCTGCGCCACCGGTTCGAGCGCTTTTATCGCCTCGCCCATGAGAGTTTCCATCTTGCCGTCGTAAGCGGCAACTGCCTGCTTGACCTTATCGTTCTTGGAAGCGGACAGGTTGTTGACCATGAGCGCGGAGTAGCTTGCCAGCGTATCGGCATCCTTAAGATAGAGGCCGGCGAGTTCAACAGCCTTTGAGACGGCTAAGTAGTCTCGAATAGCGATTGCGTAGGTCTGGGTAGTCTCTTCGGCGACGAGCGAGTGGAATTCCTCTTCGAGGATGACCTCCATGGTGCCGTGGAGTACGACGGTGTTGAGCGTCTCAAGAGCGATGTCTTCGAGGCCTTCTTCATCTTTGTAAACGCTATCTAAGAACGTGGTGTACTCACTCCTTAGAGCGGCGAGCGCAGGTTTTGCCGCATCGCACGCTTTGACGAGCGCCGCCGCTTCGGCTTTTATCTCCTCGACCTTGGCCGCGCGCGCCGTGTCGAACCCGGTCGTATTCTGGGACGGTAGCGGTTGCGCCCCATTGTAGAACGGCCCGCCGGTTATCGCTGTCTCTAATGTGTCGTTGGCGAGGAAAAAGTCGATGTTGCCCTCGCTAATTTCAAACTCGGTGGTAAACGGGCCTTGCGGCTTTTTGCCAAGGAGCCCGCAGCTGCCGACAAGCAAGCTCGAACTTGCGAGCAGCGCAATCAGTGCCATCGCCACAGCGCGTCTCATAAACAATCCACATAGCTTGACAGACCAGGGTTTTTCCACAAATACCACCTCTTCATAAATAGTAAGATTAAATATTATGGTTGTTGGCATCAAGTTCTAAGTGATGTCGAGTGTTTCCGGTAAGTATGAAGCCGAGCCGCCGTCCGTTCAATCACAGGCGATGTCAGAAAGACCGCGACCGCATAGAAATATCCGACAACAGGGAGATCGCGCTTCGCGCCCGAGTCAAAGGACAGACCTCAAAGCGGGAGCGCAAAGCTTAATAGAAGAGTATCACTACTAATTGGGACGCGCAAGGAAGGCGAGCAAGCATACGTGGTTTCATTTGCGTCGCTCGATATTTGCGAGCGTGCTTCTCTTTAATCCTCCGGTCCGAAGCAGTTGCCGTAATCGACGCAGACACCGCAGCTCGGCGCTGTGCAGAGATTGAGACCTTCGAGTTCGCAGAGTTGTTTATAGAAGAATTTCTTCCATTTCATGTCATAGGTGTTCTTGCGGGCCAGGGGTGTGAAGTGCGTATGGAGCAGGTCGGATAGTTGCAGCCTGCTTTGCAGGCACATATCTTGCCACAGGTGGTTCTCGCCGAGGCAGGCGAATGCGACGACATGGGCGAGCCGTTCGGTCTCGCCATTCTCGAATGCCCTGTTCGACAGCAGCAAGTTCACAAGGTCGATGTACTCATCGCCACGCCCCTCCAAACCGGAGATTTCGATGACGCGCGCCATCAATGCCAAATAATCGGCCGTATCGCTATGCCGCATAGGAATCTACCCCCAATCGTCCATAACGCTATGGTAGCCTACGCCTAGGCGCGCTTCTTTATGCGCCGGTATAGGATTTGACCCGTCCGGTCTGTAGCCGCGTCTAATGTGGTCACATCGAGATGGGCGAGTCGCAAAACACGCGTTATGTAAAGAATCGGAGATAATCGAAGAAATTCTCCCTTAACGACTCGATACCGAAGTCATTGCGTTTGAGAACAATATTCGCCGCTTTCGTGAGCGCTTACTAGTCGCTCACAACACCGTCTTGGATTCTATACGGCTTTCCGGTGGATGGACAACGTAGATCGATTCTTTCCACAAAGGGCCCTTTGCCGTCCTTTGTTTCCAGCAGCTGTTCAAGGGTGGTTGGGAATTCGCCAAAAGCTTCTCGGTAACTGTCGACACCGCCCTGCAGATATGCGACGTTGTCCGCGCAGACACTGCCCGAGGGCACTCTTGTACCTTCGGTGTCAATCTCGCTCAAACCAACGGCGATAGCCACTACGGCCAATATGGCGATGACGATGACGCCAATCTTTCCGGCGGACATGGGGCTGCTGCTATTTGACTTACGATTTTGTCCTCCGCTCGATTTACCGCCGGCTTGGCCGTTGTTCGCTTTTTTCCCCATCTATTTCTCCCTTTTCGCAGATTGTTTCGAGTTAAATTGTAGCAGTATTTCGCCACGCGCGTCAATCCGGGTACCCCGGTATGATGGCTAGATGAAATAGGGGTAACCACTGAGCGTATTTTGCCAAGAGGCGCCGGCTCACTCGACAATGTCGGGCAATTTGCCTTCAAAGACAAAATCTTTAGGCAAGCCGGAATTAGCCGATATTAAATCGAAGGAACCTCCCTTGCTCGTCTTGTTTAGTCGAAGTCAAGGGCTAAGGCCACGATATACAGGAGGAACAGATATGGCAATCGCACAATGGAACGACAGTTTGGCAACCGGCGTTAATACGGTGGACACGCAGCACAAAGAGATCATAAGGATGATAAACGAGTCCCATGAGGCTCTGTCCCAGGGAAAAGGACGTGAGTATGTTGAAAAAGCCATCGGATTTCTTTCAAGCTATGTCATTGAGCATTTCAAAGGCGAGGAAGAATTGATGGCCAAGTACGGCTATCCCGCGCGCACCGACCATGTACGCCAACATGAAGCATTTCTTAACGACTTCACCGGGCTGGTAAGCGAGTATAACACGACCGGCAGCTCCTCGTTCCTGGCCATCAACTTCCAGCAGTCGGTTGTGAAGTGGCTTGTCAATCACATCATGAAAGTCGACAAGGAGATGGCCGCATTCTTAATCGAAGAATCCGGCGACAAGGTCGCATAGGTACGTCGCGTTCCGCGTTTGAACACTAACGAGAGGCCCGCTTATCGTACGGTTTTAAATCCGGCGAACGGCGGGCCTTTCATCTGCTCTCGTATAACGGGACGCCATATGAGGGGACGGTCATCGGATTTAGCCGATTTTAGCGTCCGGCCTCACCTCGCATAGAGTCTGGAAATGGTGCCGGACACCGCTCGCTCGTGCTGCCTGCAAACACAAGACATGAAACGACTAAATGTGCGCACTTGTGAAAACCGCTCTTCTATCTTCTGTGTTGATAATTTAGGTCGTGCCATGATGTCTTAAGCGCTATAATGTCTTAAAGGCGAAGCGATTGAGGTATTTTGTGAGTAAGCGAGCAGTGGACTCGCTTATCTCCTCGAAGCGCTCCCATACACGCGTGCGGAATTCGAAAAACTAGCGAAAACGCGCGGGGTCGTTAGTGACGCTGTAAAGCACGACATACAAATTAAGGCTACGTAAATGCGGGTGTGTTGATGGCATTCTTGGGCGAAGCGAGAGATAATAACGAAGATTTAGGTGAAGCGGGCAGTTTTGTCGGCTACCGGCTTGTAGAATTCTCGTATGCCCACAGAGAAGCCCTAAGGGAAGTCGCGGAACGCCTGGTTTCACATGAGGACACGATAGTTGAGGCTTGGATAAATCACCAGTTTAGCGTATGGCAGCCGCCCGGTTTTAGCCGCGAAAACCTCAAAAAGGTATTTGGCGAGATTTTTCATGATATGCTGGTATGCATGAGGGACAGTAAGCTTGAACGCTGCATCGGCAACCTCGAATTAGCGGGCGCGGAATTGGCGCGCGGCAACTTCCCTTACGAGGCGCTCATATTTAGTCTGCACTTTCTTGAAGAGAGCTACACCGAGTTTCTCTTTGACCCTCCATCGGATAGAACCCTGGCATGGCTGCTGGGGATGGATGAGTTTCTTCATGCCGCGCTGGCGGCCATTGCCACGTCATACTTCCAGGCGCAGCGTAAAGAACTTTTGGAAGAGGCTGAGGTGGGTCGTATAGTCCAGGAGGGATTGCTTCCAAATATACCGAAAAAAGCCCTGGGGCTTGAAGTAGCTCAAATATATCTTCCCGCGGGAGAGCGAGCCAAGGTTGGGGGTGATTTCATCGATCTATTCGAACTCAGTAGCTACCGGGTTGCGTTTATAGTCGGGGACTTTTCAGGACACGGCCTAGAGGCGGCTACGAGTGCGACTATGATCCGCGCTCTGTTCAGGGGGTTTATCCGAGATAATCCCGATTTGGGCGATGCTGTCGCGAGGCTCAACCGCGTGCTTGCCGCCGAGTTGCCGGCCGATCGGTTTGCCACAGCGATTGCCGGCATCTATGACAAAGCCGGCCGGTTGGAACTGGTATGCGCCGGACATCCATCCGCCCTGCTTTGTGGCGATATATGCCGGGCGTTAGAATCATACGACCTGGCTCTAGCGGTAGATAAAGATGCGGCCTACAGGACGATCGAGGTCGAACTAAAGTCAGATGACTTTCTCGTTATGTATACGGATGGCCTGACCGAGGCGCGCAACGAGCATGACTTCTTCGGCGAGGCGCGCGTTACCGCGGCGGCTAAAGAGGTGCGGGATGCACAGGCCGGCGCTATAGCGGAACATCTTCGAGACGAAGCGCTTCGCTTTACGGGCGGCAATCTCAGTGATGATGTCGCGATCCTTATCCTTAAACGAGCCAAGTAACGGCGGACGCCCCGCTCCCGAGTATGCCCCTGAGCATCCCTTGACTAATCGTATTACACGCCATACAATGTAAGACACAAGCATCAGGAGGTGTGTTATGAGTACAGCAATATCAGTCAGGCTTCCCAAGGCCCTTGCCGACCAATTGGACAGCATAGCCAAAGAAACGGAGAGACCTCGCTCTTATATCATCCAGAAAGCCCTGGAGTCCTACATAGAAGACTACGCGGATCTCCAGGTAGCCTTGGACCGACTCCATGATAAAACAGAACCGGTTGTTTCGGGCAAAGAGTTGAGAAAATCCCTTGGCTTATAATGTCGTTTACAAGAAGTCAGTCCGGCGTGATTTGAAAAAGCTCAGCAAAGCGGAAGCTCAGCGCATTCTAAATCAGATTGAGGAAGACCTTTCAGAGGACGGTGACACATATCCGCTTCTCAAAGGCCAATTTGCGGGTCTTCGAAAATATCGCGTCGGTGACTACGGAGTTATCTATGCTATTCTCGGGGATGACGTCCTCGTACTTCGAATAGGGCACAGGAAAGACGTTTATGAGAAAGAAATCTAGAAACGGCTTGCCCCGCTCGCCATATCTCGCATAGCCATAGAAATCCCGATTTGCTATGATATTAAGCATGATTATAGCGATTGATGGGCCGGCGGCCTCTGGAAAAAGCACAGTAGCGCGGGAAGTGGCGAAACGCCTCGGTTTTAAATATATCGATACGGGAGCGATGTACAGGGCGGTTACCTGGAAAGCACTCCGCGACAAAGTCGACATATCGAGCGAGGACGCGCTGACGGCCTTGGCAAGACATGCGCGGATTACCATTAGCGAACTCGAGGATACGCGGTACGCGGTCATCATCGACGGCGAAGACGTCACCGAGGCCATCAGGGAGCCGAAGGTGAGCGCGGCGGTCTCGTCGGTCGCGAAACTGCCGGGCGTGCGCGCGACGCTCGTTAAGAAACAGCAGAGTTATGCGGGTCTCTTTCCCGACATGGTAGTCGAGGGGCGCGACATCGGCACGGCGGTCTTTCCCGACGCGGATATCAAGATTTACCTCCAGGCCTTGCCGGGTGAACGGGCTAAGCGCCGCCAGCGCGAACTCAAAGAAAAAGGCTACCAGATAGAAGTAATCTCCGTAGAGCGAGATATCCTCAAGAGGGACAAGACCGACAGCACGCGAGCGACCGGACCCTTGGCAAAAGCGGCCGACGCTTGCGTCGTCGACACCACCGAGAAGACGATAGGCCAGGTAGTGCAGGAAATAATCTGCCTCGCCAAAAAGAGTCGATAGTGCGATGTACTATAGAATCGCTTACCTAATTCTCGTACCGTTATTCAAAGTGCTCTTCCGTTATAAGATAGAGGGCGGCGAAAATATCCCAAAAGCGGGAGCTTTCATTCTGGCCTCCAATCATGCGAGCTACCTCGACCCCGCTTTGAGCGCGCTCGCGGCAGCGCCGCGCGAGGTAAACTTTATGGCCAAAGCGAGCCTCTTCAGATTCCCTATATTCGGAACGTTTTTGCGGATGATGAATTCGTTTCCGGTAAATCGGGAAATAATAGACCGGGCGGCGATAGTCACGACAATAAGGCTTCTAGGCGAAGGCAAACCGGTAGTGATGTATCCCGAGGGGACAAGGATAAAGGGCGGGCGGCTAGGCGAGGCGTTGCCCGGCGTGGCGATGCTGGCGGTAAAGACCGGTGCGCCGATAGTGCCGCTAGGTATTATAGGGACCGGAGATGTGCTGCCCGTTGGCGCGAAGTTTCCGCGCTTGCGTGCGCTCAAGGCGCGGGTCGGGGAGCCGATTCGGGTCGAGAGCCTCGTTGCGACGGAGCGAAAAGCGAAAGAGGCGGAATTGACTGGTAAAATGATGGCGGCAATTGGTAGACTAGTCGCTGGTGATTAAACTTTGAAGATAACGATGGCAAAACACGCGGGATATTGTTACGGGGTGCAGCGCGCGCTGAAGATGGCGCGCGAGGCTACCGAGCGCTCGTCTAAACCGATACATACACTCGGGCCTATTATACACAACCCCCAGGTCGTCGAAGCGCTCGAACAACAAGGCGTCAACGCGGTCGGCTCGGTCGACGAAGTCACCGAAGGCACGATAATCATTCGGACGCACGGCGTCGACCCCAAAATCATGGACATCGCCAAGGACCGAGGACTTGAAGTCGTCGATGCTACCTGCCCGTTTGTGGCCAAGGCGCAGGACAAAGCGGCGAAGCTCATAGCCGACGGTCGCGACGTGATAATCGTGGGTGAGCGAAATCATCCCGAGGTGGCGGGCCTGCTGGCTTGCGCGGCGAACCGGGCGGTCGTCGTCGAAAACGCCGAGGAACTCGAAGGTCTCAGCGACATGGAAGCGGTCGGGGTGGTAGTCCAGACGACGCAATCGATTGAAAACCTGCGAAGCGTCGTCGACGGCCTGCTTGATAAGACAAAAGAGCTGATAGTCTATAATACGATATGCAGCGCGACGAGCCAGCGCCAGAGCGCGGCGGCCGAGCTTGCCGGGAGTGTCGATATGATGCTGGTGGTGGGCGGCAAGAACAGCGCGAACACTACGAGGCTCAATATTATATGTAAAGAAAGGAACCGGCGGACGCACCATATCGAGACCGCCGATGAGATAGAGGCCGCCTGGCTGGAGGGTGTCGGCAACGTAGGCATCACGGCGGGCGCGTCGACCCCCGACTGGATTTTGAAAGAAGTCATCGACTACCTGGAATCGGGTTAATATGGCCCCTCCTGAGATTTATAAGATAAAAAAGGGGAGCCTCGCCGAGAAGCACGATTTGCGAGCAGGCGACGCGATACTCTCCATGAACGGAAAGCCGCTCCGCGATATTCTCGACTTCGAGATGGCGGCGTCCGAGCGCGAGGTAACGCTCATGGTGCTGCGGAGCTGCTGTATTTTAAAGATAATAATCGAGAATCCCTCGTATGAGAGCCTCGGAATACTCTTCGATACCTCGCTTTTCGACGGCATAAAGACCTGCGCGAACAAGTGTGTCTTCTGTTTTATAGACCAGCTGCCGCCGGGTATGCGCCGCGACGTCTATGTAAAAGACGACGATTATCGTCTTTCTTTTCTTTATGGTAATTTTGTGACCTTGACCAATATGGGAAGCGAGGATGTCGAGCGAATCATAGGCGACCGTATCAGCCCGCTCTATGTCTCGCTCCATGCGACGGAGCCCGCGCTCAGGACGCATATGCTCGGGCGAAAGAAGGGCGATGACTCGCTCGGGCACCTCAAACGTATGACCGAGGCGGGAATCGAGGTCCATATCCAAATCGTCCTCTGCCCCGGCTTGAACGACGGTGAGGTGCTCGCCAAGACCGTCGACGACCTGGCTTACGGGTACGATAACATCGAGTCGGTCGGGATTGTGCCGGTGGGGCTGACGGGGCACCGGGAGGGCCTCTACGAGTTGAGCGCCTTTTCTAAGCAAGACGCTATCGCGCTCATCGAAGAGGTATCGGCGTGGCAGCGTAAATTCGAATCCGAAAAGGGCCGCGCTTGGGTCTATCTCGCGGATGAGTTCTATATATCGGCCGGCGATGACCTGCCGCCGCTCGGGCATTACGATGATTTCCCGCAAATAGAGAACGGCGTAGGCTTGTCGCGTTTGTTCATCGACGAGGCGCGCTCCGCGATGGATGCGCTCGACCAAACATTAACCACGCAAGCGCTCGCCGTCGTGACGGGGACGCTCTTCGCGCCGGTCTTAAGAAGGGTTATCGAGGAGTTAAGGCGAACTCATAAGCTTAATATGGAAGTCATAGCGGTCGACAATCTCTTCTTTGGGGGATATGTCAACGTGACCGGCCTTTTAGCCGGGAGCGATATAGTCGCGGCGGTCGGCGCACGGCTCAAAGAACACGAGCGCCCCGACATGTTATACTTGCCGGATGTGCTGCTCAATGCCGACGGCCTCATGCTCGATGACTCGACGCCGGAGACGGTCGCCGAAGAACTCGGCCTGAGCGTTAAGGTCATTGAAAGCTCAGGCACGGGCTTTGTCGGCAGTCTGGCGGAGCAGTCGATTGGTTGAGCTGAACCAGAGGCACGTTGTTTTCCGGAGAGTAGACCGGTCGATAGGAACCGGTTGTTTTTCAGAGAGTCGAATAGTCGATTGCTTTAATGCTTGATTTGTTTTTGCGGAACTTGGAGGTAGAACACGAAAGATGACATATCCATTAGTCGCCATTGTCGGCCGGCCAAACGTCGGTAAGTCGACGCTCGTAAATAGAATAGTCTCACAGCAGCTCGCCATCGTCCACGAGACGGCGGGCGTCACCCGCGACCGCAACTACGTCGATGCCGAGTGGAACGGAAAGACCTTCACCATAATAGATACCGGCGGCATAGATTTCGGGGAAGACATCTCGATGGGCCGGCTCATCACCGACCAGGCGATGCTGGCCATAGAGGAAGCCGATGTGATTGTGCTCGTCGTCGATGGTATCGTCGGCCAAATGCGCGAGGACGAGATGGTCGCCAAAGTTTTGCGGGCGTCGAAGAAGCCGATTGTGCTGGCGGTAAACAAGATCGACGATATGGCGCACGAAGCGGCGATTTACGATTTCTACAACCTCGGCCTGGGCGACCCTCATCCCGTTTCGAGCAGCCACGGCCGCGGCGTCGGCGACCTGCTCGACGTAATAGCGGCGCTTATCCCCTCGGTCGAGCGGATAGAAGATATCAATGAGGTAAAAGTCGCAATAGTCGGGAGGCCGAATGTCGGCAAGTCTTCGATAATAAATAAGATTTTAGGGGAAGAGCGGGCGATAGTAAGCGATATCCCGGGCACGACGCGTGACACTATCGACACCGTCCTCGAAAAAGACGGCATCATCTACCGGTTTATCGACACGGCGGGGTTGAGGCGGCAGTCGAGCGCCAAAGAGGATGTCGAATATTACAGCTTCGTCAGGTCGCTGCGGGCGCTCGATAGGGCCGATATCGCGGTCATCGTCATAGACGCCGTCGAAGGCCCATCGACCCAGGACCAGAAGATAGCGAACCTGGCCGAAGAGCGGGGGTGCGCGAGTATTCTTGTCCTGAACAAGTGGGATTTGATGGACGACCCGGAATGGGCGGCAAAGGTTCAGGACGTTCTCGAAAACAAGATGCGGTTTCTCGATTACGCGCCGCGCCTCAAAGTGTCGGCCGAGACCGGGATGGGAATTCATAATGTATTCGACCAGCTCAAAATAGTAATGGGCGAATACGAAAAGAGAGTTTCGACCTCGGCGCTAAACGGTCTGGTCATGAAGATAAAAGCGGAAGGCTTTCAGCCGGCGAAGGGCGGGAGGACGCTCAAGATATCTTATGCCGCGCAGATACGAATAAAGCCCCCGGTATTCGTATTCTTCGTCAACCACCCGGAACTTGTTACCGACTCCTATAAGCGGTATATTGAGAACCAGATTAGAGACGTCTTCGCCTTTATCGGCACCCCTTTGAACATCCGGTTTAGAAGTAAATATACGTAGGGTGCGGTCGTCGCTTATAGCCGAAACCCTTAAGAGACCGCAATCCTGGAGAGCTAGCCATAGGAGCCTTAATTGCCATACCCGACAGCAGCATTGGTCGTATTCGCATACTTACTGGGGTCGGTGCCGTTCGGGTTGCTCGTAAGTAAGCTCCTCTTTCATGTAGACATAAGGGAGCATGGGAGCGGGAATATAGGGGCGACGAATGCGTATCGAACGCTCGGCCCGGTCGCGGGAGTGGTCGTGCTCACGGCAGATATCCTTAAAGCGATGATACCGGTCTTCGCGGTAAGATATTTCTTGGCGGGTACACCGGACGCGGTGCCGCTTGCCGGCGTCGCTGTCGGTTTGGCCGCCATCATCGGCCATAGCTATTCGATATTCCTAAGGTTCGGCGGCGGCAAAGGGATGGCGACCGCGGGCGGCCTCATACTGGCTCTATGGCCGCTGGTCGCGCCGATTCTGGTCGGTATTTGGATAGTGGTCATAGCGGTGACGCGATATGTCTCCGTCGGCTCGATAATTGTGGCGATGCTCTTGCCGGTCTTGGTCTATTTGATGTACCCGAAGGCCGAGTATATAATATTCGCGCTCTTGGCGGGGGTGGTAATAATCTTTCGGCACCGCTCGAACATCGCCAGGCTTCTCGCGGGCCAAGAGCTGAAGTTTGGGACAAAAACCGAAGCGGAGGAAGGTTAAACTGAAAAAGATAGCGGTAATAGGAGCGGGTAGCTGGGGAACGGCTATCGCGAACTTGCTAGCCAATAAGGGATACGCGGTAAGGCTTTGGACGCGCGACGCCTCGGTCGCCGACGCGATCAATATCACAAAGCGCCATCCGAAGTACCTCACCGATGTGGCGATAAACCCGGCGGTTAAGGCTACCTATGATTTAGAGGACGCGGCGGCTGGAGCCGAAGTCGTCGTCATGGCGACCCCGTCCCATGTGACGCGAGAGACGCTCTCACAATTGAGCGACGGCATCCGGGGCGAGACGGCTGTAGTCAGCCTGGCCAAGGGAATCGAGGAGCACAGCCTGAAGCGGATGTCGCAAGTCATGCGCGAAACACTCCGTCCGGAGATGAGAAATCGCGTTGCTGTCCTGTCCGGGCCGAACCACGCCGAAGAGGTGAGCCGGAGCATTCCGTCGGCGACGGTAATCTCCAGCCCCAGCCGGAGCGTCGCTATCAAACTTCAAGATATCTTTATGACGCCGTACTTTCGGGTATACACCAACCCGGATTTGATCGGCGTCGAGATGGGCGGGGCGGTCAAGAACGTTATCGCGATTGCCGCCGGCATCTCGGACGGGCTGGGTTTTGGGGACAATACGAAAGCGTCGCTCTTGACGCGCGGTCTAGCCGAGATGATACGCCTCGGCACCGCGATGGGAGCCGAAGCGCGGACCTTCGCGGGCTTGGCGGGCATCGGCGACCTGGTCGTTACCTGTATGAGTCAACACAGCCGGAATAGGCGGGTCGGCGAGATGCTCGGCAAGGGCATGAATCTTACGCGGATATACGATGAGATGAACATGGTCGCCGAGGGCATACGGACGGCTTCGGCGGTGGCCGCGCTCGCCGAGGAATACCAAATCGACATGCCCATAACGGAGAACGTGCGCAACGTTTTATATCTCGACAAGAACGCGCTCGAATGCGTCTCCGAGTTGATGTCGCGCGGAGCGGTCGAGGAGATGCAAGGCGTCGAATGGGAAGCGGATTAGCGAGCCCAAGGCTCACCAGCTATTTAAGGATGCCGTGCGTGGCGGGACAAGCCTCATAGCGCGGCTAAAATCTAACAAAAGGGAGTAAAACGATGAAAATTCTGCAAATCTCACCGCCATGGATTCGGGTTCCACCTCTCGGCTATGGCGGTATCGAGCTGGTCGTAGGGCTCCTCGCCGACGAGCTTACAGACCGCGGTCACGACGTGACGCTTATGGCGACCGGAGATTCCGACACCAAAGCCCACCTCGAGTACCTTTTTGACGAGGGTCAGACCTCGAAACTCGGCATGACGCTCTACGATGCGATGCAGGTGAGCGAGGCGTACAAAATAGCGGATGAGTTCGATATCGTCCATGACCACAGCGGTTTTCTGGGAGTGGCGTTTTCGCACAGACTGAAATCGCCGATGCTCCACACCCTCCATGGCCCGTTTACCGCGGATACTTCGAGATTTTACGAGCACTTCAAAGACGCGGCCTATTACAACGCCATCAGTGAGTACCAGAAGAGCTGCCTCGACGGCTTGAATTATGTCAACACCGTCTATAACGCGGTAGATGTCGAGAAATTCGAGTATTGCGAAGAAAAGGACGACTATCTTATCCTGGTCAGCAGGGTCTGCCTTGCCAAGGGTACCCACCTGGCGATAAAGGTCGCCAAAGAGCTGGATAAGAAATTGATTCTGGTCGGCAAAATCGACCCGATAGATATGGAGTATTTCGCCACGCAGGTCGAGCCCGAAGTCGACGGTGAGCAGATTATCTTCACCGGGGAGGTCGGCGACGCCGAGAAGCGCGAGTTCTTAAAGAAAGCCGCGTGCTTTGTCTTGCCTCTCCAGTGGCCGGAGCCGTTTGGGTTGGTCATGGCCGAGGCTATGGCCTGCGGCACACCGGTCGTCGTTATCAGAAACGGCTCCTCGCCCGAGGTGGTAGCGGACGGCAAGACCGGGTTTGTTGTCGACACGGTCGCCGAGATGAACGGCGCGGTCAAACGCGTCGGCGAGATAGACCCGAGGGCGTGCCGCGAGCATGTCGAGAAGAATTTCAGCCCGGCAAAGATGACCGACGGGTATGAGGCGAACTACAGATTTATCTTGAACGAATAGGGCTTGAAGAAATAGGTATGGATATACACAGCGCACTCGTAGAATTTAAAGCACACCCCGGCGTGACCGGCATCTTCAGCGACCTAGATGGGACGCTGAGCGCTATCGCCCGGACGCCGGAGAGCGCGTCGATTACCCCGAATGTACGCGAGACGCTTACAATACTCAACGAGAAATACAAAGTCGTCGGCATCGTCAGCGGGCGCTCCTCGGACGACGCCAAGCGCATGGTCGGGCTCGACGACTTACTATATATCGGCAGCCACGGGCTCGAATGGATAGAAGGGGGCCGGCGTCACTATGCGCCCCAGGTTAAGAAGTATTTCGGCATGGCGCCCAGCCTCTACAATGAGTTAAGCGACTACTTTGCCAAGACCGATATCCGGGTCGAGAAGAAAAACTTAGGCGCGGCGCTCCACTATCGGCTGGCCGCTGACAAGGACGCGGCCCTCGCGTTAATCGAACCGGTCGTCGAAAAGATGCTCGTGAAGTATCCGATGAAGGTGGTGCGAGGGCGTTTTGTAGTCGACCTCAACCCCGATGTCGCGCTCGACAAAGGCGACACCATTATCGCGGTATGCATGCGAGAAGGGCTGGCGAACGTGCTCTACATCGGCGACGATGTCACCGATATCGATGCTTTTAGGGCGCTGCGCAAGCTCGAAGAGACGGAGAATGTTAAGGCGGTCTCGGTAGTGGTGGCATCGGATGAGGCGGCCGCGGAGGTAGCGGAAGAAGCCGATTTTTCGCTGGCCGGCGTCGGGGAGGTCGCGGCGCTTCTTAGATGGCTCGCGGAGTAGGCGCGGGGATGAGGATTCGAAGAGCCTACTACAGCACTCTACATTGTTCGGTTTGAGAGAGAGTATGTAGGCTTCGAGGTGAGATTTTGAAGAGACTGTTGCTCCACACATGCTGCGGCCCGTGCCTTATCGGTCCGGGTGAGATATTGAAGGCCGAATATGAGGTAACGAGCTATTACTATAATCCGAACATCCATCCGACCACCGAGTATATCGGGCGCCTGGAGACGTTGGCGGCTTACTGTCGCGACACGGGTTACAGGCTCGTCGTCGGAGATTACGAACCCCAACACCACCTCATTGAAGTCGCGGGCCTGGCGGAGGCGCGATGCGCGGCGTGTTATCGATTGCGCCTGGCGGAGGCGGCGAGATATGCGGCGCAAAACGGTTACGTTGCCTTTTCGACGACGCTTACGGTCAGCCCCTACCAGAAGCACGACCTTATCGAGGCGATAGGCAAACAGGCGGGCGAGGAACACGGGGCGGAGTTTATTTACCGGGATTTCCGGGCGCTCTATCGAGAAGGGCAAGGGACGGCGCGTGCGCTCGGGATGTACCGGCAGCCTTACTGCGGTTGCGTCTACAGCGAGATTGAGAGATACGAGAAGAAGTTGGCAAAAGCGGAGCGCGAGGCGCGGGAGTAAGCGATGAGGACATCTGACTTCGATTACGGCCTGCCGCCGGAGCTTATCGCCCAGGAACCGGCAGAGCCCCGAGACTCATCGCGGCTATTGGTCATCGACCGCGTCGGCGGCCGCTTAGAGCACAAGACCTTCAGGGATATAGCCGACTATGTCGAGGCGGGCGACTGTCTCGTCGTCAACGACACCAAAGTGATACCGGCGCGCCTCAAAGGAGAGAAGGCCGGCACGGGCGGAAAAGCGGAGATATTTCTGCTCCACGATACCGGCGACGGTCTGTGGGAAGCCCTGGTCAAGCCGGGGCGGCGGTTGGCGCCGGGCGCGAAGGTCTCCGTTGCCGGCGGGCTGATAGAAGCAACCGTAGTCAAGCGTTTGCCCGGAGGCGAGCGACTCGTGTCACTCGAATACGAGGGCGACTTCGAAGACGTTCTAGCGCAAGCGGGCGAGGTTCCGCTGCCGCCCTATATAGAGAAACCAATCGAGACGATAGAGCGCTACCAGACGGTATACGCGAACCGGCCGGGCTCGGTGGCGGCGCCGACAGCCGGACTTCATTTTACGCCGGAGCTGCTCGGGGCGCTCGCGGAGAAGGGCGTCAAAGTCGCGGCGGTGACCCTTAGGGTAGGCCTCGATACTTTCCGACCGGTTCGCGAGGACGAGGTCGAAGCGCACGAGATGCACAGCGAGTTCTACAGTGTGATGGCCGAGGCGGCCGAGGTCGTAAATGAGACTAAAGCCGCGGGCAAGCGGGTAATAGCCGTAGGCACGACCTCCGTTCGGGTCTTGGAGAGCGCCGGGGCGACCGGAGCGCTCGTTGCGGGCTCGGGCGATACCCGGCTCTTCATATATCCGGGCTACAATTTCAATATGGTAGACGCGATGATAACCAACTTTCACCTGCCGAAGTCGACACTGCTGATGCTGGTATCCGCGTTCGCGGGCAAGGATTTGATGGCGGAGGCATACCGGGAGGCGGTCGCGGAGCGCTACAGGTTCTACAGCTTCGGCGACGCCATGTTAATATTTTAAGGACAGCGATGATAGAATTCGAGCTGATACACGAGGATAAGCGGACGAGCGCGCGCGCGGGCTTGATAAAGACCCCGCACGGCGATATCGAGACGCCGGTCTTTATGCCGGTCGGCACCAAGGCGACGGTCAAGACGATGACGCCCGGCGAGCTGACCGATATCGGAGCGCAAATCGTCCTCGGCAATACCTACCACCTTTACCTGCGCCCCGGCCACGACCTCATCGAGCAAGCGGGGGGCCTGCACAAGTTCATGAGCTGGGACAAGCCCATCCTTACCGACAGCGGCGGGTTCCAGGTGTTCAGCTTGAGCGATATGCGTAAGATAACCGACGAGGGCGTCGAGTTCCGCTCGGTAATAGACGGCTCATCCCACTTCTTCACTCCCGAAAAAGTAATCGAGATAGAAGAGGCGATCGGCGCCGATATCATTATGGTGCTCGATGAATGCGTTGCCTACCCCGCCGATAAAGCGGACGCCGAGCGCGCCGTTATGCGCACCTACGAATGGGCGAAGCGCTCCAGAGCGGCGCTCACATCCGACCAGGCGCTCTTTGGAATCGTGCAGGGCGCGACCTACGAGGATTTAAGGAAGCGCAGCGCCGAGCTGACGGTCGGGCTCGATTTTCCGGGCTACGCTATCGGGGGCCTGAGCGTCGGGGAGCCGCATTCGAAGATGTTCGAGATTCTCGACTACACGGTCCCGGTGCTCCCGCGCAATAAGCCGCGCTATGTGATGGGTCTGGGCAATCCCACAAGCCTCGTCGAGGCGGTCTCGCAAGGTATCGATATGTTCGATTGTGTGCTGCCTACGCGGATTGCGCGCAACGGCACCGCGCTGACGAGCGAGGGCAAGCTAAACCTGCGCAACGCGAGATTCGCGAAAGATTTTACCCCGCTCGACCCGACCCACGACTGTTATGTCTGCGACAACTACAGCCGGGCATACTTGAGGCATTTGGTCCAATCGGACGAGATACTCGGGGCGCGCCTGCTGACTTGGCATAATCTCGCTTATCTCTTCGATCTTATGCGGGGCGCGCGCCAAGCGATTCTCGAGGACCGTTACGCGCGCTTCCGGGATGAATATCTGGCCGGGCACGACATGGAATTCGGAACAATATAGGGTCAATGGGGTATAGTATTTTATGAAAGACCTGTATTATTAGATAGCGAGCGACAGCGTAACGACGGCAAGCAGTTTAGGGGGGGGGTAGAGGATTTGGACGGATCGACATTACTGATAATCTACATAGCCGCGTTTTTCGTGATCTACTATATGTTTTTGATTAGGCCGCAGCAAAAACGGGCCAAAGAGCGCAGGGTGCTCCTTAGCGAACTCAAGGTCAATGACGAGGTCATAACCTTTGGCGGGCTTCACGGAAAGATAAAGGATATCCGCGAAGATATCGTCATCCTGCAAATAGACGAGAACGTGCGCGTCAAAGTCGACAAGGATGCGATAGGCGCAAGGACGGCTAAGGACGAGGCCGGGAAAGCTGCGGTGGCGAAGTAGCAGGGGTCAAGAGAGCGCAATCGAGGCGGCAAGTATGGGACTAACAGCGGCGGAGGTCCGAGAGCGGTTCTTAACCCACCTGGGGGCGGAAAGAAATCTCTCGGCCAACACCATTAGCGCATACGATACCGATATCCTCCAGTTTTTCGCTTTTATCGAGCGAGAGGCGTTGGACATGGAAGATGTCGATTTTCGCGTCTTGCGGAACTACCTGGGGCTATTGCAGCGAAAAGGATATGACCGAAAGAGCGTAGCGCGTAAACTTTCCGCGATACGCGCCTTCTATCGGTTCGCTCGGGAGCGCGCCGGTATCGAGAAGAACCCCGCCGATATCGTATCCGCCCCGAAATTAGAGAAGAAACTACCCAAGTATTTAAAAGAGCACGCGCTCGAAGAATTGCTGGCGGCGCCCGACATCTCGACCACGCTGGGATTACGCGACAAAGCGATGCTCGAATTTTTCTATGCGACCGGTGTGCGGGTGAGCGAGTTGACCGCGCTCGACCTCGACAGCATAGATTACGCGAAGTTCGAAGTGCGCGTCGTCGGAAAGGGGCGCAAAGAGCGAATTGTGCCGATACATAAAACCGCCGCGGACGCCGTCCGAGCATATGTAGGGTCGGGCAGAAAAACATTGGCCCAGGGCCGAAGACCCGAAGAAGGCGCCACCACAGCGCTGTTTTTGAACTTTCGCGGCGCGCGGCTGACCCCCCACGGCGTCCGCTGTATTGTCGGCAAGTATGTAAGGCAAGTGGGCCTAAGCGGGGGGATAACGCCGCATGCCGTAAGGCATACTTTCGCGACGCATCTCTTGGAGCGCGGCGCGGATTTAAGGTATATACAAGAGCTGCTCGGGCACGTTGATTTATCATCGACACAGGTTTATACTCATTTAGATAAAGCACGGCTTAAAGAAGTATACTTGAAGGCGCATCCGAGGGCTTAGAGTTACAACTAGACGCAATAACCGGAGACGAATTTGGAAACCCGAAGCCAAGGCGACATAATCGAGGTATGGAAGACATACAAGGGCGAAGCATGCCAGGATTGTCGCGATAAACTCATAATCAACTATGCGCCGCTCGTAAAGTATATCGCGGGCCGCGTAGCCGCGAATCTTCCCCAAAATGTCGACCAGGCCGACCTGGTAAGTTATGGCCTCTTCGGTCTTATCGACGCTATTGAAAAGTACGATATGGCGCGTGAGATCAAGTTTGAGACTTACGCGATAACCAGGATAAAGGGAGCGATAATCGACGAACTCAGAGCGCTCGATTGGGTTCCTCGTTCGGTCAGACACCGGGCGCGTGTTCTCGAGCGCGTCTACTATGAGCTTGAAAACGAGCTTCGCCGGCCGCCAAGTGACGCCGAGGTCGCCAACGCGATGGGCATCACGGTAGAGGAGCACGGCGAATTACTAAGCCAGCTCAGCTATACGTCGATGCTCGCGCTTGAGGAACTCTGGAATGTCGGCGAAAAAGATGACAAGGTCAGCCTCATCGACAGCATCGAAGATACCTCCAGCCCAGACCCGGCGGACAGCTTCGAGTTCGAAGAGATGAAGACGATTTTAGCGGACGCCATAAAGAAGCTTCCCGACCGGGAACGGACCGTAATAGCGCTTTACTACTACGACAACCTCACCTTGCGCGAGATAGGCGAGATCCTCGGGGTCACCGAGTCGCGCATCTCGCAGCTCCACACCAAAGCGGTCATTCGCCTCAAATCCAAGATGCGCAGCGCGCAGATTGTCCAGAAGGATTAGCATTTCTTCGCGCACATAATGGTACAATATTAAGCTCAGAGATTTTGCAACTCATATTTTATATCCCGTAGCTCAGGGCTTTAGCCCTGATAATCGCATATGCATGGCCGTTATCAGCCCTAAAGGGCTGAGCTACGTCAATTAAAATCCCCGGTTGCAAGGTTGCTATTTTGAGTTGCAAAATCCCTGAAGCTATCGTTCATCGTGTAAATCGCAAATCCTGCGTGCTATTATGCCTAACCGCCCTTACGCATGAATGCTATTCTTGGGAGTGTCCGGCTATTTTGCTGTGCCGGCAACTGCTTGTGTAACCATACGCATAAAGTCGAAGAAACTGCTTGACATCAGATCGTTTCACTGAGCGCAAAAGGAGGTAAAATGAGAAAAACGGCTTTTGTTTGCATGGTTGTAATCATATCAATGCTCTTGCCGAGTACCGCGTTTGCATCGTATGGGTATGATTACGCTGCTAAGTTTTTTATTGCGCCTTACACTCTAAAGGCTGCAAATGACGCGTGGGCTAAACTGGGACTTACGTATTCCAGCTATTATGGCGACAATTTTACCAAAAGCACATTCTTGGCCAACGCGAAATACGGCAACGGCGTGTATGCTCTAGCGCACGGTAGCCTTAGCACGCGGTCGATATTTGATGGTACGGGTACGTTAGTTACTAATGGTAAGGAAATCACGACCGCGGATATCAATACCGCAAGAGCAAGTGATTGGAAGAAGCTGGTCTTCATAGACGCATGCTTCTCAAGCAATGACGACAAAATGTCGCGGGCTTGGGGCATATTTACCGGCGACGGCTCTATCCATGCGTATGTGGGATGGAATGGTTGTTCGTCTGATAATCAGCAGTACTGCGATTACACCATGACGTTTTGGAGTTCGGTCGCAAACAAGAATACGATAAGCTACTCCATGTCTGAAGCTAGTAGATTATCCGGCGTAACGAACGCGCGCGGGTTCGGCAGCCTCAATTGGCGCTACTAATAAGCGTAAGCGAAAGGAAGAGAGCTAAATGAACGTTAAGAGAGTTTTTGGTAAAAAGCGGCTGCTGGTTTTAGCGGTAGTTCTTGTTTTAGCGTCGGTATCGCTATCCGTACTTATCGCAGAGGCCGACGAGCCGTACTTTCTTTTCAAGCCGACGACGAAGACGCCGAAAGTCGATAAGGAAGCGGCGACCAACATCGCAAAGCAGGTATTTCAAAAGATGCGCCCCGGCGCCGTTGTTGAAGAGATTGAACTCACGCAGAAGGGTTCGCTCGTAGCACCTATCTGGGTGGCGCGCTCTGGGAAGAAAGATTACGACAAAGATGAGGTCGAGATAGACGGAGCCACCGGCAAGCTGATAGGTTTATTAAGCGGGACCGCTATGGACAATGCATTGGCATCCTTACAAGCCAAACACCCGCTGCTGCCCGAAGAAGAAGTGCTAAAGCGCGCCACAGCCCGAGGAAAAAGCTTCGGAATAGCTGTTCCGGATTCCAAGCCGACCGAGGCGACATCGTATAGACAAATAGACAGCGAGGAGGAGGGCACAGTTCAATGGATGTTTAAGTGGGCAAGGGAGAGCCGCGGCTATAAATATTACAACGACTGGTTCCTAATCATCGCAGACGGATACAAGGGTGAGATAATAGGCAGCAACAAAAGATACGAATCGGTCGAACCTTCGACGTTTGCCATAAATGTGAGTAAGGAACGTGCGTTACAACTCGCTTCGACTATCAGTGCGAAGAACGGCTTCGATGTAAGGCCGGAGAATGCCGTGCTGATGATCGTCAACCCAAACTATCGCTGGACAGCAGAGAACTTTGTTCTGGACACGGTCGAGGCGAGGCTTGCCTGGGTAATCGATTTTAAGAAGACCGAAGAAGGCCACGGCTCGATTTGGATCGATGCCGCAACGGGAGAGAAGCTCGGCGGTGACGAGACGCGCTAGCGCGGAAAAACCATCGGGGTAAAGAGTCTTGCCGCACGGTTGCATGGGAGGCCTATCCATGCAACCGTGCGGATACTAAGCCGGGCAGACGCGGTCCGCAAAAAGCTTGCCCTATAACACCTCTTATGATAGAGTATTCTCCATTACACACGCCGTTGGATTTCGGCCGGGTGCCTGAAAAGGTCGGTCGGGAGTTGAAAGCGGCGGAGGAAAAAACCAAGAAAGGAGGTGCGGTAATGGCGGTTGTTTCCATGAAGCACCTATTAGAGGCCGGAGTCCACTTCGGGCATCAGACGCGCCGGTGGAACCCGAAGATGAAGTCCTACATATTTACCGAGCGCAACGGTATCTACATCATCGACCTTCAGCAAACCCTGGGCCTTATCGAACGAGCTTATGCGTTCGCGCGCGACATCGCGGCAAATGGCGAGCAAATCCTCTTCGTGGGTACTAAAAAACAGGCTCAAGAGGCCATTCAAGAGGAATCGGCTAAGTGCGAGATGCCTTATGTCAACTATCGTTGGCTGGGAGGCATGCTCACGAACTTCAAGACGATTTACAGTCGCGTAAAAAGGCTTGAATATCTCGAGATAGTAAATACCGAGAACCCGGGCATGCTCACCAAGAAAGAGCTGTTGAAGCTGAACACCGAAAAGACCAAGTTGCAGAGGAATCTCGGCGGAATCACCGATATGAAGAAACTTCCGGGGGCTGTGTTCATCATCGACCCCAGAAAAGAGAGAATAGCGGTGCAGGAGGCGCGTCGTCTCGAAATCCCTATTATAGCGATTGTCGATACGAACTGTGACCCCGACGAGATCGATTATGTGATACCCGGCAACGATGATGCTATTCGCGCGGTGACGCTTATCACGCGCGTTATCGCCGACGCGGCACTCGAAGGTCGTGAGGCCTGGATGGCGTCGCTCGGAAAGCCCGACGTTGTAATACCGAAGGCTGAAGAAGCCAAGGCGGGCGAAGCTAAAGCCGAAGCGAAGGTCGAAGTTAAAGTAGAAGCCAAAGCTGAGGACGTGGAGAAAGCGGCTGAAGCTAAGGAGGACGTCGAAGCTAAAGTTGAAGTGAAGGCGGTTGAAGAGACTGCTGAGAAGAAAGCTGAAAGCGCGGAAGCTTCTTCGAAAGCGTAGTTTGCGTTAAATGCGGAAGAACAGCGGCGATACGCCGTTATAACCAATACAGTTACCCGTTTTCACACTTAAGGAAACGGGTAACTGAACGTAGGGGACGTTGTTACGGCTACTACGGTTAACTACAGCTACGCGCGCGCCCTTCGCGCCGGGGGCGCGTGGACGTAAGGCCGGAGGCGCGTGGACGGAGGCCGGAGGCGGGGACGGTCAGCCCTAAAGGGCCGAGCTACGAATCCGTGTAGCGCTTCGCGTTGCGGCCATGGCTTGAAGCGTGCTAACGTCGACGACCTCGATCGAGACCCCGCAGCGGCACTTAGCGCGCGGGGGCGTGGCTTGAAACGAGTAAAGGACATAAACATAGGGGTAATACAGGGGTAATATCGGGTAAATACAGGGTAAATACAGGGGGTTCCAATGGAAATCACGGCAGCTGCAGTAAATGAACTGCGGAAATTGAGCGGCGCCGGCATGATGGATTGCAAGAAGGCGCTTTCGGAGGCGGGCGGCGATGTCGCCGCAGCCACCGATATTCTTCGTAAAAAAGGCCTGGCATCGCTGGCCAAAAGGGCGGGACGCGAGGCGAACGAGGGACTCGTAGAATCCTATATTCATAGTGGAGGAAAAATCGGTGTCCTTGTTGAAGTAAACAGCGAGACTGATTTTGTCGCGCGCAGCGATGACTTCAAGCAGTTCGCGCACGACGTTGCGCTCCAGATAGCGGCGGGCAATCCGACCTATGTGACCCGTGAGGAAGTGCCGGAATCGATCGTCATCAAAGAGATGGAGATATACCGCGCGCAAGGCCTCGAAGAGGGCAAGCCGGAAAACGTACTCGACAAGATAGCCCAGGGTCGCATCGAAAAGTATTATCAGCAGGTCGTTTTGATGGAGCAGGAATTCGTCAAGAATCCGGATATGACGATGAAGGATTATCTCGGCGGCCTCGTCGCGAAGCTCGGAGAGAATATCGGAGTCAGAAGGTTTGTCCGCTACGAGCTGGGCGAGAGCGTTTAGTCGGAGACCGCACTTAACCTAAAGGAATATTGCGGGCAACGGAATCGTAATAATTGCCAAAAAGAGAGTGTGATATGGCGACCTATAAATACAAGAGAGTACTTCTGAAACTGAGCGGACAGTCTCTCGCCGGAACCGGCGGTTACGGGATAGACCCCGCTGTGATGCTCGGGATAGCGCAAGAACTGAAGCGGCTTTACGAGGACAACATCGAAATCGCGGTAGTCGTCGGCGGCGGTAATATCTTCCGCGGCTTCGAGGCGAGCGCTAAGGGTATGGACAGGGCGACCGCGGACTATGTCGGCATGCTTGCCACGGTGATGAACGCGCTCGCGCTCCAGGAAGCCATGGAAAAAGAGGACGTTTACACCAGAGTCCAATCGGCCATCACGATGCAAGAGGTCGCCGAGCCGTATATTCGCCGGCGCGCGATACGCCATCTTGAAAAAGGCCGGGCGGTGATATTCGCGGCGGGCACCGGCAACCCGTATTTCAGCACGGACACGGCGGCGGCGCTCAGGGCGCTCGAAATCGGCGCGGAAGCGATTCTTAAAGCCACGCGCGTCGACGGCGTCTACGATTCGGACCCGGAGAAGAATCCGGATGCGCGGCGTTATTCGGAACTGACCTATATCGACGTTCTAAATAAAGGGCTGCGCGTGATGGATGCGACGGCGATATCTCTCTGTATGGACAACGACATTCCCATAATCGTCTTCGACATGACCCAGCCCGACAACCTTCGCAGGGTGTTGTTGGGCGAAGATATAGGCACGACGGTGCGAGGAGGGCGATAACGTGTTCCAGGAAGTCATAAACGAGTCGGAATCGAAGATGAAAAAGGCTGTTGAAGCGATACGCAATGAGATGGCGGGAATCAGGACCGGGCGGGTAACAGCCGCTTTGTTCGACCGAATTGTCGTCGACTATTACGGCACGCGCACGCCCCTGAAACAGGTTGCGAGCATCAGTACTCCCGAAGCGCAGTTGGCTGTTATCCAACCGTGGGATAAATCGGCTATAACCGCGATTGAAAAAGCGATTATGACCTCGGATATCGGGGTGACCCCCTCTAACGACGGGACGGTCATCCGCTTGCCCTTCCCCCCGCTGAGCGAAGAGCGACGGAGAGATTTTGTAAAGCTGACCAAAAAGGTCGCCGAAGAGGGCAAAGTATCGATTCGCGGTGTCCGCCACAGCGGTCGAGACGACTTGCAAGTGCTCGAAGAAGAGAAGGAGATATCCGAGGACGACCGCAAGAGGGCCGAGAAGAAAATCGATGAGTTGACCGAGAAGTACACCAAGGAGATAGACGCCATGTTCCAGCGAAAAGAGCAGGAGATAATGGAGGTCTAGGTTCTCATATATTATATGGAATCCGGGCTTAAGAAAAGCCCGCGCAAGAGGTGCTGGAAAGTGATAGGGTAGTCCGGGATTGAAGAGGCATAAAACGGGTCTTCGCAAGGGGTCTACGGCGCCGGGCGGAGACCTTTCCGCGGACGAGGTTAAAAAAGATTACGTCCCGCGCCATGTCGCCGTGATTATGGACGGTAACGGGCGCTGGGCGTCAAAACGGAAGCTGCCCAGGTTGGCGGGGCACAAAGCCGGCTCTAATGCTATCAGGCGCGTCATCGAGATAGCGACGGAGATAGGCGTCGAATACCTGACGCTCTATACGTTTTCGACGGAAAACTGGAAGAGGCCAAAAGATGAAGTAACCGGTTTGATGTCGTTGTTCGAAGAACAGATGGCCAAAGAGACCGATGAGTTGGACCGACAAGGCGTGCGCATCAGGGTGCTGGGACGGATGGCGGAATTGCCCGACAGCACGAGAAAGGCGTTTGCCGATGCGATTGAGAAGACCAAAGGCAACTCGCGGCTCAACCTGAACCTGGCGCTCAACTACAGCGGCAGAGCGGAGATAGTAGATGCCGCAAACGCCCTCTGCGAGGCAATCCGCACGGGAAAAGAGAAGCCCGATATAACTGAGGAAATGTTCGCGCGTTACGTGTATACTTCAGGTATGCCCGACCCCGAATTGTTAATCCGCACCAGCGGCGAATTACGGGTGAGTAACTTTCTCCTTTGGCAAATCGCGTATTCAGAGTTGTGGATAACCGAGAAATTATGGCCTGATTTTACTAAAGACGATTTTTCGCAAGCGGTTGCCGAGTATAAGCAGCGGAAAAGAAGATTCGGTGGGTTAGTCGAAGTCTAGTCGGAGCAAACAGGAGCCGAGAATGCTAAAAGAACGAGTGATCAGCGCGCTTGTCGGGGCCCCGCTTATTATCGCCTCTTTACTTCTGGGGAAGTATGTCTTCGCCTTATTGATTGTCATCATCGCGGTGATAGCGACCGATGAGTTCTATTCGATGCTTATTTTACGTGAGTTCAAACCCAATATCGTCGCCGGCGTAGGCGGAAGCATCGCCGTATTCCTGGGGACGCTTGCCGGTGGAGTCAGCGGCTTGTTGTTGGCCCTCGTCTTCGTGACGATGGTCGTCTTGGTATGGCAGACCTTTACCGAGGGCAGTATCGTAAACGCCGGGTTGACCATAACCGGCCTGGTCTATATCACGCTTCCGTTAAGCCACCTGATATTACTATACGGTCTCCCGCGGGGTGTAATCGGGGTCGTCCTGGTTTTAGTTGCGACTTGGGTAAGCGATATCGCGGCCTATGCCTTTGGCGGGGCGATAGGAAAGCGCAAACTGGCCCCGACGATAAGCGCCAAGAAGACTATCGAAGGTACGATAGCCGGCATAATAGCTCCGACGGTATTCATAGGTTTGGCGTTCATGACGCCGTGGATGCCCTTCGTCGTCGAGCAGGGCGCGGTAGTCGCGATTTTGAAGGGTTTGGGTCTCGGTTTGATAGTCGGTGTCGTGGCGCCGGTGGGAGACCTTATAGAGTCGCGAATCAAACGGGAGTTGCGCGTCAAGGACAGCGGCGCGACGATACCGGGCCATGGGGGCTTTCTGGACAGGTTCGACAGCGTCATCGTCGCCGGCGTCATCGCATATTACTATTGGCTGTTCATCGTTTAGAGAATCGGAAAGAGTCACGCGCCGTGTCGAAAACGATCGGCGTTAAACCGAGAGGTATTGATTGAAAAACATAGTCATTTTGGGTTCGAGCGGCTCGATTGGGCTGCAGACAATAGACATCGTCAAGCGCTATCCCGAAAGATTCAACATCGTCGGCCTTAGCGTCGATCGAAACATCGACATTTTAGAGCGACAGATAGCCGAACTTAAGCCGAAAGTAGTCGTTGTCGGTGACGAAGCGAGCGCCAAAAAGCTAAAGGACAAAGACCTGGGTGGAATCGAAGTCATGGCCGGCATCGCGGGCCTCGAGGAATTGGCCGCTTATCCGGGCGCGGACATTGTCCTTAACGCGCTGGTGGGTTCGGTCGGCTTGCGCCCCACGATAGCGGCGCTCAAAGCCCGGAAAGTCTTGGCGCTCGCGAACAAGGAATCGATGGTCGCAGGCGGCGCGATCGTAAACCGGACCCGCGAGGAGACGGACGCGGTCATACTGCCGGTCGACAGCGAACACAACGCGCTCTTCCAATGTATCGTCGGGGAGAGCGAAGATGAAATAGAGAAGCTCATGCTGACCGCTTCGGGAGGGCCGTTTCGCGGGAGAACGCGCGAAGCGCTCGGCAAAGTCACGGTCGAAGAGGCGCTCGCCCATCCGCGTTGGGTAATGGGTCCGAAGATTACCATCGACTCGGCGACTTTGATGAACAAGGGGCTCGAGGTCATCGAGGCGCACTGGCTCTTTCGTGTCCCGTATGAAAGAATCGAGGTCGTCGTCCACCCGCAGAGCATCATCCATTCGATGGTCGAGTTCAAAGACGGCTCGATAAAGGCGCACTTGGGGCGGACCGATATGCGCATCCCCATCCAGTACACCCTATCGTATCCCGAGCGATTACCGTCACCGGTACCGCCGTTGAGCTTTACCGACGTGGCGACTCTCACTTTCGAGGCGCCCGATTACGAGAACTTCCCGTGCCTGCGGTACGCGTTCGAGGCGGCCGAGGCCGGCGGGACTTATCCGGCGGCGCTCAACGCCGCAAACGAAGAGGCCGTCGAGGCGTTTCTCGACAAGCGTATCGGCTATCTGGACATCCCCCGCGTTATAAGGGGCGTCCTCGACCGTCACGAAGGCGGCGATGACGCCGATTTGGGTATAATTCTAGAGGTCGAGGAGTGGGCGAGGCGCGCGGCGGGCGAGGTCGTTAAAAGCCTTGCGAGATAGAGGGCAAGGCACATTCAGCTATTAGCGCCCGCTTCGAGTACAAGCCATCGCTAATAGCTGAAATCGCGGGCGTTATCGGGTATCCTTAATATAGTTGATCGAAGGAGAGTGAGTAGTAATTTTTATATTGGTAGCGTTTATAGGTCTGGGTCTCATCATATTCGTCCATGAGTTGGGCCATTTTGTAGCGGGCAAGCTCATGGGACTGAAAATCAGGGAGTTCATGTTCGGCCTTCCCGGTCCGCGTATCTTTTCGATTAAGTGGGGCGAGACCGAGTACGGGGCGACCTACATACCGTTTGGCGGCTATGTCCGGTTCGCGGGGACCGAGTCGGAGCTGCAGATGGAAGAAGACGAAGAGGATCGAAACACCCCGCCGGAGCGCAAATACGACTCGTTGCCGAAGTGGAAGAAATCCCTGGTAATGGTTGCCGGACCCGCTATGAACCTGCTGTTCCCGATATTGCTGGTGGCGCTGCTCCTGGCCGTTCAAGGACAGCAGTTTTTCCAACCGGTAATCGGCGAAGTCGTAAAAGGCAGCGCGGCGCAAGAGGTCGGAATAAAAATTGGTGACAGGATTGTCTCCGCCAACGGGGACGATATCGAGACGTGGACCGATTTGACGGACCATCTGCGCGAGAGTCCGGGCGAGCAAGTGCGCCTGACCATCGAGCGCGGGGATGAGACGCTGACGCTCACGCCGAAGCTGGGCGTAAAAGACGGCCGGGGTTTTCTCGGGGTCTCGCCGTCTGAAGACGAAGAGCCTATCGTCAAGCGCGAGCCCGTCCATCTGGCGCTCTACAAAGGGACGTTGCTCACTTACGACATGACGAAGTTCCTGGTGGTGACGGTCTACCACGTCATAACGCAGGACTCGGGACAGCTCACCGAGTCGAGCCGGGGTCCGGTCGGCATCATAGACGAGACGGCGCGCATCGCAAAGCAGGATTTCTGGCAATTTGTCGGGGTGCTCGCGTTTCTCAGCATAAATCTCGGCGTTCTAAACCTGTTGCCCATTCCGCCGCTCGACGGCGGGCGGCTCGCGATATTGGGGGTCGAGGGCATCATAAGGAGGCCGATCAACAAGAAGCTGGTCTTTGGAATCAACGCGGCGGGTATGGCGCTCTTGCTGACGCTGATGTTCTACCTCATCGTCATGGATGTCGGCAGGATATTCACACGAACCGTGGGCAACGGTGGTGGCTAGCGTGTCGCATAAAACCCGGGTCGCGACAGTCGGCGACGTTAAAATCGGCGGCGGCAACCCTATAGCCGTCCAGTCGATGACGAACACCAAGACCGAAAATATCGCCGAGACCATCGAACAAATTAAAGAACTCGAGGAGGTCGGCTGCGATATTATCCGCGTGGCGGTACCGAGCCGCGAAGCCGTCGAGGCGTTGTCGCGGATAAAGAAGGCCATCAATATCCCGCTCGTCGCCGATATTCATTTCCACTGGGAGTACGCGATAGGCGCGCTCGACGCGGGCGCGGACAAAATTCGCATCAACCCCGGCAACATCGGCAAGCCGGAGCACGTCGCGACCATCATCGAAAAAGCGAAGGAAAAGGGCGCGGCGATTCGCATCGGAGTCAACTCGGGCTCGCTCCATCCCAAATACCGGAAAGAAGAGGACAGGGCGGTCGCGCTGGTCAAAAGCGCGCTGGAGTACGTAAGATTTTTCGAAGAGAAGCGCTTCGACAACTTGGTGCTCGCGGTTAAATCGTCTTCGGTCCTCGATTCCATCAAGGCGTACCGAGCGCTGGCGGCCGAGACCGACTATCCGCTCCATCTGGGCATTACCGAATCGGGCAGCCTGCTGTCGGGCACGGTCAAGTCTTCGGTGGGGCTGGGCATCCTTCTCGCCGAGGGGATAGGCGATACGCTGCGAGTCTCACTCTCGGCCGACCCTGTCCACGAGATAAGGGTCGGTTTCCTGATTTTGCGGTCGCTTGGGTTGCGCTCGTTCGGGCCGGAGATTATATCCTGTCCCACCTGCGGACGGTGTGATATCGACGTCATACCCGTCGTCGAGGAGATAGAGAGGCGGTTGATGAAGGTCCGCGCTCCGCTCAAGGTCGCGATTATGGGTTGCGCGGTCAACGGACCCGGTGAGGCGCGCGAGGCCGACGTCGGGGTCGCCGGGGGCAAGCGCGAGGGCGTCCTCTTCAGGGGCGGTAAGGCGATACGCAAGGTCGCCGCCGGCGATATGGTCGAAGAGCTGATGTCCGAGATAGAAGGGCTTATCGCTCAAAAGCATAGCTAGCGGCGGGCTTGAGCCGTCAAATAGAATCATCGCGCTTGTATATCCATCGCCGCTTATCGTGTAAAATATATAGTAGGGTTTGACCGCGGTAGGGTTTAACCGCGCCCGCATCGAACATCGCACACCGAAGACAAGCCCGCGCAGGAGGAATTTGATGAGATTTTCGAGACTGTTCGCGCCGACACTCAAAGAGAGCCCGGCCGAGGCCGAGGTTATAAGTCACAAGCTGTTGCTGCGCGCCGCCATGATACGCAAGGTAGCGGCGGGCATATATACATTTCTACCGCTCGGCAACCGGACGTTGAAGAAGATAGAGAGGATAGTCCGCGAGGAGATGGACGCGGTTGGCGCCCAGGAGATATTGATGTCGGCGTTGCAGCCCTCCGACCTTTGGATTAAGAGCGGGCGGTGGGACCGGTACGGGCCGGAGATGATGCGCCTGAAAGACAGGCATGGCAGGGATTTCGCGCTCGGGCCGACCCATGAAGAACTCGTCACCGACCTGGCCATGAAAGAGGCGAGGTCGTACCGGCAGCTGCCGTTGACCCTATACCAGATTCAGGTCAAGTTCAGGGATGAGATAAGGCCGAGATTCGGCTTACTGCGCGGACGCGAGTTTATCATGAAGGACGCGTACAGTTTCAACCTGGACCAGGACGACCTTGAGAAATCGTACAAAACCATGTACCACGCGTATAACCGCGTTTTTTCGCGGTGCGGCCTGGAGTTCAGGGCGGTCGATGCCGACACCGGGCTCATCGGCGGAAGCGTCTCCAAGGAGTTCATGGTACTTGCCGACGCCGGAGAAGACACGGTTATCTACTGCGACACCTGCGAATACGCCGCCAACCTGGAGGTGGCAAAGGCGCGTACCGGGGATGCCCCGGCGGTCGATGCCGAACACGCAGACGCGCGCGCTGTCGGCGACGGCGACCTCTGTCCGGAGTGCGACGGGTTGCTCAAGTCGGCAAAGGGCATCGAGGTGGGCCAAATCTTTCAGCTCGGCCTTGAGTACAGCGAGGCGATGGGCGCGACCTACGTAGATGAAAACGGCGAACTTAAGCCGTATGTGATGGGATGTTACGGGATAGGCGTAAGCCGTTTGATGGCGGCGGCGATCGAGCAGCACAACGATGCCGGCGGGATTATCTGGCCGATGGCGATAGCCCCGTATCATGTGGAGATAGTCGTCCTCAATTACGACCGCGAAGAGCAGCGAGAGCGCGCCGACAACTTATATAACGGCCTCGTCGCGCGCAACGCAGAGGTACTTCTCGATGACAGGATGGAGTCCGCCGGCAAAAAATTCGCCGATGCCGACCTGATAGGGATACCCGTACAAGTGGTCATCGGCGCGCGAACTCTTAAGAGCGGAAATGTCGAAGTAAAGGTCAGGGAGACCGGAGAGCGGCGCGATGTGCCGCTCGAAGAAGCGGTTGAATCGATCGCGGATGTGGTAATGGAATTGACAGCGGGCTAGTACCGCGGAGGAACTGATGCCGACCAATGGGAAATCGGTTGCCGTTATAGTGCCCGCGTTCAATGAGGAACGCCACATAGGCAATGTGCTCAGTATTTTAAAGAGCGTCGATGTAGTCGACGAGATAATCGTCGTCAGCGACGGCTCTAAAGACAGAACGGCGGATGTCGCGCGCGGCTTCGACGTCCGGGTAATAGAAAGAGCCGTCAACGGAGGCAAGGGCGCGGCGATGCAGGAGGGTATCGAGACTACCGATGCGGATATCATAGCATTCATCGACGCCGACCTTATCGGAATCACGCGCGAGCATATCGAAAACATGATAATGCCGCTCATTCACGAAGACGAACTATATATGACCGTTGGAAGGTTTACGAGCGGTCGCATAACGACGGACCTGGCGCAAGCTATGGTGCCGTTTATCTCGGGTCAGCGCGCCGTTAGGCGCGAGTTTTTGAAGGGTTTGCCCGATTTGAAAGCGACCGGCTATGGCGTTGAAATCGTCATCACGCAACACGCCAAGCAGAACAAGTTTAAGGTGCGGGAGGTACTCATACCCGAAGCGACCCAGGTCACAAAAGAAGAAAAGCTCGGTATGCGCCGGGGATTGAAAGCTCGTATGAAGATGTACGGCGATATCGCCAAACACATCGTGACTAAGGGCAAGTCCGGCTAGAGGTCTTTGACGGTCAGGGCTTCGCTCGGGCATTCGAGGACGCATTTGCCGCAACCGTAGCAGAGTTTGGTGTCGACCGCGGGAGGTTCTTCGGGGTCGATTTGGAACAAGGCTTTGGTCTTACATGCGTTTCTGGCGACGCATTTGGCGCAATGTTTACATCTGCCGTAGTCGACGATCGTCTGCTTCATAAATCTTAGTTAGTCCTCCACATTTCTTGAAAAAAGTCTCATCCCGTTTAGGATGACCAGTATCGATATTCCCGTGTCGGCGAAGACCGCCATCCACAAGGTAGCTACCCCGCCGACCGCCAGCGCTATAAAAGCGATTTTCGTGACAATCGAGACGGCCACATTCTGTTTGATTATCTTGAGCGTGCGGCGGCTCAAGTCCACCGTATACGGTATGCTCCGCAAGTCGTCTCCCATAAGCGCGATATCGGAGGTCTCGAGCGCAATGTCGGAACCGGCCGCGCCCATCGCGATACCGACGTCGGCCCTGGATATCGCCGGAGCGTCATTGACCCCATCACCAATCATAGCGACTCGGCCGTATTTCCGTATAAGTTTCTCTACTTCGGCGACCTTGTCCTCGGGGAGAAGGTCGGCGCGGTATTCGTCGATGCCGATCTTTCGCGATATCTCATTCGCGGTTTCCTTGTTGTCGCCGGTGAGCATGATTATATTCGAGATACCGAGGTCTCTGAGGCGCGAGACCGTGTCTTTCGCGCCTTGGCGGACGCTGTCGGCGACCGCGACAAGGCCGAGCAGCTTCTCATCGGTCCCAAGAATGAAGACGGTCTTGCCCTCGCGCTGCATGGCGAAGGTCAGCGGCTCGACCTCCGCATCGAGGACCTTCATCTCCGCGAAGAGACGGGGGTTGCCGACATAGTAGGTGACGCCGTCGATATCGGCTCGCAAGCCGCGTCCCGGCAACGAAACGAACCCGTCGGTCTCGGGCACTTCGACATCGAGCGTGTCGACAAAATCGACGACGGCGTCGGCGAGCGGATGGGACGATTTGGCCTCGAGCGCCGCTGTGATGCGCACGATATCGGCCTCGCTAAATCCGTTTAGGGGGACGACGTCGGTGACCGAGAGACGGCCCGATGTAAGGGTTCCGGTCTTGTCGAATACGACCGATTTTATCCGTCCGATGCTCTCCAGGTGCGATCCGCCTTTTATCAGGACGCCGTTTCTCGTCGCCGCGCCGATGGCCGCCGCAATCGATACCGGCGTCGATATTACCAGGGCGCACGGGCATGATATGACGAGCAGGACGAGCGCCCGGTAGAACCACTCCACGAACGAGCCGCCGAATAGCGGGGGGATAACGGCTACGCCGAAGGCCGCCCCTATAACGATTGGGGTGTAGTATGCCGAAAATCTCGCGATAAACTGCTGTGACGGGGCCTTTTTCGACTGCGCGTCCTCGACGAGGTGTATTATCCGGGCGATGGTACTGTCCGCCGCGAGCCGCGTGGTCTCGATTTCGATATAGCCGTCTTGGTTGAGTGTGCCGGCGTATACGTCGTCTCCGGGGTCTTTAGAGACGAGGGCCGATTCACCCGTGATTGTCGACTGGTCGACGGAGGAGCGCCCATAGACGACCCGCCCGTCTATGGGGATGCGCTCGCCGGGCTTGGTGATTATTATATCGCCGACGCTCAAGTCCTCGACGGGAACGAGTTTCGTCGCGGTTTCCGTCTTCACCAGGGCATGGTTTGGCGCGAACTCCAGAAGTCCGTGTATGGCGTGGCGCGTCTTGTCCATCGTATAGGCTTCGAGAAGCGTGCCTATCGCGTAGAGAAACATAACCGCCGCGCCCTCGACCCATTCGCCAAGGATGACGGCGCCGACAACCGCAAAGGTCATCAAGACGTTCATATCGAAGACGAGCGAGCGAAGCGACGCGAGCGAGCTTCTGGCCGGGCGGTAGCCGGCGACGAGTATCGTCGAGGCATAGAGTGCGACGGCGATAGGGGTAAGCCCCGAAATTAGTTGAACGGCACCGCCCGCCGCAAACGCAAACCCCGACACAAGGACCGCGCGGGCCCTTTTGTCGGTCGTCCAGAACTGTCCGCGTGTCTTGACAGGGACTTTGGCGCCCTCGATAGTCGCTTCATAGCCGGCCGCTTTGACGGCCCTGATGATAGTAGACGACGAGACGAGGCTCTCATCGTGCCCGACCGTTAGTTTAGCGGTCTCATAGACGAGGCTCGCCGATGTGACGCCCTTAAGAGCCGATATATTGCGCTCTAGCTTCATCGCGCAGTCGGGACAGTCCAAACCCTGTATTCGAAAAGCGGACGTTCTAAGGGCTTCTTTAGTGCCGACACTATAGCCGAAGGCCTCGATTTGGGAGAAGATGGTATCGCGCGAACTGACAGCGGGGTCGTATTCGAGATGGATGTTGGATGCCGAGAAATTGACGACCACGCTATCGACACCGGGCATCTTTTTAATCGCTTTTTCGACCTTGAGCGCGCAATCGGGACAATCGAGTCCGGATAGGGGATACGATTCCTCGGCGAGATGGACGCCGCCCTTTTTATCCGTTGCCATCTGCGCCACCCGCGATGTCGAATATGGTCGAGCCGACGGCCGTGTCTGGGAACTCCTCGCGGACGTGGTCGATACCCTCGGTTATCAGTCTTAAAATATGGCCGTCGTCGAGAGAATAGTAGACCATCTTAAAGTGTTTGCGGCGCTTGACGAGCCGCAGGTCTTTTAATTTGCGAAGCTGGTGGGAGACGGCGGACTGGCTCATCCCGACGACCTCGGAGATTTCGCAGACGCATAACTCGCCCTGGAGCAGGGCGGTGACTATTTTGACGCGAGTCGGGTCGCTGAGCACCTTGAAGGTCTCCGCAAGGCGCTCGGCCGTCTCGTCACAGACCAACCCGGCGCGAATGCGCTCTACTCTATCATTATCGGCTCGCACTACCCCGCAGATGTCGTGCCCTAACTCGTCGACGGCCAAATCGCACACCCCTTTTAATGTCGACTCCCCGGTCTTACCTATATATGAACGAGTGCTCATATGAACATGTTATAACGGAAGGTCGTCCAAGTCAAGGCATGCCGGGGAGTTTCAGGGGGTTAACGCGGGGTGCCGCTTAAAATTTGCCCTCGAGGTCGAGTGTGACATGCTTAAAGCCCAATGACTTCAAGCGGGCGACCAGTTCATCGCGGACAACGGGCTCGGCGACGCGCGCGATGTTCTCGGGAAAGACGATGACCCGCGCGACATCCTCGTGGTGGTGGTGGATGAAGGTCTCTGAGACCCCCTGCCGCAGCAGCCATCGTTCGACCTCGTATAGCTGCTCCATCTTATCTATATCGATGGGGATGCCGGTCGAGAAGCGGGAGGCGAGACAGAGATAGAGCGGCTTATTTATCTCCAGGCCGAATGTGTCGCTCAATTCGATGACCTCTCGTTTACTAAGTCGCGCTTCGAATAGGGGGGAGACTATTCCGAGTTCATCGAGGATTCTCAGCCATGGTCGGTCATCCGTTTTGTCGTCGAGATTGGTCCCGTCGACGACCGCATTGAATCCTCGCTCGACGGCCGTGGACGCGAAGATCGAGTAGAAATTTCGCTTACAGAGATAGCATCGTTCCGACGTGTTTTCGGCGAATTGCGGCAACCGGGTCTCGCCGCTCTCGACGAAGAGATGCTCGGCTCCGAGCGCGTCAGCGATGACGGCGGCCGCTTCCAGCTCCTCTCGGGGGAAGATGGGCGAGTCCGCCGTGACCGCGAGGACCTTGTCTCGCGGCAAGACCTCGAGCGCGGCTTTTAGAACGAGCGTGCTGTCTATTCCGCTCGAAAACGCTACGACGACGCTTTCAAGCATCTTTATGGTCGCTTTAACATGCTCGTACTTGGCCATTACGCTGTCGTCCAACATACTTTGCTCCTGGTCGATGGTCGTACCGATTTCCGCCCCGGCTCTCACAGCTGAGGGTTTTAGCCCTGATACCGGCTGCACCGCACTCTCGTAGCTCAGGGCTTTAGCCCTGATATTGCTGAACGTTTCGCTAGCTCTTACTAGTAGTCACACGAAAGCCGCTATCGCCGTAAATAAGTATCACTTATCGCAAAAATATCCTTGCATTATCATGCAACTCACTATATTATATATATTAACAAAAGTCTAGAAGGTTGATGAGAGTATGATAATACCCACAATCGCACGCCCCATAAGGCTATCGCACTTTAGAAAAGCCGGTTTCGGGCAAAGCCCGGAGTTCCGTCGGTTCGAAGCATACGACGTTATCTTGGACGATGAGAGCATGTCGGACTTTGACGGCTATATCTCCGAGCTAAAGTCCGCGCTGGCCGATACGGGGAACGGCGCCGCCGCCGTTCCGGACCGCTACCACCTTTATTCACAGCTCGATATAGGGCATTTCGATAAGGTTAGAGCGCGGGCCGCCGTCGCCGCGTATAAAGACCTCATCACGGGCATCTCCGGGCGGGGCGGGGCATACCTGACGATTCATATAGGCCTCAACTACGGCGACGATGACCTCAGCTTCGAGGACGCGAAAGAGAATTTGGCGGACCTCGTGAGATTTGCGCAAAACAAAGAGGTCAACCTCTGCGTTGAAAACCTTAGGCGCGGTTTTACCGGAAACCCCTATTTGTTCGCGGAACTTATAGAGTATTCGGGCGCATATGTTACCTTCGATATCGGCCACGCTACATCGAGCCTGGCCGCCGCGGACGGTTTCGGGCCAACGGAGTTTCTCGAACTGATAGCGGACCGGGTCGTCAATACCCATATCTACGAGTACGAACTCGACGAGGTAGGACACGTCGCCCCGGAGGATTTGTCGGTCATCGGCCCGGTACTGGCGAGGCTACAGAGCACCGGCTGCGGCTGGTGGGTGATAGAGCTTCAAGAGGAGGAACTCTGCCGCACCCGGGAACTCGTCTTCGAGCTTGCCCGGGATTCCGTTACCGGGCGAAAAGTTAGGCCGTTAGCGGGTGGTCTCGGCCCTGTGGGAACGACACCATATGCCTTAACCCGGTAAATATACCATCGGGGCGCCTTTTATCCTCGTCTCCACGCGACAACCCGGTCTCAATATCTGGTCTGACCTCAACCTGCTTAAAATAAGCGCTCCGGATTCCAGCCGCAGTTCGACTAGCTGATGGTGCCCAAAGTATTCACACGACACAACTATGGCCTTTCCTTTTTTGTTTGGATGGAGTTCGAGGTTTTCCGGTCGAATCATGATCTCAACCCGGCTATTTCGGCCTATGGGCAGGTCGGCCAGGGTCAATTCGCATGGAATTTTCTACTCGGCTTGGAACTTATAGCCGAGGCCGTGTACGGTCTGTATAAAGGAAAAGCGCGAGTGCTCTTCGATTTTGTTGCGGATGCGCCTTATGTGCACGTCGATGGTGCGGCTCGACGAGTAAAACTCATGGCCCCACACGCGCGCCGCCAAATCGTGACGTGTGAACAGGACACCGGGCTTTGAGGCGAGCACGTGAAGTAGTTGGAACTCTTTAAGGCGAAGCGAGATCTCGTTGCCGTCGACGGCGACCGAGTGTTTGGCCGGGTCGATTTTGATGTCTCCCAGTTCGATTATGGTCGGCTGGTTATTGAGCTTATG